>Ga0187780_10000009_pt1 | contig 165200 bp, 172 predicted proteins | sample 1015_Q2_SP10_20__FD_132429 | JGI IMG/M metagenome (GOLD analysis project Ga0187780, IMG submission 132429) | Tropical peat soil microbial communities from peatlands in Department of Meta, Colombia - 1015_Q2_SP10_20_MG | ecosystem: Environmental > Terrestrial > Soil > Wetlands > Peat | place...
CGACGTTACCATCGGCCTCGATCGCCGCCGCCCGCACCACCTCCGCCGCCAAATGACCGCTTCTCTTGAGGACGGGCCTCATTCACCACAAGTGTCCGCCCACCCAATTCAGTTCCATGGAGCGCCGCGATCGCCTTCTGCGCCTCCTCGGATGTGGCTATTTCGACAAATGCGAACCCTCTTGACTGGCCGGTAAATCGATCCATGATCACTTTTGCAGACTGGACGGTTCCATGTTGTGAGAATAACTCAGTCAATTGCTGTTCTGTCGTGGAATAGGGAAGACTTCCTACATTCAACTTGGATCCCATCGGCCACCTCCATCACGGCTGTGACATTGACTTGAAGAAGAAAGCCGCGAAGTAGGGCAACTAATTGCGTGGACGGCGGTCGGTCACACGTTCCGGCGGATTTCCTTCAGCAAGGTAACATCGATCAGGGCCTCTCTCCTCAGCTGCCTCACTCGGCCCCTGAGCGAGGACGAGTCTAGCAAAACATACCATCTGGTTTGAGAGAGTTCAATTCTCAACCCTTCACGTCAAAGCAAGAATAACTTCCACAAGCTCGTGAATCGATCGGCCGTCAGTTTTGATTACGTGATCCGCTGCCGCCTGATATTTTGGCGTACGCTCACGCAACACCTCGGTAATTTCCTCAAGAAACGATTTGGATCCCGTAAGCGAGGGACGTTGAGTATCACCGCCGATCCGTGCCGTGATGGTATCCACCGTCGCGGTCAGCCACATGAGCTTGCCATGTCGCTTCAACACTTCGACATTCTGAGGTCTCAGAATCGCGCCACCCCCCGTATCGATCACCAACTGGTCACGTCCCGCGAGGTCTCGACAGACGGCAGACTCTAAATCGCGAAAATATTCCCATCCATGCTGGGCCACAATTTCAGGAATTGTCTGCTTGGCCCGTTTGACGATCTCTACATCGGTCGAGATCAGCTCGTGCCCTAACCTTGCAGCAAGCTCCTTGCCGACGGTGCTCTTGCCGGTGCCTCGATAGCCGATGAGCACGATGTTCATGAAAATCGGGATTCCAGAACTGCGCGCATGACGTCGGTGGGAGCAGGCTTGTTGGTCCAGAGTTCAAACTGCGCAGCAGCTTGATGCAGAAACATCTCCAACCCTCTGATCGTACGACAGCCTGCGGCTTGTGCATCCGTCAGAAGCTGTGTGTTCCTCGGATTGTACACAATGTCCATGACCGTCAGGCCTCGATGCAGAAACATAGCTGGGACGCAGCTCTTCCCGATTTTGGGCGCCATCCCGAGCGGGGTGCAGTGAATCAAGACTCGCGCTTGAGGCAACACAGCCTTCAATGCGGCTTCGTCAAGGTACGCATCCACAACGTTCATGGTTGTCTTCGTTCGGAGGTCTGCAGCGAGGGCCGTGCGTTCCTTTTCTTCGATCCCCAACAGGTTCAAGCAGCTAATACCTGATTCCGCTGCGAGGGCAAAGGCGATCGCTCGAGCAGCTCCCCCCGACCCTAACATCACTACGGTTTCGTTCTTCAACGGCGCGCCGCCTTCGCGAAGGGCTCGGAGGGCACCGGTCGCATCGGTATTGTATCCCGTGAGCTTGCCTTCACCCGCTAGAATCGTATTGACTGCACCGATTTGTTTTGCTGTTGGTTCAAGATCGTCAAGGAAGGGTACGACCGAAACTTTGTGAGGAATCGTGACGCTGGCCCCACGAAAACCACCAAGGGCTTTCAAGCCCTTGATCGCATCCTGAATGGCGTCGACGCGAAAGGCAAGATAGACGAAGTTCAGCCCAAGCTTTTGAAAGGCTGCATTGTGAATGGTTGGTGAGAGGGAATGTTCGATCGGGTTACCGATGACGCCACAGAACTGCGTGTGTGCGTTGATCTCCATGAAGTTGATTACTCCTACCGCTTGGTGACGCTGATCGCGAGATATACGGATCCTTGCATCTGATATAAGACGACGATCTTGTCGTCCTTGTGGAGATCCTTTAATGAAGCGAGCCCGGTTCCTTGAAATTTCGTCTTATCGTTGGCGACGAACGTAAACCTGGTTCCACCGCTGTCTTTCTTCACCGCGAACTTTCCAGCCGTGAGATCGACCGTCAGCACCGTGCCCGGGAACTCTATTCCATTGTCGGCTTGACTTAAACCAATACTAATTAGACAGGCGCATGCTACGACGAGCAATATTGCCCAACTCGGCTTGAACGAGGTCACGATGTTATTCATAGCCTTCACCTCTCATCTTTGTCAGGGGCGCGAAGGGAATGCCTCAATCAACCCCTCCAGCTCCGATGAATAGGCAACGACGCCCACGCAAACGGGGCGGGCAGGCACATCAGGTGACCGGACCACTCTTCGCACCCTGTCTTACCAAACCGTCATGCCGCCATCGATCGGGAAAGAGGCCCCCGTCACCCAAGCCGCGTCATCGGACGCCAAATAGAGAACCATCTTCGCCACTTCCTCAGGCTTTCCAGGACGACGAATGGGATAATGCGCCAGGATCGGTTCGAGCTGTTCTGGATTGCTCATGAGCGGAGCTGCCATCGGCGTATCAATTAAACCGGGATTAACGACATTGCAGCGAATCCCATCCTGGGCATAATCGATCGCGAGCGCACGGGTAAGGGCATCCAGCGCTCCTTTGGAAGCGGCATAGGCGGGGAGCGTCGGAATTCCCACCAGGCTGGCGATGGACGAAATGTTGACAATCGCACCCTGCTTCCTCTTGAGCATTTCTGGCACAACCGCTCGTGTCATACGAAATACACCGGTAAGATTCACGTCTAGGACCTGTGCCCAGGTGATATCATCCGTCTCATGAATTCGCTTGCCAAAGTCCCCTATACCAGCGTTGTTCACCAGCACATCTATCTGCCCGAATTGTTGAACCGTCTGACGGACAACGTCACGGGCGTGTTTCTCGTCCGTCACCGATCCAGCAACCGCAAGTACCTTCCCGCGAGCTTTCGTAATATCGGTCGCAACCCGATCGAGCTCCGAGTTTCGTCTTCCCGTGATGGTGACCGCAGCCCCTTCCTGTGCAAACAGTTTGGCGATCGCTTCCCCTATCCCAGCGTTTCCTCCTGTTACAATCGCCACCTTTCCGGCCAAGCGAGTCATTCGCCCTGATCCCTCTCTTGGTTCTCTTCAAGCGCAGTCTCCGAAGGAGGATCACCTGAAGGGATTGGTGCCCACAGGCCCGGCTCAACTTTCCTCGCCACCGTGATGAACCCCGAATGGGCCACCATACGATGATCCGGCCGAACACTTCTCCCCTGAATCGACCAAGTCCGGAGCAAGGTTTCAAACGTATGGATCAGGCCGAACACACCTGCCCGTTCAAGTGCGTCGACAGTTTGCATAACTTGAGGAATAGTGGGAACGAAGCTGAGATAAATCCCGCCGGATCGCAGCACCTCCGCCGCATGTGGCACAACCTGCCAGGGCTCAGGAAGATCGAGCACCACCCGATCAAACAGCCCGCCATCTTCCAGTAGATCAATTCCTTCGTAGGCATTTCGCCGAAGCGGAACGAGGTTCGAAACCGGTCCTGTATACCGCTCTATATTGGTCATGGCCGTCCTGAAAAAATCCTCACGGGCTTCATACGTGACGACCATCCCTCGTGGACCAACCGCACGAAGGAGTGCCATAGTGAGGGCGCCGGAGCCAGTTCCTGCTTCAAATACACGAGCACCAGGGTACACATCGGCCCACATCGGAATGAGTGCGAGATCCTTCGGATAGAGCACTTGAGCGCCGCGTGGCATTTTGAGGACATAATCACCGAATGTCGGACGGAGCGCGAGCATTTGCTTCCCGCCCGACAGAGTCACCAACGAGCCGTCCGGCTTTCCGATAAGGTCGTCATGAGCGATCTTGTGCCCACTGAACTGGTAGAGGTCTCCGGCCTTCAACGTGAGCGCATACTGGCGCCCCTTCTTGTCGACCAAATGAATCCGGTCACCATTGCGGAGTTGGGACATAGTGGCCTCATTCTAGAAGCGACTGACGCTCTTTTCAACACGACAAGTTCTGGAAATACATGCCCCACCTGGTCTTCCTGGCTTTCCATTCCTTGACTCAACTCCGACCTGGGCCGTATGATCCCGTGTGAATTGTGCACCACACAGCCCTGCGTGCCGCGCATGGAGCTCTCGATGCGTGGATTAGGTTCCCACATCTCACCACTTACCCTAGCCTGTGCAGCACTCTTAGGAACTCTGCTCCCTTCGATGTACGACCTCCCTGCCCAGGCATCTTCAGGTGGGGAGGTCGTCGTCGCCACCTACGAAGGAGTGATCAATCCTGTCGCAGCAGAGTATTTGCATGATGCCTTGGCAACAGCCCAGATAACAGGGGCCACGTGTCTCATCATCAGATTGGATACGCCGGGCGGCCTCGATACCTCAATGCGGTTGATCGTCAAAGACATTACCGCAGCCACCATTCCCGTGATTGTATTCGTCGCGCCATCTGGCGGCCGTGCCGCCTCAGCCGGCGTGTTCATCACCCTATCCGCTCATTTCGCTGCGATGGCGCCGGGCACCAACATCGGTGCGGCTCATCCTGTCGCGATGGGGGGCGGCGAGATGGATAGAACGATGAAGGAGAAGGTCGAGAATGACGCGGTGGCCTATATCAAGACGATTGCGGAGCAACACGGGCGCAATGTGACATGGGCAGAGGACGCCGTTCGAAAGAGCGTTTCAGTGACAGAGACCGAAGCATTGAAGCTGAAGATCATCGACCTGGTTGTAGACGACGTGCCAACGCTATTGAAGAAAATTCACGGTCGCACCATCACGTTAACCAACAGATCTGCGACGCTCGCGACAGATGGATCGACGATTCGAGAGTATCCGATGGGCCTTCGACTCGAGGTGCTCAAGACGCTCAGCGACCCCAACATTGCCTACCTGCTCATGACACTGGGCACGATTGGCCTGTTGGCCGAACTTTATAACCCCGGGGCGATCCTGCCTGGCATCGTCGGCGCTATCAGTTTAATTCTGGCCTTTTACTCGCTCCAATCACTGCCAGTGAACTATGCCGGTGTCCTTCTTCTCATATGCGGCATCGTCTTCCTCGTCCTCGAAATCTCCGTTACCAGTTATGGACTGCTGGCGCTCGGCGGTATCACCGCAATGACGCTGGGCGGCTTGCTCCTCATCAAAAGCGACGCGCCGTACCTGCAAGTATCGTTGTCGTTCCTGCTTCCGACCGTTCTCACCGTTGCGGTCATGGTCGGTTTTGTCTTCTGGCTCGCCCTTACAAATAGCCGACGCCGCCCGGTGACGGGCATGGAGGGCATGATCGGCGCAATTGGAATCGCAACAACCGACCTGACGCCACATGGTCAGGTGACACTGCACGGAGAAATCTGGGACGCGGTCAGCCGAGAACCGATCAAGCGAGGAGAAGAAGCGGAGGTCAGATCCGTTCAAGGACTGACCCTCACTGTTGCACCACCACAGAGATCATCGCCGTGAGGAGATCACAATGCCACTGTTGATTCCGCTGTTCCTGTTCCTCCTACTGATCTACGTCAGCTTCAAGCGTGTCATGGAATACGAACGCTTGGTTGTATTCGTCCTCGGGAAATTTCACATAGTGAAAGGACCAGGGATCCGAATCGTCGTCCCGATCCTGCAGCAAATGGTCCGTGTGAATCTCCAAATCGTTACCATGGAGGTTCCCTCTCAGGACATCATCACACGCGACAACATTTCCGTCAAAGTGAGCGCGGTGATTTTTCTGCGCGTCGTAGATCCGCAACGCGCTGTTTTGGCCGTCCAAGACTATCTCTACTCCACTTCGCAAATCGCCCAGACAACGCTGCGGAGCATCCTCGGTCAGAGCCAGCTGGATGATTTGCTAGCCAAGCGCGAAGAGATTAACGCCGAGTTGCAACGCATCATCGACCAGCAAACCGAGCCCTGGGGCGTCAAAGTCAGCGCGGTAGAAGTCAAGAACGTCGACCTTCCGCAGGAAATGCAACGCGCCATTGCGCGGCAGGCTGAAGCGGAACGGGAGCGTCGTGCCAAGATCATCCATGCCGAGGGCGAGTTTCAGGCCGCTCAAAAACTGGCAGATGCGGCCGACGTCATCGGCCGGAATCCTGCGGCGCTGCAACTGCGCTACCTGCAAACGCTCGTGGAAATTGCTGCAGAAAAGAACTCCACAACGATCTTCCCCATTCCGATCGATACCATCGCTCCCTTCTTCAAATGGCTGGGCCAAAAGTAGCGTGCTGAATGGGCCATTCGCCCCGTAGCTAGATTTCCACACCTGCGGCAACGCTGCCCCATCAATACCTTGGCATTCCTCATTAAGCTTTTCTAATAGTCCTGAGTTTTCCGACTGATCGAGGGCTCCGGTTCTCATCATCCATCCAGCACAAGAATTGCTGCGTAGTAGAACGTAGAAACGACGAGTAGCCTTTGAATCTAATCAACCGCGAAGTGGCTCTTACGTTATAGCAGTCATGAAGTCATTTTCTGGGTTCCCCCAAAGCGGGGAGAGGGCGCGAGGCTGCGAGAGGAGGATTGTCACCATGGATGATGAGCTGATTTCCAACGGCGACACCGAAAATCAACATCAGGTTCCGAAAGATGTCGATGCGGATGATGCGGAGGCCAGTGACCTCCTCGATGTGATTGAACGCGATTCAGCCGAAGCGAAGAACGAGCAAGAACGCCTGTCCGCCAAGGCGAGCGACAGATCGTCGAATGGTCCGTTTCTTTTGGAATCATTGTACTTCCGATCATTCGGGGAACGGGCGCTTCTCACACGAGAGGAAGAAGTCGCGCTGGCGAAACAAATCGATTACGGTACCAGAACCATTCGTGCGACGTTACACCAGGCCTTGCGATTGCTTGGGAGAGTGAAACGATCCGACATGCTGCTCGATGCCCAGCGAACGCTCCAGGCAGTCCGTCGTTTGAGCGGGCTTTCCGCCACCGCGCTCGACCAGGCGGAACACAGCTTGCAACGTGTCATCACGTCAGGCCCTCAGCCGACCAAAGTTCCACGGATGCTCACCAAACAATTGACGGCATGCCTGGCTTCCCTGCGGTCATCGCGCGGGATTCTCGAGAAAGGCAAGGATGAATTGGTCCGGTGCAATCTCCGCCTCGTCGTTGATGTAGCCAAACGTTACACAGGTCGGGGACTGACATTGTTGGATCTGGTCCAAGAAGGAAATATCGGATTGATGAAGGCAGCCGAACGGTATCAGTACCGCAAAGGATTCAAATTCAGCACCTATGCGACCTGGTGGATTCGTCAAGGCATCACACGTGCACTGGCCGACCAATCTCGAACGATCCGAATCCCCGTCCACCAAACAGAAGCGTCACACCGCATTCTCCGCGTCACCAGACGGCTCGGACAACAGCTCGGTCGTCCGGCACGCCTGGAAGAGATCGCCCAAGTCCTACGGATGCGACCGGACCGGCTTCATGAAACTGTGCAGGCGTTTCAGGAACCGGTCGCGCTCGAACACCTGGTTGGAGGCGGTGACACGGAATTTGGAGAGTTGCTGCCTGACCTCCAGGCTGTATCGCCAGATGAATACGTTCATCGGACGGAACGGACTCACCAGCTCGACCGGATTCTCGAAACACTTACTCCGCGCGAACAAATGGTGATTCGTCTCCGCTTCGGAATTGGGCAGGATCAACCCAGGACGCTCGAACAAGTAGGACAGAGTCTTTCAGTGACGCGCGAACGAATCCGGCAGATCGAGGCGAAGGCGCTGAAGAAACTCAAGACGCCGGAAGTCAAAGAGATGTTTGCTGCAATCAGATAAGTCTGGTCTATCCGACCGCCGAGAGGGCGAGGACACTGAGTCCTCGCCCTTTTAATATTCTCGACTTTCCCCTCGCTAAAACTTATGAGAGAATGGGCTTGGCTCTATCGTCCAAGACCTGATGAAGAACGCAACCGCGAGGCAGGCATACCAGTCGAGTTCTTTTCTTTCGCTTCTTGCCCTTCTGTTCCTTTTCGCCGCATCACTAGACAGCCCCGTCGTTTGGGCCAATCCGGGTGTTCCGCTCCCACCGCAAGAGGGTAAGTCTCTCTCTGTTCCCGCGGTCGTGGAAAAAGTTCGTCCTTCCGTCGTGACAATCCTCACCCGGGGAGTACCTGCAACTCCCTCGCAAGGTCAATCCGGTTCGGGTTCTGGATTAATCATTGATGAGAACGGATATATTCTGACCAACAACCATCTCGTGGCAGGCGTCAAAAGTCTCGTGGTCGGCCTCTCGACGGGTCGTCTCACACCAGGACGTGTCGTGGCCCGTGACTTTCTGCTCGACCTTGCCCTCGTCAAAATCACTGCCCCGGACTTAGTCCCAGCCACGTTGAGCCCGGCTCCATCACTCAACATCGGGGAAGCCGTCGTGGCTATCGGCAATCCCCTCGCCATGAGAGGTGGGCCCACCGTCACCGTCGGTGTCGTCAGCGCTCTTGATCGTTCCGTCCTCACTCCAGACGGCGAATCCCTCTACGACCTGATTCAAACGGATGCAGCCATCAATCCTGGTAATAGTGGTGGCCCACTGGTTGATCTTTCAGGGCAAGTGATCGGGATCAATGTCATCATCGCCCCGTCTGCTCAGGCGATCAGCTACGCGATTTCGATGGAGGCCATCTACCCGCACATTCAGTCGATGATTGTGCGAGGCACTGTGCTCCGCCCGGAATTAGGGTTTACCCCTGTCACGCTCACTCCGAGCATCATGGCCAGTTTTGGTCTTGAAGGCGACCGGGGCGTCTTGGTCCTGAACGTTGACGGCACCAAACCTGCGGCGCTTGCGGGTCTACAACAGGGCGATATCATTACCGCGCTCGATCATCACCAGCTCTATAACGTGGGGGATTTCTGGAATGCACTGCGGCGCACGGGGGACCAGCCTACCATCCAGCTGACAATTCAGGGAAAGGCAGGTCAGTCAATCATCACAATCTCGAAGCCGACATTACCGAAGGCAACTTCGTGACTCAGACTCACCTGACCACCTCCATCGATGACCATCTCGAGAGAGTGATCACGCGCTCGCCTCACGATGCAACTCGGTCGGCGGCCATATGCGAGTTTACCGAGCCAGTTCCTTATGCTGATGCCTGGAAGCTTCAGAAGCAGCTGCATGAGGATCGGGTCGCTGATCGTCGGCCGGACACGCTGCTGCTTCTCGAACACTCGCCCGTATTTACCGCGGGTCGTACCTCCCAAGCTTCGCACTGGAGGTGTGGAGAGACAGACCTCCACGCCTCTGGTCCACAGATTCATCCGGTCGACCGTGGAGGCGCTCTGACTTACCATGGCCCAGGACAACTGGTTGGATATCCCATCCTCCGGCTTACTCACTATGCCTCAGGGCCACGACAATACGTGCGACTGCTCGAAGATGTGATCATCGACACGCTCCGATTCTGGAAGATTCACGGCTATCGCGTAGACAAGAAGCCAGGAGTGTGGGTGCAGCTCCCTGAACAAGAGGCCAAGATCGCGGCCATCGGAGTCCGGATTGAACGAGCCGTGACCCTCCACGGATTTGCCCTCAATGTCGACATGGACCTGTCTCCTTTTTCTCGAATCGTGCCCTGCGGGCTTGCAGGCTGTCGCGTGACCTCGATGGCGGAAGCAATCGGTTCGACGGTGCCGCTCGCTGCTGTACGGTCGGCGTTGCGACAGACCTTCTCACATGCGTTCAATTGTGAATGGACTTCGGGAATGAGTGGGCCGCTCGAAGAGATGGGACCAGCGAGGTGAAACATGAATGAACTCGACACGCCGACATTCCGACTTGCTGTGGCGCAATTCGACCGCGCGGCAGAAGCGATGAACCTTGATAAGAATCTGCGCGAGCGCCTGAAACTTCCCCAACGATCGTTGGTTGTCAGCCTCCCTGTTCGTATGGATGACGGACGTGTCGAGGTCTTTACCGGCTACCGTGTTCAGCACGACTCGTCGCGTGGCCCTTCAAAAGGCGGCATTCGTTACCATCCCGACGTGAATCTTGGAGAAGTTGCCGCCCTGGCCATGTGGATGACGTGGAAATGTGCGCTGGCTGATTTGCCGTACGGTGGGGCGAAAGGTGGCGTGAAAGTTTCGCCCAAACGGTTGTCTCGAGCAGAACTGCAACGGTTGACCCGCCGCTACGCCGCAGAGATTTTCCCTCTGATTGGACCGGAGAAAGATGTGCCGGCGCCTGATGTCGGCACCGACGCACAGGTGATGGCCTGGATCATGGACACCTATAGCCAGCAAGTCGGGTATGCAGTCCCTGGTGTTGTCACAGGCAAGCCGCTATCGATTGGGGGAAGCCTGGGGAGGGAAGAGGCGACTGGCCGCGGAGTGGTGTACATTACGCTTGAAGCTTTGCGTCACTTGAAGATTGATGTCCGGAATACCACGGTCGCGATTCAAGGATTCGGGAATGTCGGTTCGCACACGGCTCTGATCATGCGAGAGTGCGGGGCTCGTGTGATAGCGGTCAGTGACGTGACCGGAGGACTCTACAACCCGGCTGGGCTCAACATCCCGGAACTGCTCCGCCGATACAAGACAGCTGGGGAACCGCTCAAAGACACGAAACTGGGTGATGCGATTACCAATGAAGAATTGCTCCAACTCGATTGCACAGTCTTGGTGCCTGCTGCACTCTCCGAGCAAATCACCACACGTAATGCCGCACAGCTCCGCTGCCGCGTACTAGTGGAAGGAGCGAACGGTCCGACGACGCTGGAGGCTGATCAGATCCTTGCAGACAAGGGTGTTTTTATTCTTCCGGATGTTCTTGCCAACTCGGGTGGCGTGATCGTGTCCTACTTCGAGTGGGTCCAGGACGTTCAGCGTTTCTTCTGGAAGGCCAAAGACATTCAAGAGCGGCTTCAAGAGATACAGAGTTCAGCGTTTCACCGGACTCTCCAGTTTGCGACAACCCAAAAGACCTCGATGCGTATGGCTGCTTTGATGAGCGGTATCGACAAGGTCGCTCAGGCGCATCTGCAAAGAGGATTGTATCCGTGAAATCTGACTTCTCCTCACCCAGCGGGGCCCGCTCGGAAGACGAAAACTAACTGAATCTTGTGGGAGATTACGCCCTAGCCACGATTGCCGGCATCTGGTTCGCGGACGGATTACTCTTGCTCCTAGTTCCTCAATTCATTATGACACACCTTCGCCAGACCCTCGCGGAATCACCGACAATCTTGCGCTGGGAGTGGCTCGCCGTAATTGGTGGGGGAATCATCCTGACCGCGGGACATAATCTTCGTTACCAGCCGCTGTGGATAGTGACGGCGGGAGTCATGATCGTGAAAGGACTCTTTTTGGCGATAGGGCCTTCCGATTGGAGAGCCCGTGTCCTTGATTGGTGTCTCAGCCGTGATGATGTGGACTACCGTTTTGGGGGTCTTGGTCTCTGCACCCTTGCGACGTTGCTACTCCATGCGTTAGGGTGGATCAGCGGCTCATAGCAACGCCCCAGACTAGGAACAGATCAGATGACCCGAAACACGATCGTCTCGCTCTGGGAAGCCCACAAGCTAGAACGCTGGCCTCGCCTCAACAGCCACCAGGAAGGACCCTTGATGACTCTTGACACAGTGATCAGCGGATGTGTCGTGTACTATCTCGATAACCCCGAAGGACTTGATCCCCAACGCCGTACGATCGTTGGAGATTGCTTGGCAGACCTTGATACCCTTGCGGAAGAACTGGACGAAGCCTCTCAACAATACTTTCAACGTCTCCGACAATTAGGTTCTCTCCTGCTCGCCCCATCCGATCCCGGTTGATGCTCGATAAGGAGCGGAGTGGGCGAATTAGACCGTGCCCTGCTTCACAAGTTCAGGGAACTTCAACAATATCCTTCTTCATGGGCGCTAGAAGATCGAGCAATTCCTCCCTTTCATTTGCCGAAACTTTGAATCTATCCAGCGCTCTGGTCAGGTCTTCGACCAGCGCTCTAAAATCCGCGTTTGAAATCTTCATCCCGGCATGCGTGGTTCTCATGTCACGACCACTGTAGGTGCAGGGACCTCCCATCGCCATGCACACTTGATCGATCAGATGTCCTTTCAGCTTCGGAATGTCCGCAGTCGCAAACCGTGCGTTAATCCTTGTATCCGCCACCACATTCACAACGAATTGATCGATCACGGCGGATATGGCCGTCTTGCCTCCCAACCGATCATACAAAGATCTCCCAACTGGCATGGGCCCTGGTTCTGAGCAACAAATGAGAGCCAACAAGACTCCAGCTCCAACCAGCCTTGTCGATAGACGCAGGAATGACCTCACTCAAACATCTCCTCGATGAATAATAATCCGGATGAGTCCCCCCTTGCGAACCGATACCAAAGTCGTGCGACAAAGGAATTTGCTGCACGCTGTCGAACCGCGATGACACAGCTCATGACTATGACACAGTTCTCCTCATCTCGTCGGGGTCTGCGACGCGCCTGAGCGTCCCCTCTATGCACGTACATCACGCTGAGCGGGCCTGCTTCCCATTGCAGCCCCTATCACTTCCTTGCAAGTTGAATAGGCCTTCGTTAGAATGAGCGGCGTTGGATGGCCCGCCACAATCGCCAACACCCCTGAAGACTGATCCATCCATCGAAGCAGGAACCAGGAGGAATCAATGAGAATGATGATGGTGCGAGTGGTGATGTTGAGCAGCCTGATCGTAGCTGTTCTCGTCGGATGGGATGTGCCGGGCTATGGAGAAGCTTATGAGCTGAGTAAAAATGATGTGATGGACCCTAAAACGGTGAAGAGTTCTGACATCGCCCTGTTTGGAGTAAAGCTGGGGGATCCCGAAGCCAAAGCCTTAGATATCCTCATCAACGAAAAGATTCCCGGCATCAAGGTCGAGCAAGAGGCTTTGTTTATCTTCTTACTCGATCAGCGAAAACCGACAGGCCCGATGGCCGGCGTCCGTATTCAAGATGGGAAAGTCGACCTGATCTTTATCAATAACCGCTTTGCCTATAAGACGCGTGGCATCTTCCGAAATGTGTTGAACAGCGAAAGCCCTGAGGACGTGCGGAAACTGCTAGGCCAGGAAGAATATGGGGACGAAAACGTAATGGGCGCCGTGTTGGCTTATGACAAACAGGGGTTTGTGGTCAACTATCTTGGGAAAGACGTGAACGTCGAATTCTCCATGCAGCGCTAAGATCGCTGTTTCTGGAGTCTGACCGACGCGGGCGCACAAAACTGGATTCCGACTCTCGGTTTAACGAATAACCCGACCGTACAGGTTTTTCCCCTCCGCGACTCTCTCCCGCAATTCCACTATTCCACGTTGATCGCGACAGAGGAACTGTCCGGGCATCAATGGATGAAGGAGTTCGCCTGAAGCCCGAAGTTGATAAGGTTCTTCGCTGTGTCCCAGCGACGGTTGGAGTTAAGGATGACCAGCAGGAGATCACTTCCATTCTGGGAAACTTTGGCAATGAGACATCGTCCTGCTTTGGAAGTAAAGCCGGTTTTGATCCCTTCAACCCCGGGAATGCGACCGAGGAGCCGGTTCGTGTTGTGAAGCACATAGGGCCGATAACCGTTGACCGGCACGATGATCGAACGTTCTTCGCGAACCAACTGGCGGAAGGTCGGCTGTTGAAGCGCGATTTGGCTCAATTGCGCTAAATCCTCCGCTGTAGAATAATGGTCGAGTCCGTCAAATCCGCATGCATTGCTGAAATGCGTATCTCCAAGGCCTAGGGCGGCGGCCTTGGCATTCATCAGCGCGACGAACTGGTCTTCATCACCACCAACATGCTCGACCGCGGCTAGACAGGCGTCGTTCGCCGACACGATCAGCATCGCTTTGAGGAGGTCCTCCAGACGGAACACTTGACCCGGCTTCAACCTCAAATGAGTCTTGTGTGCACGGGCCGCATTTTTACTGACCGTCACCTGATCGTCCAGCCGTCCTAGTTCAAGTATTACCAGGGCCGACATGATCTTGGTTAAGCTGGCGGGAGACAAACGCTTTCCCGCCTCGTGCTCATAAAGGATGCGCCCGCTATTCAATTCCTTGAGGAGAATGCTGTGAGCAGGAACTTTTCGCCATGGGAGAGGGCGCCCATCTGCGAACATGGGATGGGCCTGCGAAGCAGAAACCCGGTCCTTTTCTGCCAATGCCGTCGAGGGTGACAAGATTGTGACGCCCCACGACATAAGCAGGAGTAAGGCACCCAGAAAGAGTCGCAACAGGGCAGATATTGTCAGTGGCATCGCCGAGTCCCTAGCGTACAGTTTAGAGCGTGAACGATTCCCGCACCTTTGAACCTCGGAAACCGCTGTCGATGACCTTATGAAAGAAGCGAAGCAGATCAGCAAGATCAATCCAAAACCCACAATTCAAGCAGCGGGCATAAAGTCGGCGATTCATCAGCGTATAGTGACGCTCAACCATCATAAACCCTTTGCACTTAAGACAATCCATCCGTCCCCATTCGAGAATGACCAGTTATCGAATCCGATTCATGACCAATGCGACACAACCGGCCAGAAGTCCCCCGCCGAGGATTGTCGTTCCAAACGACAAGTACCCACCATGGGGATGTGTCCCATCAAAAAGGTCACGGACGCCACCCTGCACCATCAGCACAGAGAGAGTGAGCAGCGCTCCGATCGCAAACCACCACGTAAAGGATCTCACGAGCACCCACGCCGCAGGCCGTTGAGAGGCCTTGAACCCGCCCCTGACGGCCACTCTAGCCGAGGGTCTTAGGGCTGTCAAGCAGACGGCGGATTCGTTCCTCCATCGATCTGCGTGTGCCTGTCACCTGCTCGTCATCGAGCATCGGAAGCCGGAACACGCCCGGTTTTCAAGCCTCGATGGAGAAAAACGGAGACGGATCCGTTTCCATTGTCAGCTGTCACGAGACCAGGTTCTTCGGCTTCTTTCGTCGTCACCCGATAGACTGCCACAGCAAAAGGACCGGCCTTCGTTCGATAGTTTCTTGGGGGATATTCAAATGTCCCATCCCCTCGGCCAAATAGAATGGACAAATCGCTCGACTGCAGGTTCACGATCGCGACATCTGCGCGGCGATCGCCATTGAAGTCTCTGGCAAGCCCGAAGTTCGGCCCGGCATCGGCACCGGAATCGCGACCGGCTTGGAATGTGGCGTCACCTTTGCCTAAGAACGTCGTAAAGCTGTCCCGTTCACCATTGATGACCAGCATGTCTTGGACTCGATCATCGTTAAAGTCTCCGAAGCTCACCCCCAGCGGACGTTTCCCGCTCCGATAGTCCGTCGGACCTCGAAATGTTCCGTCTCCATTCCCGATCCAGATTGAGACTGCATTTGACATCGGTCCACCGTTGGTGACGGCGAGGTCCAGCTTCCCATCGCCGTTCAAATCGGCTAACGCCACCGATGTCGGCGTATCCCCATATTCGTATTGCGCTCCATGTTGAAATTCTCCTGCGCTTGTTCCCAAAAACACTTTCACCTTGTCGTTCCGGAGTGCCACGACGAGATCAGGGACTTGATCACCGTTGAGATCACCACTTGTAATGGCAACCGGCGTGCGATGCACTGGATACTGAGGACCTTCGTCCAATTTCCCATCAGCGCGCCCGAAAAGGACGGCGATTTCGTCGCTTCCGGAGCATGCGAGGACGACGTCCGGATACTGATCTCGATTGAATAAACTCACCGCCATTGAACGAGGCTCTCGGCACACGTGAAGCTGTATCTGATCACGAAAGGTCCCGTCCCCATTCCCTAACAAGATCGAGAGCGTATTGCTGCCGATATTCGTGGTGACGAGATCAGTGATGCCGTCTTGATTGAGATCTACAGGATTGACTGTTGTCGGATTTTTCCCAACTTTGTAACTGGCGAAGTAATAAAACAAATCCGGAGGAACATAGGGGTCTTGTTTCGAACATCCTCCCGTTAGCAGGTGGGAGAAAATCGACGCCACGATCAGCATCCTTGGAAGACGACTATCGCCTCTCTGCACTCTCGCCGTCATACTCAACTCCTCGCGCAAAAACCGAGTTGTTCACGGTTCCCCTCGTACGAGCGCGGCATCCCTTTCCAGTCACCGCCAAAAGAGTTTCGGCAGTATACAGACCACTCCTGGCCCTGGCAATCAACCGGCCGCCCAACCCGATTTCAGAACTACCCATTGCGAGTCTTTGAGCGCCTTCAGAGGCTTTGATACTTGCGAACCGTCTAGGGTAGAATGTCATTCTTTTGAAGGAGGATTGTCATGGGGAACATGGTCAAGGTACCGTTGACGATGTACGGAGTCGCTGAAGTCCTACACTGGTGCCACGATCGAAACAAAGGTCGTGTGCCTGGTGTGGACACCGCAGGTTTTGAGAAGATGAAGGCGCTCTTGGCCGAAAAACCGCAGGGAGCAGATTATTTTACGCTCGACCAATTTTGGAAGAAGAAAGTCACGCTCGAATTGACCGAGGAAGAAATTGCCACGATCGACCGGTGTCTCTACGATATTCCGAACTTCGACAACGAGCCACTTCCCCAGATCCGCCACAAATTCTGGCCACAGCAACCGGCTGCTCATTAATCTGAGGAAGGGGTTGAACCGTTTCAATCCCTTCCTTATCTTTCGGACATTCGACGATCCGACTCGGTCCTACAAAGGATCATGGTGCGTGAAACATATGCTTATTGTCGGAGTCGGTAGAGGCTCAAATCCGGAGGGTCAGTCTACCAGGAGGATAGGACGAGAAGATCTTAGAGCGTTCCTTCACCCTTAAGGTACCGACGAAACCGATTCATGAGTTCGGCCCCGAGGGTCCCGCCTTCCGGCTTTTTCGTATTCGGATCAGCGAAATGTCCACGAATCTCTTGGAGACGCTTCTCCGCCTGCTCATTGCCTTGAAGACGCTTGGTTTTTTCCATCGCCGTGTCAAACGCGTCAAACGTCAGCTCATTGTAGCCAAAGGAGCGGATGCGCTTGACAGCTTTCATCATCGCTTGATTTCGAAACGTGGTGAGATGGTCCGAGTCAATCTCTTTGAGACCGAGCTTGCGGGCTCGCCGTTCCGCCGCCTTTCGAATTCCGCTCCGCACAAAATCAGGCGATGTCTGCAACCGTTTCCACGCCTCATCCGTCCAGGCTACCCGTTCCTGCGGTGCCTCCCATAACGCCAGCAGCGTTGCTTCATCGATAAGCGTCATACCCTTTTCTCGGGCAAGATCCTCAGTGTCTCTCTTGAGCATGTCCGTCACAAACTCGATGGCGATCGGAGGAGACTGCTTAAGCTTGTCCTGAAGTCGAGCCAATGCTCCCTCCGTCCACTCGAGCGGCGGACCTTCCGCTTCTCGAAGATCGCCCAGCGCTTCGACCCGTTCGAACAGATCAACGTTTACTTCGAGATGCCCGCGTTCTCGTGCGATCTCCTCGGCTATCTGTTTAATCATGCCGCGCATGAACTCGGGAACCGTGGCGAGCCGCTCTTTTGCTGCCGCCGTCCACGGCAGATTTCCCTGCTCCATTTGGTCGGCTGCCGCCGCCATACCGGCTTCACCACCCATTCGACCCATCATTTGACTCTTGAATTGGTCGAGGGTCTCTTCGGTGATTTCGGTATAACCTAGTTCGCGTGCTTTTTTCTCGGCAAGACGACGAACCATTCCGCGCAGAAACGCTGGAGCGCGCTCCATACGTTTTAATGCCCCATCAGTCCACCGTACGTCGGTTGCGACTGCTTCGTTCGGTTCGGAAGAACTCATGATTCCGATGTCCTTCGCTATGAATTCAGCAACTCTTTCAATTCCTTGCCGGCTTTGAAGAAGGGAACCTTCTTGGCCGGGACCGCCACCGTGGCCCCGGTCTTGGGGTTCCGTCCTTCTTTCATCCGACGCGCCCGCAGACGAAAGCTGCCGAAGCCCCGGATCTCCGTCTTGTCGCCGTTCTTCAATGAATCTCGGACACAATCAAAAATCGTATTGACCACGACCTCCGCCTGACGTTTCGTCAACGTGGCGACTTGTTCCGAGACTCGCTCGATAATCTGCGCCTTGGTCATATCGAATTCCCTCCTCTCATCAATTTGGCCATCGATGATCAACTGCTCGAGACCAACATCTAGTACGCCATGAGATACTTCAGACTGACACCCGAGTGAAAATCCAACTGGGGGAACAACGTGGGTAACCGCGACTCCAACAACTCCCTGATAGAAAATCTTCGGCGAGGCTCCACGACTTTCGGTTCCCCTTCGATCCCAGAGAGGTCCGCGGCAAGCTGAATCGCGTCTTCGAGATTACCCAACTCATCGACCAGTTTCGCATCTTTGGCTTGTCGGCCGGTGAAAATCCTCCCGTCGGCAAGCGCTTTGACGTCGGCCACTTCGAGAGATCGGCCGGCGGCGACCGCTTCGATAAACTGTTTGTGGACATCGTCCATGACAGATTGCAGCAAAGCCTGTTCCTCGTCGCTCATTTTCCTGAGGGGTGAGCCGACATCTTTGTAGCGCCCGCTCTTTATTACTACTCCTTCAACTCCGATTTTCTTCAGGAGGCCTTCGATATTGGCCATCTCCATAATGACACCAATACTTCCGGTCAACGTCCCGGGGTTGGCCAGGATTCGATCGGTGGCGGCAGCAATATAATAACCGCCTGACGCGGCAACCGTCCCCATCGATGCGATAACAGCTTTATTGCTCTTATTCCGGACACGCTGCACAGCATCGTAGATTTCCTGCGACGGCACGACGCCGCCACCGGGACTGTCGATACGCAAGACGATCGCTTTGATCGAAGGGTTCTCTCCGAACCGTTTCAACTCTCCAACGGTCGTTTGGGAATCGAGGATGACCCCTTCGATGCGCACGAGTGCGATCCGGTCCTCGGTCGATAAATCCAAATCCGGGAAGAAGAGATTGATGAGCACGAGCAGAAGAATCCCGCCGCCGAGCACCCAACGCACGATACGCCAAGCGCTCCATTTGGTCTTTTTGCCCGAATGTTCTTCACTCATGTGTCACTCGCGAGCATGAGTCCGATACGTTGAGCCATCAGGCCACAACCCTCGCTCACAAATGTTCGAGCGAGGCTGCGTTGCCTTGACTATTTCTCGTCCTCAGCCTGCCCGCGTTTACGGCTCTGTTTCGCCGCACGTCCCAAGCTCTGATCCAACGCGCCTTGCGCAGCGTGGTACTCGTCGACCTGCTGGCGCTCCGAATCGAGTTGTAGGTCACGCAGACTGAGTGCGATCTTCCGTTCCTCGCGATCCACTTTGATAATTTTGGCTGCCACGTCGTCCTGCAATTTAAATTTCTCTTCGAGCTTGACGTGATGGTCAAGACCGATTTCACTGACATGAATCAGCCCTTCAACCCCACCCCCCAATTCGACGAAAATTCCGAAGTCCGCTACCTTGCTGACCTTACCATTGACCGCATCACCGACTCGGTAGCGGCTCGGAATCTCATCATCCCAGGGGTCACGCGTCAACTGCTTGAACCCTAGAGACAGCCGTTCCTTCTCCTTATCAAGGCGTAGCACAACGGCCTCGACTTTCTGCCCCTTCTTAAAGAGCTCGGATGGATGTTTGACGTGCTTGGTCCACGACATGTCGGAAATATGGATCAAGCCGTCGATCCCCTCCTCCAAACCAATGAATGCGCCGAAATCGGTGAGGCTCTTCACTTTGCCTTCAATCCTGGTTCCAACGGGATATTTCTCTTCCACCATATTCCAGGGATTGGGGGCGGTTTGCTTCATGCCCAGAGAGATCTTGCGGCTGGCAGGGTCCACGTTCAACACGGCTGCCTCGACCTGGTCACCAATTGATACCACGCGGGACGGATGGCGGACTTCGTGTGTCCAAGACATCTCGGACACATGCACCAGGCCCTCCACGCCCGGTTCGATTTCCACGAAAGCTCCGTAATCCGTCAGGCTGACTACGCGTCCTTTGATACGAGTGCCGATCGGATATTTGTTCGCTACGTTGGTCCATGGATCCGCGGTTTTCTGCTTGAGACCCAGCGAAATCCTGCCTGTCTCCCGATCATACTTGAGAACCGTCACCTCAACCCGGTCACCGACGGTAAACATTTCGGAGGGATGACCGACTCGTCCCCACGACATATCGGTGATGTGGAGCAGGCCGTCGATGCCGCCGAGATCGATGAAGGCCCCGTAGTCCGTGATGTTCTTGACGGTCCCGTGAATCAACTGCCCTTCTTTCAACGTCGACAAGGTTGTCTGCCGCTTCTTGTCGCGAGTCTCCTCCAAGAGAACCCGGCGCGACACCACCACATTGCCGCGGCGATGATTGATCTTGATGATCTTGAGCGGCACGACGCGACCGACGAGACCATCCAGATCGCGTACCGGATGTAAATCGATCTGCGAACCCGGGAGAAACGCTTTGACGCCGATGTCCACCATCATGCCGCCTTTGATTCGGGAAATAATCTTGCCTTCAATACTCTTTTCTTCCTTGTGCAGCTTCTCCAGTTCCTCCCAAATCTTCATTTTATCGGCTTTTTCTTTGGAGAGAACTAGATTACCCTCCGCGTCTTCGCATTCTTCGATATACACTTGAAGACGATCGCCGACCTTAATCTGTTGGAGCTCTTCGGCGGAAAATTGATCGCTCGGGATCATGCCTTCGGATTTATATCCGATGTCCACAACTACCTTGTCTTTGGTCAAGGCCACAACGCGGCCTTCCGTGATGGTGCCCTCCTCGAGGTTACGGAATGTTTCCTCATAGAGGGCCGCCAATGCGGCACGATCCAACTGTTGGTCACTCTGGTTCGAAACCGTACTCATGGGGTCTTCCTACTCTTCCGAACAAGTCGGGTGCTGATAGTAAAAAACCGGAACTCACTCAGCGCTGCGGGTTCCGGCTGTGTCGTGACGGGTCGGCGGCTCGACTCCTCCGAGCGCGGCGATTCGATCCATCACTGTCTGACTGACCTCCTGATAAAACTTTTTCCCCTCGCCATTTTCTCGCGCAGGAACAAATGCAATCGGATCTCCGTATGTCACTGTCACCGAACGGAACCGCGGCCACTTTGCTCGGACCGGCAATACCTCATGGGTTCCCTTCAAGTACGCGGGAATGACCGGGCACCCTGTTTGCGCCACAATCATCCCGATCCCTGCTTTAGCCGGTTGCAATTGCCCATCATCGGTGCGGGTGCCTTCTGGAAAGATGACGACGACCTTGCCTTCCCTGATTAAGCTGACAGCCTTCCCGAATGCATCCCGATCCAAGCGCCCAAGCCGCAACGGAATCCATCCGAGCCATTGCAACACTTGGTTCACTCCCCGGACAGGAAACAAATCACTTCGTCCAAAATACCACGCCCGCCGTCGCATCCCGCATCCTAAGAGCGGGATATCGAGATAACTGGCGTGATTTGCCGCGACGATGAAGCCGCCGGTCTTCGGCACTTGCCCGACAACTTGAAATCGAAAACATAACCGTGCAACCGTCCTGACCAGAATCCAGAGAACTCCATAGGTCACTGAACTCACAATTTGGCCGCGATCGCAGCCATCATACGATCGACCACCGCCTCCACCGTCAAGGTCGACGTATCAATGTGCAGCGCATCCTCAGCCGCCACGAGGGGCGCGATTGCCCGTGTCCGATCCCTGGTGTCACGCCCGATCAAGTCGGCATTGGTCTGTTCGAGGGCCCCGGTATGTCCAGCCGCGACCAATTCTCGATGCCGCCGATGTGTCCGGACATCGGCGTCGGCCTCGAGAAAAAACTTTACACCTGCTTGAGGGAATACCTTTGTCCCGATGTCACGGCCTTCGGCAACCACCGCGCCAGCACTCCCAATTTGACGCTGAACCGGCAGCAGCCAGGCCCGCACCGCTGGAATAGCCGAGACGATCGAAGCAGCAGCCGACACTGCTGGTGTGCGAAGTTCGTCCGTCACGTTCTTCCCGTTCACCAAGACCTTGACCGATCCATTCTGGAACAGCATCTGAACCGATGTTTCAGGAAGCAGCGATTCGACCGCCTCGGACTCGGCCGGGTCCACACCATGGTGAAGGACACTCCAGGCAACTGCTCGATACAGCCCCCCCGTATCTAGATAGAGATATCCCAGTCGTGCAGCCAGCAATTTTGCAACGGTGCTCTTCCCAACGCCGGCTGGACCATCGATCGCAACAATCATCCGGTTGAGTTTTCCACTTTTCGCTTTAGCTTTCTCCCCCACGCGAAACCCTCATAATTATTCGCCTTTAATCATCTTTAGTCAATAATTCCAATAGCTTGGATTGAAAGCCTGGGAATGATGTCTCAATGCAGGCAGTATCATCAATTACGCTATTCGTGACAGCGGTCAGGCCGGCAATGGCCAGGGACATCGCGACACGGTGATCCCCGTGACTCTGGCAGACGGCCGCGGTCAACCGACCGTTTTCCTTTGGCCGTCCTGTCCCTAGGACTATCATCCCGTCTGGCCGTTCTTCAACGCGCGCGCCCATCTTTCTCAGTTCAACTGCCATTGTAGCGATGCGATCGCTTTCCTTAACCCGGAGCTCTTCTGCTCCGGAAATCACCGTCTGACCCTCAGCGACCGCAGCAGCCACACAGAGAATGGGGAATTCGTCGATCGTCTGGGGAATGAGATCGGCTCCAACGGTCACCCCGTGGAGTGCTGCCGACTTCACTCGGAGGTCTGCAACTGGTTCTCCCGCCTCCTCCCGACGATTCAGGAGTTGAATGTCCGCGCCCATCCTTGTCAGGATTTCAAGCAGGCCCGTTCTCGTGGAATTAACCCCTACCCCTTTGATCGTGACATCCGATCCGGGCACAATGCTGGCTCCGACGAGAAAGAACGCTGCAGCTGATAAGTCACCTGGGACGATCAATTCAGAAGCGGCATTCCAACCGACTGTGGGGCGTCCATCCAGCGAAATCGTCAGTCCTTCACGACGAAGCGGAATCCCGAAGTGCTGAAACATGCGCTCCGTATGGTCTCGGGAGAGGCGGGGTTCCGTGATTCGAGTCGTGCCTTGAGCGAATAATGCCGCGAGTAAGAGAGACGACTTGACTTGGGCACTCGCGACCGGTGACGTATACGAGATCGCCCGGAGCTTACTCCCTGTGACGGCCAACGGAGCAAGCTCGCCACCCTTACGTCCCGCAATCACAGCGCCCATTTCCCGAAGAGGCTTCACGACCCGACCCATCGGGCGACGACGGATCGAGTCATCACCCGTGAGGACGGTAAAGAAGTCCTGTCCGGCTAAAAGACCCGTGAGAAGTCGGATCCCCGTGCCGGAATTGCCGCAATCAATCGGAGCTACCGGCTCACTCAATCCCCAGAGGCCCTTCCCATGAACCCGCAACGTGTCCGGGGACACCTCAATCCGCACGCCAAGCACCTGACAGGCTCGTATCGTGTTGAGACAGTCCTCGCCACGGCAATACTTCGAGACCGTACTAACACCATCGGCCAACGCCGTCAGGAGGACCGCCCGATGGGTGATGGATTTGTCACCCGGGACCGAGATCGTCCCTTTCAGCGAGCGTCCTGGTGTAATAGTTAGCGATGCCATTGGTTCCTATGTGTTCGAGGGAGGCTGGGCTGCGAACTTCTCCCGCTCCTGTTTCGCGCGTTCCAATTCTTTTTCTATTCCGGCGACATCACCCGATTTGATCAATTGCTTCAGCCGGGCCAGCGACTGTTCGTAGGCTTCGATACACGCGACAATGTTGTCGCGATTCCAAAGAAAAATGTCCCGCCACATTTCCGGGGAGCTGGCAGCAATCCTCGTGGTATCGCGCAACCCGCCACCCGAGTGTCCCTCCAGGTCGAGCGACGGAATCAGATGCTCCCGCAGATCGATGAGTGCATTGATTAATGCGAAGGCTGCCACGTGAGGCAGATGGCTGACTGCTCCGAGAATTTTGTCGTGCTCGTATGGATCCATCTCCAGCACCTTGGAGCCCGTCTCCCGCCACAAGGCCCGCACCCGCGCCAGCGCCTCCGGATCCGTTGCGTTCGTCGGTGTGATGATGCAGCGTGCGCCCGAAAATAACTGAGGCGTCCCAGCGGCCACGCCGGTTTTTTCCTTCCCGGCGATCGGGTGGGCTCCCACAAAATGCACGCCGCGAGGCAGGGCCCCCTCGGCACGTTCCACCAATCGTCCTTTCACGCTCCCGACGTCTGTCACGATGGCACCGGCTTTGAGACAGGAGGCCCATTCTTTCAGATGGCGTTCATAGGTATCCACGGGCGTTGCCAGCACGACAAGTTCCGCCTCTCGTACCCCTTCTGCGGAATCCACGACATAGCGATCGATCGCGCCCAGCTCGACCGCTTTCTTAAGGTTTTCGACTCGACGCCCGACACCGACGACCCGATCCGCCAACCCTTTTCGCTTGAGAATCATACCGAGCGAGCCGCCGATAAGACCGACGCCGACAATGGTGACCTGAGTGAAATGAACGGTCATGAAATGTTACTGTCTGGAAGGACAAGATGGGGTTCGAAAGCCGGGGCGGCGGCTTACACCTCTCGTCCCACCGCCTCCCCAATCTTCCGCAATTCCTGCATGAGTTCTTTGAATTTGTTCGGCCTGATGGATTCTTCACCATCGCACAGGGCACACTCCGGGTTCGAATGAACCTCAATCAACAACCCATCCGCGCCGGCTGCCACAGCCGCCTTCGACATCGGAGCCACGAGATCCCAACGACCTGTCGCGTGGCTTGGATCGACGATCACGGGCAGATGAGACAATTCTTTCAAAGTAGGAATCGCCGCGAGATCGAGCGTGTTCCGGTATTGAGTTTCAAAGGTCCGGATACCCCGCTCGCACAACATGACATTCCGATTTCCACGCGACATGATGTACTCCGCCGACAGAAGAAACTCCTTGATCGTAGCGGATAACCCTCGCTTGAGTAGGACGGGCTTGTCGTAGGCCCCAACCTCCTTCAGCAATTCGAAGTTTTGCATGTTCCGCGCGCCGATCTGAATGATGTCGGCTTTTTCCAAGAACAGTTCGATGTCGCGGGTGTCCAGAATTTCGCTCACCACCGGCAATCCCGTCTGCTTCTTCGCCTCGATCAGGTAATCGAGTCCTTCGCGCCCCAATCCCTGGAATGAATAGGGCGATGTGCGAGGTTTGTACGCTCCGCCGCGTAAGATTGTCGCTCCGGCTGCTTTGACGTCATGTGCGATTCCGACCGTCAATTCCAAGCGTTCCACGGCGCAAGGACCCGCCATGATTGCCAGCTTCTTCCCTCCGATCTTGACGCCTCCGACATCGATGATCGTTGCCTCACGCTTGAACTCGCGGCTGACCAACTTCCACGGAGCGAGGATGGGCAACACGCTTTCGACCCCTGGCAATGCGGTCAGCGGCTGGTTCTGCAATATCCGATCATCACCGATAACCCCGATGATGGTCCTCTCCTGGCCGGTCGAGAGCTGCGACTTCAGACCCAACTCGCGCAACCGATCGATGATGTGATCAACTTCTCGTTCCGTCGCTTCTGGTTTCAACACGATGATCATGGTCCCCTCATGTCTCTCTTCTTCACTTCTTGAGTACGCGCTTCAACGCCTCCAAGAAGGCCTGGTTTTCTTCTTCTAGGCCGATCGTGACCCGCAACATGGGGCCTTCGATATGGCGAACGATGACGCCTTCTCGCAGCAACGCTTCAAAGACTGCACGTCCGTCCCGACCCACGTCGAAAAACAGGAAGTTCGCCTCGCTCGGCACGACCTCGAACCCGAGCGTCTTCAGCCCCACGGCCATCTGTCCCATCCCGGCGCCATTCACGGACCGGCTTCTTGCCACGTGCTCGTCGTCACCTAGAGCAGCCAATGCCGCGCGCTGGGCTAGAGAATTCGCATTGAACGGGGGCCGCACGCGATTCAAGAAATTTGTGATCTCGGGCGTTGTGATCCCATAGCCAATCCGCAATCCGGCAAGACCGTAAATTTTTGAAAACGTGCGAAGCACGATCACATTCCGACCCTGCTCGACGTAGGCCATCGACTCCGGAAATTGTGTACTCCGGACATACTCATAGTAGGCCTCGTCGAAGACGACAATGACGTGGGACGGGACCCGCTCCATGAGTCGCGCGACATCCGTACCAGTGACCATTGTTCCCGTGGGATTGTTGGGGTTACATACGAACAGAAGCTTCGTCCGATCGGTCATCGCCTCTGCCATCGCCGCCAGATCGTGACGCCACTGTGTCAGCGGGATCACCGTAGCCCTTCCATGAGCGGCCGTCACTTCCATCTTGTAGATGACGAAGGTCTGGTCCGCCATTATGGCTTCGTCCCCCGGGGATAAGAAGGTCCGTGCGAGCAAGCCGAGAATTTCATCTGACCCATTTCCGAGAATGACGTGGTCGGGCGTCACTTTCCACCGATCCGCCAGCGCCTCACGAAGGCGGTACGCCCCGCCATCGGGATAGCGATGAAGCGTAGCGGCGCTTTCCGCCAGCACGGCGAGCGCTTTCGGGGAGGGGCCCAAGGGATTTTCGTTGGAGGCCAACTTGATCACGCGCGCCAGCCCCAGTTCCCGTTGCAATTCCTCAATCGGTTTCCCCGGCACGTAAGGACTGAGCGATGCGATGTCTGGGTGAACTCTGAGTGTCATGACGTTAGTTGTAGGACGGATACGAACCGAGCACTTTCATGAAGAGGCAGCGACTCTTGATTTCCTCTATCGCTTTCTTCACACGTTCTTCTTCCATGTGCCCTTCGACATCCACGAAGAAAATGTATTCCCAGGCCTTCCGACGGGAGGGACGCGACTCGATCTTCGTCATGTTCAGCCCGTGAGAAGCGAACGGTCGAAGCAAGTCATACAGGGCCCCGACCTTGTCCTTTACGGACAACATCAGTGACGTCTTGTCCTTCCCGGTTCGTTCGGGCGGTTTTTGCGAGAGGACAAGAAACCGCGTAAAGTTGTTCATGTTGTCTTCGATTCGGCTCTTGATAACCTTCAAGCCGTATAGTTGTGCCGCCAGTTCGGACGCAATTGCTCCCGCTGTAGGATCGTCTACACAGATCTCCGCGGCCCGTGCGGTGCTGGCCACCTCAGAGACGGGAACGTGCGGAAGATTCGTCTCCAGCCAGTTGCGGCATTGGGCGATCGCGTGCGGATGCGAATAGATCTTCTTCACTTCGTCGACTACGCCCGACTTTGACAAGAGATGATGAGACACCTCCTGCAACACTTCCCCGTAGATCAACAGATTCGAATCGATGAACATGTCCAGTGTGTGGTTGACCACACCTTCCGTCGTATTTTCGATCGGCACGACGCCGAAATGCGCTCGCCCGCGCTCGACTTCGCTAAAGACGTCTTTTATACTGTTCACGGGAATATATTGCGCGGAGGAGCCGAACTTTTGCATACAGGCCATATGTGTGAATGTAGCGCGCGGCCCAAGGTACGCTACCTTCTGCGGCCCCTCGAGCGAAAGAGAGGCGGACATGATTTCTCGGTACACCGAACGGATCGCCTCAGTCGGGAACGGTCCTTGGCTCTGGCGCGTGAGCCGGTCAATGATTGCGGCTTCTCTGGCAGGGGTATGGAGGTTGGCGCCGGCGTCCTTTTGCTTCTTCAGCTTGCCAATCTCGATGACACTCTTCGACCGTTCGTTGAGAAGACGAAGAATCTCGTCATCGATCCGATCGATTTCTTTCCGGTAGTCGGAAAGGTCTCCGGCCATGCGCGGACCCCTTCCACCCGCACCTCATGAGTTGGACGATCGTCCAGAGGGTAGACAGGTGTAGGAAAAACAAGAAATCATACAAGAACCACCGTCGGAAATGCAAGGAGATCCTCAGTGTTTCAGGAACTTGCGCGATCGAGGCCGATCGGTTCTTCGCCCTTCCTGAATACATCTCGAGCCCAATGACACGGATTCCCTATGAGAAGAGAAGCGAGGTCGGAACTTTGAAATGGTCGTGCGCTAGTTTGGTGACTTGTCGACCACGGCCGGTCCGTTCGAGAAATCCTGCCTGAATCAAATAAGGCTCATACACATCTTCCAGCGTTCCTTTATCCTCTTGAACTGCTGCGGCAAGAGACTCGACTCCCACCGGCCCTCCACCGAATTTTTCAATGATCGTAACGAGAATTTTTCGGTCCATCTCATCGAACCCAGCTGTATCCACGCCGAGCCATACGAGCGCTTCTTGAGCTACCATCTTCGTGATGCGTCCCTCCGCTTTCACTTGAGCATAGTCGCGAACGCGTTTGATCAATCGATTGACGATCCGAGGCGTCCCCCTGGCGCGGCGCGCAATCTCCGCCGCCCCGTCATGCTCAATAGGAATTCCGAGGAGACCGGCGGAGCGAGTCACAATGGTGCAGAGTTCGTCAGACGAGTAAAATTCCAACCGATGAACGAGACCGAAGCGGTCACGGAGGGGAGACGTTAAGGCCCCGGCTCTGGTGGTAGCTCCTACCAAGGTAAAGCGGGGCAAGTCGAGCTTGACGGTCCGTGCGGCAGGCCCTTGTCCTACGACCAGGTCGAGCTGAAAGTCTTCCATTGCCGGATACAGGGCTTCCTCGACGGACGCGGGAAGGCGATGAATTTCGTCGATGAAGAGGACATCGTGCTCTTGGAGATTCATCAGGACAGCGGCGAGATCGCCGGCATGGGCCAGCACGAGACCAGAGGTCGACCGAAGTGAAGCACCCATTTCTTTGGCGATGATGTGGGCGATGGTCGTCTTACCCAGACCGGGCGGGCCATAGAAAATCGCGTGATCGAGTGCCTCCCCACGCTGTTTCGCCGCTTCGACACAAATACGAAGGGACTCTTTCATCCGCTCCTGGCCGACATACTCCGCCAAACTCTGCGGTCGGAGCACGTTCTCCATATTCCGCTCCTCATCACTTAACTGCGTGCTCACCATGCGGTCGGCCATAGTCATCTTTCACTGTTGTGATTCTTGTTTTTCAGGAGTCGGAAGAAATCGGGGGGGAGGCGGAAGCGCACCCTGTCCCGGCGTCTGCGTGCTGCCGCAATCAGGCGGACACACTTTGCCTCCTTGGGTGGGATCTGGCAGATTCAGCTCCATTTTCTGGAGCTGGCACTGAGACAGGCGCCCGCCATCCTGCTTCCCGCAGCGAGCCGGCACGGAGGAGCTACCGATTTCGACATACCCGGTCGGGCAGGATCCGCACACGGGCAAAATGTTGGCACCCAGCGGTACACACTGAACCAACGTCGGATCTCCATCTTTGCAAATGCCCGGTGCTTCTGTGACTCCGGTCAACGCAAATCCATCAGGGCACTTCCCGCAGGTCTTATGCGTGGCTTTAGGGGGTTCGGGTTCCTCCGCCCCTGCGAATCCCCACAGGCCCGAGCCGACGCTGAGCATCAACCCCATTACGACTCGAAGGATAAGATGGCTGTGTGTGACGTGCGTGGTCATGCGCTACCCCCTGGCTAACTCTTTCAAGGTGTCACGTATCAAATCTTTCAAGACCAACGAATCAGGCTTCATCTTCTTCACCTGCTGCAGCGCACCTTTCGCATCCTGTGGTCGATAGCCGAGGTTGATCAGGGCGGAGAGTGCGTCGTCGAATGTCGAATCCTGCCTTTCTCCCCCTGACAACCGACTCGAGACCACCGGACTGGATTCCAGCTTGGCCAGCTTATCCTTCAGTTCAAGTGCGATCCGACCGGCGGATTTCTTTCCGATTCCCGGAACCGTCGCCAGCTTTTCAAGATCGGCTGTCCGAACAGCGGACACCACATCGGAGACGGAAAGGGAAGACAGGACGCTCAGCGCCAGTTTCGGTCCGATCCCAGAGACCGATGTCAAGAGCACGAATATGTCCTTTTCCTGTAACGTCAGAAATCCGAACAACTGGATGGCGTCTTCGCGAACGTGGGTATGAATGTTCAGCGAGGCCATCTCGTTGAGGTTGGGAAGTCCGTAGTACGTACTGAGAGGAATAAACACTTCGTACCCGACTCCCTGAACGTCGAGAGCCAGGTGCGTCGGCGCCTTGAAGGCCAAGCGGCCTGTCAATAGGGCGATCATGTGGCCGGTGTCGTAGGACTCACGGTGTTACCGAGCGAGGCTGCCGCCCGTTCTCATCCCGCCGCAGCCGCCGCCACCTTTTCCATGACCTCGTCCGAAATATCGAAATTCGCGTGGACCTTCTGGACATCGTCATGTTCGTCCAGGATCTCCATCAGCTTTAACATCTGCTCCGCCGCTTTTTCTTCAAGCCGGATTGTGTTCTGAGGAATAAACGTGATCTCAGCAAGAGCGATTTCGATTTTTGCGTCAGTTAGGGCCTTCTTCACGCCTTCGAAATCATGGGCGTCGGTGACGACTTCGAAACTCTTTCCGCTGGTTTTGACATCTTCCGCTCCGGCATCCAGGGCGAGTGACAACAAGGCATCCTCATCGACTTTGCCCTTCTCAATGGTAAGCAGCCCCTTCTTCTGAAACTGCCATGCCACTGCCCCGGCCTCCGCCATATTACCGTGATTTTTCGTGAACAGGCTCCGAATCTCCGCGACCGTGCGATTCCGGTTGTCGCTCGTGATCTCAAGGAGCAGTGCGGTCCCCCCCGGGCCATACCCTTCAAGAGTAAACTCTTCATACGTCACACCAGGCAATTCCCCCGTGCCGCGCTGAATCGCCTTTTTCATCGTGTCGCCAGGCATGTTGGCTTCTTTGGCTTTGGCAATGGCCAAGCGAAGACGGGGATTGGCGTCCGGGTCTCCCCCGCCACGGGCGGCAATGGTCAGCTCGCGGATGATACGCGTGAAGATCTTGCCGCGTTTGGCATCTTGTGCGGATTTATGCCGTTTGATCGTAGCCCAGTGACTATGGCCGCCCATGAGAACCTCCTCGTCGCTCGCGCTGTTCTGCACACCACGATCATGCTGCAACTCGTACCAAAATTGGAATTTTACACTCGTAGCACAGGGGTCGGAAAGGTGTCAATTGCCGACCGACGGGGTTAGGAGAGCGGAATGCTATTCTGAATACCAGAGGAGGAGGATCCCCAGTCCAAAAACCAGCCCTCCCCAGATCCATTCCCACGTGACGTGCGGCGAACGAGATGATGGATGGAACCAGCCCGAGAGAAATTTCGATGACCCGGCCACGAGAGCCACAGTGCCCATCATTGCATGATGAACGGCAATCTTCTGCGCAGATGGATGCAGTCCGTGCGAATGGCCGAATAGCATCGCCCCCGCGACAGTGGCCAGAAGCGGTAACGGGACTGTCCAAACGAAGTGGGTAAGCCGCCCGTACCGGCGCAGGAGTTCCACAGTGCCCACCACTAATAACAGAACCCCGAACGTCTTATGCTGGAGAATCTCGTGATCCTCACCGAAATAGGTCTGACTGAAACTGAGCGAGCCGATCGGCCACGCTTCGTGGTCACTCCAGATTAAGAGAAAAAGGCCGGCAATGAGCATCGACAGGGGAAGGAGGAGTTTGAGCCATCCAAGAGACGGCAGTCGACTCGCTTGAGCGAGCTCGGCGAGGCCCATCAACAGAACAAGAACGCCAGACAAATGATGATTGAATTCCGAGTAGGCAATCCCTTCCGCCGACCCCTCCCAAGCCGTAGCGCCGGGACTTCCTGCGTGGGAAGCATGACCTGAGGCCGTCGTTTCATGGATGGGATTATGTTCTTCGTCACCATGTTGAGCGAAAACAGGAGTGGTCGACCAAAGAACGGCACCGATGAGTACCATCCTCCAAACACCCGCCCGCCAGTTTCCTAGACCCATCTCGTTGTAACGTCCTTCAATAGAAAGGCCCATCCGATGAGTCGGATGGGCCTTCACCCTCATGCAGCGATCGTTACCCGCCTACATGAATTTCATGAACTTTTCCTTCGCTTCATCCATCACTTGAGCCGTAATGGTTGCGACGCCGCGTTCTTTTGCGACCCGTTCAATTTCTTTCCGCGCCATAGGACGAATGAAATCAGGGATATTCTCCAGCCGCTGCTCCGCTTCGCGCGACCACGTGACGCCGTTCGACGAATCATTCTTTGAATCATCCATCACTTGGAGCGTAATGGTTTTATACCCCTGCTTGCGAGCATAGGCCTCTACGCTGCTCTGCACCATCGGCTTCACAAACGCCGGGAGCCGATCCAGTTTTTCCTTCGCGTCCGCACTCCAAGTAAACTCTGGTGTTCCCGTTGTGCCGCTGGTGGACTTCCCCCCCGTCGTGAGCCCCATCTCTGCGACCATGGCGGAGAACGGACAGCCACTACCGCTTTTCTCCCCCGCCTTACCGGACGTGGGCGCCGGAGATGCTGCCACCGTTTGTCCACCATGAATCTTTTCATTTAGATATGCCGCCATTTGCCCGGACCCGGCGAGCGCTTCGTCCTTCAGTGTTCCGCGCGTCATCTCGAACGGTTCTGCCGCAGCGGTTCGTCCACCCAGTTTCACCCCCAGGGAACTGACCATTTGAGTTTCACCTGGGTTGGTCACCATCGAGAACTTCGCTCCGCAAGAAGGGCACCCAAAGAAGACACCGAGCGATCCTTCCCCAGGCTTCTCGACTTTCTCGAAGTTCATGTAGGTTTCGCAGTTGAGACAGACGAATTTCATAGTCGCTCCTCTCGCCTCGATCCCGTCACAGCTTATCCGCCAGGACCTTCTTATAGTCCAGCAAGGTACGGATACGCCCGGCAATGTCCTGATATCGCTGAATGGTCGGGTAGCTCTCGTCGAGCAAGGGGGCTCCCTTGTCGAATGTGCGGGCCAACTTCCGGTCAAACGGAATGCGTCCAAGGAGCGGAAGGTCCAAGACCTCGCACATAGCTTCGGTATTGCCCTCAAACAATTCATTCTGCTCACCGCAGGACGGGCAACGATACTCACTCATATTTTCCACGATTCCCAACACCTTGATCCCCATGTCACGCGCATACGTCACGGACTTTTGAACGACATCTGAAGCCACTTCCGACGGTGTCGTGACGACAATCGCACCAGCTAGGTCAGGGATGAAACCCGCGATCACCGGTGGCTTGTCGGCGGCTGCACCAGGAGGCAGGTCGGCGAGCAGCACGTCCAACTCACCCCAGACCACATCGGCTAAGAACTCTCGGATGACGTTCATTTCCATGAGTCCCAGCCATACCGGGCTGACATCCATCGGGCCCTTCCAACGAACCGGCGATGCTTCGTCGAGGAAGAAATCCATCGAGGCGACCTTTATACCAAGCGGACCGATTGGAGGGATGGCTCCTTCAGGAGTCATCTGGAGTGATTGACCGTGCAGCCCCAGCATGCGGGGAACACAGGGACCGTTCAGGTCCACATCGAGGAGTCCAACTTTGGCCCCCTGACGGGCAAAAGCCAGCGCCAGATTGACGGTCGTCATGCTCTTGCCGACTCCGCCCTTGCCGCTCATCACGACCAGCTTGTGCTTAATGCCGGCCATCCGGGCATGAACATTCTTCGTCTGCTCGGTAATCTGTTGGACCACCTTCGCGTCGTCGGAGTACCGCAATTTCCCGAGAATTTCCTTCAAGTCCTTTTCAGGAGCCATTGGTTCTAAGTCTCTCCAAAACAAGCGGTTTCTAAACGAAGGTACGGTAACACAAGGATTTCCGGAGAGTCAAACCAACGATCTACGGAAATTCTTTAGCTAGCAGCTCACTGTCCGGACATTCGATTCGTTCCAGCTTACAGTTGAGTGCGAGAGGCCGACAGCTTCGCTAGATCGAATACTGAAAGGTCGGCTTCGCTCCGATGGCCTGCGCCAACACACCTCGACGCTTGAGTTCGTCCAAGATTTGACGCGTCGCCGCGTCGAAGTCAGTCGGACCGGAGAGAGCGATATCAGTCCCAGGGGGAGGCTCTTCCGGTACTTTGCTCATGTGAACCGCAATGACTGGCGCCGGGTGAACGAGGGTACGAATGGCTTGCGCCGCCTCCGAGTAGGCTAAGCCGAATGGATTCGTGGTCGATACGACGATCAGCCCTGTATCGATCAAGAGTCTTGCCACCTCACCGTACCGCCGAGCCATTTCCGTGGTTTGGCTTCGCTCCGTTTCGGACAAGTCGGCATCCAGCCCGCGCCGGAGGTTTTCTCCGTCCAGAAGGTAGGCATGGCGACCGTCTGCAACGAGCCTGGCCTCTAGCTTTTTGGCCAAGAACGACTTGCCGGTATGGCGACCTCCCGTGACGAGCACAATCGCAGCCCTATGGCCGAATTGCTGTGCTCGTTCTTCGACCCCCACCTCGCCTTTGACCCACGCAAAATCCCGGCGGCGAGCTTCTTCCCGCAGAAACTCCTGATCATCACGGACCATTTCCGTGACGATTCCTCCACCGGCAATATCGTACTCATCGACCAACACGAAACGACCAGTGGTCTCAAACGAGGACGAGAGATCAAACGCCACAGGAGCCTTGGTTCTAAGCGTCAGCTCTGCCACTTGATTCCTGCCGACCGACGCTCCGCCCTGCTGTTGATTCAAGTCCGTCGTGTCAATTATCCGATGAATCGTCGCCACTTCGCAGTCGACCTCCTTGGTGGCGACTCGGAGGATATATTTTCGTCCGTGTTCCAATGGCCGACGTCCCAGCCAAAACAGATTGGCGCGAAAGGCCGTCGAGACCGGAGGCAACTCACCCTGGTGTGAGGCGATCTCACCTCGCTCCACAAAGATCTGCTCATCGAGCGTAATACCGACTGACTGCCCCGCATGGGCCTCAGTGGGAAAAGGCTCGATATTGAAGGCCTCGACCGATTTGATGTTCGCGCGTTTGTTCGATGGAGAAAAGACAAGCTGGTCGCCGACTTTCAACCGCCCTGCCGCAATCCGACCGGCGATGATCCGGCGAGCATCGAACTTATAGACATCTTGGATGGGCAGGCGTAGTGGCTGTTCGGATCGAGCCCTCTCTTTCTGAAACAGGCTGAGCGTCTCCAGAACCGTCGGCCCGCTGTACCAAGGCATGGTCTCGCTGCGACTGACAATGTTGTCGCCCAGCTTGGCGCTCACGGGAATAATCCGCTCTGGCACCGCCTTGAACTGACCGAGGAACTCCCGATATTCCTTTTCAATGCCCTCGAAGACATCCTGTCGATAGCCGACAAGATCCATTTTGTTGACGACGACGGCAAACTGTCGGACTCCCAACAAAGAGAGCAGATACCCGTGTTTTTTGGATTGCTCCTTGACCCCTTCCAAGGCATCGATGAGAAGCAGCGCCGCTTCAGCACGCGCTGCACCGGAAATCATGTTCTTCAGAAACTCTTTGTGACCCGGCGCGTCGATAATGATGTATTGCCGGCCCTTCCATGTGAAGAATGTTCTTGCTGTATCGATCGTGATGCCCTGTTCCTGCTCCTCTAAGAAAGCATCGAACAGGAATGCGTACTCGAATTCCTTCCCCTGCTGCCGGCAAATGGCTTGCACCTTTTCCAGTTTTCCATCCGGCAACGACCCCGTGTCAGCATAGAGACGCCCCAACAAAGTGGATTTGCCGTGATCGACGTGGCCGACGATAACGATATTCAAAGTCTCGGATGGTTTGGTTTCTGTGTGCTTCATCTCACTTCATTTCTAGCCGTTGAATGAGAACGTGGAATCGCCTTCCGCTCACTCACATATACCCGTCCTTCCTCAACAACTCCATCCCCCGCCCCTCGTCCTGCGCACGGCCCGATCGCTCCGCCACGGTCGTGTGCCGGAGTTCGTTAATGATGTCGTCTACGTTCTTGGCCGTAGATTTGATGGGAAACGTACAGGGGGCGCAGCCGAGGCTTCGATACCGGGTTCCGTCCCCCTTGTCGAGATAAAGATCGATGAATGGAATATTCTCCAACTTGATGTATTCCCAGATGTTGATCTCGGTCCAATCCAGCAACGGATGGATTCGGATATGGGTGCCCGGCGGGAAGGTCGTCTTGAACTGATTCCACAGCTCAGGCGGTTGATCGCGAAAGTCCCAATCCCCGTGCTTGTCGCGAGGTGAGAAATAACGTTCCTTGGCTCGCGTCCCTTCTTCATCCGCCCGAACGCCAAGAATAATCCCCGTGTAGCCTTTATTTTCGATAAGCTGTTTGAGCCCGTTGGTTTTGAGCGCTGTACAACAGGTCACCCGTCCCATCGTGTGATTCATCCCGGCGGCAAGCGCCTCCTTGTTTTGCCCCACCACCAAGTTCAACCGCCACTCGCGGGCCAATCGGTCTCGATATTCGATCATCGCTGGAATCTTATAGCTGGTATCGACGTGCAAGAGCGGGAAAGGTATGTGCCCGAAGAAGGCTTTGCGTGCCAACCACAAAAGCACGGTCGAGTCTTTGCCCATCGACCACAGCATGCCGAGATGATCGAAGTGCTTGTAGGCCTCGCGCAAGATGTAGACACTTTGATCTTCCAATTGGCGAAGGTGATCCACCGGATTATTCCTCTCGTTCCATCAGAGCCTACGACCGATGCCAGCCGGTTCTTGAACCAGTTCTTCAAGCTTCCTCGCCGCGAGACCGTCTTCGAGCGTCCGCCGTGCGATCGGCACACAAGCGGCCATCGACGTGCCTCTGCCAGCTGCGTACAGCAGCATCGCCGCGTTGAGCAACACCCATTCCCGCGGGCCACCATGAATCTGGTTCTGCAGAATCCGTTTGAGCAGTTCAGCCTCCTTCTCCTGTTGATCAGGCGGAAAGCCGGCCATCTCGCGCGAGGCGCCCATCGTTAACCCGACATCCTTCGGGGCCAGCGTCAGCGGGGTGATGCGTTCGTCTTGGAGCTCTAGGACTTTCGTTACTGAGGCCAACGACAATTCCGGATCGCCTTCGACCCCTCGAATAACGAGCGCGCGAGGACAACCCAGCATCCTTAACACTTCGGCCGTTTTCTCAAAATAGGGTGGGTGGGAGAGCCCTACGAGTTGCGAGGTTGCTCTCGCCGGGTTGAGCAGTCGTGCGATCGGATGAAAGACGTTCCGGACACCGAGTTCTCGCCGCATTTCCAGAAACCGATAGACGGGTGGGTGATACAATCCAATGTCGAGGTAGGCGAACCCCTTCTTTGCAATTTCATCTCCGATCCGTTTCGGCTCAAGATCAATAGGAATGCCCAGCCCCTTGAGTATTCCCGCAGTCCCGAGTCGTCCAGGGATCCCGTCGTACCCATGCATCAAAATCGTCGCCCCGGCTGCGGTCGCCACGATTGCGGCGCCTACAAGGGCATGGAAGGTTTCCTGTTTTCCTGCATAGGTTGGGACGTCAACCACACCTAGCTCTCGTGGGACCGGAACCGGCGCTACATACGAGCGGGCTGTGGCAGTAAACGACGCCAATTCCGTGACCGATTCCATTTTGATCCGCATGGCCAACAGAAAGGCGCCGACCTGCGCCTGCGTCGCATCGCCTTCGATGAGAGTCTTCATGGCCTGCTTGGCTTCGTCCCAGGTGAGATCCTTGGCTGCCTTGGGCCCCTTCCCGATTTTTGCGATGAACTCCTGCATGGTCGTCATGACGCCTTGTGCAACCCGCACTCGGTCTTCCCGAAATTTTTCCAGCGTCCTGCACGAAGATCTTCTCCCGGCATGACGGGAGCCGTACAGTGAGTACAGCCGATGCTGGGATAATTACGATCATGCAACTCGTTGTAAGGCACTTCGTACAGATGAATGTAGGTCCAGACGTCGTCCCACGTCCACTTCGCGAGTGGATTAACTTTGGCCAGTTGAAACCTGTCATCCCATTCAATCACACCGGCGTTGACTCTAGTCGGTGACTGGTCTCGTCTGATTCCGGTGATCCAGGCTGCGTAGTGTTTCAACACACGAGTCAGCGGTTCGACCTTTCGCAGGTTGCAGCAACGGTCCGGCCCTTTTTCTCGAGGCTCTTGAGCCCACAAGCGTTCGCCATATTGTTGCGCCTGGGCTTCCGGAGTGAGGAGGGACTTCATCTGAATGACTTGTTCGGGCTTTAATCCGTACCGTTGGACGATGCGGTCACGGACCGCGTAGGTTTCGGGAAACAGAAAATCCGTATCCAGATAAAACAGTGGAACGGTCGGATTGATACGGTGGATCATGTCCACCAGGACGACATCCTCTGCTCCGAAACTACAGGCCAGCACAATCTCAGGCGCATATCGGTCGATTACCGCCGCCAAGATCTCCTGCGGTTGCTTCGCCTCCAACGATTCTCCCCAGGCCTTCAATTCTTCTGATGACAGTTTCGTCATCTGATCCCTACTTCTTTCCGCCATAACATTTGGCATAGGAATACCCCCCCCGACTGCGCGCATCCAACGAGGGCTTTTACTCACCGACCGCCCTCGCGGCGCCGAAGCGCCCGCGTCCTCCCATAAGCCGCGCATCGCGCAAGCAAGGGAATGTCCCTATGCCGCGTCACTCCACTTTCTCGACCAACACCCGATAATGTGCCGCTTCCGGTTCAAGCGCCTCCTGCAGGAGGATCTTGTGCCCGTCATTTTTTAGGCTCATCGGCACATTCTTGATCGGTTCTCCTGCATCCAGCCAGACTTCCAGTTGTTCACCCGCATCCATCATTTCGAGTTTCAACTTGGTCTTCACATAGTTAAGCGGGCACGCTACGCCACGAAGATCGTACACTGCCGCACCGCCTGATGCAGAAGTCACAGAAGCAACAACTGGCTTTACAGCTGGAGCAGCGAGTTTGGAGACAGGGGATGTCTCGGCCTCTCCCGCAAACTTCAAATCTTTCCCCATCCGTTCCGTCGCAACACGGCAGGCGTCGACGAAGCCCTTGGCAAACGCCATCTTGGCTTGAGCAAACTCCGCAGTAGTCTCCTTCGGTCCCAAGTCTGCTACGAGTTTCCCAAGCTCGCGATACATGGCTGGCACGACGCCCTTGGGCGCCAGTCGCTGTTCGAATTCCCGCAAGGTTTCTGCATCGGTCGCCGGATCGATCCCTTCTGTCACCAACAACGCCTTCGTTGCGGCCAAAACTGCCCGATAAGACTTATTCACGGAAACCGAGTACTGATGTTTCTCGACTAAGAGCCTTGTCTGATACAGTTCTTGATCTGCTTCGAGAATGCCGTTCTCAATCATCTCGAGTGCTCCGCCGGCACATTCGCCCGGCCCCAGGTCTTCGAGTACGAATTCATTGTCTCCTTCCCAGTCATAGTAGAAGGTTGGGTCTTCGTCATGTGACGGTACTATCGTGTAGAGGATCAACTCGTCCTTCAATTTGTGTTTGCCCATCCGGTCGATAAAGGCCGGCAATCCCTCTCCCGGCTGACGGTCCCGTCGGTAAACCTCGATCAAATGGGTAATGGCCGCAGGAACGCTCTTCGCCGGTAACTTGACCGTCATGTGACCGATCTTGGCCGTGCCGTTCACCTTCCCGCCGAGATGTAATTCATAGTGAGGTGCAACATGGTCGCCGAGACGTTTTCCCACGCCGTGTAACCCGATCGTGGCGATATGATGTTGGGCGCAAGAGTTGTGACAGCCGCTGATCTTCACGGAGACGCCTGCAAGATCCTTCGCCACTCGTCCGGCTGGAAAGACTTCCGCAAGCGCTCGTGCCATGCCCTTTGACGACGTGATGCCCAGTCCGCAGGTATCGGTACCGGGGCAGGCGATGATGTCTTCCACGAGTTCCGCCCCGGGGTCAGCAAGATTTTGCGATACAAGGTCCTGGTAGAAGTCGGCCAGCCTCTCTTCTGGAACCCACCGGATGACCATGTTTTGATTGATCGTCGTCCGAATGTTGCCGTTGGAATAGCGCTCTGCCAGATCGGCGACAAAGAGCATCTGATCGGATGTGAGGTCCCCCATGAAAAGCTTAACCGCTGCGGTGGCGTAGCCATTCTGCTTCTGCCTGACGACGTTGGTCCTCTTCCACATTTCAAACGGCGTCTCATGTTGATGTCCGTTGGGGTCGCCGTTGCTTGAGAGGGCGGCATACGTTGCCCTGTTGGACGTCGGCATGATAAGCGGCACTGGCTGATCGGCATGCTCCAATAGTCTGATAGGCTCATGATTCGGTCGAGCGTAACCCATGTCCGTATACGCTTGTTCCCACCCGCGTTTGAATTCTCCAAAGCCCAGTTTCTCGATCACGAATTTCATCCGTGCCTTATTCCGGTTCTTGCGATTCCCTAACGTATCGAAAACCTTGATCACCGCTTCGATGCTCGGAATGAGCTCATCGATCGGCGTAAACTCTCGGAGCACTTGTGCAATGCGAGGAGCAGCCCCTAACCCGCCGCCGGCAACCATGCGGAATCCGACTGTGCCGTCCTCTTGTCGAAGAGCCAGCAACCCGATGTCGTGGATAGGCGTGAGTGCGCAGTCGTGCTTGCACCCGGAAAACGCGATCTTGAACTTGCGAGGCAAGCTTTGGTTCAACGGATTGCGGAGCAAGTGCAGCGCGACTGTCTTGGCGTAGGGCGTGACATCAAAGACCTCTCCCTGACAGACGCCGGCAAGATGACATGCGGTCACGTTCCGCACCGTATTGGCGCACGCTTCTCTCGTGGTGAGCCCCACTTCAGCAAGGCCGCGCATAATCGTGGGAACATTCTTCAATTCGACGAAATGCAGTTGGATATCCTGGCGGGTGGTCACATGGCCGACACCGGTGGCGTACCGTTCCGCCAGCTCGGCCAGCCGGCGAAGCTGATTGGACGTCAGGCCTCCGAAAGGAATCTTGATGCGGACCATCTGCACACCCGCCTGGCGTTGGCCATAGATGCCATACTGCAGACGGAACGGCTTGAACAGATCGTTCGCGATTTCTCCCGCTATCATCCGCTTTGCTTCAGCCTCAAACGTTTCAATCTCCTCGACAATCGCCGTTGGAATCGGCTGAATCTGAATGGGGATCGTGCTCGTCAATGTACGGCTCATGGGACTCACCTCAAATGTGGTACATCAAGGACCGTTGTTGTTCGAGGATACGTTGTTGTTCGGCAAGCTCTTCGACCGTGATTGCCTCCAGCACTTGACGTTCTGCTTGGTGGACCTGCTCCCAGATTCTGCCCAGGAGGAGTTCGGGTTTGCTCAACCGTCTGGAAGCTGCCTGGCCGTTCATACCTGCCGATGGTAAGAGCGGGCCATCGAGAGCTTCGAGGATTTCAGCAATGGACAAGTCGGCAGGCCTTTTGGTCAGCACATATCCACCCTGGGCTCCACGGAGGCTTGTGACGAGGCCAGCTTTTTTCATGGCGTGCAACACCTGCTCTAGAAAACGCGCAGGAATGGCTTGTCGACGTGCGATAGACCTGGCTTGGATCGGCGTCGTACCTGTTCCCATCGCAAGATCTACCGCTGCCATAATTCCGTAGGTGGCCCTTAGAGATACCTTCATACCCTAGTATTCCGGTCGGAATTAGGAACACGTCATTCATAGCCTGCTTCCCGTTCATTTGTCAAGGGTCCTCTACCAGCATGCGGGAGCAGCATTTCGACCAACCGTTGAATCATTGCTGTTGTCATTGGTAATGAATGTACGGCGCGACCAATCGGATGGTGCACAAACTTCAAGCGGCCCAGAGACCTATCAACCCATTTCAAAGGCAAGACTAGAATCCAGCACCACGACTAAACGCTGGTCTTCCTATTCAACCGCAGAGTGCCCGATTCAACATTCGCCTTCAGTGTAGGGGAATCATCTTTGTTGAGTGACATTGATCAGTGTACGCGGCTGTGTGTTTTCAATGTATGTCCTGTTCGTAAATTTCCTGATTGACATCAAATCGGCTCTGGGCAATAATCCGGCCCTCTTCTTCACGTGGTGCCTTCATGTCGCTCTCTTCATCCGTGTTTAGTGTCCTGTTGCTGACAAGCGATCCGGAAATTCAAGCCCAGTACAAACAAGTGTTTAAGGATGCGTCGATCACGATTGTGAAAGACCTCACCGGCATGCCGAAGGACGCGGCAAGACGAAATTTTGATGCCGTGATTGTCGAATCAAAGCCTGGCTCATCGGTCGGCACAGCCGTGTTCCCTAGCAATATGGACTTATCCCATTGCCTCGTAATTACTGGATCGCGCAGCGCGCTGAAGCGCGCATCAAAATTCATGCAGGTGATGGGAAAACACAGGACTCCAGTGGTAAATGGAGCGGGAGCCCTCTCGCTTGAGGATTACCTGGAAGAGAAGATGGGAGATTTCGTCAAGGGGATGCGGAACGGATCAGCACGTAACCTCCATCCGATGTTGATCACGGCGATGGAACGCCCCCTCATCACACTGGCGCTCCAGGAAACCAAGGGTAATCAGATTCAGGCGGCGGAATTATTGGGACTCAATCGCAATACGTTGCGAAAGAAGATTCATGATCTGCATATTCCAGTGAAACGTGGTCGAGCCGTACACAGTCGCAGCGCATAGCCTTGGGTTAGCAGGTAGGGATAGTCATCGGTCACAAACCTTTAACTATAACGGGAGGGATAGAATGACCAAAGAAGAACTGATTGCAAAGATGGCGGCATCTGCCGGGATCACCAAAGTAGCCGCAGGAACGGCACTCCAAGCCTTCACCGGTGCGGTCACCACCTCATTGAAAAAGGGGCACCGCGTCACCCTGGTCAACTTCGGGACATTTACCGTCGCGAAGCGGAAAGCTCGCTTGGGTCGTAATCCTCGCACAGGAGAAACCATCAAGATTGCGGCGGCGAGGGTTCCGAAGTTCTCTGCGGGATTGGAACTGAAGAAAGCGGTGAGATAAAAATCCCTCCCGCACGAGATCGCTCGTCCGAGACACAAAAGAGAAGGCGGCGTGCTCCACGAGGAAGCATGTCTCCTTCTCTTTTGCATTTCTTGACACTTCAGTTGAGCCTATATTAGCATGCGCCCTTGGACGATAGGCGCGTAGCTCAGGGGGAGAGCGCTACCTTGACACGGTAGAGGTCGACGGTTCAAGACCGTCCGCGCCTACCATTCCGCCGAGGGCATCTGACCGTCTCGAGCGGTCGGGGTGCCTTTCGTGTTTTTGGGTCTGCCTGATCGTCGTAACTTATGAAGATAACGTTGAAAGATGGAACTTCTCGGGATGTGCCGGCAGGACAGACAGTCGGCAAATCCCTCTCGATCGCCGGTGTGGTCCTTGGTCCAGACGTCATTGCCGCGAAAGTCAACGGCGCGATTGTCGACCTCTCACGGGAACTTAACGAAGACGCCCTGGTTGAACCGCTTCGTTTTGACTCCCCCGACGGCCGAGAGATCTACCGACATACCAGTACACATATCATGGCCCAGGCGGTGAAGGAGCTATTCCCGACTGCGCAGCTCACCATTGGCCCGGCCTTGGAGGACGGTTTTTATTACGACTTCGCCCACGACCGTCCGTTTACTCCAGAAGATCTTGAAAAAATTGAAGCCCGAGCTAAAGAAATTATTAAACGCAATCTTTCGATCAAGAGAACTGAGTTTTCTAAGCAACAGGCGATCGAATTCTTCAAGGCGCGCGATGAAGCATATAAGGTCGAATTGATTGAAGGGTTTCCGGACAACGAACCTATATCTGCCTATACCCAAGGTGCCTTTGTCGATCTCTGCCGCGGTCCGCACCTTCCAGCCACCGGTCACGTGGGAGCCTTCAAACTTCTGAATACAGCCGGTGCATACTGGCGCGGAGACGAACGCAATCCCATGTTGCAACGTATCTATGGGACGTCGTTTCCCTCGCAAGCCGAACTTGACGCTCATCTCGCCAGGCTGGAGGAGATCAAGCGCCGAGACCATCGGAAGGTCGGCAAGGACCTAGATCTCATCACGATCCAAGATGAGATCGGACCTGGCCTGGTACTTTGGCACCCCAAGGGTGCTCTGATTCGCTTGTTGATCGAAAACTTTTGGCGCGAACAGCATCTCAGGAACGGATACGACCTGGTCTATTCCCCCCATGTGGCCCGCTTGGACCTCTGGAAAACCAGCGGTCATGTCGACTATTACCGCGACAACATGTTTACCCCCATGAAAGTTGAAGCCAGTGAGTATCAGCTCAAACCTATGAACTGTCCCTTCCATATCATGATCTATAAGTCCCACCTCCGCAGCTATCGTGACTTGCCGATTCGTTACGGCGAGCTGGGCACCGTGTATCGGTACGAGCGGACAGGTGTCCTCCATGGATTATTACGGGTGCGTGGCTTTACTCAAGATGACGCCCATCTGTTTTGTCGCCCGGACCAAATCGAAAGCGAGGTCAGCCGCGTCTTGGATTTCACATTTTTCATTCTTCGAACCTTTGGGTTTAGCGAATTCGAGGTCTACTTATCGACCAGGCCGGAAAAGGCGGTCGGCTCAGAAGAGCGATGGGCGCAAGCGACGACTGCGCTCGAATCAGCCCTCAAGGGACGCGGCGTAGCCTACGAGGTTGATCCGGGAGAAGGTGTGTTCTACGGACCGAAGATCGACATCAAAATCAAGGACGCGTTGGGCCGCTCTTGGCAATGTTCCACGATCCAAGTCGACTTCAATAATCCTGAACGGTTTGAGTTGGGATACATCGGGGAAGACGGGAAGTCTCATCAGCCGATCATGATTCACCGCGCCCTTATGGGGTCGATCGAACGCTTTTTCGGGATCTTAATCGAGCATTTCGGCGGAGCTTTCCCAACCTGGCTCGCTCCTGTTCAGGCCGCCGTCCTCTCGATCACGGATAACCAGAGGGATTATGTCGCCGGAGTTGTGGCACAATTGAAGGCTGCGGGATTCCGGGCAGAGGCCGACTTGCGTAATGAAAAGATCGGATTCAAAATCCGTGAAGCTGAGAAGGCTAAAGTGCCATTCATGCTGGTGGCCGGCGACCGGGAAGTCCAGGGCGGGACCGTGTCCGTGCGCGGACGCAGTGGAAACAACTTGGGCACCATGAGCGTGTCGGGGTTCATCGAACACCTCGGCCAAGAAGTCAGGCGACAAACCCAAGATCTTCAACCCACAAATTGAGAGGTGGCCTATCGTTCCCAAACTGCGAGTGAATCGTGAGATCAGGGTGCGCGAAGTTCGGGTGATCGGTCCTGAGGGAGAACAGCTTGGCATTCTTCCCACGCAGGAGGCATTCAGGCAGGCTCAGGAAACGGGATATGATCTAGTTGAGGTGGCGCCGACGTCGGTTCCTCCCGTCTGTCGTATCATGGACTACGGGAAATATAAGTATGAGCTCAGCAAGAAGGACCACCAAAGTCGGAGGCATCAGAAATCGACGCAGGTAAAGGAAATTAAGCTCCGCCCCCGGACCGACAAACACGATCTCGAGATTAAGATCAGGCAGATCAAGGGATTCCTCGAGGAAGGAAACAAGACGAAGGTGACACTGACCTACCGGGGTCGCGAGATGGCCAATCAGGAGATGGGACGCACGGTCATGAATTCGGTTATCGAACAATTAGCCGAGACAGGAACCATCGAGTACGCACCGCGTATGGAAGGACGGAGTCTGATCATGATCGTCGCACCGAAGAGTTAGATCAGCAATTTGAATCATTTCAACCAAAGGATTTACGCATTATGAAGATAAAAACCCACAGTGGAGCGGCGAAACGATTTTCGAGAACGGGTAGCGGGAAAATCGTCCGCCGAAAGGCAGGGAAACGGCACATCCTGACCAGCAAAAGACGGAATCGCAAGCGACGGCTCAGCGGGACCGTCGAGGTCGATGCAACGAAGACCCTCGCACTGAGGCGATTGCTGCCCTCCTGATGAAGCACGACATATTGATCACGCTATTAGAAAAGGAGTACTGAGTCATGCCTCGCGTCAAAGGTGGTTCAAAAACTCGGCAACGACGGAAGAAGCGGCTGAAGCTAGCGAAGGGACAGTATGGAGGGAAAAGCCGGCTGTTCCGCACCGCCACGGAATCCGTGGACAAGGGTCAAACCTATGCTTACACTGGCAGGAAAAATCGTAAGCGGGACTTCCGCCAGCTCTGGATTGCCCGCATCAGCGCCGGCGTTCGCGCGCATGGGCTCACGTATAGTCGGTTCATCAATGCGTTGAAGAAAGCGAATGTGCTGTTGGACAGAAAAGTGCTGTCAGACATGGCAATCAAGGACTCGACCGGGTTCGAGCGACTGATCGATCTCGCCAAGCAGCAGCTCGTTCCTACCGGCGCCTAACGTTTACTGCTAACTGTGTGGTGAGCTTTGATCGGGTCTGAGGATGTCGAGCCCCTTGCTCTCCTCAGATCCGTTCGCTGAGCTGCGTGACGTTCACTTCGAATGCCACTGCCGGCACTGTAATCTGCCAGCGTTCGAGCACTTCTGGGTGAAGCTCCCCGATCAATCCGACGTATTTCCCCTGCGATACAATACGGCCCGCTCGTCCTTCTAAGAACGAGGGATGTTGAAGCGGTTCAAGCTGATACGACTGGTTTAAATAGTAAAACAGCGTGTCCACACACGAATGGATCTCCGAGAAATGAGCCGTCGCGTGGACGAGAAGCGCCCCCAGTGTCACGACGGTTTGCGAGCCCAGTTCGTGAGTGGCATCGGGCCTTGCCACTTCACCAACTTCAAATAAGCGATGCGGATAGAACGCTCGGCCCGACGCGGTTTCAACTCGTAGCAGCGAGGGAAGAATCCATTGGCGAAGCACCGAGTAACTCTGTGACATGACATTGTCGACTTCGACCAACTGTCCCCATTCCGTTCCGTTCAATCGCATCGCTTCGCAGTATACTTGAGAAGACCCTAAAATATTGGAGATGACCTCTTGGAACCCCATCCCGACCATGAGATCTCTCGCTCGATCGGACGTCGCTTCAACCTGTGAGAGTCCACCGACGGTGAACTGGGAGGGCATAATCGGTTGGAAGTGTCCATACCCGCGACTAATGGCCACATCCTCCACGACATCCATGGCATGCATAAGATCCTGGCGGTATGGCGGCAGTGTAACGGTAATCGTATCGCGCGCAGTCTTGACTTCATAGCCGTAGTACTCCAACGCCTGCTTAATCGGTTGAACACCCATGGTCTGTCCCAGTGCCTGCTCAATCGTGGCAATCGGGAGAGTGCGGCTCTTGGCCAGGTCCAACGGCGTCACAATCTTCTTTCCGTGTTCGGTCTTGTAGGGATACACGACTTCGATCGGTTCGATAGTGGCCCCTCGATCGGCAAGATTCATTGCGAAGATATTCAGCGTAAGGATGACCATGGCCAGATCAGTTCCGGTTACTTCGACGAAGAGCGCGTCGTCGCCGACTCGCACCTCACCGGTGTCTCGACTATTGATAATCGGCGGGAATGACAACGCCTGATGCTTTGCATCGCGAAGCAGCGGAAGACGCGCTTGCCCCGCAAGGATATTTCCATACTCGAGACCCTTCGGATGAATGAGCAAGATTTCGCCCAACGTCATTGCAGTATCCAGCCCGAGCGGTGTGAATTTCGCTTCATCGGGTTTCACTAAGTCATAGGTCACAGGAAATTCTATCTGCGAAAGCCGATAGAGCCCGATTGATACGCTGCGTCGCTTCCGGCCGAAAATGTCCGCCAGCTTCTCTTGTGCTTGAATGAGTTGGGTCAATCCTTGTGGTGTCACACGATAGCCAGTCGCCGCACAAGCTGCCACATAGGGGCGAACTGATTCCAAACCAGGCGCAACGGTCAGTTGTTTCCGTGAGCGAGCACGCGGTTTCAGGAAAGGGTAGGGGCTGAGCTTCCCTTGTTGTGTCACGCGAATCTGACGAGCAATCCCTTCGCAGCACCAGAGGTCTGGACGGTTACTGTCTTGCAATTCGATTCGCAATTCGCCAGTCTCGGGAGTTTGACCTTTCAATTCCCCCTTCACTAAAGGTAACCACTCTTCGAGCTGTTCTATCGTAATCGACCGGTGCGCATCACCTGGCTTCGACAGAAGCGCTTCCAGTTCCTGTTTGAAAATAGAGATCGTCGGCATGACAGCCCTAGACGCTCCCTCGCATGGAACGAATCAGCTCGAGATTATCGGTGAACAGCTCACGAATGTCATGAATGCCGAGAGCGACCATTGCCATCCGATCAAGCCCTAACCCCCACGCGATCACCGGAACCTTGACCCCCAATGGCAAGGTCACTTCCTGCCGGAACAATCCGGCTCCCCCAAGCTCCATCCACCCCAAGCGCGGGTGGCGCACATGCATCTCGACCGACGGCTCAGTGAAGGGGAAATACGCCGGTAGAAATTTCACTTCTCTGGCCTGCGCTACCTCTCGCGCAAATAGGTTCAAGAGCCCTAGCAGAGTTCTAAAGTTAATATCTTCACCGAGCACGATGCCCTCGACCTGAAAAAAGTCTGTAGCATGGGTCGCATCGACTTGGTCGTAGCGAAAGCACCGGGCAATGGAAAAATACTTTCCCGGGATGGAGGGCCTTGATGCGAGCGTGTGAGCTGACACGGCCGTGCCTTGGCTCCGAAGCATCAATCGACGAGCCTGCTTGAGATCGAATCGATACCCCCATCCGGCTGATCCTGTGTCACCACCATCCTGATGGGTTTGGGCCACGCGGGAGAGAAACGGTTCGGCTATCGCATTGGCCAGTTTGGGCTCTTTAACGAAGTAGACATCATGGATATCCCGAGCCGGATGGAATTGGGGCATAAAGAGAGCATCCATGTTCCAGAACTCGGTTTCGACAAGGGATCCTCGCATTTCTTGGAACCCCATGCTCACGAGCTTTGTCTTCACCGCATCAAGGAATTCACGATAGGGATGTCGCTTGCCCGGAGCCATTCTTGGCGCCCTCAGACTGATGGTGTACTTGCGGAACCGCTTCGTGCGCCAACTCCCGTCCTTGAGTAGTTCAGGGCTCAACTGGGAAACCTCTTCCGCCATCTCTTGTCGCGAGAGCTGTCGAGTCGTTTCAACGCCTGACGGAGATAGCTTGAATGACCGAGTACCCCTTTCATCGATCCGGAACGGCTCTCGAGCGTTGCCCCGCTTCACGGCATGGTCTTGAATGACTTGCCGATAGAGCTCAGGGAACGCCTGGAGTTCGCGGGATGTCCCACGCAACTGGAGGAGTACCGCTCGGATGGCCTCTGCGGTCGCACTCGGACGGCCGGTCGCTTCGATACACCCACCCTGAATAATCAACAACGCTCCTTCCTTCTTGAGGCGGCCGATGGCTCCACTGACGTCAGCTGGTTCCAACCCTTCGCGCGATTGAATGTCCCGAATCGTGAGTCGCCTGCCGGTCTTGGCCGCATCGCGCGCTGCGGAGAGCACGCGCTCGATGGGGGAATACTTCTCAAAATACAGTTCCCCAATCTTGGTCAGCGAGACGACCGGCGTGGTGTGTTCTGATTCGACCGTGAGGAGCCCCTTGGCCAGGAGCCATTCGACAGCCATGCTCAGCTGAGACGGCTCCAGCCCAGTCGCCTGTGTCAGTTGCTCGGTGCTGAGCACACCGTTGGCCTGTAGACCAAACGTGGCGAGCACTTTCGTTTCAAGTGGGTGAAGGCTGTCGATGACGGAAGAAATATCCAACTGCGTGGCCTATCGGTGAGCGGAAGCGTGCTTTGCCGAGGCGGAGGAGGCGCGTACGGCTGTTCGCAAGGCAGCAATCGTGGCGGCATAGTCCTGGCTCTCAAAAATCGCAGACCCGGCCACGAGGATGTCGGCCCCTGCATCAAGAACTTGAGCGGCATTATCGACCTTGACCCCGCCATCGACTTCCAACAGAGCGCGGCTCTGCGTGCGATCAATCAACTGACGGGCAGACGTGATTTTCTTGAGCGACGAAGGAATGAACTTCTGTCCTCCAAAACCGGGGTTCACCGACATGATCAGCACAAGATCAACATCGGCAACGATCTCTTCTAGCGTGGTAAGAGAGGTCGCTGGGTTGAGCGTCACCCCGGCCTTCACGCCTCGCTCTTTAATGGATTGGACGGTACGATGCAAATGGGGGCACACCTCCACATGGACGGTCAAGTAATCTGCACCAGCCGCGGCAAACTCGCCGATGAAGGCGTCGGCGTTCGTGATCATGAGATGCACGTCGAGGGGGAGCTTTGTGACTTTTTTGAGCGCCTCGACAATGGGAGGGCCCACGGTCAAGTTCGGAACGAAATGGCCGTCCATGACGTCGATATGAAGAAAATCCGCACCGGCCCGCTCAACAGCCCCCACCTCATCAGCCAACCGAGCGAAGTCAGCGGATAAAATCGACGGCGCTATGTACGTCGGCTTAGCCATCATGAGACCTTGATGAGTCGTGCCGCGTAGAACCCGTCCATTGAGCAGCGATTACCCATCGTCGACAGTGCTCCCTTCTCGGTCAGAAATGCACGGGCGGCGGGCGGTAACCACGGCGCGACAGATTCAGGACGGAACTCCGCGTTGGACTGGCAAAACTGTTCGATGACGTTCTCGTTCTCTTCTGGCTCCGTCGAGCAGGTACTATAGACCAGCACCCCGCCGGCTCGCAAGCGCGCGGCGACCGAGTTGAGGATCTGAAGTTGAAGGGTTCGATGTCGAAGGAACGCCTGACCGTCCTTCCGCCATTTCGCTTCCGGGTGCCGGCGTAATACGCCCAGTCCGCTGCAAGGCGCATCGACAAGGATCCGATCGAAGCAGCCATCCTGTGTTTCAGCAACGTCAGACCATGTACCCGGTTGTTTGATATCACCCACGATGGGTTTTGCGATCGTAACTCCGAGCCGGCGGCAATTGACACGAAGGAACTCCAACCGTTCGGGCTTGCGATCGACCGCGTAGATCGTGCCCTTATTTTGCATCAACATGGCAAGATGGGTCGTTTTCCCACCTGGTGCCGCACAGGCGTCGAGTATTGTTTCTCCTGGCTGAGGATCAAGCAACGGAGGAATCAATTGCGCGGCTTCGTCTTCGACGTAAAACGCACCTTCCTGAAACCCCGGCAATGACAAAATCAATCCCCCGTCTTCTAAGACGACACCACAAGGGCTCACGTCCGTCGCCCGAGCCTTGAGTCCGGTTTCCTGCAACGTTTCGAGCAATGCTTCGCGCGCGATCTTCAATTGATTAATCCGCAGTGTGACCGGTGGAACTGCACTCGCTCCTGCGCAGGCCGCTTCAGCTCCAGCAACACCGAGGCGGTCGATCCATCGTCGACTCAACCACTCGGGAATCGAGTGGCGAACCGAAAGCGCTCGCGCTGGATCGGCTTCTACAGTCGGCCAGGGCGGAACCGGGCTGCGCAGCAATGAGCGCAATACCGCGTTCACGAACCCACTCCAGTCCCGACCCAATGGCTTCGCCCACCTCTTCGTCAATTGGACCGATTCATTGACTGCAGCGGAATGGGGAATGCGATCCAAATACAAGAGTTGATAGGCTCCGAGTCGGACGATCATCTGTATGGCAAGAGGAAGACGTGGGAGCGGTTTGTCCACAACAGAGGCAAGTCGCCAATCAATCGTTGCGAGTCGCCGCAAGACACCATACGTGAGTTCCATCGCCAGGGCTCGGTCTCGACTGTCACAACGATTCTGAGTCAACGCGCGGTCCAGCAGGAGATCAGCTCCTTCGTCAGATTTCACGGATTCAACTAAGACCGAGACGGCGACCGTTCGAGCGGAAGGCGAATAGGCGGATGAACGTGGTGATAGTAAACTGGATGTCATGAAAGATGCTTCGACCGAGCCTGCACAGGTACCGGTTATGGATGAGAGGATCGTCCCAGTATACTCCCCACGGAAATAGGATGGCCAGCCAGATATTGGGAAACCGTCATTCGGCGACGGTTCGCTGGCTGTAATTCTGCGAGCATGAGTACACCGTCTCCAGTGGCTACATGAACAGCATCCTTCGTCACGTGCATCACCGTTCCCGGCAACTCCGTGACCTGTTTTGTCATCGCCGCTGCTCGCCAAATGGTCCAGCGGTCTTCTCCTGCGAAGGTATAGGCACTGGGCCAAGGAGTGAGGCCCCGTATGCGGTTCGCGATAGCTGTGGCGCTTATGGTCCAATCGATCATTCCATCTTCCTTCTTCAGCAGCGGAGCCATCGTGGCCCGGGCATGATCTTGTTGGTGTGACACCAATGTCCCAGCCTTGAGTTGCGCGAGCGTCTTGATGAGCAGCCGTCCGCCCAACTCAGCCAAGCGAGGCGACAACGTCCCCGCCGTATCCTCCGGAGCAATGGCGAGACGCTCTTGGAGCAGGATCGCACCGGTATCCATCCCCTCATCCATCAGCATCGTGGTAATGCCCGTTTCTGTCTCACCATTGATAATCGCCCATTGGATCGGGCCGGCTCCTCGATACTTTGGCAGGAGAGAGCCATGCACGTTGATACAACCTCTTGGCGGAAGATTCAGAATTGCTAGGGGGAGGATGCGGCCAAACGCCGCCACTGTCATGACATCCGGTTTCCAAGCCGTGAGCGCGTCAAGAAACATCGGGTCCTTCATCTTGGTCGGTTGCAGGATCGGGAGTCTTTCACGTTCAGCGATGAGCTTGATCGGCGACGAGGTCAGTGATTGCCCTCGGCCCTTGGGGCGATCGGGTTGTGTGACTATGCCGACGACTTGATCATCTGATTTCAATAGAGTCTCGAGAGACGGAACTGCGAACTCCGGTGTGCCCATGAAGACGATTCGCATGAACACCTTTTACCTGCCACTTCCCGTGAAAGCAACCGACAGCGAGGCACCTTACCTTGACTAAGCTTCGATCGCTTTGTTAGCATCCGCGCGCGGGGTGGAGCAGCCTGGTAGCTCGTTGGGCTCATAACCCAAAGGTCGAAGGTTCAAATCCTTCCCCCGCAACCAACCAATTCACTTTTCTCTCATCAACTTACAACGGATTCGCTTCCGGCACCGACCACAGGGTGAGTGGTCGATTGTGCTAAAACTGTGCTAACTCCTGCCGGAACACGATCCAAAATCTCCACTCCCGCGCGGAGACTTTCCGGATGATGATGCGCATATCGCATGACCATCGAGATGGTTTTCCATCGTCCGAGGTTTTGCACGGTGTAGATGTCCACACCGGCTTGTACCAATCGAGTTGCGAAGGTATGGCGCAGATCGTGAAACCGAAACCGTTTCACGTCCGCTTTCCTCATCGCGGGATAAAACGCCCGCAAGAGATCCCTGGCATCCATCCGGTTCCCGGCCCCGTTGAAGAAGACATAATCCGTTTTCAACGATCGGACTTTGGCCCTGGCTTTTAGTACGTCCAGCGCTTTCGCACTCACCGGAAGCGTGTCTCTGCCTCCGTTCTTCTGTTCCAGCAGCGTAATCGTCCTCCGGAAGAGGTCCACCTGACCCCATTGGAGGTTGAGGATCTCGCTCTGCCGGAGTCCCGTGTTGACTGCGAAGACGATGATCTCCTGCAGCCAAATAGGAGAGGCCGCTAAAAGACGCTGTTCTTCTTCTGCCGCGAGCCATCGTTCGATCAGATTATGCACTTTCTCCTTTGAGACCCGTTGCACCGGATTGTCGGCCACCCATTCCCATTCCTTCATTGCGAGCTGAAAGGCATGACCCAAGAGCGTCAGCTCATTGTTGATCGTCTTGGCCGCTGCGCCGTCCGCTCGCCGCTTCGACTTGTGCGCTGCGATGAGAGAGGGGCGGATTTCCTTCAAGGTCAGATCCCCGAATGCCCGGATGAGATGCTGCACACGAGACAGATCACAGAGGTGTGTCTTGGGAGCTTTATTCGGTTTGGAGTGGTCTCGTAGGTACCGTTCCAAGAGTTCCTTCACCGTTTTATCGGCCCCCGCTTCGGGCGGATACCACTTGCCCTCCGCAATTTGGACCATTACCTTGTGATAAATCTTCTCCGCGAGCCTCTTGTCCGTGACTTCCGTGGATCTCCTCACCTGCTTTCCGAGGTAGGAAAATCTCATCCACCAGACGCGGCCTCGCCGAAACAGTGCCATCATTAACCTCCTTGTTTGGCCCTGTCTTCGTCCGGTTTCTCGCAGCGAGCAGTATAGATGGCGTGGATGGCACTCGCAATCAGTTGGTCGACGCCAGAGCTGCCTCTCCTTCGTGCATTGGCCTTCGCAGGCGAGAGCAGACGAGTAATAAACGAATCCAGCCATCGCTCTATTTCACTAGGATTAAAGCGCACAAGACCATAAACCTTCCGGCATGGAATCTTCCCCTGCGCCGCCCAGGCATAGAGCGTGGAGGGTTTGATCTGGAGCCGGTAGGCCAGTTCTTTCACCGTCCACAACAGAGGGTCTTCACGCCGACACTGACTGACGAGTCCTGACTCCGCCTCGTGATCCATGCATGTGGTATATCGTGTCCAGATGGAGGAATCTAAAACCCGACATGACAGCGGGAGGATGATGTCGGGTTTTTGCAGTGGGGAGGGAGACCTTGCAGAATCACGCTGAAGAATGGCGCACCCGTCTACTGGGATGCGAGATCGATCCAGAGGCCTTCTTGACCATGGCGAAGCTCATGACACAGACGGTGGAGATCGCGGGGCGCGGCCTGGCCCAGGCAGGACGCGAGAAGCTTGCGACGCAGGCTCCCTCCGTGGACTGGGAGCACATCTACAACACTACTCCGAACGTGCTCACCCAACTCATGCAGTGTCTCGATCCGGCCTTCGGGAGCAATCCTCCACGGGATGAGCACGAACTCAGACCCTGGGTCCGCACCACCATGGGGCAGATTACCCAACTACTGAAGAAGACCGATCGCTTCACTGATCCGAAGACCGGACTGTATACGGAGGCGGGGCTCCAGCAAAAAGACGTGAAGGCGGTCGTAGCCATGGCGGAAGCGAAGCTCACCGGGATGCTGGTGGAATTCCAGGCCGCCCTGGATTCGATCGTGGCTCAATTGATCTGGGGGACCCCGATGTCGGCGGTCTTGACGCAGGCCTTGGCAGGCGAGGAGACTGCCCTCTTCGACGTCCTCTCGCTCAATCCACACCTGATCTATCACCCGACGATCACGAACCAGATCCAAGACCTGATTGCCCACCAAGGGTCCGGGGTGGTGCGCGGCCTGGCCACTGCCCTGGAGCGCCGCCCGCAGCTCCGGGGAAATGCTACGATCGGCTTCATTCTCTTGGTGTTATGAGAGGCAGGTTTAAAGAAACTGACCTCCAACCAATTGCGGGGTTTCCTAAAAGCGGTGGGCATCCAAAACGTCCCGTCGCATCAGGCATTAGAGCGATACTGGGAACGGCTGGGGCTCAAGAAATATGTCGTGGAGTAGTCCGCACCTCTTCACCACCAGACTCGCATGAAGACGAACAAGCATTACACGTTGCGCCTCGTGCAGAGTCAGGGCGCGGTCCGGGCGCAAGACCTTGTTGACCAATTTGGCTACTCCCCGGCCACGGCTCGCTCCTATCTCTCCTACCTAAAACGGCAGGACCTGTTAGAACGGGCGAGCGCGGGGCACACTTTGACGACCAAAGGGACCATGCGTCTGCACCACTTTGATGCGGCTGGCTGTCCCCATCCCGACTGTCCAGTGTGCGAGGGCAAGGCGGGCTCGTTGACCTGCCCACGCTGTGGGTATTACATGCCCGCCAAGGAGGCCCGCATTCTGTCAGAAAAGGATTTTCTCGTGGTCCTGCGTCATGCCGGGGTCTATTGCCCCTGGTGTCTAAAGCTGATCTTCTCGGAATCACAAGCTCTGCTGTTGAACATCCCGAAGGAGGGTCGATGAAACCAGTCGGGTGGGAAATTCGCCCGTTAGGGTGGCTGCTGCTCGTCGTGCTGGTCGCACTTCTGGTCTATCTCATCTACAGACGGCTGCAGCCACCATCCGCTCAGCCGGAAGGCAACTCTTGATCGCTCTGCTCTACGCGTCTCGCGATTAAACAGACAACTTCTTATTTCATGTCTCCACCGGCATTCGGTTACTCTGCTGGTCAAACCGGTTCTCACATCGGTTACATGAGGATAGATTCCGCACAAAACTCGATTGCCATTAGACAAGCTAGCTTACACGCCTTATGCGTCTTTACTCACCTTTACTCACGGTGCTAGCTTACTCACGCCAAAAGACTAACAACACATGAAGCAGATTACCGTCCAGTTCTAGGAGGCGATTCAAAAACCTTACTGAGGCTCAAGGTGTATGTCGTGGAAATACCAAGGGGACACGGTTTCAAATGACTAGGGCCAAAAACAAATGTTTATTATTCAACGGCACGATCGCTTCTCAACTTGGAGGCTCGTATGTTTCAGCACTTCAGCAAATACCTCCAGCGAAAGCCAGGAGGGCCAGCCGTCGATTTTTCCGGGATCTGGGTGAATGAGTTGAGCTCCGAGATGGACCTCACGGTTCATGAAGGCCGGGTGAGCGGCACATATCGCACCGCGGTCGGACGAGCGAATCCGACCGAGCGATTCGAGCTTGTGGGGTTCGTTTCAGGGGATCGGATCGTCTTTTGTGTCAACTTTGGGGCCTACGGGACTCTGGCCGCGTGGGCTGGCCTGCATAGTGAGGACAAAGGGGTGGAGGAAATTTATTCCTTATGGCATCTCCCTCGGGAGATTCAAGACGACGAAGAGGCCAAGGAGTACCGCTGGTCAGCGATTTTGACAGGGGTCAACACGTTCAAGCGAAAACGAGCCTCATAAACGCGGTCAGCGTCGAGCAGGCTGCTTCCCTCACGTTCAACCGCTCAGGCATATGATCAAAAACAGTTGATTGTGAAACAGGAGTTACACTGCAAATTTCACCTTTGTTCCCTTGAATTAGGAGGCCTTCCGTTAGAGGTTTTTGACCCCAGTTGGCTTGTGACCACCATGCATTAGCAAAGGTGTCACGATTCAACAGGAGCAGGAGAAAGGGAAACAGATAATTCCTGCCTGCCGGGAGTGAGCCACCCAATGAGTCTCAATCGCCTAGTTGTAGTCCAGCACCAAACACCCCTGCGTTCCGAAGCTCAATAACGTGCCGAAAGTCTTCTGGAGGCTGGCCGAAAAGCCCATCGAGTCATGAGCAGAACAATTTCGCTGCCATACTGCGGAGTGTTTGCTCTATCCGAATTCGTTGCCCCTTCCTTGTGACAGACCAGAAACAACGCTAAAATCCGGCGCGGCATAACATTTGTGCATTGAGAGAGGTGACCAGTTTGCCTAAAATCAAACCAACCGCTCCGACGAGAAAAGTGTACATCGACTACCTCAGGGTAGCGGCAGTACTTGCGGTCATCGTCATTCACGTAACCGTGAAGCTCTATAATAAATTCGGTGAAATAGACCAGATAAGTTGGTGGCTCTCAAACTTCCTTAATTCCGCGTCTCGCTTTGCAGTGCCTCTCTTCGTGATGATCTCAGGTGCGGTGCTTCTGGGGAAACCCATGAGTACAGCGGATTTCTATCGCAAGCGAGCAGTTCGCTTGTTGCCAGCTATTGTATTTTGGACGATTGTTTACACTCTCCTTCAGATTTATCTGGGAATGGACGTCGATGGCTTCATACGGTTCTTAAAGGTGGACCTATTGGCAGAAGGTGGTGCCTATGTACATCTATGGTACCTATCGATGTACGCCTGCCTCATGCCCTTCGTTCCGTTCATCAACAAATTCGTCATTGGAGAAGCGCCTTCGTCAGGCGATCTGGCGGTTTTTGTGGCGATCATTGGGATATTCTTTTCTCTCAATACGGTTTCTTATTTCACAAGCGAGCTCGGCGGAATATTCATGGTTTGGTTCATATTATTTCCTTGGTATATGGGCTACTTAGTTATTGGCTACAGCATCGACAAATACGGAACATTCATTGGCGCAAGAAATTGCACAGTTGCCGCATCAATAGTCCTTCTTGCCATCATCGGTTCGTGGTTGAATTATTATGCGGCCGACAGTCTTGGTATTGTGAACGATCATTTTGTCCTCAGTAATACAGGAATCTTGGTTTTCATCAGTTCGCTTTGTATATTCTTTCTTGGGAAAAACAGCGAATCAGTCCTCAAAGAGAACAAAATAGTAGCCAAGATATCGGAAGCATCCTTCGGAATGTATCTGATTCATCCATTGTTTCTGACCTTCATCGCTCCAATTTATAAGAATTATGCCTTGCCTGGGTACGCCTATATCCCTTTGGCTCTGATGGCTACCTCTTTGTTCTCCTATTTTTCAGTAAGAGCCATGAGGAGCAGTAAATACCTCAGACAGGTGTGTTAACAATGCGCTGCATTGGTGGCTCCGCCGTTTTGGACCAATCTGAAGTAGGATTTCCGGCATCATTCATCCCTGAATAGAACACGCCCCTCGCCGATCTATTCCGCCACCAGGGATCGCCAAGTAGATAGACAGAGGCCACTATCGAGAGAAATCGGGTGGGTCCGCGCAAATTGTGCTCATTTTGTGCTCAACTCCACCTCACTCCAGCTCATTCCAGCCTACTCCAGCCAAAGCTCGAGTTTTGCCTAAATCTTGGTTGGAGTGGGCCTGAGTGAGCCTGAGTAGGCTGGAGGAGGGTCAGGGAAACGGTTTCCTAAACCGCGTCTCCCTAGGAGGAACCTGCGCGAGCTTGCGGCAATTCCCCAGCAAAAGGGGAGGATTCATTATGGTTCAGATCATGGTGTGTCAGCGTCTTTTGGCACCAGCTTGGCACCAAATTCTGACCCCGCATTAAGTTCCGGTAGATCACTTTGCGTCCCTGAGGGCACGCACCGGGAGCCCCTTCCGCTCCATGCACAGCTCAAACTGAAATCGTTCCTGCGGCAGCCCGGGATATTTGACGACTTGCCCGTCCGTTACGGCTTGAAATCGGCTGCCGGGCAGCACTTGCCGTACCACGTTCTGGCAATATGCAACAACGTTCGCAACCGTTTGTTTGTCTACCTGGACTCCAGCCTGAGCAATGGAACACATAAACAAAGTTTGAGTAATTACTATGCTGCAGACAGAAAGAATCAATACACTGCCCCTTCCAATAGCCGTCCGACCCATATTCATTCTCCTCCTGATCTTTATGGCGGTGGAACCGTGATTCAGACTACACTTCCTAAAACATAGCAGAACTGTGTTAGTGAAGAGTCTGCTTCCGGCACTGGCCCGTGACTACTTGACGCTCACCGCAGGGTAATAGCCGACAAGCTCGGCAGCCTGTTTATTCCGTATCCTCCCGTCACGTGTGGTTTGTTCTTCCATGCGAACTAATCTATTGACGACTGGCGCATACCAGCTTTTATGAGCCGTTCTATTGATCGCAGCTTCCGCATCCGTTCCACGGCATTCGATTTCGTCTTCCAACCGCAATGCATCGAAGGTCCCGGCTGGTACCGTAACTTTCTCCCATCCGACATATTGCCCGCTAACGCGGCACGCTGCGAAGGTACCTGTTTTGAGGTTTTTTACCCGATATTCTTTTTTCATCACTTTCCCGATGATGGCCGGAAAGCTGTTAATCCCGTTGGAGGGTTCATATTTGAAGCTCCCATCATCAATCACATTCCAAAACGGATCATACGCAATGATGACTACCGCCTCCTTGCCTTTGGTTTCTTGCCGGATTGTAATTTCGGAGTCGGAGACGGCAACCACACGCCGCGCATATTCATGCAACACCTCATTCGTAAACCCGTCTATGCGGTTGTACTTCCACACATCGCCAACGTGTATCGTCGGCTGGTTCACAACATCGGCAGCTTGCGCGAAATTGCCCATGCCAAAGAGCAATAACATCAGTACACAGATAGGTGTCCGCACATCATTGTTTTGAGCAAAGATTGAACTCATCGCATTCTGACAAAGCAACCAATACCAGGCCTGAGCCTTCCTCAATTTATGTGACGAGAGGTGGTGCTCAATGTGCCAATGAATACTCGACAAGCTCGGTGCTGATCCTTTCCCGTACTCGTCCGTCCTTCACGTTTTGGCTTGTTGTGCGTACCCACCTGTTAACGCCTGGCGCGTACCATGCTGTCTGAAGGGATCTAATGATCGTGGCACTGGCATTCGTCATTCGACACTCCTCTTCGGCTTCAAGGCGAACGGTATCAAAGGTTCCTGCCGGCACTGTGGCAGTCTCCTTCACAACGTATTTGCCTAATTTCGTGCACACGGCAGACGCACCTGTCTTCAGAACCGTCCCTGTGTATTCTTTTCTCAGCGTCCTTCCGATGGGTATGGGAAAAGTCTGAATCCCGCCAGGCGGTTCAAATTTAAGCGTACCGTCATCGACGATATTCCAAAATCGATCAAACACCTTGAGCCTGTCGATGTTATGGCTCTTGATCGTTTCCTTGACAAGAATTTCGGAACTAGAAATATCCACCACTCGATGCACAAATTCGAACTTGATCTCGCCAGTAAAGTCGTCGACCTGGCGGTACTTCCACACATCGCCGACATGAACTGGCGGGGCATCCGCGAGGTCCGCTGCACCAGCAGTAACTCCAGCCAATACACTCAGGACGATGCCCGTCAATACAGACACAAGACCTCTCATTGCTTCACTCCGGTCTGATCGTGGTCACGTCATCTTGTGGCTGATCCGTGCTCTTGAGGTCAGGCCCTAATAGGGATGAGTCAGGCGAGTGGGATCGTTCCTGATGCACGGGGGGGCGGAGGGCTCCGAAGCTGTCGAGACAACAGGTGGGGTCCTTAGGCGGTTCCAAACTCACGGGAGGAGGCTCTTGACGATCCGACCACATGGAGCACGCCGTCGCAAGCACTGCGATCACAACGATCAGAGAAGGACGCATAAGAAGTCTGGTTCAGCGTAAGCTGTATTCAACTAACTCGAAGATATCTTGGCTTCTGATCCGCCCATCTCGACTGAAGGTGTTATCAACCTTCACATCATTTTTGACAAGGGGGGCATACCAGTGGATTTCTTTGGTTTGTCCGACTCGAATGTCCTCATCCGTACTCACAGCATCCATCGTCAGTACGATCTTGTACGCATCGAAGGTGCCCGCCGGAACGGAGACTTTTTCGAACGACGCCACTTCGCCTTTAATGACAAATTTGCCATGCTTACCATTGGCAAAGAGCATCTTATCGGCGGTACTCTGCCAGGCCTTCCCTACCTGACAAGGGAACTCAAATCGCTTTAAGTAGGGGTCGTACTGGGCAGTGACCATGTCAACCTGATTCCAGTCACGCGTATAGGCCGCAACAGCGCTATTGGGTTGGCCTTTGGTGCGGAGACGGGTTCGGATTTCGGTCTCTGTCACTTCAATGACATCTTCAATTTTCGTCGTGTCCTTTTCCTTAGCTAACCCATTCACATGCTGCCAGGCCCACCGATCGCCGACATGAGGCTCTGGTCTCTCAGCGTTCTCGGCAAAGGCTAGGGTCGTAAAGCAGCTCACACCACAGACAATAGCGACCTGTAAGAAGCGATGACCAATCATGTGCCGATCTCCTCCTCTCGATGTGGACGGCTGGGATCAGTCCGCCCTCCCACCCAGTAATCCAAATGCATTCCTAAATACTCCTTGGGAAAGAATAGCTTGCATCAAGGAATTCGTCAAAAACGGTGTTTAAACCACAGTCCGCGGGGTTACGGTCCCCAATGAGGGGGAATTTCGCCACGGGGTTAGTAAGACGGTGAATTGCAGAACCTATGAAATTAGGCGCTGATGATCAAAAACCCTGCAAGTTGCTTGGTTGCGACTATCCTGATTTCATTAGTGTTGAAGGCTGGCTCTTATGGCGGAGCAAAAACAACTAGTTTTGGCTGCCCTTCCTGGACGAGTTTCGCAACTGCTATTGCGGGGAGGAGGTGTCACAAGCTACGACTCCAACGCTGGGGTCCATCTATCTTAAGTGCGTCGGCCCGGCAGGATGATCACGGATATATCGCTGCCCCAGATCCTAGAACCGCTGTTCAGCAAACACTGTCTTTGTATTCCTGCTGTGGAACACCCAGAAGCAATACGCGCCCCACAAGGTCCCAAGCGGAAACAGAAATAGCGAGAAAATGCTGAAGATTCTCACCGTAGTGAGCGCCCACGAGCGAAGCTGGATGAGTTTCAGACCACTAATGGCCATGAATGATCCGAGTAACACGAGTTGTCCGCTCATTAACCGACCCAACATGATGAGCAAATCACCGGGGGAGCGAAACCAAGCTTGCCGCTTACTCTCAAGGAACAAATATAATGTTATCGCAGACAGAAGCAGGACGGCGCCAAACGCTGCGTAGGCGTACCCGATGATGTGCACATGGACTTTGACTTCGTGGCGTGGCAACGGGCGTGGCAATAGTCCGCCTCCCGGGGGCTCGAAGGCTTCAGCGGGAGATTGCGGAGAATTGGGAGCGGGCATATCTTCGTTCATATTTTTCTGCTTCTAGAGTAAGAAAACGTCTTTCGGCCGGATCGCGCTCCAGTACACCACTTGGGTAAGCGTATCTGTAGAAAGCAGATCCGTCAAAACAAACGGTAGCTTGGATGAGGGGGGATGGTCAGATTTTCGGTCGCTATGCAGGACTAGAATTGCCACGGTCAATAGAGGGTAAGAAGATCCCTTTGTCACAAGTATTTGTTTTTGGAACTGGCGGAAGAGTACTTCAAAACCCCAAGGGAATCGACCTTTCTACTTTCGATCGTGAGAGAGGTTTTTGAACGGGGTTGGTCTAGTATTCGGGCTGGGTCAAGATCAGATTAGCGGGAAATCGGTTCATGTGTTGTTTGGCTGACCTGGGAGGCTCCGACCGTCTGTCAGCTATACTGAGCATCCTCTTGCCTGAAATTCTGTTCCATCCCGCTCAACATGATTCTCATAACACGGGCAGTCTGGATCTCCCATATGGCGAGGAAGTTTCCCCATCCAACGATCCACAGGAAAGAGGTAAGAGAACGGGAGAAACGGGGTTCCAGTGGCGAAGCCCAAGATATGCGCAGACCAATTCACCATAACAACACTGTCATCCTGCTCCCCGACTTTTTCAAGGAGCATTTCAATTGGCATAAGAGGAATTGCAACAACGAATCCGACAACCATGCCAATGGAGTTACCGACGAGAGTGGGGATCGCCACCACAGAGTTCCTTGAATACTGACGAGCATAACACTCAGCCCAGTTCAATCCTTTCCCCCCTGTATAGCTACAGAGAGCGCATCCCGAGGAGACTACGAGAAGCAGTATGAGCATTAAGTGGGTACAAGATCGAGTTATTTTCATCATGGTCCTAATTCGCGTGAGCATGTTCTATCTATGAAGTATATTTGAGGTTGTGTATTTGGCAAGGAAGCCAAAGTGGTAAGGCAGGCAAGTTCTTTCGAGTAGGGGCAAGACTCTTTGAATTTTTCTCGCGGTAAGCCTTAGGTAGCCCACTGGATACGGGGAGCGAGGGTCACTGTGGTGGGCTCAGTTTTGGAAGATATGGCGACCCAACCAAGAATCGAACGACAAAAGCATTGTGCTAAATTTGTGCTAGAGAGCAGTTGACAAAATAGAATTAGTAGAACTGACCGCAACAGATAGAAAGGTATAAGTCTTCGATTATTCTAATTAAGCGAAAAACCAGACGAAAGATCAGGGCGTTCGAAAATCAATCAGTATCAGCCTCATAACCCAAAGGTCGAAGGTTCAAATCCTTCCCCCGCAACCAAAGCCACGTCTCAGCCGTAGTTCCTCCCGTTTACGCGCACAAGGCTCCATCTTCGTTCATGATGAATGGAGGCTGCCTCTTACCCAGCCGTATTCATTGACCCTCCCCTTTTATGACCTGGTCAATCAGAAATTATCACATGAAAGAAGTAAGTCTTTGGACGGATTCAGCACTAATGGTATAGTCCGAACAGCGTGGCATCGCGAGAGAGACAATAATGCATTACGTTCGCATTGGGAAAAAAATCGTGAATCTCGATAGCGTGAGCTATTGCGAAGTGCAGATCTGGCAAGATGCTATGAGTGTGAAAATGTTTTTCGCAGGTTCTGCGCATAACACTCCCTTAGTCTTTAGCGAAGATGAAGCGAAGGAACTCTGGAAGTATCTGGAGTATGTGGCAGAGAAACCGGTGTGATAGCCCCAGCTCGTTTTATCGACAAGTGACCTTGAATCTTCCCCAGTCTTCGCGGATCCGATTGACTCCCTTGTACACTTGTTTGAATGGATTGATTCGGCGAGCGCCTCCGTCGAGCTAAACCCAGTCACGACCAGCGTGATTCAAGATACCCTCTTCGCATCGGCCGCAGCTGAGGTGGCGGCAATCGGAATCATCCAGACGCCCCTTTTGAATTCTCGATAATATCCCATGACCTTCTTGACGTAGAGTTGGGTTTCTTTGTAAGGGGGGATTTTGCCATATCGATCAACCTTGCGTTCGCCAGCATTGTACGCCGCCAAGGCCAGCCGAATTTTCCCGTGAAACCGATCCAGCAGATATCGGAGGTGTTTTGCCCCACCGACGATGTTGTCTTCTGTATCATAGAGATTACGCACACCATGGCGAATGGCCGTCTCCGGGATCAGCTGCATGAGTCCGACGGCTCCCGCCTTGGAAATGACCATGGGGTTGAAATCCGATTCGGCCTTCATGACGGCAAGGAGCAACGCCGGTGAAACTTTATATTGGCGCGCCGCGCGAGCAACCGCTTGCTCAAGCTCCATGTCTGACACAGCTCGATGGTATCGAGCCGGAGATCCAAATTCCTTGAAGCGAGCATCTGCCGGGACGTTCGTCAGATTGACGGTTCCCGTCGGGCTCACATATTCATAGACTTGGGCGTCAGCCAGAACTGAGGGTGCAAATGGCACGACAATCACCCCAGCAACCAAGAGCCCAATAGCAAGACACAGGTTGAGGGACAGAACCACGTGTGCTTCCTTATTCTCACCATGAGTCATCTTCATTTCTCTTCCCTCCCTAGCTCCGGATTTCATGATCCTCCGTGACAGTCTCCGGATGTTTCTCGTTCGGGAATTGACTCAGTCCTGCCATGCTACTAGCGCAGTTTCCGTGCCTTTTATTGAACAGCAAAAAATGATTAATTGTAGTGTATTATCCAATACTTACGTGTTCTCATCGACCCCAACTTTTGTAGGAGCAGCAGGGTGGGGTTATTCCCTTTTTCGACTTCCTGAAGCGCATTTTGTTGTCCTTTCGCGGGATGGCGTGCCAGTGGACGGCTGTGATAGGCTTCTACGGTCGATGGTGAGAATGAGGATTGGCTAAAGATGATCAAGATCAGGTATTGCCCTCGCGTGCATTCGAATTTTCCCGTCGTGTTCACCAGTGAACGCTGCGTGGGGGAAGGAATCGTCGTGAACGTTTCCGTGCCCGGATGTGCCATTCAAAGCCGGAGCCGAATTCCGCCCGGTTCTTACTTGAAGATGAGAATGCTGGTGCCAGACACAAGCTCTCCACTCCATGTTGGGTTAGCCAAGGTTCGCTGGTCCGAAGGACGCCGTTTTGGTGTCGAATTCATCCGCATGCCTGGCGGAGATCAGGTTCGTCTTGGCCGTCTCGTTAAAACAAAGGTTCATTTTGAATCTCCCTCACCATCCAGGAGATGGCGAGGTGCACAGTGTTCTGGCGGTCGCCGACCATGTTGATAGCAGGGGCTTTGATGGGAAAGATCCTTCTTACGATTCTGTTGCTGTCGGTCAGTGGCTGTGCCGAGCCCTATACCGTCTTCCACAGTAAAACAGGGGATCCGATTTTACTTGGCCGGCGTGCTTACTCGTATAATGGTTGTCTAGAAACTATGCGGGAGGAAGCTGCTCGCCTGGGTGTTACGTTTCGTACCGTACAGGTGAAGGGTTTAACAGTAGGGCGGTCACTGCTCTGGCCATTCGAACCAGGCTTCGCGTGTGAGGCCGCCATTGGACCGGAGCGCCCGCCACAGGGTGCTTACCCCAACGTCCCCCCTCTCGCTCCTCAAGGCTGAGCAACACTACTCTCGTTTGGCTCCCCAAGTTCCCCATCGGAAAATTTGCATCGGGATCTGGCTCAAAGCTCATCATATTGAGACATGTTGACAATAGAACCCGGAGCGCAGTATTACTCACGCAACACCAATCTGATGTGCCTGATGGCTGGATTGCTTCCGAACGTAACGTTCTTCCATTTTCAATTACTAAAATATCAACAAGGAGGTGGTCCACGCTGACACAGCGGCGTGATCTGCTGGGGAGCAACATCAAAATTTTGGTGGAGTCTGTTGGCAAAAACTGCAGAATCGTCCCGTAAGGAGATATATGGAAGATTTGGTGATCGAAGAAGAAGGCACGTGTTCCGCACTGAAGATTACGCTCGGTGATTTTCTCGTCTTTATCAATTGGATGAACCAAACGGAAAAGGCCCTTGAGCGTGGCGAAATGCTGCCAGCAGTTCCCGACCTGGATTCGGGCAAGGTGAGGGGTTGGGTTCAACTCGTTCAGCGGTTGGAGGAGCGGTTCCGCCGGAGCGAGGAAAAGAAGTTGGCGCTAGAGGCCAATGTCATTGCACAGGAAGCGCAATTGGGACAACTCCTGTCCCATTTACATGCGAACATCGCCTCTCTCTACGAAAACCTCGGGCAGTCCCAGAAGGCCGAGGAGGTTCGCCGTCGAGCAGAAGCGCTTCATGTAGCCTGATAATCTGACTACCGCTCGCCCCCACAAGGGCTGGAGCTATTCTCGTCAATAATCGATACACTCTCGCACGGTGGACGGGGAGGCATTGGTGTGTCCTCATCAAAGGACCAGCCCAACAGTACTCGAAATCCTGTCTTCCTGTATCCCGAGTTTTACTGCCTGCCTAAATTACTCATTTCCTTGGTCGCATATAACCTCATGTCTATAATGAGGGCTGCACAGACTCACGGTTTAGCGAGCGGGAGGGACGAGCGGTCGGGCGCCGGAGCAGGGTTGTGCTTCCGAGCGATGAATGGCTCCTATGATCAAGGTTCTCCTCGTCGAAGATAACGACGTCGATGCCAGGCTGACGCAAGATCTGCTTGCGGAATGGAGCGTCGAGGAATTTCAAGTTGTCCATGTGACCACCCTTGCGGAAGGTCTGGCCCGCTTGACCGGTGAACGATTCGACGCCGTACTTTTGGACCTCTCACTCCCTGACGCGTTCGGTATCCCCACATTGCGACAGGTTCATGCCACAAGCCCCTCGACACCAGTTGTGGTCCTCAGCGGCGTTAGTGACCAAAGCCTGGCTCTTCAGGCCGTCCAACAGGGGGCACAGGACTATCTGGTTAAGGGTCAAGGGCACCCCGAATTGTTGGCTCGCGCAGTTCGATATGCCATTGAGCGCAAGCGCACCGAAGAACGGCTGACCTACCTCGCACAGTATGACCACCTGACCGGACTGGTGAATCGAACATTGTTTCGTGATCGACTTATTCAGGGTATGGCGCGCAGCAAGCGCCTCCAGCAATCACTCGGGCTGATGTTACTCGACCTTGACCGTTTCAAGGCGGTGAACGATACAATGGGACATGACATCGGAGATGAGTTGCTCAAGTCCGTGGCCGACCGTCTGAAGTGTTGTGTTCGAGAAGTCGATACGGTCGCTCGGATGGGTGGAGACGAGTTTACGATTATCCTGGAGGGTGTCGCATCAGAGGAGAATATTACGGTAGTGGCGAAACGGATCGTCGAAGCCATTGCGACCCTGTTCGAGATCAAGAACCGTCAGATCTCGATCGGGGTCAGCATCGGAATTACCGTTTATCCACATGATGACAAAGAAGTCGACGATTTGCTCAAACATGCGGATGACGCGATGTACCAAGCGAAACAACAGGGTGGAAGCGGATTCCGATTCTATGGATCCAACGATCAGCAGATGCCCGATCTTTTCTCCCAATTCAGCCAAACACCGAGGACGTAGCACAACTATTCTCTCTGTTCCTCACACTCTTCTGCACCATTTTCCCCCATCTCTGCTCCTCGAGCTAATTATCGGCCGATATCAGCCAGCGGCTTCTCCGTCACACAGACTCGCCCCAGAGGGTTCGGCATGAAAATGTTCGACTGTTCCAAAGCTGCACCGTCGGGTGTCAGATGACAATCCGGCGTAAGGACGATTCCCCATTGATGGTTGTCAACACAGGTGTTATCTATCAGTAATGCTTCAGCATGGTGAAACAGCAACATCCCGCTGAGCATGTTCTCTCGGCACTGGTTCCGAACCAGCTCAGGGTAACTTCCTGGGTCCCGAACAGCGATACCGAAGTGGTGATTCCCAAAACACCGATTGTCCGCGAGCCTTGGCTGGGCCCCGGCAAACACAAAGACTCCTGACTCACGATTGTGGCACACCTCGTTATCGATGAACGCTGCGCGCGACTGTGGGCCATAAATCACAACGCCAGAGAGAATGCCGTCCGTGGCGCGACACTGCGTGACCGTACAAGAAGAATCCATAAGGTTTATCGCAGAATTCTGATCGCTCCCAACGTAGCGAAAGGTAATTCCGCTGATCCGTCCACCGGGCACCTGTTGGAGATACAGCGGCCCGCCGCGACGTGAAAAAATCTGAACCTGATCTCGCCCCGCACCGACCAATAGGATCGGCCGACCAGAAATGAAAATCTTGTCCTCATAGATTCCCGGCTGAACAAAGACTTGGTCCGTCTCTCCTGCATCGTTCAACGCAGCGCTAGGCCGTGCATACGCGTTAACATCTTGGGCATCGACAATGAGGGTTTTACCGCCAAGTGGGTTTGGTGGCGGATCGAGCTTGGGTAGCGGTGTCTGCTCCACGACCATCGCCTCACTCTGCGTCTGGATCATTGGGTGTGAGGAGACAAGAAAGGACGCGGCATTATTTCGGTCGCTCAAGACGAAGTCAAGATTGGAGGCTACGGATAGCCGGTGCCGTGTCAGCGGAACACCAATCCGGAATTTGTCAAGCAGGCGAAGAGTCCTCATCCGTACAAATCTGTCTCGTCAGCACGTGACCCTTGCCAAATCACCAACCAGACGTTCGCGTCAAAGCCTCTGGTTTTCCACCGATTTTCTCCGACTGGATTTCTTCCGTTGTGGCACGGTGATTGCGACACTGCGTGACGATACGACACAAAGTTCCCGCGTCATGGAGGGGATCATGAGGAACAGGCTGAAACACCTGATGTTCGTCACTGCTGCTGTCATTTTCTCGCTCGATCTCGCTGTCGCCGCATCACCTCAAATGCAGGACACTTCCAGACACCTGTATGACCGAGTCATGGAGGAATTTAAACACAAGGATTATGAAGCGGCGCTCGCCGGCTTTCGATTTTTTCTCGAGCTTCACGGACAATCGTCGTTAGCCGCGAATGCGCAATATTGGATTGGAGAGTGCCACTACCGATTGGGGCACTACAAAGAGGCGTTGAAGTCATTTTACGATGTCGTGTCCTACTATCCGCTTAGTCCGAAGTTGGCCGCCTCTTCACTCAAGATCGGCCAGACCTACACGAAGATGAAAGATCACGAGAAAGCCCGAATGATGTATGAGCGAGTGATCGACCAGTATCCCGATAGTTCGGAAGCTGAAATCGCCAGAAAAGCGCTGGAGGTGACGGCGATACGGAATGAGCCGACCACTTCGTCCACCGATGTGACTGAGGAGCGATAGCGCTAACGATGACGGATGACCTATTCCGGGTCGACAAGACCAAGCAGCGCCATGAGCTGTGGAATCGTGTATGAGGTACGCAGAGGCAGAGTAGTGTACCGAATGCCAGCAGCCTCGACTACCGCCTTGATGACTTCCTGCCTCCTCCCCTGGCGAGCCTGAGACGCTTGATCATCTTCTAATTGAACCACCTGCTCGACTAGTCTTGAACCGGGATGGACCAGGACAAAATCCAGTCGTTTGAGCGCGATCTGCTGCAACACTTCCGATCGGACAGACCTTTCCGCATCCACACGAACAATGGACCAGAGCGGAACCTGCGTGAATACAAGGTACTGGTCTTGGACTGCCAGTCGCAGGAGGTTATAGAGGAACAGTTCCGTGTCCGTGAGCAACGCCTGCGGCTGGAGCGTCACATGGGGAGGCATTACACAGGTCCCAGTTTTGGTTTTGACGGAACGGGACGAGACAGCGAGCCACCAGATCAACAAGGCGACTCCGATTCCGAGACCGATGAGCCCCCAATCCATTGCGCCCTTACTGGCTACGGAGCTGTTCACGCCACTGAGGATTACCGGGCACGATTGTTCCCAATAACACCGGATGCGAAGCACCAGTCACCGCGGGAATATTCCCCCACTGCCCGGTGGCGGTTTGATAGGCCAGAACAGCAAACGCGACCGCTTCAAATACCTTACTATCCCATCCAAGTACCTCAAAGGTCGTCACAGGGATCGGGTCAAAAACGGTGGCGAGATGAGCCATGATGGCTCTATTGCGGACGCCGCCTCCGCCCACCACGACTTCATCAATTTTTCCATGAATCCATCGCCGAGCAGTTCCAACTGCTTTGGCTGTCCACATGCTGCAGGTAGCTAATAGATCCTCTACAGAAAGCCTCAGTTGTTGCTGTGTGGTAATCAGATCTTCGATCAAGTGTGGGCCGAATTCTTCACGGCCAGTCGATTTGGGCGGCCGCTTCGAGAGAAAGGGATGCGCCAGCAGTTTACTCAGCAGCCGATCATTTACCCGTCCCTTCGACGCGAACTTGCCTTCACGATCCATTAAGAGACGTCCAGCAGTGAGTCTCAGGATCAGGCTATCGAGGACCATGTTCGCCGGTCCCGTGTCAAACGCTTGGACGCTTTTCTGTTTCCCGCCCGGGGGTACGAAGGTGACGTTGCTGATCCCTCCCAAGTTGACGATCAATCGGCCACGGAGAGGATGCTTGAGCAAGAGCGCGTGCGCCATCGGTGCGAGAGGCGCTCCTTGCCCGCCAGCAGCTATATCACGCGGACGAAAGTTTGCGATGGTCGTGATCCCGGTTCGTTCGGCAATGACTGCCGGCTCAGCGATTTGCAATGTCGACCGAACAGCGCCGACGCCGGGCGCGTGGATCCCTTGCGGAAGATGATGGACCGTTTGTCCGTGCGATCCGATGAGGGCCACGTCGGTGGGACGGAACCGCGCTCGGCGAATCACTCGTAGCGCCGCATTGGCAAACCATTCTCCAAGAAGCGCATTGAGATGACAAATCTCCATAACCGTGCCGGAAACCGAAGCAGTTAAAATCCGCTGCTGCAAGGATCGAGGATAGGGGAGGGTTTCTGCTGCAAGGGTGCGAGCCTTCAGCGAGCGGCCACGCCCGGTAATTTCTACAAGCGCTGCATCCACTCCATCGCCGGACGTGCCGGACATCAGCCCGACAACTTTCATAGCTTTACCAGTCTCCTTTCGTTGCGTGGTGACCCACCGGAGTGGTTACGCTAATCGAAGCGTCGCAACCGGTCAAGCAGACAATGATTCAGCGACTGATAAAAGGAACACATCCGGCGTTCGTTGACAACCGTAGAGGCCGATGTTACGGTCCTCGCCCATGCCACGCGCCTGGTTGCTTTGCTTGTTTTCCGTGCTATGTGTCGCAGCCTTTCCTTTTCCAACTCACCATATCGCAGCTGCCGCCAGCCAGTCGCCTCTTCAAGTGGTTACGACCATTCCTGTCTTAAAAGATCTCGTCGAGCAAGTCGGCGGGCCGTATGTTCGAGTCACCTCCTTACTCAGCGGGTATGAAAACGAACACACCTATGCCCCGAAGCCCAGCGATTTGGTGGCAGTCCGAAAGGCACGATTGTTGTTTGAAGTCGGCCTCGGGCTTGAGGTCTGGGTCTCGTCGCTCGTCAAGGCAGCCGGCAGTCCCTCGCTCCTCATTATAACTACATCGAAAGGCATCGGGCTGGTCCGAGACCTGCCGGATCATGACGGCCCTACCTATGACAGCGGAGAGGGCGACCATGGAAATCCTCATATCTGGCTGGACCCGGAAAACGCCACCACCATGATGCGGCATATCGTGGAGGCGCTCATCAAGGCTGATCCCGCCCATACCGCGGAGTTCCGGAATAATCAAGCGGTGTATCTCCGGAAATTGGATCAACTCCGTACCGAGCTCAACGATCGACTTCGCCGCGTGACTGATCGTCGAATCATCGTTCATCATCCCGCATGGCCCTACTTTGCACGGCGATTTGGATTCCAGATCGTAGGAACGATTCAATCGCAACCAGCTAGCGAGCCGTCCGCTCTTCAACTGCAGAGCCTCATCACAACGATCAAGAAAGATCGCGTCAAGGTCATCGTGTCGGAAATTCAGCTGAGCCAAAAGCTTCCCGATCTGCTAGCGAAGGAAACGGGGGCGCGCGTGGTGGTCCTCACAACACTTCCGGGCGGTCTGCCTCACACCGAGACCTACCTCGACATGCTCCGCTATAATGTGCTCCAATTAGCCAACGCGCTTGAGCCGGTGTAAGAACGTCTCTATGCCGGCATCTGCATCCAACTCGGCTAAGGAAAACCCTGTGCACATGACTGGCTCATCGAGACCCATCATCCGTTTTGACCACGCAACCTTTGGGTTCCCTGGAGTCATCGCGCTCAAGGAGATTTCGCTCGCCGTCAATGCCGGTGAGTTCATTGGAGTCATTGGTCCGAATGGCTCAGGAAAAACGACCCTGTGCAAGGCCGTTCTAGGATTGATGGCACCCCTGGAGGGCAGTCTGAAGATCTTCGATTGTTCCTGTGAGGAATTACGCTGCCACCATCGAGCCCAAATAGGCTACTTGCCACAAAAGGGTGTCGTCGATCGCAACTTTCCTGTGACGGTCCTTGAAACCGTCATGATGGGCCGGTACGGAGCACTCGGGCTCTTCAAGAGGGCCTTGGCGAATGACCGGAAGATCGCTGTGGAGGCCCTCACGCACGTGGGGATGGAGGCATACCAAAGCACGGCGCTTGGTCACCTCTCGGGTGGCCAACAACAGCGAGTCTTTATCGCACGGGCGTTGGCTCAGCAACCACAAGTGCTCTTACTCGACGAGCCAACGACTGGGCTGGATATCACCACCCAGTATAATGTCGTTGAGTTGATCCAACACCTCCATGAAGAGCTGGGCCTCACCGTCCTGCTGATTACCCACGACATCAATATGATTCGATCGCGCGTAGACCGTCTCGTGCTTCTCAAAACCCGCCTCCATGCAGCAGGCCCTCCCGAAGAAGTCCTCAAGCCCGAGATTCTTCGCCAGGTCTATGGTAAAGACCTGGTCATTACGGAGAAAGACCTCGTCATTGTCGAGGACTATCATCACCACCACCATCACTAATTGCTCGAACCGAGATGCTTGACCTTTTGACCTACGACTTTATGCAACGGTCACTGCTCGCCGCGGCGATGGTGGGTGGGCTCTGCTCCGTCGTAGGGGTGTTCGTTATATTGCGCGGGTTAGCTTTTGTGGGCGCCGGAACATCGCATGCAGCCTTCGCCGGCGTGGCCTTGGGATACTTGATAGGCTGGCCGCCGCTCCCACTGGCAATGGCCTTCGGTCTGGCCACGGTATGGACTACCGGCTGGCTGGAAGAAAAAGGCCGAATGAAGCTGGATGTGTCGATTGGGATTCTCTATACGACGACGATGGCTCTGGCAATCCTCTTTATCGGACTGATGAAGGCATATAACGCAGAGGTGTACGGTTATTTGTTCGGGAGTGTGTTGTCTGTAACCAGCGAGGAATTACGCACGATCGCAGGACTCGGTATTCTTGTCACCGGCGCTGTCGTCATTTTCTCAAAAGAACTCTACTTTATCGCCTTCGATCAAGAAATGGCGGAGGCCTCCGGTGTGCCGGCTCGCCGGGTGTTTTTTTTGCTCTTAACTCTCGTGGCTTTGACTGTGGTTCTCTCGCTCAAAACAGTTGGGGCCATTCTTGTTTTCGCGATGATTTTGATCCCCGCATCGACTGCGTATCAGCTCACCCATAGCCTCTCGACGCTGACGTGGTATTCCGTGATCATCGGGGTGGGTTGTTCTGTCGGAGGAGTTGTGCTCTCATCGATCTGGGATATTCCGTCAGGCCCTGCCATCGTCCTGCTCGCAACGCTGCTGTTTTTTGTGGCCGTGCTGTGCTCTCCCAAAAGACAGCGCCATGCTTTGGCAAACAGTTGACCCGGTCAGTCTAATTACTATTGATTCGGCATCCAAAGTACATAAATTATTTCGTTGATTAAGGCTTCGCCGTAGGGTAGAGAATACGTTGGGTGTGTTATCCACGGAACCCTTCGCCCGACCGAAGCCCGTGCACGGCGATGATTCGATTGCACGGTGACGACTCATTTGTGAGACTTCGCGGGCATCACCCAGGTCATGAGCTTGCCGTCTTCGCGGCGCTGAATTTGTGCTAGACCAAGCTAAGATTCATGATCGTGGTTCCCATCAGAGGAGGATGTATATGATCACCGCGCGGGGGGTATTCGCTAGTTTTTTCATGATCATCATGTTCGCTATGGTCAATCCGGTTGACCGTGCGAAGGCAGAAGAATGGAAATCTCAATCAGGCGGGACCGAAGCAGGTAAGGTCATGCTGGGCATGCGCGCAGGATTTGCCCCCGTCACTCAAACGACTTCAGATTCCTTAAATACCTCGACCGACGTCGGCTCTTTGGTTAACTTTCAAGCGATGTATAGCCTCAACCAATGGCTCCTCGTCGGCATGATGTTGGAGTGGGAACGGCACAGCATGTCGTCGGGTGGCACAGACATAGGTCATCAGGACACTGTGTCCGTGTTGCCGACGGTGGAGGTGCGTCCCATCCGGTATGGCCCTCTCACCCCATACGTCAATATGAGCTTCGGCGTGAACGTGAATAGTTTCGGTGAAAGCAGTTCGATTGCCGGAACCACAATTTCTCCAAGCAACACCTTCGCCTGGCGACTTGGCTGGGGGACGGACTATATGATCACTCAACAGTTCGCGCTCAATGCTGAAATGGCCTACAAACGAAACGACGGCCACGTGACCATCAACGGCGTCCAGAATAACGATTGGAACGCTTCGTCGTTCGGGTTCTTGTTTGGTGCAAAGATGTTCTTTTAATTTTGTTGATTCTGCTCGAGGCGGAATACCGGAATTTCCCGGATTCCGCCTTCTCAGACACGCCTGAGAGAACATCAGTCATCTCCCGACAAAGCAATGACAGGTAGAGAATTGACAGAGCAGTGGCACGAAATTAATCTGCGCGTGTGTGCTTGCTGCGGCTCCAGACCATGCCTGTCTGTTCCTTCGAGCTAAAGCCGAGTTTTTCGTAGAATCCCGGCATACGCGTGCAGAGCCAGAAAAGTTCGACCTTCTTCAAGCGGGGATGGTTGAGGATACGCTGGACAAGTTCTGTGCCGATACCCTGCCCCTGATAGGCTTTGTCGACCACGATGTCCCAGATCGATGCTCGATAAATATAGTCGGTGAGCACTCGACCGAACCCGACCAGTCGGTCACCGTCCCACGCGCAGACGAACAGATCCGTGTTCGTCAACATCACTTTTGCATCGGCTTCCAGGCGCCCCTTGGCCCAGGGCGCCTGGTTGAAGAGGCGGATCAGCTTGGCGGGATCGAGTTCGCGTGGCTCAGAAAAAGTAACGGTCGACTTAGTCTTGAGGGTCGAGGGCATTGTGTACTACAGTATCTCCCGTTATTTTTCTCAACCAAACGCGCACAGTGTAAGGAATTCACCATGGTAACGCAAGTCCGTAGCTGCCCCAAGTGCTCCCAGTTAATGTGGTTGAAAGACGATCAGTATGAACGTCTCGATGAAGCCACGATTCGCGCGAGGTGCCCACATTGTGGTTCGACAGTCCGCTTCAAACTGGTTTCAGAAGGAGCGAACGCGGCGGGCCCGAAGATGGGTCACTGAAATATAAGCTGTCAGCACTCAGCGATTAGCTCTCAGCGTTAAGATGCTTTCTTCGGTAACCTTTCGCCTGGGAAACTGACGGCTGATCGCTGAAATCTTCCCCGCTCCATCACAGCCCGCGCCCGGCACCATCGAGCTCTGGCTTATTGCCGGGCAATATTTTATTCAACGCGGCCCGGTAGTCCAACAGACGTTTCTCGTCAAGCCGGCCCACTTCGATTTCGTTATCCTGCCGCATCCGTTCGAGATGATCGAGCACCGCCAAGAGCGGCTGAATGGAGCCGAGCAGTTTGCCTGCCTCGAACGCCTCAAGAGAGTCGACGAATAACTCGTTCAGACCCTTGTATGCAGTCCCTCCACTTTGGCTCCGAAAACGAGAGACGAGCCTCTCGTAATCATCCACCGCTTCCTCTTGTGGCTTGTACCCCGATGGAACAACCGACATGTGGACCACCGCTGGGAGCTTGACTGCATAGGTCTTGAGTTGCGAAATGAGGCCACCGATCGTGTCTAAGACTACGCTTGTGTCCATAGCGCACCAATGACAACAGCGGTCGAGGAGCTGACTGTATCAGGGCCCTGAGTGATTGATCAATTGGCGTTGATTCTTCGTGAAGAGTTGGAGCGTTTGTTGGACATGCGTCATGTCGGGCGGCGGAGGCATTGTGTACTCGCTGAACCCTCCGGTAACCGGATGGTGAAACCCCAGGGTCCGCGCATGCAACATGACTCGAGGAATCTCGATACCAGCGACGGAGGCCACCCTCTTCCCTCCATAGGTCTGATCACCCAGGATCGGGTGACCGAGTGAGTTGAGGTGCACACGGAGTTGGTGCGTTCGGCCGGTCTTCGGGTAAAGCAGCACATGAGCCGCCAGTTTCCCGAACCGTTGATCCACTTTGTACTCCGTGACGGACTCCTTTGGTCGCGTCGTTCTCGCCGAGAACTTCTTTCGTTCTTTCGTATCGCGCCCGATCGCGAGTTCAATCACACCGTGTCCCTTCTTCGGCACACCCCAGATCAAGGCTTCGTAAGTTCGTGTGATCGCATGGTGTTTAAACTGTGCTGCGAGGGCGCGATGGGCTTCGTCGGTTTTGGCGATCACCATTACACCAGACGTGTCTTTATCGAGCCGGTGCACTAACCCAGGTCGTTCCTTTCCGCCAATCGACGACACGGTGCCACCCGATGTCTGAAAGTGATGCAAGAGGGCATTGACTAAGGTGCCTGACCAATGACCTGGGGCAGGGTGCACCACGAGATCCGCCGGCTTATTAAGGACCAGCAGAGCCTCATCCTCGTGGAGAATCTCGAGTGGGATTGATTCGCCCTTGAGTTCCAACGGTTCCGCCTTCGGAAGGTCGAAGGCAATTACGTCACCGGGCTTAATCTTCTGGCTGGGCTTCACAACGTGACCGTTGATCTTCACACGGCCCTGTTCGATCAGCCGCTGGACAGCCGATCGCGAGATTTTGGGTTCCCGATTGACGAGGAACACATCCAATCGCTTCGGCTGTTCACCGGCTGTGACGACGAATTCGGTGTGCATGTTCCAGCAACGCTACTAAAGACGTTCGGTTGAATGCAATGGAAGATTAGTGACGACGGAGTTTGCCTCCTCTTATGAATCGGACTATCCTGGTGAGCGTGGAGGCTGGTCCGGAACGAATCGAAGGAGGCAAAGGTATGAGCTGGAGAATGGGCCTGTTTGTAGTAGTGCTGTTGTCTGGATCAGCCATCAGAGGGCATGCCGGGGATCTACCGGGCATTCCCCCTGACACGGTCGCGGACTATATTCATGCGGTCATTGAAGCGGACCGTACCTTCTACACCATCCATGTGGTGGAACGGATGCAAAAGCAGGGTGGGGCAGTTGCGGCAGAGAATTGGCGCGCCGAGAAAAGGACTCTCCCTTTGCCCGCTCAGTTCCTCATGGAAGCCAGTGATCTAGCCACCAAGACCGGCACGAAAGTGCGTTACCGACTGATCAGCCTCTGGCCGATTAATCCGAACAATGCCCCGGACGAGGAGTCGGAAAAGAAAGGCTTGGAGGCTGTGCGGCAACGTCCTGAGGAATCAGCGACCGGGGTGGTCAAAGTCGACAATCAGCCTTACTTCCAAGCAATCTACGCTGATCGCGCTGTAACTCAAGCCTGCGTCTCCTGTCACAATGCGCATCCCCATAGTCCAAAGAAAGATTTCAAGGTCAACGACGTCATGGGCGGGCTGGTGATCCAAATTCCATTGAGCAAGTAAGGCAGTTTTTAGGTCGTAACGACGTTCAACCTTTCGCTCTCGCAGCTATCACGGCCATCTGATTTTGGCGAGAGATGCGGGGTGTCGAATGACCCCCGTGAACCATGAACTGGTGATGCCGGTGAATCAACAGCGCGCGTTGCACTGCCTCCTCACTCTGGCTCTCCTCTCCGGCCATGCGATAGAGGGAGGCTATGACCGCCAGGGTCACGGCTTCACCAGCAGAGTCGTGCAGTGATTGATACAGCGTAAGCGCGCGTTTGGCAGACACTATCCCGTGCTCCGGCTGACCCATGGACTCATGCACGTAAGCCAGACGACGTTCGAGGTCAGCCTCCAGGCGCGTGTGGAGAGCCTTTTCGGCTAAAGGGAGGGCTTTCTGATAGTAGGTTCGCGCGGCTTCCGGCTGATCCAGTATCCACCGTGCGTCACCGAGCGCCAGTAGGGCCGCGAGGGTTCGTTCCTCGTCATGACGGCGTTGAGCATCCTCCAGAGCCTGCTGGAGAACCTTTTCTCCTTCATCGGCTCGACCGTCGCTGATGTGCAGGAGTCCCAGCTGTATCATTGCCTGACACGCTCCGCTAGGATTACGAGATTGGCCCGACCGCTGCATGGCTCGCTCAAACAGGCGACCAGCTTCCTCACGATCTCCCAACCATGCGGAGACTCGGCCGAGGGCCAGCAGGGCGTCAGTATGGACCGGTTGGTTGGGGAACTTGGAGAAGAGCGATACAGCTTCCATGAGTCGAGCAGCCGCAGCTTCTCTACGACCTTGACGTTCAAGAATCAATCCTATTTTTGTCAGGGCGAGAGCCTCACCCCGACGCTGTTTGCTCGTACGAAAGAAGTCCAGCGCTTGCTCATAGTAGGTCAAAGCTTCAGGAAAATGGTTCTGCACATCGTGTATTTCGCCAATTCGAAGCAGCTCGTCACCATTTAATTGTCGAGCTGACGACACTGATTGAAGGAACCACAACTCCTCGAACGCCCACGCAGCGGTAACAGGGAAAAGAAGGAGAGCAAGGAGAAGTCCTAAGGCAACCATTGCGATACCTGCGGAGGGAAGCAACAGGGGATAAACGGATCCCAAGCCCACCTGTCATGGAAGAGAATGCATTTTTGCGCGTACGAACTGGTTCTCAGGATGCACCAGCGCGGGGTTGGGGTCAAGCAGGATGCAGCGGAACAGAATACCTCTAATTCTATATCAGGGATCTGAACATGATGTGAGCGTCCTGGTACGTCGCATCGTTCTTGCGAACCGCTTCGGGAACCACCCCAAGGGCACGGAAGCCGAGCTTCTCCCACAGATGCCGCGCCACCTGGTTTTCTGAAAAAACGAGATTGAAGAGCACACCCCGATAGCCAAGCTGTTTGGCATAGTCTAGCATCAGTGCGCCCAGCAACCAGCCTAACCCGCGATTCCGCCACTCTGGCGCCACAATGAACCCCGCATTTGCGACGTGTCTTCCTCGACCGAGCCAGTTGGGCTTGAGGTAGAATGCTCCGAGCAGTTCCGGCTCTCGTTTACGCGGTCTTTCATAGGCCACCACTGTGCTTTTTCCCTTCACCCAATAGTCTTCAAACTCGTCTTGGCTGAGTCGTCGATCGTGTGGATACGAGGTACCCTCCTCTACAATCCGATCATAGAGTTTGGCCAGCAACGGCAAGTCGGAGTTCCCCGCCAACACCAGCTCAATCGGCATCCCGTTCTTGAGCCTAGCTTCAACAGGGAACTGCATGAATGGTCAGGGAACTTGTGTGGTTTGCTTCCAGTAGCTAGGCATGCCCGGCCTTGCTGGCGCGTTCGGCGATCCTTTTGCGAAGGCGGGCCTTTTCGAGGCTGATCTGAGCTTCCTTGAGATCGGACGGTAGGCCGCCCACTTTGAGGCGTTGCTCAGCCTCTGCCACTTTTTGTGCGGCACGCTCGACATCGATATCCTCAGCCTTCTCAGCGATCTCGGCTAGGATTGTCACCTTCTTCGGCGTGACTTCGGCAAATCCCCACAGGACGGACATAAAGTTGGTCTGATCGCCAATTCGATAGCGTAACTCGCCGATTTTGAGCATGGAAAGAAAGTAGGTGTGACCTGGCAGGACGCCGAACTCGCCTTCCACACCAGGTGCAATGAGTTCATCCACCTGCTGACTCAGGAGAAGTTTTTCCGGCGTCACAACCTCTAACAGAATCTTCCCTGCCATTCTTTCCTCGTGAAACGTCCCTCGTGAAACGCGAGCGTCTATTTTTTTCCCAAACTTCTTTTTCTTTCACCATCAAAAGGCGGGGGTGAGCGAGATGCTCTCAATTGCGCGCATCCACCGACCACAGTCTTATCGTGGGGGGTGCGCGAGCACGGAGGGCACTCGGTTATCCCGCCTTCTAAACCTTTCCTCCCATCTTTTCCGCTTTCGCCACCGCTTCCTCGATCGGTCCCACCATGTAGAACGCCTGTTCCGGCAAGTGGTCGTATTTCCCCTCGAGGATGTCCTTGAAGCTCCTGACCGTATCCTTGAGCTTGACATACTTGCCCGGAGTCCCGGTAAAGGCTTCTGCAACGTGGAACGGCTGTGAGAGAAAGCGCTGAATTTTTCGAGCACGGGCCACGACCATCTTGTCGTCTTCCGAGAGCTCATCCATTCCGAGAATGGCGATAATGTCCTGCAGATCCTTGTATCGTTGCAGGGTCGACTGCACACCGCGAGCGACCTTGTAATGCTCCTCGCCGAGGATTTGTGGGTCGAGAATACGCGAGGTGGAGTCGAGGGGGTCAACGGCCGGATAAATGCCCAGCTCTGCCTGCTGCCGTGACAACACCGTGGTCGCGTCCAGGTGTGCGAACGCGGTGGCCGGCGCCGGATCGGTCAAATCGTCGGCTGGCACGTAGATGGCTTGCACCGAAGTAATCGAGCCACGCTTGGTCGAGGTAATACGTTCCTGAAGCGCTCCCATCTCGGTTGAGAGGTTCGGTTGATACCCCACCGCCGATGGCATACGTCCGAGCAAGGCGGACACTTCGGATCCGGCTTGCGTGAAGCGGAAAATGTTATCGATGAACAGCAACACGTCCTGATTCTCTTCGTCGCGGAAATATTCCGCCACCGTAAGGCCGGTAAGACCAACACGGAGACGCGCGCCCGGCGGCTCGTTCATCTGGCCATAGACGAGCGCCGCCTTCGACTTGGTGAAATCGTCGGGATCGATGACCTTCGACTCCTGCATTTCGTGCCACAGGTCGTTGCCTTCGCGGGTCCGCTCGCCCACGCCCGCAAACACGGAAAAGCCTCCGTGGTGGAGGGCGATATTGTTAATGAGTTCCATGATGATGACGGTCTTGCCGACACCGGCGCCACCGAAAAGCCCGACCTTGCCGCCCTTGCTGTACGGCTCAAGTAAGTCAACGACTTTGATCCCGGTCTCCAGCACTTCGGTCTTGGTGTCCTGATCTTCCAACTTTGGGGCGGGCCGGTGAATGGGATAGGTTTTCTTTGTCTTGACCGGACCCTTTTCGTCGACCGGTTCGCCCAGCACGTTGATGAGGCGACCGAGCGTTTCTCGGCCCACCGGTACAGAGATGGGTGCCCCGGTATCCTGCACGTCCATCCCGCGTGTGAGACCATCGGTTGAAGACATGGCCACGCCACGCACGCGATTTTCCCCGAGGTGTTGGGCGACCTCAAGCGTGATCCGGATGGCTGGTTTGCCCGCGGCTTTGTTCTCTTCCTGATTCACGGTGAGCGCATTGTAGATATTGGGCAGATGGCCGGGGGGAAATTCCACGTCTACCGCCGGCCCGATAACCTGAATGACTTTGCCTGTTGCAGTCGCCACGGGATGCTCCTTTTCTAGAGTTTCCAAGTGTCCGCTCCTGAGCACCGACCCTAATTCCGGACACTCAGACCGTTCATCTTCGGCACTTTCGTCTCATTTCAATGCCTCGGCTCCACCTACGATATCCATGAGCTCTTTCGTGATCGCCGCTTGTCGTGTCTTATTGTAATAGAGGGTGACTCTCTTGATCAGCTCACCCGCGTTACGCGTCGCACCATCCATCGCAGCCATCCGCGCGGCTTGCTCTGCCGCGGACGATTCAAGGAGAATCCTGAATGTCTGCGCCTGCAAGTGCTTCATCAGCAAAGGGTCCAGCAGTTCCAGTTCATCAGGCTCGTAGAGGTAGCTGCCGCTTAACGCCTCACGGAGTTGCCCATCCTCCTCAAACGATTCGATAGGGAAGATCTGCTCGACGATGACCCGCTGTTGGAGCGCTGACTTGAATTCATTGTAGATGATGTGGGCTTCGTCAAACGCGCCCTTCGTATACGCCTCAGTGGCCCTCTCCGCGATCTCCATCCCGTGCTCGTAGGACAACCGGTCAAAGATGTCCACGTACGGCTCATGGGTTGTCCAGTGCCGGCGCTTGAAAAAGTCCCGTCCCTTGCGCCCCACGAGGCCGACTTCTACTTTCACGCCGCGAGCCTCACACTCGCGGATGAACTCCAACGCCTTGCGAACGATATTCGCGTTGAATGCGCCGCATAACCCCCGGTCGCTTGTCACCACGACGACTCGTACCATCTTGATGGGACGTTTCTGTAACAGAGGGTGCAGGTCTCGATTCACACGGCGACTGAGGTTGGCCACGACCTCGCGCATCTTTAACCCATAGGGACGAAAAGCCAGGATGCGGCTCTGCGCGCGCTTCAGCTTTGCAGAGGCCACCATCTTCATGGCCTTCGTAATCTTCTGCGTGTTCTTAACGCTGGCGATCTTCCGTCTTAGGCTTTGCAGGCTTGGCATAGATTCGACTGTCTGTTCTCAGTTTTCCGCGATCAGCTTGCCACGAGCGAGCGCTACGGCTACTTCGCGCCGTACCCCATCTTTTGTTTGAAAGTCGTCAAGATTTCCTTCAATCTGCCGCTGACCTTGTCGTCGATCTTCGCGAGGCCGGTGATCTCTTTTTTCAGGTCAGGATGGTGCTGTTGTACATAGCGCAGGAAATCTCCCTCGAACTGCTGTACCTTGTCGACCTCGACATCATCGAGAAACCCATTGACGCCGGCATAGATCGAGAGCACCTGATCAGCGACGGGCATCGGCTTATACTGTCCTTGCTTGAGCAACTCGACCATGCGGACGCCCCGCGCGAGCTGCCTTTGCGTCGCCTTGTCGAGTTCGCTACCGAACTGCGCAAAGGCCGCCATCTCTCGATATTGCGCGAGATCGAGCCGGAGGGTCCCAGCGACCTGTTTCATGGTCTTGATCTGAGCTGACCCACCGACACGCGAAACGGACAGCCCGACATTGATCGCGGGACGAATACCTGAATAGAACAGGTCGCTGCCCAAGTAGATTTGGCCGTCGGTGATGGAAATCACGTTAGTCGGAATGTAGGCCGACACGTCACCGGCTTGCGTCTCAATAATAGGTAGTGCCGTCAAGCTGCCTCCGCCGAGCTTGTCACTGAGCTTCGCGGCGCGTTCGAGCAGCCGCGAGTGCAGATAAAACACGTCGCCGGGAAAGGCTTCCCGGCCAGGAGGCCGACGAAGCAACAAGGACAGCTGCCGATAGGCCACAGCGTGTTTCGAGAGGTCATCGTACACGATCAACGCGTGCTTCCCGTTATCCCGGAAATATTCGCCGATCGCAGCGCCCGCGAAGGGTGCAAGGTACTGCATAGGTGCGGCATCGCTCGCTGTGGCCGAGACAACCAAGCTATAGTCCATCGCGTGATGCTCTTCGAGGGTCTTCACCACACGGGCCACTGTGGAACGCTTCTGACCCACCGCGACATAGATACAGAAGACACCAAGACCCTTCTGATTGATGATCGTGTCGACGGCGATGGCAGTCTTGCCTGTCTGACGATCACCGATGATCAATTCGCGCTGGCCGCGACCGATGGGGATCATGCCATCAATGGCCTTGATGCCAGTCTGTAAGGGCTCGCGCACGGACTGTCTGGTGATGACACCAGGCGCCACCACTTCGATGCGAGAACTGCGTTGGGCCTTGATCGGACCCTTGCCGTCGATCGGCTGGCCAATGGCATTGACCACGCGACCGACGAGGGCTTCGCCCACTGGAACCTCCGCGATACGGCCGGTGCGTTTGACCGGATCGCCTTCTTTGATACCCACATCATCGCCCATCAAGACGGCACCGACGTTATCTTCTTCGAGATTCAGCGTGATGCCATAGAGCCCGCCAGGGAACTCGAGCATTTCGCCGGCCATGGCTCCGTCGAGACCATAGACTTTTGCGATGCCGTCCCCAACTTGGATGACTGAGCCAGTTTCCTTGACGTCGGTTTGCTTTTCGAAGCCTTTGATCTTTTCCTTGATGATCGCGCTGATTTCTTCTGCCTTAATCTGCATGGCTACTCCTTCGTCAAGAGACTCTGCATGGCTTGTAATCGTCCGCGAATGGTGCTGTCCACAACGGTGCTTCCAATACGGATTTGAAGCCCGGCGAGATGATGTTGGTCGGTTTGAAACGTGACATCAACTTCTCGCCGGAGCACCTCGCGCAGGCGAGTTCTGATTCGATCTTGTTCTGTTTTCGGTAAGACTGCAGCGGATGAGACTGTCACCGGCTGCGTGCCTTTGGCTTGGTCAACGAGATTGGCAAAGGCATCTGCAATTTCAGGAAGGAAGGCGACGCGGTTATTTTTGACCAATTGTCCGAGAAACGCTTGGCCTACTGGAGGACATCCAAGGCGGGATCCAAGCGACGTGAGGACTGCGATTTTGTCCTCCACGCCGAACGCAGGCGAGGCTATGGCGTGGCGGAGAGAGGCCGAGGTCTTAAAGGCGTCAGCAAGCCCGTTCAATGCCGTACGGGTTGATGCGATGCTCGATTGGTCCAAGAGTTCGAAGAGGGCTTGTGCATAACGGCGCGCAACCGCTGTCTTAATCACGTCCTGGTCCGTTTACTTCTGCTTTGGGCAAAAGAAAAACATTCGTGCGGTCGGCACGAAAATGGGCGCGCCAAAGTAGCATTGGTGAGTGGAAACTGTCAATAAGTCAGCCAGGATGGAACGCGAATGCAGTGAACTAAACAGCTTTGCCTCGCATCCCATCCTGGGGAGAAACTCTGCAAGACTAGAAGGGTTGAATGATGCCGCCACCGAGTACGTGATTGCCATCGTAGAAGACGGCGGATTGTCCGGGACTCAATGCTCGCTGGGGTTGATGAAATCGGATGCGCAGAGTCGTGCTGTTGACGGGCAAAAGGCTCGCCGAGGTTTCTGGCGTGGCATAGCGGACCTTCACCTGTACATCACAAGATTCTATAGTCAGGCTTGGATCAAACAGATTCAACTCCGTCACATCGCAGGAATCACGCAGGAGACTTTCTTGCTTCCCGAGAACCACCGTATTGGTTTCGGATACCACTTTCTGAACATACAAGCGTTCTCCGACCGCAAGGCCCAGGCCACGACGCTGGCCCGGTGTGTAGAATGCAATGCCGTCGTGCTTCCCTAATTGATTTCCATCGGTATCGACGAAAAGTCCCGGCTTCCTCGCAGCGGGGGCTTCCTTTTCGATAAAGGTCCGGTAGTCGCCATGACTGACGAAGCAAATTTCTTGGCTTTCTTTGAGTTCATCAGCCGGTAAGTCCAGGGCTTCCGCTATCCGCCACACCTCTGACTTCTGCATCTCTCCGACGGGAAAGAGTAATCGCGGGAGCCACGCGGGACTCAGGCGGTAGAGAAAATAACTTTGATCCTTTATGGCGTCCGCAGCCTTTTGAATGACGCGACCACTGTTCCGAGTGGCCAGACGGACATAGTGGCCGGTCGCCACATAGTCGATGTCTCGTTCTCGTGCGAGCTCAATCAGACTGCGAAGCTTGACACGCTCATTACAGCGAACGCAGGGATTCGGAGTGATCCCCTGTTGGTATCCGGTCAGAAAATCGTCGATCACGCCGAGGCGGAATGTTTGTCTTGTATCGATGACCTCGTAGGGGATCTGGAGTTTCTGCGCGACAAACTTTGCAATACCAATCTTGCAGCAACCCCGATCTTGCCACCGCTTAGAGGGGGCGACGCTTTCGTCCTCATGCTCCCATACTTGAAGAGTGACGCCGCGGACATCGTAGCCTTGGCGAACGAGCAATGCCGCCGCAACAGAACTATCCACACCACCGCTCATGCCAAGTAATACAGTTGGGCGAGCCATAGGAGCGCTATTGTACCGGGGGGGAGGGAGGAAGGGCTAGAGGGCTGTATACGCTGGTTAGTGTGCTGCGATCGAGAGAGAGGACTGGCTCTCTGTGGGAGCAGGTAATTCATCATGCCAGTGATTTGCTCCCATGTCGCACATTCCGTGGAAATGCGACCCCTCCTCGATAGCAATCATGGGAGTGCGAATGTCTCCGACAAGGATACCGGGCTTGAGGATCTGAATTTTTTCGTTCGCCGTGATTGTCCCGTTGATTTTGCCACTATTCATCAAAACAGCTGCCGAGACGACTCCCTTGATAACGGCATGCTCGCCCACAATCAACGTACCAGTAGTATGAATTTCCCCCTCGACTCGGCCATCTACGCGAACGGTTCCGTCGAAACTCACGACGCCTTTGAAATCGACGCCTCGCCCCAGCAGCGTGAAATTCTCGTTCGATTCATCGGCCTCTGGATTCCGTTCCTTCATTGCCCACATGGTGCCCTCCTGCTTCCGCCGATTGTCACCTGGACGTAAGGATCATGGCTGATGATACGTGAATCCACTTACGAAATATCATGCCTTCCAATTAGCCGTTGACTCGTTTCACTCCGGTCGGCGTAATCATGCCAACTGTATGGAGCGAGGTTTGAGGAACCTGTTGGGCCATCTCCAAACTGCCGTTGAAGAGGACGCCATCCTCCATAGAGAGCAGCGGGGTCTTCACCGAACCGTTCACTACGGCCGGAGCGCGCAGTTTGACCTGTTCCTTGACGACGATATCTCCTGTGACTTTTCCTTTGCAGACAACCGTTCCTGCAGTGATCTTTGCCTGAAGGACGGCATCCTCACCGATCAATAGAATTCCGTCCGTGTGGATTTCTCCATCAAGATATCCGTCAATTCGGACCGTCCCGCTATACGAAATGGTCCCTTTGAATTCAACGCCCTTGCCGACGAAGGCACTGATATCTTGACCCCCTTGAGCCGGTTTCTCAGGCGTACCTTCGGCATTATCCTCTCCTTCGTTGACCTGGTCGGTCGGCTTCCTTTCCTGCCCCCACATAATAAAAAACGCCTCCTACGAGTCTGCGATTCGGCTTCTTCGGAACCTCTTCCCTGGTGGAGTTTGAAGTTGGTTGGTGTAGGCAAACACCGTACTGGTCACTAGGGGCAAGCAACAAATATGCCTCTACGTGAAAGTACGATCAGCAGGTAAAGACGGTCTGTGGGTTAGCTGAGGAGTGCTTCGAGAATCCCATCCAATTCAGGAGGTGAAAAATAGTGGATGATCACTTTCCCTCCGCGGCGCCCACTGAGAACTGTGACTTTTGTTCCCAATCGTTTTCTCAGGCGTTCTTCAACGTCGGACCAGGGTGATCGACGTGATTCTGCCCTCATACGCTTTCTTCTAAGTGTTGAAGATTGTACGAGTTTTTCTGTCTCTCTCACAGAAAGACCTCTCGACACAACAAGCTGGGCGAACCTTACCTGTGAGTCCGGATCTGTGAGCCCTAGGATTACCTTTGCGTGGCCGGTGGACAGTTCGCCAGCTTCAATAAGGTGCTGGACATCAACAGGGAGATTGAGTAAGCGGACAGTATTCGCAATAGATGATCGCTCACACCCAACGCGCTGCGCAATAATGTCCTGTGTGAGTCCAAATTCGTTCATCATGCGGTGATAAGCCTTCGCTGCGTCGATAGGGTTTAAATCTTGCCGCTGCAAATTTTCGATGAGTGCGAGCACGATCGATTCTTCATCGGTACAGTTTCTGATGATCGCCTGAATTGTGTCCATTCCAGCTTGTTTTGCTGCACGCCAACGTCGTTCACCAGAGATGAGTTCATACATCCCATCTCCCTTCCGTCGGACAAGAATCGGTTGTAGAAGACCGCTTTGCTTTAGCGACGCCGTGAGCTCTGCCAATTCTTGTGGAGAAAACGTCTGGCGAGGCTGATAGCGATTAGGAACGATGGCATCCGTTCGAAGATGCTGCACCTCCGGCAGTTCAGGCATAGGAGCAGGCTTCGATGTTGGGATTAGTGCATCGAGTCCTCTACCGAGCGCTTTTTTCTCCATGGCTGATAAACTCCTTTGCTAGAGAGAGATAGGATTGAGATCCCGCTGATGCCATGTTGTACAGATAAACCGGACGCCCGTAGCTCGGTGCTTCCGCCAGCGTTACATTGCGTGGGATCATGGTGTGGTAGACGCGGTCCCTAAAATATTCACGAACCTGCTCGGCCACCTGCCGCGCCAAGGTATTCCTCGCATCATACATTGTCAATACAATGCCTTCGACTTCGAGCCCTGGATTGAACGATTGACGAACGCGATCGATACTTCCCATCAGTCGCCCTAATCCCTCCATCGCATAATATTCGCATTGAACAGGAATCAGAACCGACTGGGCCGCAACCAACGCGTTGAGGGTTAAAATTCCAAGCGCAGGGGGGCAATCAAGAAAGACGAAGTCGAACTGCTGTTCGACCTCCTTCAGGAAATGACGAAGAACCTTTTCTCGTTCTTCGACGTTGACCAGCTCAACTTCTGCACCGGCCAGGTCAGTGTTTGACGGCAACAAGGAAAGCCCTTGTACGGCCGTCGCTTGGACGGCATCGACAAATTTCACGTAATTTATAAGACAGTTGTAGACTGTTGTTTGTAAGGATCGCGGGTCAATGCCGAGACCGCTTGTAGCGTTCGCCTGCGGATCGATATCAACGAGCAGAACGCGCTTTCCTTGAAGAGCGATTCCAGCAGCCAGATTGACAGCCGTGGTCGTTTTTCCTACCCCACCTTTCTGATTAGCGATGGCAATAATCTTTGTCATATCAGCAAGAAGAGTAGTTCCTGCTGCGGATGTTCCACGTGGAACATTTAGGAGCGTGCCCACTGATCATGCAGGTCTTTTCGCCTCAATAATCGAGATAACTCGATGCCCATATTCATACGGAAGATCGAAGGATAGCTCCTTATAGAGAGCAAAATCGTTATGTATTTCGGCAGAATCGATCGACTCAGTTCGATACAAAATTACCTGCCCTCCTTTAGCAAGCAGCTCTGTCGTAAAAGACATAATTTCGTTGAGCTTAAGGGCTCTGACAACGAGATAGTTTGCGAGTGTTTTATCTGGTGATTTCCCATATTCCTGAATGGTCCCATCAAATGTGGAGACATGTGCGAACTTAAGAAGGCCTATCACTGATTTCAAGAATGAAGATTTCTTGTGAACTGGTTCAACCAGAACCAATTGGAGGTCCTCCCTTAGGATCTTGAGTGGAATCCCTGGAAACCCGGCCCCCGAACCTATATCGATCAAGATGCTTTTGAGCGGAAAATTGCAGATCTTCAACGCAGCCAGTGAGTCGAGAAAATGCTTGACGATGATGTCCTTTGGTGTGTCGATGCCGGTCAGGTTGATTTTTTTATTCCACCGTCTCAGCTCTGCAATGTATGTCATGAATTGATCGACATGAGTTGTCGTGAGCGATAAGCCAATCGATTCGGCCCCCGCCAACATAAACTTGCGAAGGTCTTGCTGATGTTCCACGTGGAACAATTACGTGATTCAGCAGAACACGTCAAGGGCGAAGGAGTGCAGGGATGTACTCTGTGGCCTTCAGAAGGGTGGTGCAGGAGCGCTGAGATCTTTACGGGATGGCTCTCGATACCTGCTAAGCGCAACCAGGAGTAATGAAATCGCAGCTGGCGTGATTCCTGAGATTCGCGAAGCTTGCCCAACAGACGCTGGACGGACCTTTTTCAACTTCTCTCGAACCTCCTGTGAGAAGCCTGGCACATGATCGTAGTCGAATGTTAAGGGAATCGCCTTGGTTTCCAATTTTTTAAACCGTCCGATCTGTTGAAGCTGCCGCTTGATATAGCCGGAATACTTAATCTCTAATTCAATTTCTTCAATAATTTCAATGTCTTCAATTCTATAAATCTCTAGTGCATCAAGAAGCCCTTCATATGTTGCACCTTGCCGTCGCAACAACTGAGCAATGCTATATGAACCCGAAATATCCTCGATATGTACTTCCGCGAGTCGCCCCCGAATCTCCCGATTAAGTTTTGGCCGCAGTTCTTCGAGGCGAGCCACTTCCTTTTCAATCGCATCCTGCTTACGCCTAAATTTTTCATAGACCATTTCTGGAATCAGCCCGAGCTGGCGTCCGGTCTCGGTCAGTCGCAAGTCGGCATTCCCATGACGCAGCAGTAATCGATATTCCGCGCGTGAGGTAAACATCCGATATGGTTCCCGAGCATCCTTCGTAATGAGATCGTCGATCAGGACTCCGATGTAAGCCTGTGACCGGTCCAGGATAAGCGGGGCCTGTCCGCGTAGCTTCAGAACTGCGTTGATCCCAGCCATGATTCCCTGCGCTGCCGCCTCTTCGTATCCCGACGTTCCATTGATTTGTCCGGCATGGTAAAGCCCCTCAAGCAATTTAGTTTCAAGCGTCGGGTGGAGTTGCCGCGGCGGAAAATAGTCATACTCGATCGCATAGCCAGGCTTGAGTATCTTCGCGTGCTCCAGTCCAGGAATCGTTCTTAGAATCGCGTCCTGGACATCGACCGGGAGACTGGTCGAGATCCCGTTTGGGTAAAATTCGTATGTGTCTAACCCTTCCGGTTCGAGAAAGATTTGGTGACGCTCTTTTGAGGCAAAGCGGACGACCTTATCCTCGATCGAAGGACAGTACCGTGGCCCGACCGAGTCGATGACGCCACTGTACAGCGGCGATCGATCAAGATTGTCTCGAATTACATCATGTGTCGCAGGATTCGTATGGGTGAGATGGCAGAGTCGTTGCTGATTGTGGATGCGTTTAGTTCGATACGAAAACGGCGTAGGAGGATCATCCCCCGGTTGCGGCAGCATGACCGAGAAGTCAATCGTATCGCGATCTAGCCTGGGAGGTGTCCCGGTTTTTAACCGACCAATCTCAAAGCCCAGACCGCGCATGCAATCGGACAGATGCTCGGCCGAGGCTTCGCCTGCGCGCCCGGCAGGGAAGTGGTTCAGCCCGATATGGATAAGACCCTTAAGGAAAGTACCTGAAGTTAGAATCACCGCCTTTGCTTGAACCCGCACGCCTTCCCCTGTCACCACACCAATGACAGAACCGGACTGGTACAACAATCGGTCCACTGTTCCCTGTCCAATCGTCAAGTGCGTCTGATTTCGCAATGTCTGTTGCATCGCCTGTCGATAGAGTTTCTTGTCACATTGGGTACGAAGAGCCCGCACTGCCGGACCTTTGCTCGTGTTAATAAACCGAAATTGAATACCGGCCCGGTCAGTATTCCGCGCCATTTCCCCACCCAGTGCGTCGATTTCTTTCACGAGGTGTCCTTTGGCAATACCTCCAATCGCGGGATTACACGACATTTGGGCGATTCGGTCTTCATCCATCGTAAGCAGCAAGGTGCATACACCCATCCGCGCGGCGGCCAGCGCCGCCTCGCACCCGGCATGCCCACCACCCACGACCACAACGTCAAACTGGCATTCCATCTCTTTTCACTGGCTACTTTCCGATACAGAATTCCGCAAAAACTTTCTCGAGAATCTCGTCCGTCGTAATCGCGCCGGTAATTTCTCCCAGCGCGTCGGCAGCAACTCGTAAGTCCATGGCTACCAGTTCTCCGGCAAGTTGCATCCGCACAGACTCTGACGCATGAGTCAACGAATCCTGCGCACGTCGCAGTGCCGTCCGATGGCGTACATTCGTTACGACGAGGGCCTCGTTCACTTCAAAACCCGGCGACACGAGTCGCCCTCTGATGGCGACTTTCAATTCCTCAAGACCAAGGCCAGTTTTGGCGGAAATCACGATCCTCTCTGCGCCAGAAGGCAAATCAGAGCTTTCAACCGCCCGAGTGAGATCCCCCTTGTTGAAGACGATGAGGTAGGGTAAGCCCGCAACCGTCTTCAGGATCTGTCTATCCTCATCGGTTAGGCGAACGTGCCCATCGATGACGACTAACAGCAGATCCGCGTCGGCTTGGGCACTCTGGGTCCGTTTAATACCCTCTTGTTCAACGGGATCTGTCGCCTCTCGGATCCCGGCCGTATCGACAAAGCGCACGAGGATTCCGTTAAGATCGATGGACTCTTCAATCACATCGCGTGTAGTTCCTGGAATGGGAGTGACAATGGCCCGCTCCTGATTGAGAAGCCGGTTCATCAAACTTGATTTTCCGACATTCGGTCGGCCAACGATGACAACGCGAACCCCCTCTCGGAGCATGCGACCGTCGCGTGCCGTCGCCTCCAGTTTCCCGATCACTGCGGCTGCCTTTTCGATCGCCTGTTCCAATTCTTCACGCTGAACAAATGTAATATCCTCCTCGACAAAATCAATGCCAGCTTCCACATGGGCCAGCACCCTGAGGAGGACAGACCGCGCCACCTCAATTTTCTGCGCCAACTCACCGCGCAAATGGCGCTGGGCCATCCGAAGTCCGATAACGGACTTCGCCCGAATCGTATCCAGGACCGCCTCAGCTTGTGAGAGATCCAGACGACCGTTGAGAAAGGCCCGCTTCGTAAACTCTCCCGGTGCCGCCATCCGGGCTCCTGCCAACACACAAGCCTCACAGAGTAGACCCAATACCACGGGGCCTCCGTGAGAATGGACCTCCACCACATCTTCCGCCGTGAATGAACCGGGGGCCTTCATATACACAATCATTGCTTCGTCGAAGGTGACCCCCTTTTGGGAAAGACCGTGGTCCTCGTTGGCACCCACTGTTGATGGCAGCACCAGATCTGCTAGGTAGAGCATGTGGCTTGAAACGTGGGCGAGTGATTGACCCGAGCGCAACCGGACTACTCGACCAGCGATACTCAGTGCATCAGGACCGCTAAGGCGAACGATCCCGACCCCGCCTTCCCCGGAGGCTGTTGCGATCGCACAGATGGTATCGGCGAGATCTTCACGCATGAGGGCTCATTGCAGCCCGAAAATCTGTCATCCCTGGGAATGCATTCTCTTGGAGTTATCTTTTCCTATACGCTCTGAGTTGGTCCCATGGGAAGCAGCGGCCTATTCCTAAACATATATCGGTCTGTGACGACTTGCTGCAAGATCGTCAACACATTGTTGGTAAGCCAGTACAGCACGAGTCCGGCTGGAAAATTGATGAAGAGAAACGTCATGAAGACCGGAAGGATCAACATGATCTTCGCTTGTGTGGGATCCATCGTGGTGGGCGTAATCTTCTGCTGAATAACCATGGTCGCCCCCATGATCAGCGGAAGCACGTAATAGGGATCTTGGATCGAAAGATCGGTGATCCAGAGCATGAACGGCGCCTGTCGCAAATCAATCGTCATGTAGAGGATATTAAAGAGAGCCACGAACACCGGCATCTGCAGCACCATCGGAAGGCAGCCACCGACGGGGTTCACCTTGTGGTCTCGATAGAGCTTGATCAGTTCCTTGTTCAGCCGATCGCGGTCATCCTTGAACTTCTCCTGCACCGCCAAGACTTTTGGCTGGATCACCTGCATCTGCTTCATTGACTTGTAGCTCTTATACTGCAACGGCACAAAGAACAGTTTCAGAGCCATCGTGAGAAGAATAATCGTAATCCCATAGTTGTGGGTGTACTCGTTAATGAATCGTAGAACATAGAAGATCGGCTTCGCGACCGCTTTTACGACACTCCAGCTTCCAAATATAAACCACCCGAAATCGATGGTGTCTTCCAGTCCCACATTCAACGACCGTAGTGTGTCGTACTCTTTGGGTCCTGCATAGAGTTGCAGTGATACCGTGGCGCCACCCGATAGCGAAGCTGTTCGTATGCCAGCCGAGACAATCTTGTCACCTTCTTTCTTAATCACCGCTGCTGTCGCTTGGCGGGGCATCAAAACGGAGAGAAAATATTTGTCTTGGAGCGCCACCCACTGGACAGTCCCTTTCCGTTCAAGTTCCGCCTCGGGAGTTTCCTTCTCAACCTTGCCGTCGACCATCGACGCTGATCCGATCAGACCGATGAGCCCGTCTCCCCATTCGACAACTCCGAAGTTTGTCCCCAAGCCCACATCAAACGGTTGAGTAACTCCGTCGAGTTTCACAGAAACATCGACGATATAGCTGTCATGGTGGAATGTCAGCTGCTTCTCAACGGAGAGCTGTTTGCTAGGATCCTGAAACCGGAGCGTCAGGTGTCCGACGGGATGAGAAGCATCGAGTGTGGTGAAATCTTGTTCAAGAGAATACAACCCCTCTCGCATTGCCTTATCGAGGCCCACGTCCGCCACTGTGATCGACAAGGGCCCTCGGAACTTGCCTCCGGGATAGACCAACTGTACCGGCTTTGCTTCGGGGAGAGGGGTATGGTAGCGCTTCAACTCCCAGCTCTTCACGACTCCGCCACGATTGGTTAGCTCGGCCCGGAACAAATCGGTGTCAATCGTGACCGTGTTTTCACTGGTCGGGAGACCGACTTCCAAGAGACTCGACGAAGGCTTACCCTCGTCATGTTGGCGCGCAACTTCTGCGGTGCCTTCACTGGCTTCGCGTGCAGTCCCTCTGGTTTGAGTCCGCGGTTCTTCCGGGAGAGAAGCCGGCTTCTGCTCGGACGCATCTTGAGTTGGCGGGGGTTGGGGAAGCCAACCAAGTTCTTTCAGGATGTAATCGTACCCGAAGATGATGGCCAAGGAGATAATCAAGAAAATGATGACACGTTTTTCCATGTCGCGCCCCGCTCTAAACGAAAACTTCCGTCCTCTTCATCGAACTGGATCAGCCCCTCCGGGATGAAAGGGGTGACACTTGGCTAATCGACAGATCGCCAGACCAAATCCCTTCAGTACACCATAGCGGCTGATGGCGATTCCGGCGTATTCAGAGCAGGTTGGCTCAAAACGGCACGCAGGGCCGAGCAACGGAGAGATCCAATATCGGTAACAGACGAGCAATCGGACACAGAGGTGCCGCACTCTAGTCCTCTTCGGTTCGAAGGAGGTGGTGACGAGCAAAAGATGAGCGCCACGCCACTTTCAAGGTCGCAAACGGTTGAGTCAATGCATCACGCTTAGGGAAGACCAAGACCGCTGGTTCGGCCAGCAGGTCCACATGGATCTGCCTCACCAGTTCTCGAAAAATGCGTTTCGCACGATTTCTTCGAACCGCATTCCCAAACCTCCGGCCGACGATAATACCGACTTGCCCTCCGTCCACACCAGTCCGGTACACCAGTAGGTTGAACAATGCCGTCGAAATCCGTCGGCCATGTTGTTTCACGAACTCGATGTCGCGGCTATTCCGCAAGAACAAGCCCTTGTCGCCCTTATACTCCGGCATCGTTGGTGTCTTTACGAACGACTCTCTCGCCAGGCCTCCCCCTCAAGGCCCATCCGAGGCCAACGACGACAACCTGGCCTCAACTGTATCTGTAAGAGACTTGCTGATGGGAGGAAGAAAACAGAGGCTGAGGGCCGTACTCGGAGCCTTCCAACACCGTATTACACGGTCAGGCGCGCTCGTCCTTTGGCTCGGCGCCGAGCCAAAACCTTCCGGCCATTCTTGGTGCTCATGCGTTTGCGAAACCCGTGCTCGCGCTTTTTCTTTAGGTTTGAAGGCTGTTGAAACGTGAATGACATGCAATAGCTCCTTGCGACGAAATCCGATCCACGGTCGCGGTATTATAGGGTTGGGGTCTCACTCTGTCAAACTCGCGATTATGGTAAGACATCGAGTTCTCATAACAACAACAAGGAACCGATCGTGGGGTTACTGCTCATCGGATCTAGTCCTTATAATCAATTCTCGTGAATTTTCCCATTATTTGAGGCGTTTCTGCGCGAAATCACGCTAGACTGCCACAGAATTTTGAGGAGTTCTGTATAAATAGATCCGCTAAATTGTTGTGAAAACATGAGTTTTTGATAAAATTTGTGCTGGTCACCCTGGCATTGAGTTTGCGATTGGCTAGTGGGTTTATCATTGGAATTCTGAGCGAAATCCAGACTGGACTGCAACAATAGTAACAAAAGCATGGCCACGCCAAACCTTTACTGGAGGAGGATGACATGACGGAAAAACGACTGAACTTCGCGCTCATTGCCCTCGCCCTCGTCCTTGTGACTGGGTGCGCGAAACCACCCACAGAGCAAATCGAGGCAGCGGAAAAGGCCGTAGCAGAGGCTCAACAAAGCGGCGCTGCCACCTATGTGGCAGAGGAATACACAAAGCTCGAAGGTGCCTTGTCCGCTCTTAAGAAGGAAGTGGCCGACCAAGATACAAAGTTTGCGTTGCTGCGGGACTACGGAAAGGCCGAACAACTGGCCATTGCAGCGAAGACGGATGCGGAGCGAGTCAAGGGAGAAGCGGAAAAGAAGAGAGAAGAAGCAAAGACTGCCGCGTTACAAGCCCAGCAAGCCGCTCAAGAATCAGTCAGGGTCACGCTCGACCTCGTGGCGAAAGCCCCCGCTGGCAAAGACCGGGCGGCATTGGAGGCAATCAAGGCTGACGCCGACGCGCTGAAAGCTTCCTTGAACCAAGTCCAAATAGCGATCGACAAAGCCGACTATCAAGCGGCTCAGAAACAGGCGGAAGCGATTCGCGAGAAAAGTGCTGCGGTCTCTCATGAAATCGAAACCGCGTTGGCCAAAATCGGCAAGGGGAAAGCACCGGCGAAAAAGAAATAAGCCAGGCAGCTTATGACGAAGCATCAACGACTCATGTATTCGTTCGCATCCGGATGTGTGTTCCTCGTCTTGGTGGTAATCTTGACCGCCTGTACGGAGGCCGTGCCACAAGATGTGGTCGAAGCGATTGAATCAATTGATCGAAACCTCATGGACCTGCGGGCCGCGGAACTGGCACCCGATGACTATAGCCGATTTGCCCATCAATGGATAGCCCTCAAGGCTCGTGTTGAAGCCGAAGAAGACCTCATCCACTGGCCATGGGAACCCAATGAACTCGATCTGGCCCTTCGAAAGCTCTACGAAGAAGGCATCCAGACAGTCGCACGGGTCGCAGATCAACGCAAGGTGCTCCGAGAGACAGCTGAACACAAGCTTACCGCTGTCGAGAATCGTTTCCAGGTTCTAACCGACCAGGTGGGAGCAATCGATAGCCGACTTGTCCTCGGTCAACAGTTGATCGAAACCGACCTCCTCGTTAAGCAGGCACGAGCATTTTTTGAAGATGGAAAATTCGAGCGATCAATCGAGGCATCTGACAAGGCTGGACAGATGCTCACCTCCCAGGCCACCGTGTTGAGCAACGAGTTAGGGCGGTACGCCGATCACGGCCGGATTGGCCGATGGCAACGGATGGCGAAGGATACGATTGCATGGTCACAACGCCACCACACGAGTGCGATCATCGTGAGCAAGGCCGACCGTGTGCTGACCCTCTACAAGAACGGCCAGAAGGTGCTATCATACCCGGTGCGACTTGGGTTCAATGGAATCCGCGAGAAACGATACCAGGGAGACGGCGCTACGCCGGAAGGACGTTATCACATCACGGGTAAGCGCGGGCAGGGGCAAACTCAGTTTTATCGGGCCTTGCTGCTCGATTACCCGAATGAGGAAGATCGCCGCCGGTTTCACTCGGCACGGAAGACCGGACTGATTCCAGCATCAAAAGGAATCGGTGGACAGATCGAGATCCATGGAGTCGAGAACGAGCTGATGGCGCAAACGTTGGGCTGCGTGATGCTCGAAAACGCCCAGATGGTCTATCTGTACGACCGAGTCGAGAAGGGAACTCCCGTGACCATCGTTGGAGCCCTCCACGAGCACAATTCTGTTGCCGAAGCGCTCGCCAATCTTGGACAGCGGAACACTATCTGAGCAAGCCATATGATGAAACAGGTGATACAGACTCTGTACCCCGGATTGATCAGCCTGGTGCTTCTTCTCACCTTGGCCCCAAGCAGCGGACTCTCGTCGCCAGATGCCTCGGCTGCTCCCCCCAAACCAACTGATCCAGCTACCTTACGGCAACTCCAAGGCCGTTACTATTCGCTCAGTAGACAGCTCGCTCAATTGATGCCGGGTCAACCCTATATCCTGGTCGATACTGCGCGTAACCACTTGTACATCCGACACCGTGACCGTGTCATGCTCGACGCGCTAGCCTCGACCGGGAGTGGCACCATTTTGGATAAGCCTGGCGAGGCCCAGAGCCAATGGGTCTTTGACACACCGCGAGGCGAGTTTTTCGTCCAATCGAAACTCACGAATCCCGTGTGGGTGAAACCTGACTGGGCCTTCATTGAAGAAGGTCTCGCCGTCCCCAAGAACCAAGCGGAACGGATGGAGCCAGGCGTCCTCGGAGAGTATGCGCTCGGATTTGGCAAGGGCTATTTCATCCATGGCACGCTTTACACTAGACTACTCGGGAAAAATGTGACCCACGGGTGCATTCGACTCAACGACGAGGATCTCAAGAGTGTCTATCGGCTTGCAAAGGTCGGTACGCCGATCATGATTTTCTAACCAGCTGCGGCCCAACGCAGCCTCCATGACGTTCATCCCCTCTCTCTTTTCTCTCATTCTGACTTTGATTCCGATGACATCGACTGTTGACCCTTCATCGCGACCGTTTGTGGATGTCACCGACGCGGCGGCACTCCAAGAAGCCACACGGGTTCTTGCCGAAGAAGTGAAGGTAGCTGCTCGGCCTCAGACCTACGTGCTCATCGATCTCCCTGCAAATACTATCTTGCTCAAAGGCCGCGGCATAGAACTCCACCGGATTCCGATCAAGCACTGGAGCACTTCGGATCAGCATGAACTCATCATGACCTTTCGATTAAAGGAACGTCCTCTTGTCACCCGTCGGAAGATCGACCCTTCAATCAGTCCCGAACAGGAACCGATCTCCTTGGCTGACATGCCAACGGCCTATTCTCTGCAATTTACTCCGGCATTGACGATTACACTCGATTCCTATGGGCAAGCGAGTCTTTGGGGAATGGCAGCGCACTTCGTGAGGCAATGGTGGAGACTGGTCATCAAATGGTGGCGTGCGATCTGGACTGAAGCTAATTCCGCTGTCGCACCCGAGCTTGACCTCACCGTGAGCGTCGATGATGCACAATCATTGGCCTGGATGCTAACCGATGGCATGCCGGTGCTCATTCGCCGACCCATCCACTAGGTTCTTGAAGCCATTCGCGTTTACACGATAGAAACTTACCGTGCGTTCGACTCCACGATTAAAACCTCCTCGTACGGACATGTCGCTGCTCATTTCGGTCATATCCCGAGTTGCTGAACTTCGATACCTGAATAAAGGACCTCAGGGCCGCACCTCATTCTCGTCTTCCTTGGTCGAAACATTTTTCGATCGTGATCAGCTCGCCACCTGCACGCCTTCGATTATGGCGATCCCACGAAACCTCCCGCTGATCCCTGGGTGTGATTGAGGGGGCGACTGTGGTAGTGTTTCTGATCGCTGGATCGAATAAAGCCGAAAGGTGAAGACAGTTCTTGAAGCCGGTATGGACTCCGGTCGTATACTGCTGAGCTCTCTCATGACAAAGACAGCGGAATGCCTCTTGTGACCAGTAAATTACCCCGCAGCGGGGATCTCACGATTGAGTCAGCATAGATTGCGCTCTGCGAGGAAGAAGAGATGATCCTGGCCGGAGACATCGGTGGCACCAAAACTCACCTCGCACTGTATGAATGGTCGACGGAACGGGTCGAGCCGGTGCGATTGGAGACATTCCACAGCGCCGATTACGCCTCATTGGAAGAGATGCTGGCGGAATTCCTGGTCCCACCAAAACCTTCGACATCTGTCGACGAACTCGGGCAAGCCAAAGTCGAGCCCGAAGAACCTCCTTCACCGCCCAAGCCGGACGAACGGATGACGATCAAAAGTGCCTGTTTCGGTGTGGCCGGGCCTGTGATTGAGAACAAGAGCCATACGACGAATCTACCCTGGTTCGTCGACGGCACCTCGCTGGCAAAGCGATTCGATATTCCACACGTTCGCCTACTCAACGACCTCGAGGCGATGGCCAACGGGATTCTGCTCCTCCGTCCCGATGAACTGTTCACGTTGAATGCCGGTACGCCACTATCCCAGAAACAGGCGATCGCGCTCATCGCTGCGGGAACCGGGTTGGGAGAATGTATTCTTTATTGGGACGGGACAAAGTATCGGCCCATGCCTTCTGAGGGAGGCCACGCAGATTTCGCACCCAACAGTGACATCGAGATTGAATTGTTACGGCATGTTCGCACACAGTACCTGCATGTCAGCTATGAGCGAGTATTGTCTGGCCCTGGTCTCCACACCATCTACGAATATCTCCGCGATACAAAGAAAAATGAACCGACATGGCTGGCGGAGAAGATCAAGACCGGTGATCCATCGGCGGAAATCGCGGAGGCCGGCCTGAAAGGCCAGGCTGAGATCGCCAAACAAACACTCGATCTCTTCGCCTCGATCTATGGGGCTGAAGCAGGGAATCTGACTCTCAAAGCGATGGCGATCAACGGCATCTATCTTGGAGGGGGGATAGCCCCTAAACTCCTTCCCAAATTGAAGGACGGAACCTTCATGAAAGCGTTCACGAACAAAGGGCGATACAAGCGCCAGATGAGCAGTATCCCCGTTTACGTCGTCATGAATCAGCGGACGGGTCTCATCGGTGCTGCATCCATTGCCGCAGAGTTGGCCCAGGCATGACCATCATTGATTCCGATTCATTGAAACGCATGGCGGCGCTTAAGGCCGTCGACTACGTCAAGGACGGCATGGTCGTCGGACTCGGGACCGGTTCAACCGCCAGGCACATGGTGGTAGCACTGGGAGAGAAGGTACGAGCCGGGATGAAACTACGCGGTGTCCCGACCTCCCACGAGACAGCGGAATTGGCCATGAAGTGTGGAATTCCGCTTATCGACACCGAAAACACCTGGACGACCGATGTGGCGATCGACGGGGCTGACCAAGTGGACCCACACTTCAACCTGATCAAAGGGGGCGGAGGCGCTTTGCTCAAAGAAAAAATCGTTGCGGCATCCGCCAGGCAATTTATCGTGTTGGTGGACCATACCAAACGGGTGCCAGTGCTCGGTCACTCGTTTCCCCTTCCGGTCGAGGTGATTCCCTTTGGCTGGGGAAACACGGCTCGTGCCATCGAAACCCTCACGAAGAGTCACGTGGTACTGCGACAACGGAACGGCGCTCCGTACGAGACAGAAGCAGGACATTTCATCGTAGATGTGCACCTCGCACGGATCGACAACCCGCGCGAGCTCGAAATTCACCTCAATGAGATTCCCGGCGTTGTTGAAACGGGACTGTTTGTTGGTCGGACCGATTTATTGATCGTCGGCACACCGCAGGGAGTCGAGACGCACCGAGCCGTGAGGACATGAGTGAGCCCATCAGCAGACGAGACTCGCTTCGATCCATCGTGCGGCGTGCACGGTCTCTGCTGGCGATTCCTGCATTGAATGCCTTTGGCCTTGTTCTTCCCTCATCACCAACCACGCTCATCACCGAACGACCGAAAGGTGAAGATATGAAGCATGTTTCTCCATCGCAGGCTGTCGATCCATATCGGCTTCCTCGGCACGTCGTGCCAACCCGGTACGACCTTCAACTTGAGCCGAATTTCAAGACGGCAACGTTCTTCGGAGAAGAAACGGTCACGGTGACGATCACGCAGCCAACCGCTGAGATTCTGCTCAATGCCGCCGAACTTACCATCCGAGCTGCTTCGCTTCGGGCAACGGATGGAACCAGTTACACCGCCACGACGATCGAACTCGACGATACGTTACAACGCTGCAGGCTTGCCTTCGCGACCTCTCTTACGCCGGGGACGTGGACCCTTCGACTGACTTTCGCCGGCGTCTTGAACGATAAACTCCGGGGATTCTACCGGAGCACGTATAGGGACCGGACGGGCACGACCCATTCGATCGCGGCCACGCAATTTGAAGCCACCGACGCGCGCCGCGCCTTTCCCTGCTGGGATGAACCGGATTTTAAGGCTGTGTTTGCCGCTACCTTAATCGTTGATCCATCGCTCACCGCGGTCTCCAATACTCCGATTACCTCCGCGAGCGTCGAGAACGGGAAGAAGATTGTCCGATTCTCAGACACGATCAGAATGTCCACCTACCTTGTGGCCTTCATCGTTGGAACCCTCGAATCGACCGATCCAACGATGGTTGGTCAGACTCCGATCCGCCTTTGGGCGATCCCAGGGAAAACCCACCTCGCACACTTCGGACAGGACATTGCGGCAGCTTCGCTCTCATTCTTCGAACGGTACTATGACATTCCATATCCTGGCCGCAAACTCGACCTTCTCGCCATTCCGGATTTCGCGTCGGGCGCGATGGAGAATCTTGGGGCGATCACGTTTCGAGAGACGGCGCTCCTTGTAGATCAACGCGCTGCCACCCATGCAGAGCTGGAGCGGGTCGCCGACGTTGTCGCCCATGAGAACGCCCATATGTGGTTCGGCGACCTCGTGACCATGTCCTGGTGGAACGGATTGTGGCTCAATGAAGCCTTTGCCACCTTCATGGAAATGTTGGCGGTCGACGCCTGGAAACCGGAATGGAAACGCTGGGAGTCGTTCAGCATGTCACGTGCCGCAGCCTTCTCGGTCGACGGGCTTCAGAACACGAGACCGATTGAATATCCGGTTCGCGCTCCGAAAGACGCGGAGGCGATGTTCGATGTGTTGACGTATGAAAAGGGGGCTTCGGTGTTGCGAATGCTGGAGCAGCACATCGGCCCAACGGTGTTCCGGAACGGAGTGCGTGATTACTTGCGAACGCACGCCTACGGCAACGCCGATACGAAAGACCTCTGGATCTCACTGGGCCAAGTGGCGAAACAACCGGTGCCGGAATTAATGGAGGGATGGATTTTCCAGCCCGGTTTTCCACTTGTCACCGCCAGCGTCAATCAGTCGTCTGAGCTGGTTTTGACCCAACAACGTTTCAATTACCTCGATGATGGGCAGTCACAACACGCGCGAGGACAGCGGTGGCATATTCCGGTTCAAATGCGAGTCGTCATTGGAGACAAACCCACCACCTCACGCCTGCTCTTGGAAGAGACAGAAGCACGATTCCCCGTGCCGAGCGAGTTCGATTCTCTGTTCCTCAACGAGGGTGGACATGGGTTCTACCGAGTCCGTTACGCGCCCGATCTCTTGGCTCGCCTCTTGAAAACCGGGCTCGACAAACTGGCTGCTGTGGAACGGTTTGCGCTGATCAACGATGCATGGGCCATTACCATCGCCGGACTCATGCCGATCACCGAGTATCTCGACCTCGCGGCGCAGTTCGCGACCGACCGCGACAAGAACGTGTGGGCCCTCATGTTAAACTCCTTCGCATTTTTGAACCGTCTCATCGATTCGGACGTACGGCCGGCGTTGGAATCCCTGGTACGGCAACGAGTGAGCCCCGCCGTTATGGACATCGGCTGGACGCCGAAACGAGGAGAATCCGAACTCACTGGACAACTACGAAGCGAATTGATCACGGCGCTCGGGAAACTCGGAAACGATCCGCTGACCCAGCAGCGCGCGGCAGAACTCTATGCTGCGTTCAAAACAAACCCGGCGGCGATCCACCCTGATCTGGTCCCCGCCGTCGTGTCGACTCTGGCATTTACGGGTGACCAAGCCCGTTACGAGGAATTTACTGAACGGTTCCGTACTGCCTCGACCCCGCAAGAAGAGCGCCGCTACCTGTTTTCGCTGGCAGAGTTCCGACACAAGCCGTTGTTGGAGCAGACGCTGGCGCGCACGCTGAACGGGGAAACTCGAACTCAGGATGCTCCGTTCCTGATCAGCGCCGTCATGGGCAACGTCCACGGACGCGAGCTGGCATGGGCCTTCGTCAAAAACAATTGGGATCAGATGGATCGGCTCTTTCCGAAACAAGGCCTGCGTCGCATGTGCGGCGGCATCGCTGCATTGACAACACCGGAACTTGAACGAGATGTCCATGCGTTCTTCACGTCCCGCAAGATCGATCTGGGCGGAAAAACGCTGGACCAGTACCTGGAACAGTTAAGGATCGCGGTGAACATGCAGGAGCGAGATAGAAAGCAGCTGTATGACTATCTGCTCGCATTCGCCGATCGGGCAGCAGGAGCACGATTGTGACCAATCAGATTGAGTTTTTGAGATACCCCGGCCGCGATATAACTAGTTTCGGGAAGGACGCCAAGGGGAAATCTATCTCATGACGATAAAAGGAAACATCTTTCACGTCGTCCCTTACTGACCCGTCAGACCTCTCCTGCGCAAATCCCATCAAATGGCACGACAGAATTGAATGAAGCTTGTAAGAAGCCGCATTGCCTCTGCTATCTTCAGCTCTTATATTTTACATCCTTCAGCCATTCCTAGGATCGACGTTTATGTGGTGCTACCGTCGCTCCAGAATCACCACACTTCTTGGTCAGCTGCTGGTTGTATTTGCTATCCCACTCACTGGATGCGGTGGTGGAAGCAACTCAGATAACGGCACCACACAGGGCGGGGGGCCGCCACCGTCGGTCAGCCTTAAACTGCAAACCGTTCGGACAGGATTCTCGGCTCTCACCTTCTTGACCGCACCACCGAATGACAACGCACGCCTCTTCGTGGTCGAGCAAGCAGGGCGGATTCAGATTCTCGATCGGATGACCGGAACTCCCAATCCAACCCCGTTCATCGATTTCACTTTAATGGCCCCCTCGCCAATCTCCAGCGGGGGTGAACGAGGCCTGTTAGGATTGGCCTTTGATCCCAGCTACAACGCAAACAAGCAGTTCTACGTCTTCTACACCGACCAGTCCGGCAATCCGACTGTCGCTCGGTACATGCGAAACGCTCTGAATCCTGATCTGGCCGATCAGTCGACCGGTGTGGTGATCGTGTCCGTCTCCCATCCTATTAATACGAGCAACCACAACGGCGGGATGCTTGCGTTTGGACCGGATGGTTGTCTATATGCCTCAGTCGGCGATGGTGGCACTGGGGGCGCGCCGGCCCAGATTACCGGCTCGTTGCTCGGGAAGATCCTGCGGTTGAACCCCAATGCCCCTAGACCGCCAGCAGCCTGTACGAACTCTGGGCCGAACCCCTTTGGAAACGAAGTCTGGAGCTATGGACTTCGAAATCTCTTTCGATTTTCGTTCGATCGTGGAACGAAGAATCTTTTTATCGCAGACGTGGGAGAAAGCACAGAAGAGGAAATCGATATTGCGACCGGGCTTCTGGCTGGAGCAGGAGTGAATTATGGATGGAACATTATGGAGGGATTTCTGTGCTTTCCGAGCCTTTCACCCTGCCCACCACCAGCTGGTCTAACGTTACCAGTACTTGAGTATGATCACAGTCAAGGCTGCGCCATTATAGGCGGTTACGTATATCGAGGATCGGTTATTCCCGCGCTCCCGGGAACCTATTTCTACGGTGACCTCTGTTCCGGGTTTGTCCGAAGCTTTCGTTTCGTCGGTGGACAGGTTACTGAACAAAATGAGTGGCCGCTTCTTGCTCCCGGCGGCAGCATTACGAGCTTCGGCGAGGATGCTCAGGGGGAACTTTACATCCTGACGTCGCAAGGAAGCTTGTTTCGGATAGTCCCCAACTGATCATCGAGCGATTGGTTGCCGTAGCACAGAAGCTCTCGAATGGACAGCAGGGGAAGCGCTCGCGAGATGGTTGAGAAAACCCGCTAAAACTCCTATTCGTGTCTCAGCACCGCCAGAGGACGTTGGCCCAACAAACGGTAGGTGCTAAGAAACCCAACGGCCAAGGTCAAGAGGACAGTTAAGCTGATATCAATTAGCAGAACGCTCGGCTGGAGGCTCCATGCGAGTTCGAAGAAATAGGTCAGCACCGCCCACGTCAGCAGACTCCCGAGCAAGATACCGATGAGACCAGCAACTCCTCCCAACAGCGCATATTCCGCGGCGAAGGACCGTGCAACGAGACCGCGCGTTGCGCCCAATGCCTTTAGGATCACCGATTCATACAGGCGCCGGTAGCGTGTCGCAGCGAGAGCTGCCGCCATGACCAATCCACCGGCCAATACACAAAACGATGCGACGGCGCGAATCGCCAACGAGAGCCGATCAAGGACGCGGGCAAAGTTTTGGAGGACATCGCCGACATGAATGGCACTGACGTTCGGAAACGATGCCACGACCGCCTGTTGAATCGGCACTTCTTCCTCGGACGGCACGCGCAGCGTTGCCACATAGGTGACCGGAGCGCCATCGAGCGATCCCGGTGAGAGAATCATGTAGAAATTGGTCGAGAAGTTTCCCCATTCAACCTTCCGAATACTCCGCACCTCTGCCGAGACGATAGCGCCCTGAATGTCGAGGTCGACCGTGGAACCGACATCCAAGCCCAGATGTTTCGCCGCTTCTTCTTCGACTGACAGCTGCGGTTTTGCAAAGGCCTCTCCCTGCTTCCACCATTCGCCTTTCACAATTGTGTTGTCCTTCGGAACCTGATCTAGAAAGGTCAGGACGTATTCGCGCGCGGCGTACCAGTTCTTTCGTTGCTCTTGCTTGTCAGTCTCCTTCTTCTCTTCCTGTTCACTCTCTGAGTCTATTTTTATTGTTTCCCCGTTGATCGCGTGGAGTCGAGACCGAACCAACGGTGTGAGGTCTGGCTTCCTCCCGGGAAGCTGCTGGTGGACGATCTGCACGAACCTATCCGCCTGATCAGGCTGGATGTCGATGAAAAAGAACGTGGGTGCATCACTCGGTCGACTGTCGCCGACCTGCTGAAGCAGCGCATGTTCCACGAGCGACACAGTTGCGATTGCCATCACTCCGATTCCGATCGCCACCATGATTCCGACGGCCTGGCCACCTGGTCGAGCAACATTGCTGAGTGCCTGCCGAAGGCTCAACGACTTCGGTATGGGCAGCAGCCGAAGTCCGAACACCAGGAGTTTGGCCGACAGAGCGAGAAATACAACGGCCAAGATGAGCGCACCGACAAACAGGAGGCCAATACGCCATGATTCTGCCTGCCAGACCGAGAGACCTACTAATCCCACGACGAAACCACACGCCGTAAAAAGTTTCAGCCGATCGCACAATCCCCATCGCGCCTGCCACTGGCGTGGTGTCGTGAGATCATCAACTTGCATCGGCTCGACATCACGTCGAAGAATTGCAGCAGGCTTCATGTTTCTGATCGTCAGCAAAGGCCACAGCGCAAAGAGCAACGTCGACAAGAGTCCCAGTGCCACTCCCTTCACCACAGGCCATAGGGAAGACACCGACAGCTCCGGCGAGAATCCCAATTGGTCCAGGAGATCGGAGGCGAACAGGTTCGTCACGAGTGTGGGAAGGCCGCGTTGCAGACCGATCCCAATCGCGGCACCGGCAAGGCTGCCGACCAGGCCAAGCCACATCGCTTGCAGCGCATAGGCTTTGATCACCGTTGCGGAATCCGCCCCTGCCGTCTTGAGGATAGCGATCGTCTGCAGTTTCTCCCGCAGAAACGCATGAATAGACGTCGCGACGCCTAGCCCTCCGATAAACAACGCTGTCAGGCCGATCAATCCGAGATACCGTGTGAGCTGTTGGAGATACTGCTTGAGCTGAGGTTGGGCGTCCTGATAGCCAGACACGCGTACAGAATCCGTGGCCAATCGACCCCGTAGTTCAGGTATAAGCGAACTCGTCGAGAGATTCGCAGGAAGTGTGAGGAGGTACCGCTCACGAACCCGACTGCCGGGCTTGATCAGCTCAGCGGCACTCAAGCCATCCCGCGAGATCAGCACGCGCGGCCCTAGGCTGAAAGCGTTGGCCATCCGATCCGGCTCAGTTCGAACGATACCTGTGATCACGAACAGAGCTTGCCCAATTTTGAGACGTTCGCCGACAGAGAGACCCATGCGAATGAGCAAGGATTTCTGTACCACCGCTCCGAAACAGGGAGTCCCCCCGCATCGGCGGATGTCGGGATGTAGCAATGTATCGAGGGATTCAGTTGGTTCAAGCCGTATCGTTCCATACAAGGGATAGGCCTGTTCCACTGCCTTTAATTCAGCAATCTGTGTCGCTGACACACCTGATCCACCCTGATCTACCCGCGCGGCCATCGCGATGAGTTCGCTCACGTGAGTAGTCGTGATGCCCCGTGTCGTGAGAGAGGTCAACACGTCCTGCCCTTTTGCCGAAAGCGGATGAGATAGACGCATTTCCAAATCACCGCCGAGTAGTCCGCGCGCTTCACGCATCACGGCTCGCTCCACATTGGCAGCGAATAGTGACACGGCTACCAATGTGCCGACACCAACGGCGATGCAGACGAAAAAATACAGAAAATGTTGCCAGCCCCCCCTGGTTTCTCGCCACGCCATGGCGAACAGAAACTTATTCACGAGGGGGACTCTCCCGAGGAAACCGTCTCGTCGGTTTCCTCGTCGGATTCGATGCGGCCATCCCGCAACGTGATCACGCGCTGCATGAGCGAGGCAACATCTCGCTCGTGCGTAACCAACACCAGCGTTGTGCCGTAGTCACGATGGAGGTCGAGTAAGAGCCCGATGATGTGTCGACCAGTACCCGAATCAAGATTGCCGGTCGGTTCATCGGCCAGCAGGATTGGAGGTCGACAGGCGAACGCTCTGGCCACCGCGACCCGCTGTTGCTCACCTCCGGACAATTGCACCGGATAATGGTGAAGACGGTCCTGCAAGCCAACTGCGTCCAGGAGATCGCTAGCGCGCCTCTTCACTGAAGAAACTCCGGTCAACTCAAGTGGGACCATGACATTTTCGAGCGCGGTTAAGGTTGGGATGAGGTGGAACGATTGAAAGATATACCCAATCATTTTTCGTCGGTACCGCGCGAGCGCACTCTCCGACAAAGTGGTGATATCCACTCCGTCGAGCACGACGGAGCCAGAGGTCGGACGGTCTAATCCAGCCATCAGACCCAAAAGAGTCGACTTTCCGCTGCCGGACGGCCCCACGATCGCGACCATTTGTTTCGATGGAATAACGAGGTCGATCTGATCAAGAATCGTGACCGCCCGTCCACCGGCGGCCAACCGCATCGACAACCCCTTTAAGACGATCATGGCAAGAATTCCTCACGATACTCGAGCGAACCCGACCGTATTATACTGTACTCCTATGCCAGACCCCGCACCTTTGCGCAGGTTCTTAGTCAGCCTGACAGGACTGTGGTCTTTGCTGGTGATACTCGCCCCAATACCCACGGTCTCGTTACCGCCGCCTTCGCATGCCTCAACGACGTCCTCGACCAACGGTGTGACGTCATCCGTCGAGCAGCCGCGAATCGTCGCGTTTGGTGACAGCCTGACGGCCGGCCTGGGAGTCGGACCTGCGGAATCTTACCCCGCGCAGCTGCAACGACGACTTGATGAGTTGGGCTATCACTATCGCGTGGTCAACGCGGGAGTCAGTGGAGAAACCACGGCGGGAGGAGCCCGGCGTGTGGCCTGGGTGCTCAAGAGCCGGCCCGTCATCGTCATCCTGGAACTTGGAGCCAATGACGGGTTACGCGGACTCAACCCCGAGCAAACGCAGGCGAACCTGGAACACATCATTCAGCAGCTCCAGGAGGCCAAGGTCACGGTCGTGTTGGCCGGCATGAAGCTACCGCCTAACTACGGTGCCGAGTACACCAGAGCCTTTGAATCGATCTATCCTACTTTGGCTCGACGGTATCATCTCGAACTGATTCCGTTTTTCCTCGACGGAGTAGCCGGATCGATCAAACTGAATCAAGCCGATGGAATACACCCTACCGCGGAAGGCTATCGCATTATTGTTGGGAAGATCCTGGAAACGGTACAACCCCTGCTGAAGCAGTGAAGGAGGTCCGCCGCGATGATGGGGACCGTGAAAAACACGGACACCAGGCCTTCTAAGAGGATCAAGGGGCCTGGTGTCCGCTACTCTCGGAAAGAGCGGTTAGCTCTTTTTCAAAAACGTGTCGTAGACACCGTAGGCGAGAATGACTCCGATCAGCGTGTAATACATATAGCTAATTCCGGAATAATCCGGCCCACCTTCGCCTTTCGGTTCGTTGGCCAGTGCCAGGGAGACGCCGACCAGTAGCACAGAGCCCGCGAGCGTACCAAATCGTGCAACCATCTTTCTCATACCTATCCTCCTCGAATCGGATAACATAAAAGTGGGCGGCATTGTACTGAAGTTGGCTTTCGAGACGCAAGAGGGTTTGAATGCAAACGGACCGATGGTAGCTGTAAGGGATGCGTTATTGAGAGGGGCCGGACTTTGTGAGGGTCCTCAGGGCCGTGGCCACTTCTCTGAACGATGCGGCGAGTTTCTCGAGCTGAGTCCCTTTTGAGAGCATGTCTCCTGCAATCGACTTGAGCTGGTTGTCATACCCACCGACTTCGGTCGCAAGATCCGCGACTCTTGCCAATGTGCTCTTATAGGTTGCAAGTTCCTGCATGGCCTCTTGGTGGGCGACCTGAGCCGTCTTGACCTCTGCCATGGATGCCTGAAGTTGGTGGGTCAGCCGTCCGACATAGGCTTCCCGGTCTCGGATGTCGGACTCCAAACTCAACTGAATTTCCTCTCCTTCCCGGCGACGTTCGTCAAGATTTCTGATGGCATGCGCCCAGGCAGCCACCTCGCCGCTCAGTTTGGAGGAATCGGGCAAGGGTTGACCTCGTTCCACGGCTTTCATGGCTGGTTGCAACCATTCGATGAAGGCCATCACCTCACTCAGTTTCAGATCGCCCATGGCAGAACTCCCTGCCGCCACGGATCCGTTCCCGTTCGGCGGGCTTGCTGCAGGCTGTACGGTGGGAGCTGTCCTTGCTTTCCGACTGGTGCGTGGCTGAGCCCATCGATGGTATTCCAGCAACACCGCGATGCAATGGCGGCACATGGGTTCTTCCGGCAACGCGCAACTGCATTTCGACACCAGGTGCCCATCCTTCAGCCGGATCGTTTGTTCGTACAATCCCGAGCTGCCGATTACTGCCGAGGAGATCTGTGATTCATCCGCTTCAACGATGCGGACTCGATTTTCCGTGACGTATTGGTTCCCGATTTGGAAAGCACCCCGATCCACAACTGACTGAATCATAGGGGGGTCGAGGAGGCTGAGTCGCTCCGCTGAGCAGGGAATCTTGTTTCGCATCCGTTACAGTCCCACGTTTGAAAGGACCCGTATGATGTTCCGGGGTAGTCTGGAACGGACTGACCCAACTGTCAAGCGTTCGCCCGGTTCTGGCAGGTGCAGACCTGCTGATCGAAGGACGGTCTAATGGCTAAGGCCTAGATGGGCGGAACCATGGAAGCGTTTCATATTGAAGACGTCGTAAATCGGCGCCTTTGCTCCTAAATTCTCAGGTGGGTGCCATCACAAAACGGTGGCTTCTTTGTATGCTTACAGCCGCAGAACGCCACCCGTTTCTTTTCGTCAAAGGTGACCTCGATCGGAGCGAAATCCGTTCCCGTATGGGATCCGTCACAGAAGGGTTGTGTTTTAGATCGGCCGCAACGACACCAATAGATCGTCCCAGGTCCAACCTCCAACACATAGGGATTGCCTTGCGCAATGATGAGCTGATCAGCCATGTTGTCCCCTCGTTGTTTCTTACACCAGTTGCCTGAGTAACAGAACCTATCGACAGCGGCGTGGCGGCCCTTGAACTCCGATAGGTGTCAGCCAGATATAATCTGCAATTTTGTCCCGAATCACTTCCTCCAACTCCGAGACCCGGTTTCTCTCAAAGGACATCATATAAATACTCAGCTGGCGGACAGGCCAACCAGCTCTACGGGTCACTCGATTCGGCACCGGAAGCTGGTATTGAATGTGACCCCCGCCTGTGTAGCTCACTACTGGGCCCGCCAAAGGATCCTGAGCAGAGCGAATGGTTGCTAGCCGTTCCACTATCGTCTTAGCCATGCCTTCATCACGCACCATCGAGGCCTCATACATCGACTGATAGAGGCTCTCCCCTCCCCCATGACATTGTTGGAGTTGCGTGATTATCCGCTCGCGATACAACGGCTCATCGACAATCGTTTCATCCTGCATCCCCCATTGGGCCATCTCAGGATCGGACCTCGCCGCCACGAGTCCTTTCTTCATGACCATTTTCACTAAACCTTTTGGAGGATTCAGCGCCACAAGCGAGAGCTGCCGATCCTTCGCAAGCTGAACCAGGGGCTCGTAGTCTTCGAATGGCCCTCCCCAATTCTGGAGCCAGTGACTTTGTTCGATGAATACAGATCGGTCGCGTTCCTGCCCTGAGGTATACCGATCGAGAGCCGGTTGACCATCCCAGCCGAACATTTCCATGGCCAGGCCCGGCTTCCGTCCCCGCTCAATGAGCCCCCTCATAACTTGGAGAGCTGCCTCGATGTGGTACCGGTTGTGGTGCTCTTCCCCCAGATAAACGACATCTTGCAGAGCCAACTCCCTCATCACATCATCCATTCGAATCACCTGGCCACTGACAGCGTTGATGACCTGCCATTCATGGAATCGCTCTCGGTTTTGGACGAATTGAGAAGACGCCGGTTCGCCGGCGGTGCAAGCCGCGATGCTCATGAGAGCCACCCCCAGCAGGACAGAACTTCTGTGAAGCCGATCGAAGAGACGACGTCCTTCAGATTGACCCTGAGCCATAGGCCTTACCTAACACAGCTCCCTGGGACCGGCAAGCAGACAACCTTGACGCTCTGAGAGCAGCCCGTTATGCTACCTCGCTCTGCCGATCACCAGCAGGAAGTGTTGTGCAGCTCTCGTCCATTTTACGGTGGCATGACCTCGCACGCCCAAGTCCTGGCAGATTTTCGATCGCAAATCACCAGGCTCCTGCAAGAGCGAGACGCCCAATGGCAAGCGTCGCGCCGCCTCGTCGGTGTCGATCGTCTCGGCGCCACCCTGAAACGGCTGCTCGAAGAGGCACGCCGCGTCGAGATTCCAATTCCCGTCCGCGACGCCATTGAAGTCGCGCTCAAGCAGGGTGAGGCAGCTACGCTCCAAGAGTTGATCGGGCCTCGACTCAAGGAACTAACGGGACTCCCCCCGACCAAGGCCGTTCGCGCACTCTGCGTCTGGTTTGACCTGGTCGAAAGTCCGACATCGCAATGGCCTCTGCCGCTGTTGTCACATGAAACGGTCTCGACGTTCATCCAACAGCATGACAATCCCTTTGATTTATTGCTCAAGGCAGATATGGCCTCGCTGTTGGACATCGGAGCGGGAGACCTTTTCTTTGCCAGTGAACTCGCCGATCAGTACATGCCGCGCTTTCAGCAACAAGGCCGCCAGTTGACGCTCCATTGTCTCGATCGACTTCTTCCTGATTCGAAACTCGGCGGACCTTTGCATCCCGGACGCCAGCGACTGGATGCGCTTCGGACAAAACCAGGCCTCTCGTTTCAATTCTTTCGTGACCAAGACATGTTTGCTTCAGAAGAACTGATACGTGCGGGACGGATGGCGCCACGCTATACCATCGTCACCTGTTGGGCACCAGCCACTCCCACGTTTGCCTATGAACCCACGAGACTGTCTGTCGATGTGATTACGGGCGAGCTCCGTCGCACAAAAGGCTCGTTCCGTCAAACGCGCTTCGAAGGCGAAACAGCCCTTGAAGTTCAACACGGCGACCGAGCTCTGTTGTTTCCACCATGGAAGTTTGAGATCAGGGGCCCGCTCGCATTGCTGGATCTTATGTCCCGCCTGGGCGTACTGTGTATTCTAGGAGCCGTTGACAACCAAGTGTTTTGGGAACTCCTCGCTCAGCTCCTCGAGGATGAACGGTATCGACCGCACGATCTTCCATTCACCGTGCAGACGATTCCAAATGTGTTCGGTGAGGCCTTCAATCGACTGGGAAGCCTCGAAGTCGGCGACACACTGAATCTGACTGATGTGGGACCAATCCGAGCACAATTGCCACGTGTGTTGCCGATTCGATCGGGAGCGATGGGGCCCTACTGCTTTTCCTCAATCCAGATTCGTCGGGGAGCGGTTTTCCCCAATGTTCCAGCCAGTAGTACAGCTCGACGATTCCGCGATATGGTGGAGGAAACCACTCCGTGGTTCCTTTGCCTCGTGCCGGAACGTCCGTGAGGCGGAATAACCCCGCGCTTTCATTCGACAGCACCGCAACCAATCCGAACACCGATAACGACAGAAAACCGCTGAAAAATTGACCGTCTATCGACCCTTTGTTAGACTTCGACAGTGTCCATCCACACATCATTTCTAAACCACCCCAACCCCTAAACTCACCATGACATCGGGGCATAGGATCCGAGCCATCCAGGATAATATCGCGTGCGTCATCAAGGGAAAACCGCACGTCATTGAAATGGCGGTAGTCTGCCTTCTGGCGCGAGGTCATCTGCTCCTGGAGGATGTTCCCGGCGTCGGCAAGACCACGCTCGCACACAGTCTGGCCCGTTCACTCGACTGCTCCTTCAAACGCATTCAGTTCACCAGCGACCTCCTGCCGTCGGATATCGTAGGTGTATCGATCTTCAATCGGCAAAAACAGGGGTTCGAATTCATGCCTGGCCCCATCTTCGCAAATGTCGTCTTGGCGGATGAGATCAATCGAACGACGCCGAAGACGCAGAGCAGCCTCTTAGAGGCGATGAGTGAAGCGCAAATTTCCGTCGACAACCAGACCTATCCCTTGCGCCAACCGTTCATGGTCATCGCGACACAAAACCCGGCTGAATTCCATGGAACGTTTCCCTTACCGGAATCTCAACTCGATCGATTCCTGATGCGTCTGCGTATCGGCTACCCCGCGGCAGAAGAGGAACGCAAGGTGCTCGACCGTCCCCATTCGCTCCACCCGGCGGAACATTTACAGCCTGTGGCGGCAGTTTCAGATGTCCTCGAACTTCAGGCGCGCGTCGAACAAGTTCACATCGAAGAGAGCCTGATGGACTACCTACTTGCCATTGTGCACGCCACCCGTCAGAGTGAATTCCTCGCATTGGGTGTCAGCACAAGAGGCGCGGTAGCGCTCAGCACGAGCGCCAAAGCCTTAGCACTCGTTCGTGGCCGAGACTATTGTCTCCCAGAGGACATGAAAGAGTTGGCCCCCGCTGTTCTCTCCCATCGCATCATGGTGAATCGAACCCACAGCATGCGGGCGCAGAATTTTGAACAGGCTGAACAGATCGTGTCGGATATCGTGGACACGGTTCCCGTTCCCGTATAAACACCACGAATCCTGAATGGAACACCCACCATGAAGATATTGGTGGACCACTTAGCCTCGTTCCTTCGCTGGCTCCTGAACCGGCTGTCTGTTCGTCGCTCGATTCGCCTTACATCAGAAGGGACTCGCTTCCTCCTCTTCACCCTTGGAATCGGGATTGCCGCCATCAATACCGGCAATAATCTCTTCTACTTGCTGCTGGCGATGATGTTGAGCCTCATCGTGATTTCTGGGCTCCTGTCCGAATACAGTCTTCGACGCCTGGAGTTTCGTCGACATTTTCCCGATCTGATCACTGCCCAAGACCCGACGACGGTTACTCTCTCGGTGACCAATCGCAATGGTCACATTCCCAGTTTTTCTCTCCATCTGCTTGATATTGTCGACGGCATTGATATCGATCGCGGCATGTGGATTCGTCACCTCCCTGCTCGGCAAGCAGTCCTGCTCTCATATTCGCTCGTGGCTGCCAAACGAGGCTGGCTCAAGCTCGACGGCCTTCGAGTTCAGACCTTGTTTCCGTTCGGTCTCTTTCTCAAGCGGGCGCTGTTTCGTATGCCGTCGCAGCTTCTCGTCGGGCCTCAGATCAAACCGATGGCTGTCCGATTCGTGGACGAACTGGTTTCGCAAGGCCAGGGACACTCGTTCCCGCGGCACGGCCATGGAACGGAACTTCATAACCTTCGTCTCTACCAGCCAGGGGATGACTCCCGGACCATTCATTGGATGTCCACAGCCCGCACTTCTCAGCTGATCGTCCGTGAGACCGAAACCGATGACCAGCGGCGCCTCACAGTTGCATTATCGACCACGGCGCCTCGCCAGAATGACGCGTTGTTTGAACGAGCCGTCATCTTGGTCGCATCACTTCTATGGGAACTGTCTCAACGATCGTACTTCGTTCGACTGGTGGTCGGGACAGCGGACTCCGGCTTTGGAGCAGGCACTGCGCACTTCGGAACGATCCTGCGTTTGCTGGCTTTATGTCAACGCCGGAACCCGAATGACAAGGAGACACCGTGTTATTGTCATGACGGCCAAGACGGGTATCTACTGGCTGTCATCCCGTGGTCCGACCCCACAGCATCTGCGGCATGGGCAGACGCAGATCGACTGCTCGATGAAACGCAGCTAGAAGAGCTCACCCATGGCTATTGACCAAGCCTTCCGATTCAGCTCCCTGCTGCTGGCTGCCTCGGCCTTTACTGGTCTGGTATTGGCGCACGCGGTCCCGCTGTGGCTAGCCGTCCTGACAGGCATCATCTTGAGCCTCACGCTGCTGCAGACTGCGGGCGTGATGGCACATCGAATCATAGCGGCAGGGACTATGGTGCGATCGGTGATCTGGAATCTCGTTCTAATCGCGGCGTTCATCGGTTTTATCCTGGACCTCTTCCTCATCTCGCGGGAACTCCTCCCGGCCGGCATCCACTTTCTGGTGATTCTCCTCACCATCAAGCTGGCCTCACTCCGCGAGCGGCGCGACTTTCGTCATCTGTATGCCATCAGTCTGATGGCCATTTTAGCTTCCGCCGCCTTGACGACCGATGTCTGGTACGTCCCGATCTTTCTGCTCTATCTCCTGGCCGCCGTCTGGACGCTCTTGCTCTACCACCTCACCGATAATGCTCGTCAGGCTGATACATCTAGGAGCGCTGTCGCTCTCAGCCATCGAATAACCAGCAGATTTTTCTGGCTCACAAATGGTATTGCCCTGACCACGTTCGGTATGACGCTCCTCATCTTCTTTATCATGCCCCGCGTCGGCACGGGATGGGTGCAAAAATCCCAGAACGCAGGGCTTCGCGCGACAGGATTCTCTGATCGAGTCGATTTGGGCACGATCGGCTCGATCAAGCAAGATCCGAGCATCGTGATGCGTGTGGAGCTGCCGGATCAGGCGACGGATCGACACGAAGCTCTCTACCTCCGGGGCACTGCGTACAATTATTATGACGGCCGCGCATGGAACTCGAATCCCGTGTATCGCCGTTCGCTGGCTATGTCGACGGAAGGGACATTTGTCGTCCGGTCAGGAGGGATCCGGTCATATGGGCATTCGTCACTACCATTGCGACAGGACATTCTCCTGGAAGCGCTCGACACCTCCGTCTTGTTTGCCGCACCAATTGCCGAGTCAATTAGTGGAGAATTTCCTGCTGTTCAAGCCGATACCATGGGCGGACTTCACTTGCCGTTTCCATCGACGTCACGCATCCGATATTCCGTCACCTCGCAACCGCGTCAGATGACGCCGGATGAACAATCGGCTCCTGTGCTGGATTATCCGGAAGCCATTCGCCGCCACTATCTTCAAGTGCCAAAGATTTCAGACCAGGTGGGCGAATTAGCGCAAGACATTGTGCGCAAAGCCACAGGCCCGTACGAAAAGGCGCTCGCAATTCAGGAACATCTTACCCAAAACTATCGATACAGTCTGGACGTCGAGACGTCCACCATCGAACATCCCGTCGAGGATTTCCTCTTCGTCCGAAAAACTGGATATTGTGAGCACTATGCGACTGCCATGGTGATCCTCCTCAGATCCGTAGGCATCCCGGCGCGATTGGTAACGGGATTTCTCGCAACGGAATGGAACGAGTACGGTGGATACTACACGGTCCGTCAACAAGATGCTCATGCCTGGGTGGAAGTGTTTTTTCCTCGTTCAGGCTGGATTACCATGGATCCCACGCCAACGGTTGGCACCTCTATGGCCGGATCTCGGGGAGAGATTCTGCGAAGGCTGGGCGAGTCGTTTCGATTGTACTGGGATCGACTATTCGTTCGGTACAGCGCGGCAGATCAACTGACGTTGGTCTATGGAATCCGACAAAGCAGCGATATCCTTCGCGATCACATCAGCACCATGTTCTCCAGCTTCTTGTCCCCTTTGACTCATCTAGTTGCTACACTTACACCCAACGCGCGAGCGTCTCAGCAAGGGGCCTTATGGTTCTTAGGCGGCTCAGCTCTTTTTGGTCTTGTAGTCCTCGCAACATTGATCTGGAGGAAAACGCAGTGGAAAGCAGCCGCTCAGAACGGCGGTGCGCGTCATCACCGAGCCATCGTGGGGCTGTATGTCCAAATGAGAAGAGTTGCAGAACGAGAGGGCATCACACGATCCGTTTCCACCACTCCGAAAGAGTTTGTGCAGCAGGTTCATCATCGGTGTGTTACTGCAGGACCGTCGGCGGCGGGATTCATTGAACTGTATTGCCGTGTGCGGTTCGGCCGTCATTTGCTCACGCAACAAGAATTCGCACAAGCGACAGAATACGCTAATTCTTTCCGTCGGATTCTACGAACGAGTTAACGATCTCTTTCCAGCTCTGCCCCACCGCGTGTTCCCTTCGCGCACTGCACCAGCTCGACCCAACGGGAGAAAATTCGTTTCCTCTTACCACCTCGGTTCCTGATTTCCATCGGTTATTCGAGGCTTAAGGAACACGAAACTCTCGCCGTTGGTCAGAATTACAGCAACAGGGGTTAGGAAGGTGACATGGGCTGGAGCGGGAAACGGGATTTGAACCCGCGACCCTCGCCTTGGCAAGGCGATGCTCTACCACTGAGCTATTCCCGCTCACATTTTTACGGAGAGGGACGGGATTCTACTGAGCAAGGGAGGGGCTGTCAAGCAAGCCAACGAGACTGAATTTTTCGCTATTTTTCAGCGTTACAGATTGCCCACATGCTACGAAATAGTAACGCGACGATACTTTTCGTATGTATATGAAATTAAAAGTATTATTGAGAAGCGCACGTCATTCCAGCATATCCGCGATACACCAACTACTCACAGCACTGCTCAGATCACATCTCAACGGAAGCAAGGATTTAAGAACAATTGACATTGATATCAACTGCTTACGATTATAATCCCATCCCCGATCTAGAGGACCTTTATGGTTCGATTATTGCGAAAGTATGCAGCCCATGATGTCCAGAAACAACAACTGTAGTGGCTGTGAAATCTTTGCTTAGTCGACGTCAGTCAGGCCTCATGCGGTTGACGCCTGGACAGCTTTTCAACGAAGGGAGGTGGTCAGGGTTTTTGTTGTGTCTCCGTGAAGAAGAGGTGGGCTGACTGAAGCCCTCAACATTAGGAGGTGTCACTCATGTTTTTATCACGTCGGCAGTTTTTGAAGGCGACAGCGGGGACGGTGGCGGTGGCGGCCTTAGCCGATAAGGCGCTCGCGTTGACCGCGCTGCAGCCGGTGATCGAGGTCGGGAACCCCTTGGGGGACTACCCCGATCGGTCGTGGGAGCGCGTCTACCATGACCAGTATCGGTACGATTCGTCGTTTACGTGGTGTTGTTCGCCCAACGACACGCACGGGTGCCGCGTCCGGGCCTTTGTCCGGAACGGCGTCGTGATGCGGGTGGAGCAGAACTATGACCACCAGACCTATGAAGACCTCTACGGCAACCGCGGGACCTTTGCCCATAACCCGCGCATGTGCCTGAAGGGGTTCACCTTCCATCGGCGGGTGTACGGCCCGTATCGGTTGAAGGGGCCGTTGATGCGTAAGGGCTGGAAGGAGTGGATGGATGCGGGGGCGCCGGAGCTCACGCCGGATGTGAAGCGGAAGTACAAGTTTGACAGCCGCTTCCTGGACGACATGGTCCGCGCGTCCTGGGACACGGCCTTCACCTATGTGGCCAAAGGGTGCATTACCATCGCCACGCGCTACAGCGGCGAGGCGGGTGCCCGACGGCTCCGGGAGCAGGGCTATGCGCCGGAAATGATCGAGATGATGAAGGGCGCGGGGGTCCGCTGCTTCAAGCATCGCGCCGGCATGCCGGTCCTCGGCATCATCGGCAAGATGATGAACACGCGGTTCAATGGTGGCGTGCTGCCGCTGCTGGACTCGTGGATTCGAAAGGTCGATGCGGACAAGGCCCAGGGTGGGAAATACTATTCCAACTATACCTGGCACGGGGACCAGGACCCGTCACACCCCTGGTGGAACGGGACACAGAATTGCGACGTCGATCTTTCCGACATGCGCTTCTCCAAGCTGAACACCAGCTGGGGGAAGAACTTCGTCGAGAACAAGATGCCGGAAGCGCACTGGAAGCTCGAGTCCATCGAGCGCGGCGCCCGCATCGTCGTGATCACGCCGGAATATAACCCGACCGCCTACCGCGCCGACTACTGGATTCCAGTACGGCCGGAGACGGACGCGGCGAACTTCCTCGGCGTCTGCAAGATCATGATCGACGAGAATATGCAGGATATCGATTACATCAAGGGGTACACGGACATGCCGCTGCTAGTCCGGACGGATACCCTCCAGTATCTGGATCCCCGGGATGTGATCGCCGACTACAAGTTCCCGGACTTCTCGAAGACCTACTCAGGGCGGGTGCAGTCGCTGAAGCCGGAGCAGATCGAGCGGCTCGGCGGGATGATGGTCTGGGACCTGAACAAGAAACAGGCCGTCCCGCTCCATCGTGAGCAGGTGGGCTGGCACTTCCAGAATAGCGGAATTGATCCGGGCCTCACGGGCACCTACCGCGTCAAGTTGCTGAACGGACGCGAAGTGGACGTGATGTCGATCTATCAGATGTACTTGGTACATCTCCAGGATTACGACCTGGACACCGTCATCCAGATCTCCCGGTCTCCGAAAGATCTGGTGGTTCGGTATGCCCGTGACTCCGGGACGATCAAGCCGGCGGCCATGCACAATGGCGAAGGCGTCTGTCACTATTTCCACATGACGGAAATGGGACGCGCCGCGGCCTTGATCTCGACCCTCACCGGCAACATCGGAAAGTTTGGGACGGGTTGCCATACCTGGTCGGGCAACTACAAGGCGGGCATCTGGAATGCCACGCCCTGGTCCGGTGCCGGGTTGGCCGTGCACACGGGGGAGGATCCCTTCAACCAGACCCTCGATCCGAATGCGCATGGCAAGGAGATCAAGACCAAGAGCTACTACTACGGCGAGGAAGTGGGCTACTGGAACCATGGGGACACGGCCCTCATCGTCAACACGCCGAAGTACGGCCGCAAAGTATTCACGGGCAAGACCCACATGCCGAGCCCGAGCAAGGTCCGGTGGGTCACCAACGTGAACATTCTGAACAACTCCAAGCACCACTACGACATGGTGAAGAACGTCGATCCGAACATCGAGATGATCGTCACGCAAGACATCGAGATGACCTCGGACGTGAACCATGCGGACGTGGCGTTTGCGTGCAACAGCTGGATGGAATTCACCTATCCGGAAATGACGGGCACGGTGTCCAATCCGTGGATTCAGATCTGGAAGGGCGGGATTCGGCCGTTGTACGACACACGGAACGATGCCGATACCTTTGCCGGCGTCGCGGTCAAGCTCACGGAGATGACCGGCGATGTTCGGATCCGGCAGGTGTTCCACTTCGTGTACATGAACCGGGTGGATGTGTACGTCCAGCGCGCGCTCGATGCCAGCGCCACGTGCTACGGCTACAGTGCCGACGTGATGCTGAAGTCGGAGAAGGGCTGGATGTGCATGGGTCGCACCTATCCGCGACATCCGCTCTGGGAAGAGACGAACGAGAGCAAGCCGCAATGGACCCGGTGCGGACGCATCGAAACCTATCGCGTCGAGCCGGAAGCCATCGAGTACGGCGAAAACTTTGTCGTCCATCGGGAAGGCCCGGAGTGTACGCCCTACCTCCCGAACGCCATCATGTCGACGAACCCCTTCGTGCGACCGGATGACTACGGGATTCCGATCACGGCCCAGCACCACGACGACAAGCATGTCCGGAACATCAAGCTGCCATGGGCAGACATCAAGCGGAATGCGAATCCGTTGTGGGAGAAGGGGTACCAGTTCTACTGCGTCACCCCGAAGACCCGGCACCGGGTGCACAGCCAGTGGTCGGTGAACGACTGGGTGCAGATCTACGAGTCGAACTTCGGCGATCCGTACCGCATGGACAAACGGACGCCGGGCGTCGGCGAGCACCAGTTGCACATCAACCCCCAGGCGGCGAAAGACCGCGGGATCAACGACGGCGACTATTGTTATGTGGACGGCAACCCGGTGGACCGGCCGTACCGCGGCTGGAAACCCTCGGACCCGTTCTACAAGGTGTCGCGCCTGATGATCCGTTGTAAGTACAACCCGGCCTATCCGTACCACGTGACGATGGCGAAACATGCCCCGTACGTGTCGACGGCGAAGTCGGTGAAAGGCCACGAGACCAGGCCGGATGGCCGGGCGATCGCGGTCGATACGGGCTATCAATCGAACTTCCGGTATGGGGCGCAGCAGTCCTTTACGCGGAGCTGGTTGATGCCGATGCACCAGACCGACTCGCTCCCGGGCAAACACGCGATTGCCTGGAAGTTCAAGTGGGGTTATGCCATCGATCACCATGCGGTCAATACGACCCCGAAGGAATGCTTGATCCGCATCAGCAAGGCGGAAGACGGCGGCATCGGGGCGCGGGGGCCGTGGGAACCGGTCCGGACCGGCTTCACCCCCGGGCAGGAGAACGAGTTCATGATCAAGTGGCTCAAAGGCGAACACATCAAGATCAAGGTGTAAGGCCACACGTCATGCAGTTTGACCGAGATGTGCCAACTAATGAGAAGACCCATCACCATCTGATCGTGACCAGAAGGAGGAGACACAATGCCAGAAGTCTATAACTGGCAACTGGGACGGAAGATGCTGTATCCGTATGAGGAGCGGCATCCGAAGTGGCAGTTTGCCTTTGTGTTCAACATCAATCGGTGTTTGGCCTGTCAGACCTGTTCGATGGCGGACAAGTCGACCTGGCTGTTTTCGAAGGGCCAGGAATACATGTGGTGGAACAACGTGGAGACCAAGCCCTACGGGGGGTATCCGCAGTTCTACGACGTGAAGATCACCCAGCTCATCGAGCAGGTGAACCCGGGGGGCCAGGTGTGGAATGTGCGGGTGGGCCGCAAGCACCATGCGCCCTATGGGGTGTTCGAGGGGATGACCATCTTCGACGCGGGGGCCAAGATCGGCCAGGCGGCGATCGGTTACATCCCGACGGACCAGGAATGGCGGTTCGTCAATATCTATGAAGACACGGCGACCTCGATGCGGGCCCTCGTCGAAGGGATCGACAAGTCGGGCTTCAGCAAAGACGAGCCGTGGCGGCTCTCCGGCAGCAGTCTGCCGGAGCATGAGACGTTCTTCTTCTACCTCCAGCGGATCTGCAACCACTGCACGTACCCGGGCTGCCTGGCCGCCTGCCCCCGCAAGGCGATCTATAAGCGGCCGGAGGACGGCATCGTGTTGATCGACCAGAACCGCTGCCGGGGGTACAAGAAGTGCGTGGAACAGTGCCCCTTCAAGAAGCCGATGTACCGGGGCACGACGCGTGTGAGCGAGAAGTGCATCGCGTGCTATCCGCGCATTGAAGGCAAGGACCCCCTGACGGGGGGCGAGCCGATGGAAACGCGCTGTATGGCGGCCTGCGTGGGCAAGATCCGCATGCAGAGCCTGGTGCGCATCGGCGAGGATGGGTTGTGGGCCGAAGATCGGTGGCATCCCCTGTACTACGCGATTCGCGTGGAGCAGGTGGCGCTCCCGCTGTATCCGCAGTGGGGCACCGAGCCCAACGGCTATTACATTCCGCCCCGGCACAGCCCGCGCGGCTATGCCCGGCAGATGTTTGGCCCCGGGGTCGATAGTGCCATCGAGAAGTATCTCGTGCCCAGCCGGGAACTGTTGGCGGTGCTGCAGCTCTGGCGCGCCAGCCAGCAGATCATCTTCCGGTACGACGTCATTCCGGGCCCGAAGGTGTTTGAGACCCAGATTCACGGCAAGCGCTTCGAGATGTACAACGACACCGTGCTGGGCTTCAACAAGTCGGGCAAGGAAGTGGCCCGCATCCAGGTCGAAGAGCCGATCTATGTGCGGCCGGCCGAGCGCGTCAACTGGCTGTAACAGTTAGCTAGTTGTTGCTTCACAGAGGGGCAGGGTTCCGCAAGGGGCCCTGCCCCTTCTGTGTAGAGGGGCGGTCACAGGACCCTCGGGGGCGGCTCCGCCTGCCTCCACACGAAGACGGCACACAGACCGAGCGCAGCGGGGGTTGTTCTATGGCGAGCACGCTCGGTGTGGCTCCGCTTTTTCTGCTTTCTTCCAGTCTTTTGGCTCAGCCTTTACTGCTCCCTTTGCACACTTGACGAGCCTTAGGGGGTCCAGTACAGTGGCCGCAGAAGCTATTCATCAATCACGAGCCGTGGGGACTCCTCAGCGTGACCTCCCGTCAGCAGCCGTCGCTTCCATTTGCAGCACAAGCCATTCCTTTCGACGAATTCCTTGCTTCAGGTAAACTGCCGGACGGCTATCTCACAAGTGAATACGTCGCGCAGCAATTCGTAGAGCGTCTTGTTCATTACATTCTCAGCGTTCCATCAGGAAGTTATACGATGGCTCAGCTGAGTCATCTTTTGGAACAGCTCGATCCCCGGGCGCAGGTGTTTTTTTTCAAACGTCTCAAGGAAACCAGTCCGGATAGCCTGAAGGACTTTGCCCCGCTGTATTATGGCTTTATGAACGAATTTCACTCCCTTCTCTTCACATAACCCTAGAAAATTTTCCTTGTTGGGCGAGCATTCTCATGTATAATTAGGTGATTGATCACCTTGCAAAGGAGTGTCATGAATCCAACTTTACAGCGAGCCGTGACTAGCTTTTACAACCTCGTGTATGAAGCGCAGACATTTGCCACGACGATGGCCCGGATCGATACCGCGGAGCAGGAACACTATGCGGGTCGGATCGAGGGATTGAATTGGGTACTCGACCGCTGCCAGGAACTCGAAGACATGGATGCGAACTTGACACCATCCTCTCTTCAACGGGTTCTCACGGAAGTGAAGTCTGATCTGGATCACGAATTATCGGTCCAGCGGCGTGAGAAGGGCCGGCGGGCAGACGGTCGAGAGGAAGCGCTGAATTTTGTCGCTGATTACCTCTCCAGCCTGATCACCGCGACCGAAATAGAATCAGCCAAAACTCCTGCAATATAACTTCAACCCTCTTCTTCCAGTCCTAGCCTAGGTCCGTGCTGAGCGTTGCGGCTCGTGGCCGGTCGAATGATGATACGCGAGTGGATCATATTCGCCCTCTGCCTCGGAGTTGGAGGCCATATTGCGCTGGGTGTCATTCTCCATGCTCCAGGGTATTGGCCGTGGAGCACAGCCGGATTCTACGGTCTCTTGAGTGGGCTCGGCTTATATGGTCTTGTACAGGCTGGGCGTGCAATCTGGAAAGCTCTCAAACCAAGTCCCAAGGACATCACCAAGAACGATCCAGGCACGTCCTGGTGACCAAGCCAGGTGAGCGGGCTCTCTATCAACCATTGACCACTTAAATGGTATCTTCGTAGAATTCGGTCATGCCTGAAATTCCTCGTAGACCCGGAAAGCCAACATGGCCTCCCAGCCAGCCTTCTCATCCTCGAGCAGCCAACTCACGCAGCGCACACGGCGAGGCTGAACAGTTTCGGTCTCTCAACGCCTCGTTGCTCTATTGCCCTCACTGCCGTATTGCGACGCCAACCCGAGAGCGACTCCTCCTCGTGTTGCCGACCGGAAACCTCTATGAATATCTGTGCCAAAACTGCGGATCGTCGACTGGGTCAAAAACGGATGAGGAACAGGGGGGCAGTCCGGTGCTTCGACCCTAGCCGGCAATGATCCATCGTGCGACACCGGCTAGGTCGCCTGCTCGATCGGAACGCAACAATTGATTCAGCCCTGCACGTTGAAGAGCCACCGAGTATCGAGCGGTTCTGTGAAGGACTCACGGAGGGACAGCGGACACGTTACTGCGACAGGACCTGATCAAGAGGGATACCCTCTTCAATGAGCATGACCGGAATGTCTTCGCGGATCGGGTAGAGGATCCTCCGGTCGGCTCGGATCAAACCGCCATCGAGGGATTCGGTAACCGGCTTCTGAGCCTTATTCTTTAACCTGCCCTGCTTGACTGCCTCGTTCAGCTTTCCAATGAGAGTCTCTTCAGCAAGCTGAACGGTTTGCTTGGTTTCCGGACAACAAAGAATCGCGAGGAGATCCTTGTCGAGATTGACAGTTCGACTGGATCCGCTGTTATCCGGCATGGAACACGCTCCTGAGGAAATCCTGCTGATCCGCGCTCCATGCTTAGAATAGACTAGGGGTACTCGCAAGATCAAGCGGACGCCTCTTCATCACACTCCATTTCTCTGTTCGATTTCTGCTACACTAAGCTCCCTTAAGCAAAGGTCTGGCGGACGGATTCAGGCTATGGCAAAAACCCTGTGGCGCTCCTTCTTCGGCGGGCTGCTATTACTGGTCCCTGCCGGGGCCACATTTTTGATCCTCTCCACGCTATTTCAGACTCTCGACCAACTCCTCATCGACGTGAGCGGTTCAAACACTCCCCTCAATGTTCCAGGCATGGGATTTTTGGTCCTTGTCCTCCTGGTATTGTTCACAGGCATCATCGCCACGCACGTAGTTGGACGACAGATCATCACACAAACAGAGCGACGGATCGAAAAAATTCCGCTCGTACGTAGTATCTACGTGACGATCAAGGGTATGACTGACCTCTTTAATTTTCGTTCGCGCTTTGGCCGCAGCACAGTCGTAGCGTTTCCCTTTCCCCGGGATGGTGTCTGGGCCTTGGGATTCGTGATGGGGACCGCTCCAAGCACCCTGCAGATCGTGCCGACGACGAATCTCCTGATGGTGTTTGTGCCCACAGCCATCCATCCCTTTACTGGCTATTTGGCCTTCGTCCCACAAGAGCAGCTCAGGCCGATCGGTTTGCCACCAGAAGAAGCCATGAAGATGGAATTTTCTGCTGGGCTCTATAAGCCACAGCATGGGTGGCTCAGGTCTCCAGAAACCCCTCCGTAGACACCATGTCCCTGCTTGAAGACCTGACCGTCAGACTAGCACGCCCGGATGACGTACCAACGATTGTAGCGTTCAGTACGGCGATGGCATTGGAAACTGAAGGCCGCCATCTCGATAGGGTGAGATTGCGGGAAGGGACGATCGCTATCCTCGAATCGCCCGCACATGGCCGCTTCATGGTCGCTGAGGTGACGCACCGTGGTCAAGTCCAACTTGCCGGGCAATTGATGATCACGTATGAGTGGAGCGACTGGCGCAATGCAGCTTTTTGGTGGATTCAAAGCGTCTACGTCGATCCGAAGTGGCGCCGCCGAGGTATATTCACGCGAATGCACCAGACCGTGATGCAAGAAGCCAGAGCGCGAGTCGATGTCTGCGGCGTGAGACTCTACGTCGACAAAGACAATCCCATCGCTCACGCCACCTATGAGCGACTCGGGCTCATCCGGTCGGCCTATCAGATCTACGAATCCGATTTTGTCCTTCCTCCTAAACCATCAAAGGAGCGCCGATGAACCCGACCTTTCATAAAAACGGTGGGAGTTCTTACGTGAAACACTCAGTATTCGCCATGACGACGTGGGTTGTCTTTATGTTTGTGCTGGAAAGCGGATGTGCATTCGTCCGCGGCAATTATGGCGAAGATTTGAACCAGGGGGATATATCAACGATCAAAAAAGGTGTGAGCACCAGGGCCGAGGTCGCAGCCATACTGGGTGCTCCTGATCGAATTGTCGAAGCCAACGGCCGCGACATCTTTCACTATTATCACTACGATGTGAAATCAGGATATGTCATTATCTTCTCGCGGACTAACATCAAGAGCGATGATATCTTCGTCATTTTCAATAGCGCCGGCGTCGTAGAGGACGTCGTGGCGGGAAAGAAAAAACCTCCTCTTGAGTTCCAATTCTGGCCTTTCGACTAACCACCTCATCTTGCCAACGGTCTAATGATACGAAGGACGCAGACTTGTTTCTGGATCATTGCCTGGCTGTTCATGCTTTCCGGATGTCTGCGAGGTCCGGTGGCATGGCAGCGAGTCACGCTCAACCAGCCCCTTTCCGAGGAGGATGTGAGTTTTGTGGTGAACGGGAAAACGAGTCTGTCGGAGGTCGTCGAACAACTGGGTGCACCCAATCAGATGCTCTCATCCAACGGTGGGGTTGTGGCCCGGTATCAATTTACCGACGGGAAATACTTCCGAGTCGATTTCGGATGGGGGCTTCGCTTCCTCTCCCCGTTTTATTCGCCGGACCTCGTTCTTGGGGGAGGAGGGTCGGGCGCCGATCTGTTCCAGATTACCTACAACGACCATTGGATCGTTCAGGACCATGGCTTTGCGTTTCATTCACAGTTGTCTGAGTTCCGGCTCTGGCCGTTTCAGGACTAAGCCTTGGCTCGGGACGCCGACTGCTTATAGTGAGAATTGCCGGTTGCTCTGCGTCCGTTTATAATCCTGCGCATGATGCGACCTCCTCCCGACGACACTTCCTTTGAAGATTCCCTGACGCGATCTCCTTCCTACATTCCTGCCGACCACGACACCGAATTTCTCCAACAGGACGAACTCCGTTCAGTTCGTCTTGGTTTGGAATTTCTCAAACCAGACTTGATCCAACGCAGAGAGGGCATTCGATCGACGGTCGTCGTGTTTGGAAGCTCGAGAATGACCGAACCAGTTAAGGCTCGACAGGCTTTGATCGAAGCTGAAGCAGAACTGTCGAAGCATCCCGGCGATCCAGCACACCGTCGAGCCGTCGCGGTGGCAACCCGGCGCGTCGCCCTCTCCCGGTATTACGACGAGGCACGTGAGTTTGGCCGACTGGTGTCGAGCACTTGCCAAGTCGATGGCCGCTGCGACTTTGTCGTCGTAACGGGCGGCGGTCCTGGAATTATGGAAGCGGCGAATCGCGGCGCGGCCGACGCGGGGGCGAAGTCCATCGGCCTGAACATCACCCTGCCGCACGAGCAACAGCCGAACCCTTACATCACACCGGAGCTATGTTTTCAATTTCGCTACTTCGCGATCAGGAAGATGCATTTCCTGCTTCGAGCCAAAGCCCTTGTTGCGTTCCCGGGCGGATTCGGCACCTTCGATGAACTCTTCGATGCTCTGACACTCCTTCAAACCGGGAAGGTGACCGGCGTGAGCGTGGTCCTCGTCGGTCGGGATTTCTGGGAGCGGCTTATCAATTGGCCAATGCTGGTCGAGGACGGCCTGATTAGTCCAGAAGATCTCAATCTTTTCCACTATGCAGAAACCGCCGCGGAAACGTGGCAAATCATCGCCGCTCATAATAACGTGACGCCAATAGGATGAACCTCTCATTTCACGGCGCTGCGCGGTCGGTCACGGGGAGCCGCCATCTTGTCGCAATCCCAGGTTGCAACGTGCTGATGGACTGCGGGATGTTTCAAGGGCGCCGCCAAGAAGCAGAGCGCCAGAATCGTCGCCTTGGTTTCGATCCCAAATCCATTGGAGCCGTGCTGTTGTCTCATGCCCATATCGACCATTCCGGCGCTCTGCCGATCTTGGCCAAATATGGGTTCTCTGGTAAGGTCCATATGACCCCTGCTACCGGCGATCTCACCACCGTCATGCTGGAAGATTCAGCTCACATTCAGGAGCATGATTGTGCCTATGTAAACAAGCAGGAACGCCGACGAGGCAGACAGTGCATTCAACCGTTCTACGACAAGGACGATGTGCGCAAGATCGTGCGACAGTTCCGCGGCGCTCGCTATGGTGATACGGTCAAGATCGCTCCGCGCATTACGGCCTCCTTTCACGATGCCGGCCATATTCTGGGCTCGGCCGCGGTGCGGCTCAAATATTCGCATCGCGGGAACACGACAACGATCCTGTTCACCGGTGACCTGGGCCGCAAGTCGATGCCGATCTTGCGCGATCCGGCACCGCCTCCTGCTTGCGATATTCTGATTATTGAATCGACCTATGGAGACCGATTGCATGAAGAGAGCCGCGAGGACATGATGGCAAAGGCGGAGGAGATCGTCACCTACATCAAAAAAACAGGCGGGAAGATCATTGTGCCGGCCTTTGCCGTCGGGCGGACCCAGGAAGTGGTCATGCGGATCAAAGATTTGGTTTCTGAAAGACGGATCGATCCGTTACCGATCTACATCGATTCGCCGTTAGCTTCGAAAGCCACCGAGATCTTCCGCCGGCACCCTGAGTGTTACGACGAGGAAACGACAAAGACCTTTTCTGCAGACGATGATCCTTTTGCTGCACGGTACATCCACTATATCTCCTCCATCGACGACAGCAAACGCCTGAACACCGCAAAAGGCCCCTGTGTAATTATTGCTGCCTCGGGGATGTGCGAAGGCGGCCGCGTTCTCCACCACCTCAAACATGCGATACAAGACGAAGTCAATGTCATCGCGATCGTCGGCTTTCAAGCCGAACACACACTTGGTCGCCGATTAGTTGAAGGATGGGACGTCGTCCCGATTTTCGGGGTGCCGACACCACGGCGCGCAAGGGTGGTACGCTTTAACGGCTTTTCTGCTCACGCGGATCGGAATGAACTGTTGGACTATGTCCGATCGGTGATTCCATCTCCCGACAAAGTGTTTGTCGTCCACGGTGAAGAGAAACAGGCTCTGTCCCTAGCAGCCGCGCTCCAGAGTGAATATGCCGGCATGGACGTTGTGGTCCCGCAACAAGATTCTATCCATGAACTGTAATGATTTCATAAGACGGTCGCCGTGCCCTCGCAACTGGGAGCTTGTCCTCCTGGCAACCCTCTGTGCCGGTTGCGCTGCGACGGCGAGAGCGGAAGTCGCATCCGAAGCCGCCTCAGAGCAACGCGTGCACGCCCGTGACCTTGGTCTCATTGTGGGCCAGTATCAGCCTGGTCCGTTCAATGCTATTACCGACGTCGCCGGCGTGAAGGTCGGCCATACAACGCTGATCAAAGGAGATGGGCCGCTTAAGCCCGGTGATGGTCCCGTTCGAACCGGTGTGACGGTCATCATTCCTCGCGACGACGTCTGGCATAAGAAAGTGCCGGCGGGGTCGTTTGTCTTGAACGGGACCGGGGAGATGACTGGTCTCTCATGGGTGACCGAATCCGGGTTTCTCGAATACCCCGTGGCGTTGACCAACACCTTGAACGTGCCGCGCGTCGCCAATGGCATCATGAGCTGGATGATTCGGCAGTATCCGGAGATCGGTATCACCGATGATACGCTGACGCCCGTCGTGGCTGAATGCGACGACGGACGGCTGAATGACATCCAGGGACGTCACGTCTCGGAAGCAGATGTGGCAAACGCCCTCGATGGAGCCTTGTCTGGACCCGTTCCAGAGGGCACAGTCGGCGCCGGGACCGGAATGGTATCCTATGGATTTAAGGGCGGGATTGGCACAGCTTCCCGAAGTCTTCCGGAAAAAGACGGAGGGTATACCCTCGGGGTGTTGGTCAACGCCAATCACGGGCGGAGGCCAGAACTTATCATGGGCAACATTCCCGTGGGCCAGCTCTATGATAGTGCCTCGGTACGCGCCAGCGAAGTTTCTGATGGAAGGACCGCAGGAGCCAGTGAAGGCTCGATCATCGTGGTCATCGCCACCGATGCCCCACTCGACAGCCGGCAGCTGGCGCGCCTCGCTAAACGCGCGGCGCTCGGACTTGCACGAACTGGCTCGACGGCACGACACGGCAGTGGTGACTTCATCCTGGCCTTCTCGACTGGCAATGTCATTCCGCACTATCCTAAACAGTCGACCTACACAGCCACTCATCTCGCGGATACCCACCTCAATCCTCTGATCGCCGCGACCGTCGAAGCAACCGAGGAAGCGATCCTCGATGCATTGACTATGGCCACATCGGTAATCGGACGCGATGGGAACCGTGCCGAGGCAATTTCTTTGGATCGGCTCCGGGCCTTGATCACCAGCCACCAGACGCGATAGTCAACTGACTGTACGCCTGTATATCCAGCGAAACATCGCTCTCTTGCATTTCACTGCATCCCCTCGCTATCCTGCTCACGAAGTCGGTCGAGGAATGTCATGAACGAATACCAAATAGGCGGTGGGCTCCGGCTCCTGACCGCAGTGGAAAAAACCGATGCCTTCGGTGAATTCTTGAAAACGCGGATGGTCCGTGCGCTCGAATCCCAAGATCCGACCGAACTGCACTATCTGCTGGCACAACTCGACGATTACTATTCCTACATGTGGCGATACTACAAGAAGCTCGCCAAGGACCGAGCGGAACGCATGGACCCTGGCGTCTGACCGCACGACGACACCTATACCCTGTACGATGATCACCCCTTCTTCCCGCGCTACCCACAGCAGCACACTCCAATTTGCGTCGGCGCTCTCTCGAAGCACCGATACGGAAGCGGCGGCTCGTGATGTAGCGGATACCGTCCGTCGGCAGATCGGTGAGAACCCAGTGAATCTCGCGTTCGCGTTCTTCTCCGCCCACCATGCTGCACACGCTTCCGTCATCTCAGCAATGCTGCAAGAGGCGCTACAGCCAGCGGTCTGTGTCGGTTGTTCAGGCGAAGGGGTGATCAGTGGATCTGAAGAACTGGAAACAGCACCGGCGATCACGCTCTGGGTCGCACACCTCCCTCAAGTGCACGTGACCCCCCTCCGGCTGTCTTTTTCCGACGTGCGAGATCAGATCCAAATAAGCGGCTGGCCTGAATCCACCGTAGCCGAATCCACCTTTATCCTGGTCGCTGATCCCTTTACGACACCGATGCGAGATGTACTGTCGGTGATGGCGGATCGGTATCCAGGGGCGAAAGCCATCGGTGGTCTGGCTGGAGGAGGCCACGATGCTGGTGCAAACCGGTTGTTGCTCGACCATGAAGTCTTCGACGGAGGACTTGTCGGCGTACGACTGGATGGACCCGTCTCGGTCCGAACGGTGATCTCACAAGGATGTCGTCCGATCGGCGATCGATTTGTCGTCACCAAAGCGGAGCGGAATTTGGTTTATGAGCTGGGTGGAAAACCCGCGCTCCAACGGCTCCAGGACATCTTCGAATCGCTAGAGGGTACCCACCGGCGAGACGCACACCTCGCTCTCCACCTCGGTATCGTTATCGATGAGCACCGAAATCGGTTTGAACGAGGAGACTTTCTGGTTCGGAACTTGATCGGCGCGGACCAGCAGTCCGGCGCGATCGCCATCGGCGATGTCGTTGAAGAAGGCCAGACCGTTCAGTTTCAACTTCGCGACGGCATATCCGCGAGCGAGGATTTGCAGGTCCTACTCGCCAAGGACCGTACGGTACACCGTGCTCCTACTTTGAGCGCGTTACTCTTCAGCTGCTGTGGACGTGGACAAGGGCTGTTTGGCTACCCGCATCACGACAGCAGCGCGATTCACGAACGATTTGGAAACATCCCCGTGGCAGGATTCTTTGCCCAAGGAGAAATTGGTCCGGTTGGAGGACGAAACTTCCTCCATGGCTATACAGCCAGTGTGGCGCTTTTTGCAGAGCCGGACTTGTGAACGTATCGCCCCCTACCGAATTCATTCAGTAGATCGTCCGGAAGAAGCATCAGGATGTGGCCTACTGCCCATCATGGAAACAGGAGGAAAGATGAAGGGAACTGAGAATAATACTGGCAGAAATCAAATCACTACCGCATCCGGCCTCACGTATGTGGATGAGGTTGTCGGTCACGGTGAAGTCGCCGTCGCGGGAAAGACAGCGACCGTCCATTACACAGGCTGGCTAGAGAACGGGAACAAGTTCGACAGTTCCATCGACCGAGGCCAGCCATTCTCCTTTCGCCTCGGAGTCGGGCAGGTCATCAAAGGATGGGACGAAGGAGTGCAGGGCATGAAAGTGGGTGGCAAGCGGAAGCTGACGATTCCTGCCAATCTCGGATATGGTGCCAGCGGGGCCGGCGGCGTCATTCCTCCCCATGCGATCCTGATCTTCGATGTCGAACTCCTCGGCGTGTGATAATGCCATGCAGCGGACGCCACTCATCGCGCAACATCAATCCGCCGGCGCCAAGCTCGTTGATTTCGCCGGCTGGGAGATGCCGATTCAATACAGCGGCGTCGTGGACGAATACCAGACCGTCCGAACGAAGGTCGGCCTGTTTGACGTCAGCCATATGGGCCGGTTTTGGCTCTCCGGTGCCGACACACTGGCATTCCTCCAGCGAGTGACAACCAACGACGTCAGGAAACTCGCTGTATCTCATGCCCAGTATTCCACAGTCTGCAACGAGCAAGGCGGGATCAAAGACGACATTTTTATTTATCGGATTGCGTCGGAAGACTTCCTCTTATGCGTCAATGCCTCGAACCGTGAAAAGATTCTTTCCTGGCTGAAAAGCCACCTGGCGGCACCACAGGCGGTGATTCTTGAAGATCGTTCGATGCGGTTGTCTCAGATCGCCATTCAAGGCCCTCAGTCTCGAGAGTTGCTCGCCAGTCTCGGCGGCACAGCCCTCACCGCGCTTAAACTTCATCAGGTCTGTCACTCGAATCTTGGTGGCTTTCCATGCCTCCTCGCGCGGACCGGCTACACCGGAGAACTGGGTTACGAAATTTACATCGACACGGATAAGGTCGGTCGTCTATGGGACCTTCTCATGCAGAAAGGGTCGGCGTGGGGCCTCAAGCCGGCTGGTCTCGGCGCGAGAGACCTGCTCAGGCTGGAAATGGGCTACCTCCTTTACGGAAACGATATCAACGAAGAGACGACGCCGCTTGAGGCCAACGTCGAATGGACCGTCAGCTTCCAGAAAGGCGATTTCATCGGCAATCAGGCGTTGCTCATACAAAAACAGACCGGCGTGGCTCGTCGTTTCATGGCCTTCGAGCTTGTCGAAAGGGCCGTGCCGAGGCACGGGTTCAAGATTCTTGATGCAGTATCAGCACGGATCATTGGGGAAGTCACCAGCGGTAATTTCTCACCGCTGCTTCAAAAGGGTATTGGGGTTGGCTATGTTCCTCCATCGTACGCAATCCCGGGTACTTCACTCACGATCGACATTCGTGGGAAGGCAACCCCGGCGGTTGTCGTCAAGGGGCCGTTCTATAAGAAGCCAAGAGCCAATAGCGTATAGCGTATGGCACAGGCAAGATCAGAGAGCGGCATTTTTTTGTTTGTGCTATACGCCAGAAGCCATTAGCCATCAGCTCATCATGATCAAGAACATCTATAAAGGTAAAATCGTCACGTTGAATATCGACACGATCGTGCTTCCAAACGGTGTCACGGTTGACTTGGAGATCGTGCGTCATCCCGGAGCCTCGGCGGTCGTCCCGCTCAAAGAGGATGGCACTGTCGTGCTGATTCGTCAGTTTCGCCATGCGGCGGGAGGATTCATCTACGAAATTCCGGCTGGGAAGCTTTCGCCAGGAGAAGAGCCTATGGCTTGCGCGGCTCGAGAACTTGAAGAGGAAATCGGCTACAGGGCCGGTTCCTATGAATTGCTCTCCAGCATCTTTACTGCTCCAGGGTTTACGGATGAAGTCATTCACATTTACAAAGCCACCGGCTTGATGAAGGGTCGGCAACAGTTGGATCGGGACGAAGTGCTCGAGGTCGTTGAAATGCCGTTGTACGAGGCAATGACGATGATTAAAAGGGGGACGATACGCGACGCGAAAACGATTGTAGGTTTACAGATGGTCTATATTGTGAGTTGTCATCGGTAGGAAGAAGCGCCAAAGGAGCCTCCCGTTCCTGCCGGGAGGCCCCTTAGGCCAGCTAGCCTCGCCAAAAACGGGATTACTTGCCTTTCTCGTCCTTTTTCTTATCCTTATCCTTCTTTTCTTCGCCGTAGATCACGACGTGGCCGCCCTTCTTCTCATCCTTCTTCTCCTTGTCCTTCTTCTCCTCACCGGCGAAGGAAGGCGCGCTGAACGCGACTGCCACTGCGACTGCCATGATTGCCATCAACATGCGCTTCATAAATTGTCACCTCCTTTAAAGTTTGGGGAATTCATGCCGTAGATCGGCACTAGGGGTGATGGTCAGCAAGCTTAATGCCGAATCACATGCTTGTGTAAATTTCGCTATTTATCAACGGCTTAAACATTTTCATTCCTGAGGAATCGGAGGCTTTTACCTGCGATTTTCTGTGGCGGAATGGCTGACGGCATACTAATCTGCCTCAGACCTGGCTGGAGCCTTGGGAGATGGCCACACATCGACAACTCCCTGATTACATTCGCCCGGGTCTGAGCGTTCTGTTTGTAGGGATCAATCCTGGGCTGCGATCCGCCCACGTAGGTCACCACTTCGCCGGCCATTCCAATCGATTCTGGAAACTGCTTTATGAATCGAGACTGGTCACAGACCAACTCACCTATAAGGACGATTGGCGTCTACCTGACTGGGGGTTGGGCCTCACAAATATCATTAGCCGCAGTAGTGCTGGCATCGATGTCCTCAAACCGCATGAATATCGGGCCGGCCTCGTCCGACTGCGAAGCAAAGTGGCTCGCTTCAGACCCAAAATCATTGCGCTGCTCGGCGTGACCATCTTTCGCATGGTCTTCCCCACTGAGACAGCACCCTTCTCCCGACTGTCGCTGGGTCTTCAGACTGCCCGGTTTGCCGGTGTTCCGGTATTTCTGCTCCCGAATCCAAGCGGACGGAACGCTCACTATTCCTATCATCGCATGTTGATGACCTTTCAAGCTCTTCGCCAGGCGGTTCCGCGTGAACGAGTTCGTCGTTCGCACTCTCCTCCTCATCAATAATCTGACAGGGACCCCTGAAGATTTTTCGGAATACTTTGCCTCGCCGACCATCATTGCCTATAGTAGGAACTCGTGAAAATTGTACAATCAGAGCCGGCGACCGAATCTCTTCTTACCTGCCCGAAATGCGGTTGGGAGCAACCACAGGCTGATGAATGTCTGCGGTGCGGGATCGTCTTCGCGAAATACAAACCACAAGACGATCATGGTAATGAGCCTGCGCTTCCCGTACGTTCTCCTAAATCCACCCCCGCCAGACCAGGGCTTGGTTGGCGCTTCGTTCGACTGCTTCCTTTGGTCTTGCTCGCGATCACCATCACCATGCTCTTTCTGATTCTTAAGCAGGCGCCACCGATCATGATTCAAACTGATTCTGAGGCAGCCGAGCGCGTTACTGAGAAGATGGCCCGCTTACAGCTAGCCATGGAATCAGGGCATCCCCATTCTCTCTCACTGAACGAAGCAGAACTTAACCACTGGCTCCGAAACAACCTCGCCATCGCCTCGCCGAGCCAACCAGAAGAAGCTGGCTCGAGCCTCCCAGCTGGCCAAGGAACCACCGTCCAGGAAGTGCAATCGGCGCTCAAGGATCTTCGAATTAATATGATCGACCATCAGCTCCGGGCCTATGCTCTGTTCACCATCTATGGAAGGGACATCTCGCTCCAACTTGACGGCACGCTTGAAGCCACAGACGGTGTCCTTCGATTCAAACCCCTCATGGGCAAACTTGGATCATTGCCCATCCCTCGCTCCACACTGGATCACGTCGTTCAACACCTCATCGACTCACCACAGAATCGTGACAACTTCAAACTCCCGCCGCAAATCGCCTCGGTCTGGATCGAGAACAGCACTCTCGTCGTTGTTTCCCGATAGCCTCGCCCCGTTTCGGCAACTCTGAATTGCGTCCCGTTCTCGCTCCTGGAACAAGCCCACAAATCGTGCTATCTTCAGCCTCCAGCTTACATTTACTTCACCATCCTTTCAGGAGAACGCGATGTTGCTAGACGGGAAGAAGGGCTTGATCATCGGCGTCGCCAACAAACACAGCATCGCCTGGGCCATCGCCCAATCAGCATCCAGCCAAGGCGCCAGGCTATTCTTCAACTACCAGAACGAGCGATTAAAGGAGAACGTCGAGGAGCTTGTGGCCACGATGCCAGGCTCAAAGGCCTTTGCCTGCGATGTCGGGGACGATGCGCAGATCGAGGCTTTGATGCAGCATGCTCACAAGGAGGTCGGCCAGCTCGACTTTGTGGTCCACTCCGTCGCCTTCGCTCCTCGGGAGGAACTCACCGGTCAGTTCGTCAACACCACACGCAAGGGTTTCGCCACGGCGCTCGACGTGAGCGCCTATTCGCTCGTGGCAGTCACCCGCGCGGCGATGCCGCTGATGACGGGGGGGGGGTCGGTCGTCACGTTGACGTACCTGGGAGCCGAGCGCGTCGTCCCCCATTACAACGTGATGGGCGTCGCGAAGGCCGCCCTCGAAGCGACCGTGCGCTACCTTGCACACGACCTTGGACCGAAGAACATCCGCGTGAACGCCATTTCAGCCGGGCCCATCAAAACTCTTGCTGCCCGCGGCGTCTCCGGCATCAGCAAGATGGTGGATCATCACAAAGAGTTCGCCCCGCTTCGTCATGCGACGGAGCAAGGGGAAGTCGGGGACACCGCGCTTTTCCTCATCAGCCCACTCGGGCGCGGGATCACCGGTGAAGTGATCTATGTGGACGGCGGATATCACATTCTGGGGTCACTGACGTCAGCGGAATAGCGAAGCGCCTATTCAACCCTCCCTCTCAGAGCTTTCAATCGCCCTCTCTTCGCCTTGCTTTCCAGTCGCCTGTTCTGAGAACTCTTCGTTGGCTTCGTGACCTTCCTTTTTTTTCGTGGTACCGCGACGCTCTGAAGCAATGCCTGGAGTCGAGTGAGGGCGTCGGCTCGATTTTGGTCCTGGCTCCGGTACGACTGGGCCTTGATTGTAATCACCCCGTCTTCCGAAATACGACGGTCCTTCAGTTTCAGCAGCTCTTCTTTGTAGAGCGAAGGCAAGGAAGACGCCCCGATATCGAAACGCAAGTGCACCGCGCTCGAAACCTTGTTGACGTGCTGCCCACCAGCCCCCTGTGATCGCACCGCATGGATGTCGATCTCGGAGTCTGGGATGGTCACGTGTTGCGACACGTAGAGCATAGACAGTCCTGAAATGAGCTGATCTCTCTTATAGGCAACTATTGCTGGCCTGGGCCAGAACTACCCGTCCATCGAATAGGTATTGATTACCCTCGTGGAGTACCTCGTGCTGGTCTATCCTCCCCGTTGATTTCGTCAGCACAAGCTTGGCCTTCGTGCCTTGTAGTTCGATCCGCCAAGTTCCGGTTTCATGGTAGGCGCCGTCGCTTTCTCCAACCATCGGGCGACCGAGTACCGACTGCAATCGAATGGTCTGAATAAACCGGCCGTCACTGCAGAGATGAACGGCCGTCAATCCAACACTTTGCACAATGCTGTCGTCCAACTGAGGGCTCAGCAACATCCCAGTGAGCCGTTCATACCATGCTCTCAAAGCAGAACTGTCCCGCTCGCTCATGAACCGGGTTGATGATGCCAATTCCTCTGCCAGTCGCCGATAGTGTTCCGTTTCGGTCTTGCCACCTACAAATTGATAAATGACGGCGTTATGGGTTGGCCCTAACACAGCGACGATCACACCGGCATCGTCTCCTCCCTCATAGTGTCCGACAAGTTGCTGCCCTTCCTCCTGAAGCGACCCGACTGGATGCAAGACGAAGCCGGCTTCGATGGCTTGTGGTTCACTCAGTTGGAGGCGAAGATGATCTCGAGTCACATCGGTAATCAGATGAACAGTCCCAAGGCCCGCAGTCACTGCCGAATCGAGAAACACGATGGAGCCAGCGGGAAGAGACGCGCGCCAGTCTTTTGGCACGACAAATGAAACCCCCACGAAGGGTGATCGAACAAGCGTGCCTCCGCCATACCGTTCTCCGATACGGAGGTCTCGAACGACTTGCGATTGGTCCCAAACGGTCGGTGTAACGTCAGATTGCTCTGCAATCGTCTCTCCGAAGATGGTGACAAGAGAACCGAGTGCCAGCGCGAGCACGTGTCTCATGCCGCGTATTGGACCATGTTTCACGAAGAGGACTCAACCGAATAGCGGCAGGGCAGAGATAGCGGGAAGCTACGACAGTTCTGGAAGACGATCAATAATCCGCAGGTTCACTTCGTTACCCACTTGCATCTGAACCATTTTGGTGGACAAGCTGGCCCGGACCCGCTGGGCGTCTTCGACCTTGAACTGGACTTGCCCGCCACAGCGTTCGACCAAGTGATACAGCAGCAGTGTCGTTAAGTGTTTCAGATCTTCGTCACTGGTGTGCTCGCTCAGATTGAGAATTTTCGACATCAGACAGGCCTCACCGACAAAACAGTTCAGGCCCCTTTATCGCCGAACGGCTCTCAGTTCTACAATGCCCCAAAGGGAGGGGGTCTCTCTGGGTCAATCTGCATATATACTTTACAATTCAGCAACTTAGACATTTCTCGCAGAGGCCTGGGTTTGGAAAGGAGAGATCGCCCTACTCAGTTGGATTAGGTTTGAAGGCTCTGAACGGCTTCGAGGACGGTTTCGACCTCTTTCGCCGAATTGAGAAGGCCCGGTGCCAATCTCGCATACTGCATGGCATAGGGAGTCACACTTGCGACAATACTGCGTTCCCTCAGCCGCTCGACCACCTGACCCGCGGAGAGCCCAACCACTTCGAAACAGACGATCCCGGCAGACAGATCTTGCGTGAGGGGAGTATGCAACGTCACATGCGACATCTTCGACAGCCCCTGTTTCAATTGCTGGTTCAGTTCGTAAATCCGCTGTGTGATACGGGCCTTGCCGATGGCCTGATGAAACTTGAACGCTTCATCGAGCGCCCACCGATGCTCGAAGGAATGGAATCCTCCTGGGGTCATGTGCACAGACACGGGTATGTCGTTGAGGGGTGTGACTCTCATCCAGATGTCATACGCCCGCGAATTGAACGTCGGAATGACCGCATGGGCGACAGGCCACGCACGTTTGTGTCCCCAGATCAGACCGGTCCCGCGAGGGCCGAACATCCATTTGTGTGTTCCCGCGACCAAGAAATCGCACCCGACCTCGCTCACGCGAAAATTCTCCACGCCCAAAGCATGGACGCCGTCGACACAAAAGATCACCCGATCCTGCTCAGAGCGAGTTTCGTTGATCATCGCAATCGCTGTCGCCATTTCGTGGATCGGCAACTTGAGCCCTGTGCTCGAATGGACCCAGGTTACTGCGATGACGCGTGTGTAAGGACGCACCTGCTGTACCAAGGCATCAACCAGTTCGTTTCGAGACACGGTCTTTAAAGACTTGTACAACGGAATCTGTCGGATCGTCGCCCCAGTTCGTTCGGCCCGGAGGCGCAAGGATGTTTCCGTCGAATAGTGATCGTGCGTCGTGGTCAGAATTTCCTGACCTTTCCGGAGCCGGAGACCTCCATACAGAAGCCCCAAACCCATCGTCGTGCTGTCAGTCAACGCGATTTCAGCGGGATCGGCCCTGAGATAATCGGCAGCGGCTCGCAAGACCATCACTTCCTGTTTCTCTTCCTGTTCAAACCAGTACCCGATGGGATCGGCATCCAGCCCACGGCGGTGTCGTTCGATGGCTTCGCGCACCGATGTGGGATGCGACGAGAGGAAAAACCCCGCCATGTGGACGAGACCGGGCGACAGTGAAAACTGACTTCGTATGGATTCCCAGCTGTCGAGCTTTAACGATGCCGCCGTTGCGGCATGCGGCTTCAAAAGAGGAAGTTCGGCGGCAAGCACTGCAGCTCCTAACACCCGTCCGGTACGGGTTAAAAAATCCCTGCGGTCTATCGCATTCATGAGAAACCTCCTTGCCGAGAACGACGGGCCCGGCGAGATTCCTCCACTCTACTGCGGTTGTTCCTGAGCAACAAGCCGGGTTTATCGGCACGATGGGAACATGGGCAAAGGAGAAAAGCCGGAAGCCTCCTAGCTGGAGTAGGCATCCAACGGCGGGCAGGTGCAAATGAGGTTGCGATCCCCGTAGGCTTCGTCGATGCGGCCCACGCTGGGCCAAAACTTGTGGTCTCGGACCCACGGCGCAGGAAAGGCTGCCTGCTCACGGCTGTACGGTCGATTCCATTCATTCGCCGTTACAGCAGAAGCGGTGTGAGGAGCATTTTTAAGGACATTGTTCGTTCGAGGCTGGCGACCATCGATGATGTCTTGGATCTCGGCGCGAATCAGGATCATCGCATCGCAGAATCGATCCAGTTCTGCCTTCGATTCACTCTCCGTCGGCTCGATCATCAACGTCCCGCCCACCGGGAATGACACGGTCGGTGCATGGAAACCATAGTCCATCAGTCGCTTGGCCACGTCCATCGCTTCGACGCCGGCGTTCTCCTTGAATTGTCGAAGATCGAGGATAAATTCATGTGCGACATATCCCGACGCACCTGTGTAGAGGATCGGATAGTATTTCTCGAGCCGCTTGGCCATGTAGTTGGCGTTGAGTATCGCGACCTGAGTCGCCATGGTCATTCCGTCCCGACCCATCAGCGCCATAAACACCCACGAGATCGTCAGAATGCTGGGACTACCATAGGGGGCCGCCGACACCGGCCCGATCGACTGTTCTCCCCCGAGGCCTGTGACCGGGTGACCCGGGAGAAATGACGACAGATGTCGAGCCACACCGATGGGGCCCATGCCGGGGCCGCCGCCGCCGTGGGGAATACAAAATGTCTTGTGCAGATTCAGGTGGCACACGTCGGCACCGATGTCGCCCGGCCGGCAGAGTCCCACCTGGGCGTTCATATTGGCCCCGTCCATGTAGACTTGTCCGCCATGTGTATGCACGATCTGGCAGATACGCCGGACATTCGCTTCAAATACTCCGTGGGTGGACGGGTAGGTCAGCATCAGAGCCGCGAGACGATCCCGATACTGAACGGCCTTTGCTTCCAGATCTGCAACGTCGACATTGCCCTGCCGATCGCACGCGACCGGCACGACGGTCATTCCCACCATCGCCGCACTGGCTGGATTGGTGCCGTGCGCAGAAACGGGAATGAGACAGACGTCGCGATGAAACTCCCCCTGACTGTGATGATAGGCTTGGATCACCATCAGTCCGGCATACTCGCCCTGAGACCCGGCGTTTGGTTGCAACGAGACCGCGGCAAATCCTGTAATCTCCGCCAGCCAGGTTTCCAGCTGGTGAAACAACTCCTGATATCCCTTGCTTTGCTCCGGCGGTGCAAAGGGGTGGAGCCGCGAGAATTCCGGCCATGTCACCGGCAACATCTCGACCGTTGCGTTGAGCTTCATCGTGCAGGAGCCGAGTGGAATCATCGAATGGACCAGCGAGAGGTCCTTGGCTTGGAGACGATAGAGATACCTGAGCATTTCATGTTCGGCATGATAGCGATGGAACACTTCATGGGTGAGATAGGAACTTCTGCGTGCTAGGTTCGCCGAGAAATGTGTGTCGGCCGTCCGGCTGACCTCTTCAATACGAATGGGTAACCGTTCATGTCCGATGAACAGCTCCAGCAGCCGCCGGATTTCTTCTTCGCTACTCCATTCATCCAGTGAGACTCCGATCGAGTTGTCGTCGAACCGTCGTAGATTGAACCCTTGCTCGTCAGCTCTGATCAAAATCTGCTCGGACCGTTCTTTCGTCAGTCGGATGTGTAGCGTGTCGAAAATCTGTTCTGCTCCCGTGTCGAATCCCAGCTGACGAAGTGCAGAAGCAAGGGTGACTGCCAATCCATGTACCCGTTCTGCAATCCGTCGCAACCCCTCCGGTCCATGATAGACCGCGTACATGCTGGCCATGATGGCTAGGAGGACTTGCGCCGTACAGATGTTGCTTGTTGCTTTCTCCCGCCGGATATGTTGTTCACGAGTCTGGAGGGCCAAGCGATAGGCAACCTTGCCAGTCGCATCTTTCGACACGCCGACAATGCGCCCTGGCATCTGCCGACGATACTCCTCTTTGGTCGCCAAGAATGCGGCGTGAGGTCCGCCGAATCCCAATGGAACTCCGAATCGTTGACTCGAACCCACCGCGATGTCGGCGCCAAACTCTCCCGGCGAGCGCAGCAGCGTCAGGGCAAGAAGATCTGTCGCCACTACGACTAACGCGCCGGCGGCATGGGCTTGTGCAACAAGGGCACTGTAGTCTCCGACATACCCATCGGTCGTCGGATATTGCAGCACAATACCCGCCAGTTGCGCGTCGGAGAAGTCAATGGCCTGCGTCGGCCCCACCTGGACCACGATGCCGAGCGGTTCTGCACGGGTCTGCACTACCGCAACGGTCTGGGGATGGCAATCCTGTGAGATAAAGAAGGTTTTGCGTTCACGACCAGCCGCACGAGAAGCAGCGAGACACATCGCCATCGCTTCCGCTGCAGCGGTCGCTTCATCCAATAATGACGCATTGGCCAGAGGAAGTCCGGTCAGATCAGCCACCATGGTTTGAAAATTGACCAGAGCTTCCAATCGACCTTGAGCAATTTCCGCCTGATAGGGCGTGTACTGGGTATACCAGCCAGGATTTTCAAGGATGTTACGCTGGATCACGGCGGGGACAATGCAATCGTAATAGCCCATGCCGAGCAGCGATCGATGGACGCGATTCTCTCTGGCGATGGACCGGAGCTCCTGCAGCACGGCCTGCTCTCCTCGATGACGAGGTAAATTCAGCTCCCGTCGAAGCCGAATATCTGACGGGACGACGGCATCGCACAGGGCCTCCAACGACGGCACGCCCGCACTGGCCAACATCTCGATGAGATCGGCCTCTGTTGGACCGAGGTGGCGTCGAACAAACATATCGGTGGGATCCCAAAAGTCCGGCGTGCTCATTTATCTTGTATTATAGCTTGAAGGGGCAACGCGGGTAACACGATGTCAGCCACAGACTGACCGGTTCGTTATATGACATATCCGCAGGTTGTCGAAGAGTACCACGTTCGCCCTCCCTTCTCCAAGCACAAGATCGGTCATGACACCTTGCCTTCTCGACAGAAAGTCGAGTATGAGTTTGGAGTCGATGCGACCTACCGAAGACGGCTCGCTCGATGTCGACTCCTGATTGCAAGGCAGATCGCTGTTGTCTGTGAAGATACACGACACCGTCATTGTGGGAGCAGGTCTTGCTGGGATGAGAGCCGCGCTCGCATCTCCTCCGGACCTTGACGTCGCCGTCATCTCCAAAGTCCATCCCGTCCGCAGCCACTCGGTGGCAGCCCAAGGCGGCATCAATGCCGCTCTGGGTGAGAACGATTCCTGGGAAGCCCATGCCTTTGATACGACCAAGGGAGGCCTCTTCCTCGGCGATCAGGACGCCATTGAGGCCATGTGTCGCGAAGCACCCGACGACATTCTCGAATTAGAACGGCTGGGAGTTATTTTCAGTCGAGACGATCAGGGCCGCATCGCGCAACGCCCATTCGGCGGAGCCGGATTTCCGCGGACCTGCTACGCCGCCGATCGAACCGGCCATGCAATCCTTCACGCCATGTACGAACAGCTCATGAAGCGCCGGATCCGCGTGTACGAAGAATGGTATGTGACGTCGCTGATCGAGGAAGACGGAGTCTGTCGAGGGGTGATCGCCTGGGACCTCATCCACGGTGGTCTCCACGCCATCGGCGCGAAAACCGTGATTCTGGCCACGGGAGGCAGTGGCCGCGTATTTCTCACGAGCACGAACGCTGTCATTAATACCGGCGACGGCATGGCCCTCGCCTATCGGGCTGGTGCTCCCCTGGCCGATATGGAATTCGTCCAGTTCCATCCTACGACGCTGAAAGACACCGGTATTCTCATCACTGAAGGGGCGCGCGGCGAAGGCGGCTACTTGCTCAACACACTCGGCGAACGTTTTATGAAATCCTATGCCCCGCAGCAGATGGAGCTCGCGACACGTTCCACCGTCTCGCTGGCCATCGGACAAGAGATTCTCGAAGGCCGCGGCGTCGATGGCTGCGTGCTCTTGGACCTGCGTCACCTGGGACGTCCGCGCATTCTCGAGCGATTACCGCAGATTCGGGAGTTGGCCATCGAGTTTGCCGGTCTTGATCCAGTCGAAACGCCCATCCCTGTCCGACCCGGCGCTCATTATCAGATGGGCGGCGTCCGTACCAATCAGTGGAGTGAGACCGCGATTCCGGGTCTATACGCAGCCGGCGAATGTGCCTGCGTCAGTGTCCACGGAGCGAATCGCCTTGGCGGGAACTCACTTCTCGAAACAATCGTTTTCGGCAGGCGGGCAGGACGACGCGCCAGTGACTACGCCAGAACCCTCGTTCCACGCGCACTCTCAGACACAGCGCTGAAGAAGGAAGAGAGGCGACTACAGCAACTCCTCTCGAACGAAGGACCTGTGCGAGCCTGGCAGCTTCGTGATGAACTGGGGAAAACGATGAGCCTCAACCTCGGCCTCGTCCGCACAGAAGAATCCATACGGTTCGCCATGGCCGCGGTCGAATCCCTCAAGGCCCGCGCGCATGCCGTGACCATCCAAGACAAGGGACGAGTGTTCAATACGGATCTCGTCCAGGCACTTGAACTGCAATCGTTGTTGGATATCGCGGAATCGATCGTCGCCGGGGCGCTCGCCAGAACTGAAAGCCGAGGCGCTCATTACCGCTCCGACTTTCCGCAACGCGACGATGTCCACTGGCTTCGGCACACACTCACCCGTCGAGCATCCGGGGGCCCCATCCTCACATACGAGCCGGTTACGATTACCCGTTTCCAGCCGACAAAGTGACAGCGCCACACAGAACGGACAGAGCGAGTTTTGTTATAATGGCATTGACGTCATGCGTATCCTCGTAGTCGAAGACGAAACGAAAGTCGGCTCTTTCATCAAGCGCGCGCTTGAAGAAGAGAGCTACGCTGTTGATTTATGCGAAGATGGTGCGAAAGGCCTCGAGATGGCGCTGGGCACAAGCTACGACTTGGTCATCGTCGATCTCATGCTGCCTTCGCTGCCAGGCCTCGATGTCCTCAAAGGCATCCGCGGGGCCCGCATTCCGACTCCCGTTCTGATCCTAACCGCTCAATCGCAAGTCGACCAGCGGGTCAAGGGGCTCGACGCAGGTGCAGACGACTACCTCACGAAACCCTTCGCCATCGATGAACTCCTCGCTCGGGTCCGGGCTCTTCTCCGGCGAGGAGCTACCGAGAGCCCTGGCATACTCCAGGTCGACGACCTCGTCCTCAATCCTGCGACCCGTGAGGTAGTCAGAGGCGGGCAGCGGATCGATTTGACCCTAAAAGAATATGCCTTGCTCGAATACCTGATGCGGCACGCCGGCCGCGTCCTTACCAGGCCCATGATCTCCGAACATGTGTGGAACCAAGATTTCGATACGTTCACGAACGTTATCGATGTGTACGTGAATTACTTGCGCAATAAGATCGACCGAGGTCGCAGCAAAAAGCTCATTCACACCATTCGGGGAAGTGGCTACATGCTGAAGGCCGACTGATGCCGCTACGGGTTCGGCTCACCCTCTGGTACGGCAGCGCCCTTGCGCTGGTCTTGATTGCTTTCTCGACCATCCTCTACGTCGTTACGGCCCGCAGTCTTCGCGACGCCGTCGATCAGTCGCTGGAAGAAACTGCGTCGGCCGCGGTGCGCTCCTTGGAAGAGCGGGGGTTTTTGCCGCTGATCGACGAAGAGGAGTTGCTCTCGCAATTTCCCGAACTCGCGCGGATCGACAAGTTCTTCCAAATCTTCAGTCCTTCCGGCACTATCACGATCCGATCGCCGAACGTCAAGCAACATGAGGTACCACTGAGTCGCCAGGCATTGGAGGTCGCGTTCTCCGGCCGGACCATTTTCGAATCCGCCAAGTATCCGAAAGAACCGCCGCTGCGCCTCATCTCCGTCCCGATCATTTATCGAGGCAACCTTCTCTACATCGTGCAAGTCGGCACCTCCATGGAGTCGGTCGAGGGGACCTTGAGCAGGCTCCTGCTCGTGCTGGTGGTCACGATGCCATTGGCTTTAGCCGTGTCGCTGGCAGGCGGGTGGTTTCTCGCTGGACGCGCACTCCGGCCGGTGGATGCGATGACCTTGGCTGCGCAGCGGATTGCAGGGGGCGACCTCACACAGCGGTTGACCGTACCTCAATCGGGCGATGAAATCGGGCGATTGGCGGGAACGTTCAACAATATGATTGCACGGCTGGAAACATCGTTTCGGCAAATCCGCCAATTCACGAGTGATGCCTCGCACGAATTGAGGACGCCCTTGACCGTCATGAAGGGTGAGACGGAGCTGGTCCTCCGTCGGCCTCGCCCGGTAGAGGATTATCATTCGGTGCTCGAAAGCAATCTCGAAGAGATCGATCGCATGACAAACATCGTGGACGAGCTGTTGTTCCTCTCCCGGGCCGACATGGGCGAGGTCAAGATGGCGTTCCTGCCCGTTAAACTCGAATACTTAGTGGAGGACATCCATCGCCAGGCCACGCTGCTGGGACAAGACCGGAATGTCGAGGTCGTGCTCGGAACAATAACCCCAGCGGTCGTGCTGGGTGATGAACTTCGGCTTCGTGAACTGCTGCTGAATCTGGTCGAGAATGCCATCAAGTATTCGCACCCCGGTGGTAAGGTGGAAGTGTCCCTCCTGACAGAAGGGCATCATGCACGTGTACTCGTGACCGACCAGGGAATTGGAATTTCGAGTGAAGATCAGCAGCGCATCTTCGATCGATTCTTCCGAACAGACGAGGCACGGGCTCACACCAAAAAGGGGACAGGGCTTGGACTCGCCATCTGCGCATGGATCGCCGACTCGCATAAAGGCAAGATTACGGTCGTCAGCGCACCTGGACAGGGCTCGACTTTTACGGTGATCCTCCCGCTTGCACCCTCATCGGCTTAACAACTTCTAATACCGACCTAATCCACTTCTCATTGCCGGTTGGTACGTTGGTCGTAGATCGCTGTATCAACTCGAGGCGTCATTTGGCATCAACATCATGAAGGAGGAACCTATGAGACAGCGCATTGGTCGATCGCTCGGGACCACGGTCGCGATACTGGCCCTGGGCATTCTTTTGCTTTGGGGTGGTCAGGCCTTGACAGCTTCGTCTGCATCCAGTTCTGGCGCCCCACTTACCGCTCCCAACGCCGTGACGACGACGGCATTACTGTCCAACGGCTTTGCGGAGGTCGCGAAAGCAGTCACGCCGACCGTGGTAAACATCACGACTGTCACGGCCGAAAAGATTTCTGACGGCCCTTCGATGTCGGACGAGTTGCGCGAGCGAATGGAAGAATTCTTCGGTGGACCAAGAGGTCCCTTCGGCCCTCGCGGATTCCGAAGCCCGCAAGGTCCCGGTGAGCCGCGAGGCCATCGTGGCGGCGGTCAGGGATCCGGTGTCATCGTTTCGACAGATGGGTACGTACTGACCAACAACCACGTGATTGATGGAGCGCGTGAGGTGACGGTCACGCTGCCGGACAAACGGGAATTCAAGGGCAAGATTGTAGGAGCTGATCCGAAAACCGATCTGGCTGTCGTCAAAATCGATGGCGAAAACCTCCCTGTTGTCGCCTGGGGCGATTCTTCGAAGTTACAGGTCGGCGAGTATGTCCTGGCGGTCGGGAACCCGTTTGGGCTGAACTCGACCGTCACCCTTGGCATCGTCAGCGCGTTGGGGAGAGGTCGCATGGGGATCACGCAGTACGAAGATTTCATTCAAACCGACGCGGCGATTAATCCGGGCAACTCAGGCGGGGCCCTCGTCAACACGAGTGGTGAATTGGTTGGGATCAACACCGCAATCTTTTCACAAACCGGCGGTTATCAGGGGGTGGGCTTTGCCGTCCCAACCAGCATGAGCAAGCCGATCTATCAAAGCCTGATTAAGCATGGGAAAGTCATACGAGGTTACCTCGGCATCGGCATTCAAGACCTCAATCAGGACCTGGCTAAGTCATTCAACATGAGAGACGCCAAAGGAGCCCTCGTCAGTGAAGTCAAGGAGGATAGCCCGGCCGACCAGGCAGGTCTTAAGCAGGGCGACATCATCGTGACCTATCAGGGCTCGTCCGTGGAAGACGCAGTGGCCCTGCAACGACTGGTGACGAGAACCGCAGTCGGCGCGAAGGTCCCAGTCAGGGTGATTCGTGACGGCCATGAAAAGGATCTTACGGTCACGATTGGGGAACAGCCTGAGACCACCAAAATCGCCAAAGCAGAGATGGGTGAGGCGGACTATGCCTTCGCTGGAGTGGCTGTCCAGGATCTCGACCAAGACACGGCCAAAGAACTCGGGATGAAGGGGAAAGCCACCGGCGTGGTGGTGACGAGCGTCGAACCAGACAGCGGTGCGGACAAGGCGGGTCTGATGCCTGGTGACGTGATCAGAGAGATCAATCGTCAACCGGTGAAATCCGTCAAGGACTTTGAAAAGGTTTCGTCCCGTGTCAAGAAAGGTGAGAACGTGTTGCTTCTGATCAACCGGCGCGGCGCAGCTCTGTTCTTATCCGCAAAAGCGTAAACGCAGAAATGGAGCAGGGCTCGGGGAACCGGGCCCTGCATTATCCGAAGCTCCCCCTTTCAATATCTCCGCTAGTCAAAGACAACCGTTTTTCTCCCATACACCAAGACGCGATGCTCGATGTGTCGGCGCACAGCCCTGGCCAGCACAATCTCCTCGAGATCTCGTCCCTTCCTCACAAGATCTTCGACCGTATCCCGGTGGCCGACCCGGATCACGTCCTGTTCGATAATAGGACCTTCATCCAGATCTTCTGTCGCATAGTGGGCCGTCGCTCCAACAATCTTCACGCCTCTGTCATAAGCCTGCCGATAGGGATTGGCTCCGATAAAGGCCGGCAAGAACGAATGGTGAATGTTGATGACAGGGCAGCCTACATGAGCGAGAAAGCCGGCACTGAGAATCTGCATGTAGCGAGCCATCACCACGAGCTCGACACGATGTTCCTTCAAAACAGACAGTACGTGTTGCTCCTGTTGGGGTTTCGTCTCTTTCGTGACCGGACAGACCACGAAGGGGATGTTGAACAGCTCGGTCCACGAGACACAGGTCTCATGATTGGAAATAATGACAGGGATGTCGACATGCAACTCGTCTCGCTTCTGCCGCTGAAGCAGATCGGCCAGGCAATGGTCCTGTTTTGAAACAAGCATTCCGACTCTTGTACGATGGCTGGTCCGATGGACTTCGAACCGCATCTCGAAGACCTTGGCGATAGAGGCGAACGCGACCGGAATATCGTCAGGTGGAATCTGCAACCCATCGGTGGCAAATTCCATCCGCATCAGAAAATCGTTGGTTTCTTCATCCGTGTGATGATCCGAATCGAGGATGTTACCGCCGAAGTCGTGAATAAACCCGGAGACACGGGCCACGATGCCCTTGCGATCTTTACAGTGGATCAGAAGGACAACGGAATCTCTTCTAGTCGACATGCACTCTCGACGACTCCATGAATGGAGTGATGGGTTGCGCAGGGGATGAAGAACCACGTGATGAGATGAGGGCCACCCTTAGCCGACGACGTGGCCTACGAGGTCGTATACAGCGGCATCGGTGATGGCGACTTTGACCATTGCACCCGGCGCAGGAACAGTCGTGTCTTGGCGTACGCGTGGCGGATGGGCGAGGCTGTCGGCCGCATCGTTGATGTACACGACCCCGTCGATTTCCGGAGCGAGTCCTTCATGGCGACCTTCCAGCAACCATTCGGTTTCTTCGGAGACACCATCAACTAACACGTCCACGACTTCACCGATGCGCGCACGTCCCTTCGCAGCGGTAATGCCTTCCTGCAATGCCAGGATTTCATTCCGACGGTCCTCCATCACCGATCGGTCAACTTTTCCGTTAAGCGAGGTAGCTGGTGTATCCTCCTCGTCCGAATACAGAAATACCGCAACCCGATCGAACTCCGTCTCTCGGACGTAGGATTTCAATTCCTCGAAGGCCTCCTCTGTTTCTCCCGGAAACCCCACGATGAACGCGGTGCGAAATGTCACGCCGGGAATGCGCATACGGATTCGCTCGACGAGCGAGGCAATCGCTCTGCGGTCTCCCAATCGGTGCATCCGTTTGAGCATCCGATCATTGATGTGTTGGAGTGGCATATCGATATACTTCGTGATTTTCTCCTCACTCGCATAGAGATCCAGCAAGTCGTCGGTGACTTGCTGCGGGTAGAGATAGAATGGCCTGATCCACCGGAGGCCCTCCACTTTCACGAGCTCTCGTAACAGCGTGACCAATCCGTGCCGCACACCAAGATCGACTCCGTAGTTCACCGTGTCTTGAGAAATCAGGTTGATCTCTTTTACTCCTCCTGCAGCCAGTCCCCTGGCCTCTGCCACAATCGAGTCCACCGGCCGGCTGCGCTGCTTACCCCTCATGATCGGGATCGCGCAGAACGCGCAGTTTCGATTACACCCTTCGGCAATCTTCACATAGGCGCTGTGAGCCTTTCCCAGCCGCAGGCGAGGAGCGTCCGCGTCATACAAATATGGAGGCTCGCTGATCCAGAGACGCCGCTGCCGCCTTTTTGGCGCAAGGAGGGCCCGGCAGATCTCTGCAATTCTGCCAAACTCACCGGTCCCCACGACGCCATCAAGCTCCGGCAATTCTTTGATCAGATCGCGTTGGTAGCGTTGCGCCAGACAGCCGGCAGCAATCAGTACTCTGCAGGACCCGGACCGTTTGAGCTTGCCATGCTCGATGATCGAATTGATCGATTCCTGCTTGGCCTCTTCGATGAAACCGCAGGTGTTAATAATGACGACCTCGGCCTTCTGCGGGTCGCCGGTCAGTTCGAACCCGTCCTGAACGAGGGTGCCTAGCATGATTTCGGAATCGACCTGATTCTTGGAACAACCCAGATTCACAAAGCCGATGGTGGTTGCACCAGTGGCGGTGTTTCGGACCGGGTGTTTTCGACGAACCTGAATAAGCGACGTGGTCATAGCACATCAGTCTACGGGACCGTCAAAAAGCCTGTCAATTGAGAGGACTTGCGCGCCACCGCTTGGTTCCCCTACAGTGCAACCCATGATCCGCACGTTTCACGGCATAAAACCTACCATTCCGAAATCCTGTTTCATTGAAGACACCGGTGTGGTGATCGGCGACGTGGTGATGGGAGAAAACTGCAGCGTGTGGTTCCACGCCGTCATTCGAGGAGACGTGCACTTCATCCGAATCGGAGACCGCACCAACGTACAGGATCTCTGTACGTTGCATGTCACCCACGACACGCACCCGCTCATCATCGGGAGCGACGTGACGATCGGCCACAACGTGATCCTCCACGGTTGTACCATCAAGGATCGGGTGTTGATCGGAATGGGCGCCGTCATTATGGACGGGGCCGTGATTGGAGAAGACTCGGTCGTGGGTGCTGGTGCACTCGTGACCGAAGGGACGGTCGTGCCGGCGAAAAGCCTGATCCTCGGCTCACCCGCCAAGGTGAAACGAGCTGTCACCGAACACGAACTGGTGTGGATCAAGGAATCAGCGGACAACTACGTCAACTATGCGAGTCAGTATCTCGGCGATCCAGAAAAGGCAAGAACCGGCTTTCAGTTCTAATATTCCGACCTTTTGCCTCGATCCTCATCTCACTTCCCAATCTTGATGAAACAAATCGGGTCGCCGACAAGTGCCGTTGCATACTGTCGGCGCTCGACCCGATAGGGAATCTTGTGACGATGACACCACTCGGCGATCCAGACGACTTCTTCTGTGGAGGTCGTGACAAGCCCCGGCCTTATAAGCTTCGGCATGCACCGATCGACAATCTTGCGAACCTTCCGGCGCTCCTTCTCGAATTTGTGCGAGTCGAAGGTTACAGGGTCGGCCCGTCCGTATGAGAGCCGTGACACATAGGGAAAGCGTTCCGGATCATTGAGAACGCTCACGATCCAGAGATGATCGAACCTTCCTTGTGCTGCTGTCGCATCACGCGCTAGAAATGTCACGGGCGATAGCCGGCAGGCACGATTGAGTATCGTGACCTCCGATCGGCGAAGGTTATACGGCTCGACCACCCGCTGAAGTTCGAGCGTTTCAACCAATAGCACGGGCAGCTCTGCCACGCCAGCCCCGACGTATAGGCTCCAGCCACCGCGCGCAAGCTTGGCCCGCAAGGCCACGGCTACGAGACTACCTAAACGCTGACAGGGCCGTCGCTTTACGCGCCAAAATTCCTCTCCGCCCTCATAGCAATACACATCACCGAGGGCACGATAGTCGAGCCGCCCATATACCCGAGCGATTGTCCGCCGGGTGCCCTTGCTCAGGGATCGTGACACAGACCTTCTCATCTCACTCCGGCCAGCTCCGCTGTCACGGCCGTGACGGTATCAATCACCCCGACGAGAAATCGCACATTCAGCGTCTCGACCGTATCGGTTTCTCGATGGTAGTGGGGATTGCGGAAGTTCGCCGTGTCGGTCAGCATGACAGCCGGGTAGTTAGCATCCCAGAACGAGGCATGGTCACTTCGCCTCGTATGGGGGAGGACTTCGCCGCATCCCGGTACGATCAAGGATTGGGTTTTCAGTGCAGGTGCGCGAGACGTGGCACTCCGCTCGATGGCTTGAACGAGATCACGCGCGGTCTCGTTCCCCACGATCGCCAAAAAATCTCCCACGGTCGGAACAGCCTGCGGCACACCGGGCGGAACCTGCTGTGACGCGGGCCGGTTCGAAGAAAATCCCACACATTCCAGAATAATCACGCCTGCGAGCGCTTGGCCATCGGCTTTCAATCGAGCTGCGAGGGCTCGACTGCCCAAACGATCCTGTTCTTCCAAGCAGAAGCCCACCAACCAGACCGGCCGGGAAAACGCAAACTTTCGCAGTCGCGCGGCCATTTCGAGCAGCACCGCGAGTCCGCTGGCGTTATCGTCGGCCCCCGGTGAGTCTGGTACAGTATCGTAATGTGCGCCGATCAGAAGGGGGGACGAATAGGCTCCGCGGAGACAACGAGATGGAGTCTTGACGGCGACAATGTTCCGATAGGTTTCGCCCAACGCGCTGAATGATTGGTGGGAAACGTTCCATCCCGACTTCGCAAACTGGGTGGCGAGATAGTGTGCGGTCTTCTTGAGTGCGCGTGGACTCCGCTCGGGATGGCGCTCGCCAACGAGCGATTGGAGATACCGGCTAATTCGGAAATGTGCTGGTGACACAAGAAGGGCCAGACGGGGCTGAAGCGTTAGGCGACGATTTCGGTCCCGATCCCTTTGTGGGTAAATACCTCAAGAAGAATCGCGTGCGAGATTCGTCCGTCGATGATATGGGCTTTGCCGACTCCGCCAGCCAACGCATCCAGACAGGCATGGACCTTGGGCAGCATCCCTTCGCTGATCGTCCCCCTCTTGACCATCCGCTGAACATCCTTTCGTGAAACGGTCGACAGGTGGCGGCCCTTGGCGTCACGGATACCTTTAACATCCGTCATCACAACCAGTTTTTCAGCCGTCAAGGCTCCTGCGATCGCCCCAGCGACGAGATCAGCGTTAATATTGTACGTGTTGCCTTCCCGGTCCGTTCCGATCGGAGCGATGACAGGGATGTAATGGTCCTGCTGGAGCTTCAGCACTAAGCTCGGGTCCACAGATTGGACTTCCCCGACAAGCCCGAAATCTTCTCCATCCTCTTCGCCGTCGTCCAGATCTTTTTCTAGACTTTCGGCCCACGCCTTGGCGGTGAGCGGGCGTGTCAGCATCAGACCCCCGTCTTTGCCACTCAATCCCACGGCGCGACCACCATGGCGATTCAAGAGATCGACGATTTCCATGTTGATCTTCCCGGCCAAGACCATTTCCACGATTTCCATGGTGGCTTCATCGGTGACCCGGACACCATGTCGGAACTTGGGTTCGATGCCCAACCGGTCCAGCATCTTGTCGATTTGTGGCCCACCGCCATGAACGATGACCGGATTCAGGCCGACATACTTGAGCAGGACAACGTCTTGTGCGAACCGCTCCTTAAGCGACGCATCCGTCATCGCGTGGCCGCCGTACTTAATAACGATCGTCTTGCCCCGGAAGGTTCGGATGTAGGGCAACGCCTCGATGAGGACGTTTGCTTTCTTGATCAGTTTGTTCATTGTTCGCCCCAACTCTCAGCGTCCAACCATCGGCCCCCGTCTTTACCTCAAGACCGGTTGCTGGCTGGGAAGTGGCCGTCGACAACTCGTTGCTGGATGCAGCGGCTCACTCCTTGGCCGCGGCGATTCTATCAATTTCTCCGAGAAATACAATCCCAGTCGATCCATTTGGGTGGCAGAGGCAGGGACATCAGCTTCGCCGAGACGAGTTCTTGCGGTCAGTGGTCGATAGATCGTCATCTCTTGCCTTCCTTGGCGAGCCCACTTTTCATGGCGCGTCCGGCTCGCGGGTGAGTCTTGTCGTACAAGGCAAGGAGTTGGTCCATAGCGACGTGCGTATATTTCTGCGTGGTACTGAGCGAGGCATGTCCCAGCATTTCCTGGATGGCTCGCAAGTCGGCTCCCTCGTCGAGAAGATGCGTCGCAAACGAATGGCGCAACGTGTGCGGACTCACCGGACCGCCAGGAAGCGCGCGCGAGTATCGCGCCACAAGTCGGGCGACACTGCGCGCTGTCAGTCTTCCCCCGCGGCTGTTGCAGAAGAGTGCCGTCCTGTTGAGATTTGAATGCCGAACGTTGGGGTTTGAGGCGAGCCAGACTCTATATTGTCGGATGGCCTCCACCGCCAAATCTCCGATCGGCACAATCCGCTCTTTTCGACCCTTCCCCTGCAGACGGACAAGCCCTTCCTTTGATCTGAGGTCCTCCAAATTGATCCCTACCAATTCGCTGACGCGGGCACCGGTCGAGTAGAGGGTTTCGAGAATTGCGCGATCGCGTAATGACCAGCCGGCCGTCGTATCAGGAAACTCCAGCAACGCCTGGGCCTCGTCTTTCGTTAAGACACGGGGGAGCTGTTTCGGTTGTTTCGGCGACCTGACATCCTCGGCGGGGTTTTGTGGAACAACCCCTTCTCGCTGGAGATACCGAAAGAAGCTGCGGAGGCAGGCGAGCTTTCTCGCTAAGGTGGTGCGTTTCTCGTGCTTGCGATCCAGCCACCGAAGATAAGCGCGGATACTATCAGATTGTACAGCGGCAGGTTCAATAGGTTGAATTCCCGCGGAACCAGCGGTCAGGAAGGAAGCAAATTGCCGGAGGTCGGACGCATAATTCCGCAGCGTTTCTCGTGATGCCCCCCGCTCAACATCAAGAAACGTCAGGAAAGCCCGAACTGCTTTATCCATGTGGACAGGTCCTCGAGAGCGCGTTGCCCCAACAGCCGCCGCTTTTGTTCCTTATCGCGAACGGGAGTCGCCAGGGGCGGGAAGAGCCCGTAGTTGATATTCATCGGTTGAAAATAACGGGGATCCGTCGCCGTGATGTGAGACACGAGACAACCATGCGCGGTGGTCGAAGGCGGCGTGACCAGAGGAAGCCCCGCAAGCCCGCGGGCGGCATTGATGCCGGCAAGCCCTCCCATCGCCGCAGAATCCGTGTATCCCTCCACACCAACCAACTGCCCAGCAAAGAATAAAGTTTCTCGTTCCTTGAACTGGAGTGTGTTGCGCAGCAGTTGCGGAGCGTTGATAAAGGTGTTGCGATGCAGGCTGCCATAGCGGAGGAACTCGGCCTGTTCAAGACCGGGGATCATTCGGAACACCCGCTTTTGTTCCCCGTAGGTCAATTTCGTCTGGAAGCCGACCAGGTTGTAGCAGGAACGATGCGCATTCTCCGTCCGTAACTGTACGACGGCGTAAGGCTTCGTGCCTGTTTTGGGATCTTCCAATCCCACCGGCTTCAAGGGGCCGAATTGCATTGTCTGCCGTCCTCGCTCGGCCATCACTTCAATCGGAATACAGCCCTCGAAGTAAGGCGTCTTTTCGAAGTCTTTCGGCTGGACCTTCTCTGCCGCGAGCAAGGCTTCGTAGAAATTGTTGTATGTCGTCTCGTCCATGGGACAGTTCAGATAATCGTCGCCACCCTTGTCATAACGTGAGGCGCGGAACACGATATCCATATCGACGGAATCGGCGTCGACAATCGGAGAAATGGCATCGTAAAAATACAGATGTTTGGTTTGGGTCAGTCGGGCAATGGCCTGGGACAGCTTATCGGACGTCAAAGGACCAGTAGCCACCACGCAGAGGCAGTCCGTCGGAATGTCGGGAATTTCTTCTCGCAGAATGCGAATATGAGGATGGCTCTCCAGAGCTTGGGTGATCCTGAAGGAAAACAGCTCTCGGTCAACGGCCAAGGCCGAACCGGCCGGAACGCGAGATTGATCGGCCGCCCGCATAATTAGCGAGTTGAGACGGCGCATTTCCTCCTTCAAGATTCCTGGGGCATTTTGTAGGTCCACTGAGCCGAGTGAATTGGAGCAGACGAGTTCCGCTAGTCCACCGGTTTTATGAGCCGGCGTCATTTCTTTTGGACGCATCTCGTAGAGCGTGACTTTGGCCCCTCGATTAGCGGCCTGCCAGGCCGCTTCCGATCCAGCAAGCCCTCCACCGATGATGACGACGTCATCCCGCACTGCGCGAAGCTCCATGAGGGAAAAACTGCGAGAGAAGGCATTGTAGGAACCGCGTTTTCGGGAAGTCAAGGCGAGCTGAATGTAGGGACGAGGCAAAGGGTATGAAGCTAGAGGTTCCTCCTTGAAATCTCTAACTGCAAACCCCTCGATCAAGTTACCCGCTGTGTTGATCCCTTTTGAAGCACCATGCTAGACTCGCGCACCGTGGGCGATTAGCTCAGTGGGAGAGCGCTTCCTTCACACGGAAGAGGCCACAGGTTCGATACCTGTATCGCCCACCATCTTTTCAACCACTTCCGAGACAGCGCTCTTCGACGTCCTCAGCACTGTGGTCGATTTTGTGTCACGGTGCCCGCGTCGGTCCAGAACATCCACCCCATCCCGCAAGCTCTCCGGGTAGTGATGGGCATACCGTTGCGTCATCATCGAAGACTTGTGCCCGAGGAGCCGCTGCACCTTGTACAGATCGATCCCGGATTGAACCAGCCGGGTCGCGAAGGTATGCCGGAGGTCGTGGAAATGACAATCGACGATGCCAGCCTTGGCCATCGCAGGCCGCAGAGCCCGTCGAAGATGGTTTGGATCAATAGGTGTGCCGGCCATACTCGGAAACACGAGACTTGTTTTCAGGTGGCGCACCTTGGCCTTCTCCGTGAGGAGAGCCATCACGGTCTGATTCAACGGCACCGTGCGTCGCTCCCCATTCTTCGATCGAAACACCGTCACCGTTCTCCGGAACAGATCAACTCCGCTCCACGTCAGCGCCAGGATCTCACCCAGGCGCATCCCGGTATGGAGAGCAAACACCACCAGTTCCCGCAGCCACGACGGGCAGGCGGCGAGTAATCGCGTCTCCTCATCTTCCGTCAGCCAGCGTTCTCGCTTGTTCGCGCCCTTTTCTAGGGACACCCGGCTGACCGGATTATCACGGCACCACTCCCACTCCCGCTTGGCGAGATTGAAGGCCTTTCTCAAACAGGTCAACTCTCGGTTGATCGAGGCGGCCTTCACCCCAGCCGCGTAGCGTCTGCTCTTGTAGTCAACGATCAGCTTGGGCGTGATCTGCGCCAAGGTCCGATCGCCAAAGAAATCCCGGAAGTGTTTGACGAACACCTGACAACTCTGTCGACTGGCCAGCTTGATCATATGTTCCCGTTCAAAGCGATCCATCAGCTCATCGAAGGTCCGCGTCCTTTCCTCCAAGCTGTCAAAATACTGCCCTTCGATAAGCTGAATCTTGACCTTGGCCAGGATCGACCCGGCCATGGCTTGATTGGTCGTCCCCGTAGACCGGCGTATCCGTTGACCCTGAAACATGAAATTCATCCACCAGACCTTACCTCGTTTAACGAGCCCCATCGTCTCCCTCCTTTCCCGTTGGGCTCGCTATTGGTCTGGTTTCCCCGTGGCGGGGATTATAGGCATCCCGCCTGGCGCGAGCAATGACTCGGCTAAGGTCAAACCCAGTTACACGCATGCGGTGCACGGGCCGGTCTTTAACTGGTTTTCGACAACTCTCTAGCCAATGGTCAATGTCATCCTTCCGGAAGCGCAGAAGGCCATGAATCTTCAGACAGGGAATTCGTCCCTGTGCCGCCCAGGCATAGAGGGTCGCCGGTTTGATTTGTAAGTGCTGGGCGAGAGCGTTGACGGTCATCAACATTGATGTCGTCTCGTGTGGACCTCATTAAGAGGGAATTTGCACAGGTATAGCGGAGACAGCATGAGTGATCAAAAATCCGACAACTAGGTCGCACGAGCATGTCGGGTCTTTGCTTCGAGGGCACTGCTTTGAAATAATCAACCCGATGAAGTATCGGCCAGAATCATGGCGTGACCGTCTCGAAGCCCAGGATGAAGACTCCCGAGCGTTCCTGCTATTGGGCCAAACGCTCGTGCAGCTGCTGGATCTTGCGGACAGGGGATTCGCACCTGAGGGAGCCCGCATTCTCATGGAGCAGGCGGCTTCAGTCGACTGGAGGAAAGCCTATCTCAACTCGCCGCAAGTGATGGCAGAGATGGCTAAGAGCTTTGATCTCCCAGCGACTGCAGAACTTCCGAGCAACGACAAAGCCCTTGGGCCGGTGCTGCGAGAAACCATGGATCGGCTCAAAGGGTTCATGAAGCGGATTGATGGCCTGACAGACCAACGGACCGGTCTCTTTACTCACGCAGCGATGAAGACGAAAGAACTGAAACGGGTCATGGACGCTGTGCTACCCCAACTCGGGAGGTTTCTGATTGAACTGAAGGTCGCCACTGATCATGTGCTAGCCCTGATGATATGGAAGACGACTATGCGCGACCTGCTGATATCAGCTGAGGCGGGTGATGATACGGCGCTATGCAAGGTGCTCTCCGTGAATCCCTTGCTGGCCTATCACGCATCGATCGGGCAGCGCATCCAGCAGGCCACGGCACACCGAGAGCATCTCATCCTTCGCCAGATTCAGAAGGCAATTGCAAAGCGTCCCCCTCGTCACAAGAATGCCAAGGCGGGCTTCATCATGGCCGGCTTGTGGGAAGCGAGGTTGAAACGACTCCCCTCCAGACAGATTCAAGGGTTCCTACGAGACGTGGGGGCTTCGCAACGTCCCTTCCCCACAGGCCTTGGAACGGTGTGCACAACGGTTGGGACTCAAGAAGTATTGCACCGAGTCGCCAAGGATGGGGAATGAAGACGAATAAACACCAAACGCTGTTGTTAGTGAAATCCAAGCAAACGGTACGGGCCAGGGATCTCGTGGAGGCATTTGGCTACTCGGCCCCGACCGCACGCTCGTACCTTTCCCACCTCAAACGACAGGAATTGCTGGAACGATCAGAGAGGGGTCACGGGCTGACCGATAAAGGACTAGCGCGCCTCGAATTTTTCGACGTGAGTGGATGCGCCGATCCTGCCTGCCCACTCTGTCGACAGAAAGCCGGTCTGCTTACCTGTCCCCGCTGCAGCTATCAATTGTCGAAAGAGAAACTCCGTATTCTTCCCGAACAGGACTTCCTGGTGGTCGTGCGTCATGCCGGGGTTTACTGCCACCGGTGCTGGAAGCTCCTCTTCAGCGAAGCCCAGGCGCATTTGATGGGCATTCCCAAGGAGGCCGCATGAAAGTAGGATGGAGCATTACCCCGCTCGGTTGGATCCTAATTGTTGTCCTCGCTACCGTCCTCCTCTACCACATTGTCACCAAGCTGAAGCGTCCCCCCAAAGAAAATTACTAGACACATCAGCTCTGCCTTTAAGGCGTGAAGTGCTCCCTCCAGCGTTCTCGTTCGTTTCGTACTCCATGTGTCTTTCTGTGTGACTCCCTTTCATCAATGAGTGTTTAGGTGATCCCACATGAGCACCGATGGCGTGAAGAGAGAGTCCATCACGCACAACTAGCTTACGCGTGGTACGCGGCTTTACTCACTGTACTCGAAATCACAAGCTTACTCCGTAGGTAGGTGAGCAACTGACTAAACCAAAGGAATATGCTTTTCGAAACCGTCTGTCTTGGGATCTGTGTTGCTAAAGTCGGGATTTGATTGAGGTCAATTCAGCCCCCAACATTGATGCGAGTTTCACAGGTCTTACCCTAATTGCCACAGGTCTTGGGACCTGGGAGAGAGCGAGGCTAAGTGACATCTGAGCCGAAAATAGCCCTGCAATTCGACCGTTAAATCTCCCTCATCATTGTCTCTAAGAAGACCCGCCTGGCTAGGTCCAAAATCCCTCCGATAATTGACGATGAGACTCGGTCGATTTCTCAGGAAATTTGACTTATCCTTGAGCCAGTCCAAAAACAAATCCTTATGAGCCCCCTACCAAATCGCAGTGTCTCTCTGAAACACGATGGACCAGCGGGCCTGGTCGTCTTCCTGGTCGCACTTCCCCTGTGTCTGGGTATCGCCCACGCCTCCGGGGCGCCACTGTTCGCCGGTATCATTGCTGGAATTGTCGGCGGCTGCCTGATATCGATGTTATCCGGCTCGCAGGTCAGCGTCAGTGGTCCGGCCGCTGGGCTCGTCGTGATTGTTGTCACAGCCATTCAGACCCTGGGCTCCTATCAAGCGTTCCTGGCCGCGGTGGTCCTCTGCGGGGTGATTCAGATCGGGCTGGGAGTAGCGGGTGCCGGAGCCATCGGCGATTATGTGCCGAACTCCGTCATCAAGGGGATGCTCGCTGGGATCGGGTTGGTGATCGTGCTCAAGCAGATTCCGCATGCGCTTGGCCAGGATCTCGACTGGATCGGCGACTTGAGCTTTCTGGAAGCTGACCACGCGAACACGCTGTCGGCTATCTTCACCGCCGCCGTTCATGTGCTCGACGGTCCGCTCGTGATTTCAGTGCTGAGTGTGGTCACCCTTATCGGCTGGGAGAAGCTGGCAAAAGGAGGGGCGCGCGTGTTCACGGTCGTGCCCGGCTCCGTCGTGGTCGTTGTGCTGGGAATTCTCGTGAATCAGGTCTTTCGAGTTGTGACTCCGGGACTGTACATCAGCGAGCCGCAGCACCTCGTGGACCTCCCGGTGGCCGAATCGTTCTCGGATCTGGTCCATCAGTTCACCGTCCCTGATTTTTCCGCGGTTGCAGACCCAAACTTGTGGGCGATCGGTCTGACGCTGGCTATTGTCGCCAGCATTGAAAGCTTGTTGTCGCTCGAAGCAGCCGATCGCCTCGATCCGTTCAAGCGGATCTCGCCCCCCAGTCGGGAACTCTGGGCGCAGGGGGCAGGCAACGTGGTCTCAGGGCTTCTGGGCGGCTTACCTGTGACCAGCGTTGTCATTCGTACCTCCGCGAACGTCTATGCCGGTGCCCGGACCTGGGTCGCCGCCTTTGTTCATGGGCTCCTCTTGCTGGCGAGTGCCTTGCTGATCCCGCACCTGCTGAATCAGGTCCCCCTGGCCAGCCTGGCGGCGATCCTCATCATGGTGGGATACAAACTCACCAAACCGGCCGTGTACCAGTCCGTGTACCGACTGGGCATGACCCAGTTCATCCCCTTTCTCGTGACCGTGATGGCCATTGTGTTCACGGACCTTCTCAAGGGGGTCTTGCTAGGCTTGGCGTGCGGACTGTTTTTCGTCCTCAGGAGCAACCACCGCGACGCGGTCACGGTCGTCACCAGGAACAAGGCCTGCCTCATTCGTCTGAACAAAGACGTGACATTTCTCAATAAGAACGAACTCCGAACGAAACTGCGAGCCATCGAAGGCGGGACCGATGTGCTAATCGATGGAACGAAAGCCCCGTACATCGACCGCGACATTCTGGAAGTCGTGGAAGATTTTCAGAAGATGGCTGACCACCAAGGCATCTCGGTCGAGCTCAAACATGTGGCAGGAAAAACCCTCAGACCGGAGCGCTAACATGATGGACCCGTACGTCAAGCTCTTGCTATCGAACGAAGCCTGGGTGAAGGAGAAGCTAGCGCTGCGCGGAGATTTCTTTGAACGGGCGGTCAGCGGACAGAACCCGCAGTTTCTGTGGATCGGGTGCTCCGATTCGCGGGTGCCGCCTGAGGACATGACCGGGTCGGAGCCGGGGGAGCTGTTCGTCCATCGAAACATCGCCAATCAGGTGTCCGACCACGACGTGAGTGTCCTGAGCGTCCTCGAGTATGCGGTAGGGGTACTACAGGTGCAGCACATTATCGTGTGCGGGCATTATCAGTGCGGCGGGGTGTTCCACGCGATGCAACATGAGGACAGCGGCGTCATCGACCAATGGCTCACCCAAGTGAAGGCGATCCACCGCCGCCACGCGGGGGAACTCGATTGCATAGCAGACTCCGCGCTGTGCTTCGACCGCATGGTCGAGCTCAATGTTGCCGCGCAGGTAAGGAATGTCGCCCAGACGGCGATCGTGCAGAAAGCTTGGTCAGGAGACCGGGGGCCTCACCTGCATGGATGGGTCTATGATTTGCGGACGGGGACACTCAAGGAACTTGAGACGCTGACCGGCTCGGACAAGTCTAGTCCTGGATGAAGGTTACACTGAACCCCAAACCGCTCGCATCGGAGAGCTAACGGGATCGTACAGCTCGAGTCTCAAAAACAGTTGATTTTGATGCTAGGCTAGCGTAATGAAATCCTCCCGCGTCATCAAGGTGTTAGAGGATTATTTTTAAAATGCTTTTGCCCTAGATTCGAAGAATCGGAACTAAGGTGATACTGATGAAGGACTCGCGAGTTACCGTTCTATTTTTCCTATCCTGTTTCTTTGTGGCTGGATTGGCAACCCAGTTCATCTGGGCAGCCACGGGAGATGCCGCAAAAGGGAAGATAATCTATGACACCAACTGCTTGCCCTGTCATGGGGAGCGAGGAAAAGGAGACGGCCCCGTCGCTGCAACACTCCGGCCGTCACCGACTCCTTTGATCAGTCCGAAGACGCGGGTTAAATCTGATGGTGACCTGCTGACTATAATTAGGGATGGTCGGGCGGTGATGCCGGCTTGGAAAAACCGGCTCAAAGACCAAGATATTCAGGATGTGTTGGCCTACATACGGAGCCTGAGCGAGTAACTCTGTGCGTACGGTGCTAAAAACATCTTCGCTTTATGATTTGAACGAGGGGGAGGACTTGCGATAGACGTATCAATTTGACATGTTGTGTATACAGTCTAACTCGAAAGCAGAAA
>Ga0187780_10000011_pt1 | contig 153421 bp, 163 predicted proteins | sample 1015_Q2_SP10_20__FD_132429 | JGI IMG/M metagenome (GOLD analysis project Ga0187780, IMG submission 132429) | Tropical peat soil microbial communities from peatlands in Department of Meta, Colombia - 1015_Q2_SP10_20_MG | ecosystem: Environmental > Terrestrial > Soil > Wetlands > Peat | place...
GACTTCGGCTTCACGCAATTTGGCGAGGATCTGTTCGACGGTGTGACGGAAACGTGGCATATGGCCCTCCTTTTGGCCCGACCCTAACATACAGGGTGGACCGGATTAAGGGGGCTAGGTCAGAAGCGCTTCGAGAGCGTACGACGAGAACCGAACGACAAGAAACAGCCCTCCACTCCAAACTCGTCGAAACTCGGCAGGTGTAACTGGCGGCTCTTCCATATTCTGCTAGACGCGAGTCAGCCAGGACTCATGGGTAGGATCTTCCCCGCGCACGATCGAAAAAAACCGCTTTTGAAGAGCTAGAGTGATGGGGCCCGGTTTTCCGGTTCCAATGAGACGGTTATCAATTTCACGGACCGGTGTGAGTTCGGCCGCCGTGCCCGTGACGAACACTTCATCGGCAATATACATCTCGTCGCGCGTGAACCGTTCCTCGAGGACCGCAATCTGCTGTTCCCGAGCCAGATCGATCACAGCATTTCTTGTGATGCCTTCCAAGATGGAAGTGAGGGGAGTCGTTTTAATCTGCCCCCTCCGTACGATGAAGATGTTCTCCCCTGTCCCTTCAGACACATAACCCTCGGGATCCAAGAGAATGGCTTCATCATACCCGTCTATTTTGGCTTCGCGTTTCGCCAGAATCGAATTCACGTAGTAGCCGGAAATTTTTCCCCGTGTCATCGACACATTGACATGGTGCCGAGTGAAAGAAGAGACCCGGGCACGCATTCCGTTCGCCAAGGCGTCGTCACCAAGATAGGTACCCCACTTCCAGGCGGCGATCGCCAGCTTGATGGGATTCTCAACGGGATAGACCCCCATCGCACCATAGCCGATGTATACCAGAGGACGAATGTAGCAGGCGTCCAAGTGGTTCACACGGACAGTCTCGACGATCGCATCCGCCACCTGCTTCCTGTCGTAGGGAATCTGCATCATGCCGATGTGCGCAGACTCGAACAGCCGATCGACATGTTCGCGGAGTTTGAAGATCGCTGACCCGGTTTTCCCCTTGTAGCACCGCAACCCTTCGAACGCAGCAAGGCCGTAATGAAGCGAATGGGTCAGCACGTGGACGTTGGCATCCGCCCAATTCACGAACCGACCATCCATCCATATTTTGGCACTTGGTTCGAGCATTAAGATCGTGACAAAAAAATGTGGGAGTACGTGAGCGGACTATAGCAGCGGGCCGGAAGAAGCGTCAAGCAAACCGGTAGACACAGCGCGACATTGAGTCCAGGCGTTATCAAACAGAATAAAAAGGAGCGTGAATCGACCGACCATTCGTGCGGATGACGTGAGCGATTTGCTTCGAGGCCATTGGAGCGATGCGTTCGAATTCGAGACCGAAGTCATACCCGTTTACCCACCGAACCGTAGCCCGCTCGATCTGAAGGGAACTTCCGTTCTCGGCAAAGATCAACCGAATCGCGATCTGCATGCCGGGCGTCACCGTATGGTCCCCTTGGACACGCATACCGGATTGAGACAAGTTCGTCATGATGCCCTTTCCGATGAATTCACCGCCAAGGTAATGAACGACACACCACGTAGGAATTCGACGGAAAGGTCTTAAGATAAATTGTGTTACTTTCTTCTGCTGATACGGTTTGGTCATTTCATTCATCAGACCATACCCCCGGCATCTTGACGTACCGAGTTGGACTATACCCAGATACACCGTGCTTCGACAGCCCACAAACAGGTTAGCCCTTTGGTAGGGGTTCAGAATTGCTTACGTGAGACTGACCAGCTGATCGGGGATGCGGCTGCTGCGTTGACATACTTCAAGTCCCTATGATATATAGGTTTTTTCGTGAGGAGGCGCAAAAAGCATGTACGCGATCATTGAGACAGGCGGAAAACAGTATCGAGTTGAGCCGGGAGCACAGGTGCAGGTAGAGAGCCTCCCCGGTGACGTCGGGGGAACGATCGAATTGAAGCACGTGCGGCTCATCCATGGCGACAAGGGTGTTGTTATAGGTCAACCGTTGGTCACTGGTGCAAAGGTTACCGCTGAGATTATTCGCCAGGGTCGGACCAGGTCGATCACGGTTTTTAAAAAGCACCGGCGGAAGAACTATCGCCGGACCCGTGGGCATCGGCAGGGATTTACACGACTGCGCGTTACCGGCATCGAAACAGCCTAGCGAGGACATGTCATGGCAACAAATAAAGGTGGCGGATCATCACGAAACGGGCGAGACAGCAATCCTCAATATCTCGGAGTCAAAGCCTATGGCGGTGAAACTGTCAAGGCTGGGGCAATCATCGTCCGTCAACGTGGGACGAAATTCTTTCCCGGCTTCAACGTGGGACTGGGCAAGGATCATACTCTCTTCGCCCTCATTCAAGGGGTCGTGAAGTTTGAAGGTGGTCGCGCACGCCAAAGAGTGAGCGTTTATCCTGCCCCTGCAAGTTCGTAAGCCACGTTCTCATCATTCTGTTAACAGAGTCTGTTTCCTAAACAGCGGGGAAACGCGCGCAGCTCTCGCGCGAAGTGGGGTATACTGTCTCGCTTCTAGATGGGATCATTTCGTAATGGACGGCCCTCATGTTTGTCGATGAAGTTCGGATCTTCGTCAAAGCGGGCCGTGGAGGCGACGGGGCCTGCAGCTTTCGTCGGGAGAAATACGTCCCGCGAGGGGGGCCTGACGGAGGCGATGGGGGCCATGGAGGAGATGTCGTGTTGATGGCTTCAGCCAGATTGACGACGCTCCTGGACCTGCGCTACCAACAGCAGTATGAAGCTCAGGATGGTGAACCGGGCGGCGGCTCGAACTGCTCCGGGAGGAGAGGGGAAAACATCGCCCTCGCAGTCCCGATCGGCACGGTGGTGTATGACGATAGCACAAACGAGGCGGTCGCGGATTTGGTCGCACCCGGTGATGCTTTCGTGGGAGCACACGGCGGACGAGGCGGCCGTGGGAACAGCCATTTTGCAACCTCGACGAATCGCGTCCCCACCCATTTTGAAACGGGAACGGATGGAGAAGAACGCTGGCTCCGACTCGAGCTGAAACTGCTTGCCGATGTGGGGCTCGTCGGTTTTCCCAACGCCGGCAAGTCCACTTTGATCGCTGCGATTTCTGCGGCGCGCCCGAAGATCGCCGACTATCCGTTCACGACGTTGACCCCGAACCTCGGCGTAGTCCGCTGGGGGAATGATCGCTCATTTGTCGTGGCGGATATTCCAGGCCTTATCGAGGGGGCTCATGAAGGCAAAGGTCTGGGATTTCAATTTCTCCGCCACATCGAACGCACCTCCTTTCTGCTTCACCTGATCGATGTCTCGGAATGGGCTCCCGATGATCCCGTCACGAGCTTCGAGGTCATGCGCAAGGAACTCCTTGCCTATGACGAAACACTGGCCGAGCGCCCGTTCGCCGTGGTGGGGACCAAGATCGACATCACGGGTGATGGCACACGTCTCCATCAATTGCAGACCTTCTGCAAACGCCATCGGTACAAGTATTTCCCCATCTCAGCCGCGACAAGAGATGGGCTGACGGAATTAGTGACATACGTTGGACAACAGGTCGAGAGCCTGAGAAATGCCCCATGCGAGACGAACTCCTGAGCCACGCCAAGCGGATCGTCATCAAACTCGGGAGCAGCCTCGTAGCCTCTCGAGAGTCAGGACTACGCCCTGACCAAATCGACCGACTTGCCGATGATATCGCGACCCTTCGGAGTGGAGGGCGAGAGATTCTCCTCGTCTCATCCGGTGCCATTGTCTCCGGCATCAAGAAGCTGGGCTTGAAGGAGTATCCGAAGAGTCTTCCCGTGAAACAGGCCGCAGCAGCTGTTGGACAAAGCCGGCTGATGTGGGCCTACGAAAAATCCTTCGAGCGATGCGGAGTCAAAGTGGCGCAGATTCTGCTCACTCATCATGATCTGACCGACCGGCGCCGTTTTCTGAATGCCCGGCACACGTTGACAGCGCTGATCGGCTTCGGCGTCATTCCTATCATCAATGAAAACGACACCGTGGCGGTGGACGAAATTCGGGTAGGTGATAACGATACGCTGGCGGCTGACGTCGCCCACTTAGTGGACGCCGATCTGCTCGTCATTTTGTCCGATGTGGAGGGATTCTTTACGGACGATCCTCGCAAAAATCCGGCGGCGACATTGATCTCGGTGGTCCCGGAGATTACCAGCGACATCGAGCAGCGAGCGGGAATGTCGAGCACGTTCGAAGGCACTGGCGGAATGGCCACAAAGATCCGAGCCGCAAAAAAAGTCGGTGAGTACGGTGTTGCCACTCTGATCCTCAACGGAGAGAAACCGGGGCTCCTGCCCATGGCCTTGTCCGGTGGAGCAGGCGGTACACTCTTTTCCGCAAAAGAACGTCGCCTGACCAGTCGCAAACATTGGATCGCGTTTACCTTGCGCGCCCGTGGACACCTCACTCTTGACGAAGGAGCGGTCGAAGCCCTAACCCGTCGGGGAAAGAGCCTTTTGGCATCCGGCATTCTCGGTGTTACTGGCTCCTTCGACGCCGGCGATCCAGTCAGTTGTACTGATCGCGATGGCAAGGAGTTTGCTAAAGGGTTGGTGAATTTCTCCTCCGATACGCTCGCGCAAATCAAAGGGCTGAAGACGGCTGAGATTCACTCGCGGATCGGTCCCCAAGAGTATGAGGAAGTGATCCACCGCGATAATCTTGTGATTCTCTAGTGCTGAGCGATGATTTCTGATGATTCTGAACCTCCCTCCGTCGCGCCCGGCACTGAACTCTTGGGTCTCACACGTGTTGGGCTACTGGGAGGCAGCTTCAACCCCGTCCACAACGGCCATTTGGCCATTGCGCGACAGACGCAGGACCTGCTCGGCTTCGACCAAATTCTCTTCATTCCCACCGGAGATCCTCCACATAAGCCTGTAGGGACATTGGCTTCGGCCAAGGACCGATATGAAATGGTCCGTCTGGCTATTGCCTCCGATCCCACCTTCGCTGTCTCAACCGTAGAAATCAATCGTCCCGGCAAGTCCTACACGCTCGACACCATTCGAGCATTGCGACAGCAATACGGCCCAGGGACGAGCCTGTTTTTCCTTATCGGTCTCGACGCGTTCTTGGACTTTCCGAGTTGGAGGGAACCAGCAACACTCCTGACCCTCTGTTCGTTCGTGGTGATTTCACGACCAGGCATCTCCTTCCAATCTTTGACACGCATAACCCTGCTTCCAGCGATTCCGAAAGAACCGCTCGGTGACTTGGATGAAGGGCGGAGGTCGAGGCTCGACGTCCCGCTCCCACATCAACAGCTCATCTGTGTCCATCTTCCTCCAACCCCTGTCTCTGCTTCGGATATCAGGAACAGAGTACGACAGAGCCAGCCGGTGACGAATCTGTTGCCGCCATCCGTAGAATCTTATATAATTCAGCATCATCTTTACTGAGGGGACACCGATCGCACGAACATCGAAGGCCACTGCCCTCGCCGTCGCAAGGGCAATGCTCGACAAAAAGGCCACGGATGTCGTTGTCCTCCATGTTGCGAAACTGACCTCTGTCACCGACTACTTGGTCCTGGGTTCAGCGGAATCTGACCGGCAGACTCGTGCCATTGCCGATCATGTGGATGGTATCTTGTCCTCATCCGGTTCCGCTCCGTTGAGCATTGAAGGGACCGCCTCTTCACCGTGGGTTCTGATCGATTTCGGCGATGTCGTTGCTCACATTTTTCGTCACGATATTCGCCAGCATTACTCGTTGGAACGGCTGTGGGCCGACGCCAAGCGTGTTCGTGTGCCGGACGAATCGGTCTCACGGCCGATGACGACACCATGGGTTCGACAAGTACGGAAAACGCGCGCGACGAAGCAGGTCTGATGACATGCTGCGACTTCTCGTCACTATTTTCCTGATCAGCACAGGCATCTTTGTCTACAGCTATTTCCGAGAACTTAATCCCGGAACCCTTACGATTCGGACAGGGCCGTCAATTCAATTCGAACTCAGCCCTGTGACCTTGGTCGTCTTTTCCATGGCCGTCGGAGCCGTCCTTGTGGCGTTCGCCGTCGGCATGCGTCAAACCGTGCATGTGATCGGGAATTGGCGTAACACAAGAATACTTCGGCGCAGAGAAAAACTTGACGCCCTCCATCGCGAGGGAACTCACGCCTTTATGTCAAAACGTACAGCCGATGCCATCGGGTTGTTCGAGAAAGCGCTGGCCATGGACCCGAATCGGACCGACTCGCTGCTTTGGCTCGGCAATATTTATCGTTCAGAGAACAACTTCGCCGAGGCGATCCGCTTGCACCAGCACGCCAATCGAATCGACGACCGGAATATCGAGGTCCTGCTGGAATTGGCGAAGGATTTGGAAGGCGCCAAACGTTATGAGGATGCGCTCCAAGCCTATTACCGAATCCTCAAGATCGAGCCGGACAACCTGACGGCTCTGATTCGAAAGCGCGATCTTCTCATCAGATTGGAGAAATGGAGCGACGCGCTTGAGATCCAGCACCGACTGGTGAAGGCGCCTCTACCCGAATCGGAGCGACGAACCGAAACTCATCTCCTGACCGGGTGCATGTACGAAGTCGGACGCCAGTTGCTCGAACGAGGACATCCGGACAAGGCCCGGCGCTATTTCCGCGGCGCCATCAAAAAGGATCGCACCTTTCTTCCGGCGTACATCGGGCTCGGCGAGATCCTAATCCGCGAAGGTAAAACGAAGGACGCAGTCGAAATTCTCAAGAAGGTCTATGCCAAAACCCGCAGCATCATCATCCTGCATCGGCTCGAAGAGTTTTTTCTCGAGCAGGGTGAGCCCAGTGAAATAATCCGGATCTACCAAGAGGCCCTTCAGCAGGATCCTCATAACACCGCCTTGCAATTCTACCTGGGCAAACTCTACTACCGGCTCGAAATGATCGACGAAGCGTTCGATCTACTCTCAACGATTGAGGGTCCGCAGGATCAGATGATGGACTACCATAAAATCATGGCCAACCTGTTCTTGCGAAAGCAGCACATGGAACAGGCCGTCATCGAACTGAAAAAAGCCCTCCATTTCAAGAAGCGCGTCGTCGTCCCCTACGTGTGCACCGCGTGCCAGCAGGAATCGGTCGAATGGGCCGGCCGGTGCCGGCGCTGCGGGAACTGGAATACCTTCGTCTCGCTGCCCGGACCTGAGAGCGCCCAAGCGACCGGGGGGCCAGACGACCGTCCAACACCGGTGCGCACAGTCCCCTACCAAGGCATTGCTTCTCCCTTCGAAACCGTGTAGGTTCCCCACGCCCCGTCCGTTATCCAAGAATCGCAGTTCCGTCATTCCATAGCGTGCGAAGGAGCCGTTGATGGTCGACTATCAACAGTTAGCAAACAAAGCCCTCCTCGACGAACGGCTCAGTCGTTCGGAATGTCAGGCCGTTTTGGATACGCCGGACGACGAATTGCTCACGCTTCTCCAGGCCGCTTTCACCGTCCGTTCCCGCTACTTTGGGAAGACCGTTCGTCTTCAAATGTTGATGAACGCGAAGAGCGGGGCTTGCCAGGAAGACTGCCACTACTGTTCGCAGTCGGCTGTCTCCACCGCACCCATCGAACGCTACAATCTATTGCCCCAGGAACAGATGATCGCAGGAGCGCGACAGGCTGCCGCCTCGAAGGCCCAGCGGTATTGCATTGTCATCAGCGGCAGGAGTCCTTTAGACCGCGAGATCGATGAAATCGCCGGAGCCGTGCGATCCATCAAGCAAGACCTTCCCATTCAGATTTGTTGTTCTCTCGGTCTCATGAATGAAGCTCAGGCCAGGCGGCTGAAGGCCGCCGGTGTGGATCGCGTGAACCACAACCTGAACACCAGCGAAGCCTATCACGCTTCAATTTGCACGACACATACGTTTCAGGATCGGCTCAGCACGATCCGAAACGCCCGAGCCGCTGGTCTCGAAATCTGCTCTGGCGGCATCGTCGGGATGGGCGAGAAAGATGAGGATCTCATTGACCTGGCAATGGCCCTGCGGGACGTGAGGCCCGATTCGATTCCGGTGAATACCCTTCATCCTGTCGCGGGGACACCCTTGGAACATTGCCGTCATCTTACTCCGCAACGATGCCTTAAAGTTCTATGCTTGTTCCGGTTCCTCCACCCACGAACTGAAATCCGCATCGCCGGCGGACGGGAGCATAATCTCCGCAGCCTTCAGCCGCTGGCGCTCTACCCGGCTGACTCCGTTTTTGTGAATGGCTACCTGACGACGCCCGGCCAGCCGGCTCCAGAAGTCTGGAGCATGATTGAGGACTTGGGTTTTGCAATCGAGGTCGATTACCGGCATCCGGTGGCGGGCTGAAACATCCCCGGGATTTTCTTCTGTCTGATGCGAAGTGCTTCGTACCTTCGAAGGGTATTCACCTCCTAGGAGAAGTTCCGTTGCGACGCACCATCCAGCGAATGTTCACATGCCTGGCTCTCGTCGGATTCTCGCTGCTACACCTGAACCTTGGCCATCCTCGCGCCGCTGGAAAGGACCCGTTGAGACACGATGAACTCCTTGCTCAATGCGTCGATCGACTTGAAAAGTGGTTTGCGCTTATCACGATCAAATCGCAGGAACTTGACCTGGATCACGCCAGAATCGCTCTCGTAGGGCCTACCGTTCATATTCCTCTCAAGACTGCCCATGATCATGTGAAGGCCATACGGTGGCGCTCAGAGGATGTCTCACAAGCAATCAGCGCGATCCGGTTTCTTCGGGAAGGGAAGATCGGCGCTGTTGGTGTGCTGCCTTTCGCTCACGATCCCGCTAACTTGTATGAGATGCGCACAAATCTTTTAGATGAACTCAAGGGATGCGATCAAAAGGAGCAGATCCAGGCGGTTCTCGGGCAATGCACGGAATGCAACGTGCGGGAATGGTTGGACATCAAGCCGTAAGGTTTTGTTATTCCTCTCGTAGCCCCTCCACGACTGGTTGATGAGCAGCCCAGTGGGCTGGCCAGTACCCTGCTATGAGTGCCGCTCCAAGCGCTAAGAGGACGGCCTGTGCCAGAACGTCGATCGGGACTGTCATCTGAATCGTCCAGCCAAAGGATTGTCTATTGATGACCTTGATGAGCACGACCGCCAGCAGCACTCCCCCTATTACCCCGAGCACCGCTCCAAGCAGGCCGAGATATGCCGCTTCCCACAGCACCAATTGTTTGACCTGAGCGGGACTTGCGCCGATCGCTTGCAATGTGGCTAACTCCCGCCGCCGTTCCAACACCGCAGTGACCAGCGTATTCACGATCCCCAACACGGCAATCAAGACCGCGATGGCTTCGAGCACATACGTCAGCACGAAGGTTCGGTCGAAGATGTCGAGAATCTCGCGACGCAACTCGGCGTTGCTGATAACAAGCGGCGAGAAGCTCTCTCGTTCGTCCACCGCCAGTCGTTGTGTAAGCGACCGGCGAATCGCATCCCCATCGGCCCCTGTGCGCAAATAGATCGGGAAGACGGTCACGCGGTCGTCATGCCAGAGGGTCTGATACAGAGCCCGATCCATGACCATCTTTCCACCATCAGTCGCGTAATCATAGAACCTTGCCACGATCGGCACGTTCTTGACGCCAGAAGGCGTCGTGACGGCAACGGACAATCCCTCCCGGACACCGAGTCGGTTGGCGAGCACCTCCGACACCAAGACCCCGCCAGTCTCGGCGGCACGTCGTAGCACAGTAGCTGAATCGCCCTCGATCACGAGATAGCGACTGCGCTCGGCATGAAGCCGAAGGTCTCTCGAGATGAGTGCAACCGACTGGCCCTGCACATCCACGTGCACATCGCGATAGGTATCGACTGCCGCTACCCCGTCGATCGATGCCAGCTTGGCAGCCCAGGCTCCCGGTAGTGCCCGGGATGCCTGACCCGCATGTCGACCGTGCAACCAAGCCGGCGGAGCCACGACCATATCCGCGATCACGGTTTCACTGACCCAGATTTGCACTGTCTGGCGAAAGCTCCGTACCATCACCACAACACCAATCATGATCGCCAACCCGACCATCAAGGCCGAGACTGTTACACCATTGCGGCCGGGGTGACGCGCCGCATGGTCGATGGCGATCAGCCTCAGGCTGCCCCCAAGCCCAAGTAAGACTGCTTGGTTACGTCGACGACGAAATCCAAGCGCTTGAATACAGACCGGTGCAGCGCAGGCGAGCCCCGCCAACAGACACAACGTCGCGAGATATCCAAATACCGGAAGTCCGCCAACAGGATTCAGCAACGACAAGACCCCCGCGAAACAAGCGAGGATGACGGCGGTCCATGCGAATCGTGAGAGCCGCAATTGCTGCGTCACTTCGTAATCCCCCGGAGCCAAGGCTCGAACCGTAATGGTCCGGCTCGCATCCAGGCTCGGTCCCCACGCCCCGATCATCGAAACGATCATACCCAGGAGAATCCCCTGGGTGAGCGACCACCATTGGTGGTGATCGAAGACCAGCGCTGAAGTGCTCGGTGAGACCGGCGCATAGAGATCCGAGATCGTCCGGCTGACCAGAGAAATCAGACTCCGGCTCAGCAGGACCCCACAGATTCCTCCGGTGACTCCGCCAACCATCCCTAGAAATCCGGCCTCGGCGAGAAATAGTGAAGCGACTCGTCGTTCCGTCATGCCGAGCGCGCGGTAGATCCCGATCTCACGCCGTCGTCGAGCCACCATAAAGGCCGTCGTGTTGTAAATGAGGAAGGTGCCCACGAGCAGCCCCACCCAACTCAACACGCGCACGTTGAGCTGGAACGACCGTACCATCTGTTCGACCTGCTTCGTTCGTTGGGTCGGTCGTTGGACGATCAGGTGTGGGGACAACACGGCTCGCAAGGCAGCTTGAACGTCTTCGACGGGGCGGTCCTGTGTTGTAATCACATCGATTCGGTCCAACTGCCCGATCGATCCGAACAGTACCTGCGCAGCAGCGATATCCATAAGCATTGCCCGATCCCAGACGGAAGAGCGAGTTGTTTCGCCGTGAAGCAGCCCCCCCACTTGCAACCGCACGAGCCGGCCGCCAGCCATCACTTCGAACGGGCTTCCGACGGTAAGGTGCCAGTCTTCAGCCAGTTTTGGTCCGAGATAGGCCGTATTGGAAGCCAGCAGTTGCTCTAACGCCTCTTGATTTCCCGCTGTGTGAAGCCGAAAGCCGCGCGTACCGACCTCTGCAATCAAGTCCAACCCAAACAGCTGCGCCGCTTCACCCCGACGCGCCCCCTGCACCATCACGACACTGTCCTCGATCACCGGGACGGCAGTCACCACTCCTGGAACTGCCCGCACCGTTGTGATCACTGTTTCATCGACTCCGAGATCTCCCCCAAGCACTTCCAACGTCGCCGGCCCAGCGACCGCGGTGACCGCCTCTTCGAACGAACGAAGGACGTCGACGTTCGCCGTCGTGATGGCCACTGACGCCATAACTCCCAACGACACTCCCACGAGGCTGAGCACGACCCGAAAGGGGCGCTGCGCGAAATGGGTACGGAACAGTATCCAAAAAAGACTGGTTGAAAGGATCATAAGATACCGGAAATCAGCATCGATGGCGGGAAGCGAGCAAACATCCGCACGACACGGAGCAAACTAATTTCGCCTTAATACGTGGCCCTGCACAAATTAGTAGTTTCGTTTACAGAGTTACCCACCTTTGCTAGACTGCCTTCCAGCCATTGAATTCGGAGGAACAGCCCTGTGGGAGCCAGTGCCGCCGCCCAACACAAACACCAGCCCATGCCAGAAGACGCTGCGATCGAACAGCTGACACCCCGTCAACGGGACATTCTCCGCCTTGTTGCACTCGGCCATACCAACCGCGAGATCGCAACTTTGCTGGAGATCAGCGTTCGAACGGTCGAAGTTCACCGCTTCAACCTGATGCGACGGTTGGAAGTCCGCAACGTGGCGCAATTGCTCAGACGAGCCCTGCAGATGGGCTTGCTTTCGAAGAACTTCGGGGCCAAATAGTTTTAAAGCTCCCTCAACTTCCCGCGACAGTCCGCTGGTGCCCGATATCCCCTTTTGGTGAGTTGAGCAGTCAACTCCATTTCAAGGCGGCCAAACACCTCGATCCCTTCCTCTACCAGCACTGTTCCAATCTGAACGGCAGACGCCCCGCACAAGAAATGTTCGAACGCATCCACTCCATCCATAACGCCGCCAGTACCGATGATCGGCATGCGTCCCTCGAAAATCCTCCAAAAGGCCCGGACATTTGCGAGCGCGACCGGTTTAATCATGGCCCCGCCGAGTCCACCGAACCCGCCTTTGGGTTTGATCACTGCCGCTTCGCGCTCCGGATCGACGACGAGACCGTTCCCGACGGAGTTGATCAGATTCAGGAAATCAACGCTACACCGACCGATCACATCTCCCATTATCTTGTGATGTGCGGGATCAAAGTAGGGCGGGAGCTTGACGCCCATCGGGACGGTAATGATTTTCCGCAGACGCTTGAGGAGCCGTTCGGAAGCCTCGGCATCGTAACCGATCTGCGGTTTGCCAGGAATGTTCGGGCAGGAAAGGTTTACCTCGATCAGATCAGGCCCGCTCGCATTGATCACCTGGGCAATCGTCGGGAAGTCTTCTTCGCAGAGTCCTGCCACGCTGGCTATCACGGGTTTCCCACACCGCTTGAGTTCAGGAATTAATGCGGCATAGGCTTTGTACCCAAGATTGGGGAGCCCCATGGAATTGATCGATCCACCGGGAAACCCGTAATAGCGCGGAGAAGGATTCCCCTCCCTGGCCTCGGCGGTCATCGATTTCGTCACGATCGCACCGGCACGTGATCGACCCAAGGCCAAAAGTTCGTCTCGCGTCACGCACAAGGCACCCGACGCATTCATGAAGCAGCTGGGGAATTTCACACCGGCGATCGTTGTCGACAGATCCATCAGGCTTCCACCGGCACAGGTCGTTGGGATGTTTTGGTGATAAGGCGCCCGTCCCGCATCGTCCAGGTGTAATCGGCGGCCTCCGCGGCGGCGGCACTGTGGGTGACAAGTAGCACGGTCAGTCGAAAGTGCGTCACTAAGGTGCGTAGCAACGTGACAATTTCCCCTCCATGCTGAGAATCCAAATTCCCGGTCGGCTCGTCCGCGAGAATCACGCGGGGGCGATGGACCATAGCTCTGGCGACCGCCACCCGCTGCTGCTCGCCACCCGAGAGTTCACCGGGACGATGGTTCTGGCGATGAGTCATGCCGACCAGTTCCAGTACCTCATCAACCCGTGTCCGCACTGCCGCGCCACGTTCTCCGCGCAAGAGGAGGGGGAACGCCACATTTTCTGCCGCGGTCAGCCCGGGGACGAGGTGGAACGCCTGAAAAACGAGGCCCAGCCACTCACGCCGCACGTGAGTCCATTCGTTGCTCGAAAACCGGTCGGTTGGCCTGCCATTGAGGATGATCGCTCCGGAGGTCGGATGATCCAACCCTGCGACCAGATTCAGCAATGTGCTTTTCCCACACCCGCTGGGACCGATGAAAGCACAGAAGTCACCCGCGGAGACTTCAACCGTCACACGATCCAATGCCGTGACCGTCACCCCGCCACGGTCGAAGGTTTTTGACACCTGATCAAGCTTGACCATATCGAACTGTCCTCGTATATCACAACCATTTACGGAGCCACAACCTTGACAGCACCGACGTCTTCTCTTAGAAGATTCCCTCGACCGCATCATCCGCTTGGGAGTCGTTCATCATGGATTATGTCGGTATGGCAGGCCGAATATTCGGGCTCTACCGCGAAGCTCTACGATTCCTGTTACCGGTCGAATGCGCCGCCTGTGGACGTCCACTCAGCACCGACCCAATTCCTTTCTTTTGTCAAGCTTGCTGGTACCGCATTGCCCCGTTTCGCCAGCCCTCTTGTGCGCGTTGTGATCAACCGTTCGTCTCGGAATCCGCAACCTCTTATACGCCGGATCGCCACTGCCAAGATTGTGAGAAGCACCCTCCGGCGTACGAACGGGCCTGGACGCTATACCCTTATGTTCCGCCGCTGCAACATGCCATTCGCCTATTTAAATATCGAGGGAAAGTCGCGCTGGCTCGGCCACTGGCTGATCTGATGATTGCAGCTTTGCCGAAGAATCTCGACTTTGACATCATGCTCCCCGTGCCGTTGCACCAAGGCAGGCTCCGCGCTCGCGAATTCAATCAATCGCTGTTACTGGCTGATCACATCGCGCGGCACCTGACCTGGCGGGTTTCCGCTGACAATCTGGTGCGTATGGTCGCGACAGAGCCTCAAACCACACTGTCTCGTCGGGCCCGTTTGCGAAATCTGCGCAAGACATTTGCTGTCCGCGAGCCTCGCGGAATCATCGATCAACGCATTCTCCTGATCGACGATGTCTATACGACGGGAACAACCGTCAACGAATGTGCCAAGGCACTCAAAAAAGTAGGAGTCGCCTCGGTGACAGTCCTGACGTTAGCCCGGACGGTCGATGCCAGCCTGGTTCCCGATCATATTTTCGCTGAACACGCGCCGTCTTCGTTAACGGCTTTCGGAGTGTGAGACATGCCGATTTACGAATATCGCTGCCTCGCCTGCCAGAAACGGAACACGATTCTGGTCCTGAGCCTCGCGAAGCAATCAGCACTGTCTTGCAAACACTGTGGCAGCGTTAAACTCGAACGTCTGATGTCCAGGTTTGCGGCGCCGAAGTCCGAGGAAGCCCGCATCGAGGCGCTTGCCGATCCCAGCAATCTCGGTGATCTTGACGAAAGCGACCCACAAAGCATGGAACGGTTCATGCGAAAGATGGGACGAGAAATGGGCGAAGACTTCGGCGACGATTTGTCAAGAGGTATGGAGCCTGATCAAACCGATCTGTCGGAATCAGGTGATACTGACAGTCTCTGACAGAGATTGTCATCTATTTTCACTTGACAGATCCGCTGTTTTCCCCTACCCTCCGCACAAAGCGCGGGGAGTCTTGTGAGGCCCATGAGCAATTTACAACTGTGGTTCTACCATGGCCAAAGAGCCCAAGAGCGAAATCATGACGGCGGAAGAGACGTGCCGCTATTTGAAGATCACCCAGCGGACACTCTACCGCTACTTGCGCAGCCGCCAGATTCCTGCCTTCAAGCTCGGGAAAGAATGGCGATTTGTGCGCTCGGATCTGGAACAATGGATTCGCGATCGAATCAGGAGCCCGCTCGCCTCGTGAAGGAGACGACCCACTGATGTTCGCCGGTGAATACCTCTGCAAAGTCGATGAGAAGGGCCGGTTCATCGTCCCATCACCCATTCGCGAGCAAGTCGAGTCGGATGGACAGGCGGTGGTCTTTCTCAAAGGGCCCGAAGAATCGATTCTCATTTACTCGATGAAGGAGTGGGAGAAGGTTCTCGAACGAACGAAGACCACGCTGGACGAGGACCAGAGTCGACTCTTCATGCACTTTGTCGTATCCGAAGCCGGCACGTCAGAAATCGACAAGGCCGGCCGCATACTGATACCCGGACGGCTCAGGAAACTCGTCCCGCTGGACGAAGACCAGGAGATTATCCTCGTCGGCCTGTACCATCGCATGGAGATCTGGAACCCGAGCGAATGGCGCCGCTACATCGCACGCTCCGAAGATCGATACGAGCAAAACATGGCCAAGATTCTCAATCTCCTCTGACCTGTCGCGCATGCCCACCTTTCGGCAACCGATCCGAATTTCTGCATCAAGACTTCCCGCCTCCCTCGTTTCCCTTCAGAATCCACGATCGAGACCCGCGCGCGCGCGCGCGAAGTTCGTGCAGAAATCCTCCAGATCAATCTCCTTCTCCCCTCAGAGTACGGCCTCACTGACCAATCCCCATGCCGTCATGCTGACATTACCAGTGCCTCCTAGCGTGAATCACCAATATGCCACCGTCAATGGACGCCGGCTGCTTTCCTCCGCAGGTCGTGCCTACAAAGCCCATGTGGGACAATTGGTCTGGCTGGCCTTGACGCAATCAACACTCCGATCTAGTTTGCTGTCGCGGCTCAAGTCGGAATCGCTGGCGCTCTCGATTCGATTCTATTTCACCTCGGCACTGCGTCGGGATGTCGATGGCGGGCTCAAGATCGCACAGGATGCGCTCTGCGAAGGGCTGGGGATTAACGACAACCGCATCGTCGAAACTCATCTCTATAAAAATGTCGATAAAGCCAATCCGCGCATCGAAGTCCTGCTCTCGACGATGCGCAACACATCACATAGTCTCGTGACCGAGTAGAGCGATCCTGCCGCGCTGCCATTCTGCGGATGGCCCGGGAGAGGGAGATGTATTATTCGTAGCGTAAGGCTTCGATGGGGTTCAGCCGAGCAGCTTTATTGGCAGGGTAAAGGCCGAAGAAGAGCCCGACAACGAGAGAGAAGAAAAACGCGGTCGTCACCACATTGACGGATATAATCGTCGGCCAGCCCGCCACCACCGTTGTGAGCTTAGCACCGACGATCCCAACCAGGATACCAACGATCCCGCCCACCAGGCTCAGGGTCATCGCTTCAATCAGAAATTGCATCACGATGTGCCGGCGTTTCGCGCCCACTGCCATTCGAACACCGATCTCCTTGGTTCGCTCCGTCACCGACACCAATAGGATATTCATGATACCAATGCCGCCGACCAGCAGGGAGACTGAGGCGATTGCAAACAACATCATCGTCAATGTTTGACTCGTGCCTTCCTGCACCTTCCCAATATCGACTTGTGTCCGGACCGTGAAATCGTCGCCCTGGTCCAGCTGGAGCCGATGCCGGGCTCGGATCACCTCTCGAATCTGCTCGACAGCCTCCGGCAGGTCTTCGGTTCGGTCCGTCGATGCGAACAGCGACCCCACGGAGCCGATGAACCATGTCCCAAAGACCTTGCGCTCCGCCGTACTGAAGGGAATGAAAATCACATCATCTTGATCCGATCCCTGCGCGGACTGGCCCTTGGGAGCAAGCACACCAATAATCCGGAACGGCACGTTTTTGATTCGGATGACTGCCCCAACCGGCTCCTCACCCGGATCGAAGAGGTTCTCTGCGACCGTCTGGCCGATCAGCGCGACACGTGCCGCACTGTCCAAGTCTGCCTGCGTGAAGGGCCCGCCACTGGTGAAGGACCAATCGCGGATGGTCAGATAGCTCGGTGAAACCCCGTTGATCGTCCCGTTCCAATTCCGATTCCCATTCACGATTTGCATCACATCACGTTTGGCCCAGCCCGTGTCGACCAGCAACGGAATCCGTTTCTTCAATTCGATCGCATCAGATACCGTCAGGGTCACTGCGCTCCCCTGGGCCCCTCGAACCCCACTCGCTGTCGTTGCGCCGGGCCACATGATGATCACGTTGGTCCCCATCGTCGCAATCTGCGCCTGGACCGCACGCTTGGCCCCTTCTCCGATGCTCACCATCGCAATCACCGCAGCAACCCCGATGACGATACCGAGCATCGTCAGTCCGGCGCGCAAGCGATTGCGCCCAAGGATCCTGATCGCGGTGACCACGGTGAGCCATACGAACGCCGGCATCTATGCCTCAAACGACACTCGAAGGGGGACGCGCTTTCGTCATCCGGTCGCTCAACACCTGTCCGTCCTTGATCGTAACTTCTCGCGAGGCATAAGCGGCGATTTCCGGTTCATGTGTGACCAGGATGATCGTCAGACCTTCCTCCCGATTCAGTTTGTCCAAAATTCCCATGATTTCCTGACTCGACTGCGTATCCAGGTTTCCGGTCGGCTCATCAGCAAGGAGTATGGAAGGTGAAGTCACCAACGCTCGCGCGATTGCGACTCGTTGTTGCTGTCCACCAGACAACTGTGTCGGATAATGGTGTTCTCTCCCCCGCAGCCCGACCCGCTCTAAGGCCGCCGCGGCCTGTCCTCGCTGTTCCTTGAGCGACAGCTTGCGATAGAACAACGGAAGCTGGGCATTCTCAAGCGCACTCGTCCGAGGAATCAGATTGAAGCTCTGAAACACAAATCCGATCTGCCGATTTCGAATGTCGGCCAACTGATCGGGTCGTAGATGACTCACGTCGGCTCCGTTCAACCAATAGTGCCCTCTCGTCGGTTGGTCGAGGCAGCCGATGATGTTCATGAGCGTCGATTTGCCGGACCCGGATGACCCCATGATCGCGACGAACTCTTCCTGGTCGATCATGAGACTCAGACCGCGCAGTGCGTGAACTTCGACGTCTCCGACGGAATAAATCTTCCAGATGTTGTCGCACGCGATCAGGGGAGGCATCGTTACTTCACCGTCAGAACTCTCTCGACTATTAGTTCATACGAGGTCTGCAGGCTGGGATGGTGTAGCCATCCCCCGATCCGGCGATGTTTCATCTGGCTGTGAAAGTCGGTGAGTACGGGCCGGAATGATCCGCTTCCATGGTTCCGTTACATGCCCCGGTCACGAGACCGTCGCTGCCCTCCACTCCCGAACCCTGGAGGTAAATCGCTTGCTTTTCGTTCCCCTCGAAGCTGCTCGATCCCGACGATGACTTCATCCCCTTCAGATAAGGAGCCTGAGACAAGTTCTGTTGCAGTTCCATCGGAAATCCCGGTCTGCACCTGAATGGATTCCAGCTCTCCGTCTGGTCCCTGTTTCCAGACCGAGCGATTCGTCGATAGAAGACTCCCACTAGGTGACGAACCAGGCTGGTTCGAGGAGGTTCGTACTGGTTTGCCTTCATGACCGACCTGGTCAGCTCGCGGGGGTACGAACCGCAATGCCGCATTCGGTATCTTGAGCACGTCTTCCTTCTGGGCGACCACGATCGAAACGTTCGCCGTCATTCCCGGCTTCAGCCTCAGATCTTGATTATCAACCTTGACCACGACGTTGTACGTCACGACGTTTTGCACGTTAATGGGAGCCAGCCGAACTTGTCGAATGGTCCCGAAAAACCGTTGGCCCGGATAGGCATCAACCGTGAACGTAGCTTCTTTGCCTTCCGTCATCCCACCGATGTCCGATTCGCTGACATTCGTATCAACCTGCATCTTTGTCAGGTCCAACGCGATTAGAAAGAGATTTGGCGTCGCAAAACTCGCTGCGACAGTCTGGCCGACTTCGACATTTCTGGCAACCACGATGCCATTGACCGGTGAACGAATAACCGTATACTTGAGGTCCAATTCCGCCGCATTCAGCGCCGCTTCGGCGTGCTTCACCTGCGCCACGACGAGGTTGACCTGCGCCTCAGCGCCCTGAAAATTCGTCAAGGCAATGTCCACGTCATTTTCTGAGACAAACTGTTGGGCTACGAGTGACTTAGCCCGGTCCAGTTCGCGTTTGCGCTGCGAGAGGTCCGTCCTCGCTCGAGCCGCATTCGCCTTAACCATTTCCAGATTACTGGCGGCCTGATCCCTGCGAGCCTTGAACGGCTCCGGATCGATCACAGCCACGACATCGCCCGCCTTCACCACAGAATTGAAATCGGCGTGTAGACTCTTGACCATTCCCGACACCTGAGTGCCGACTTGAACTGAGACGACAGGATTGATCATGCCAGTGGCCGTCACTAATGACACGACTGTTCCCCGTTCGATTGAGGCGAATCGATAACGAATAGGGGCTTTCCGTTCCCCGTTGAAGAAAACATAGCCTCCGATGACCAATCCGATCGTCAGGACGCCGACAATAAGCACCAGCCGCCGCATATCTCAGGCCTCTCGCCAACCACGTAAACCGCGTGCATTGTACCAAGAACTGAAGGCGGAATCATTCAACGCCGATCGCACTTGGCCGCCCCAAAAACAGACAGGCCGCCCGCCACTCGGCGGACGGCCTGTCTCACTCATTCGTTCATCGATCGTTCGTTAGGGATTGACGCTGATCCGATCTTTGATCATGTCGAAGGTCTCTTTCGGCACAACATTCTTCGCCACCAATTCGCCCTTGACCCGGTATGGGCGGTTGGCAACGATACGATCCGCCATATCTTTTGATAGCCCCAGAGCGAGGACCATATCACTCGCGGTCGCTCGATTGAGGTTCACGGAAGACGACGCAGCTGCAGGTGCGTTCATTGCTGAGGGAGCGACCATCGGCGGCGATGGTGGATTGGCTGTCGTCGGAGGCAACGTCCCTGTGACAGGCTGGGAACGCTCTTTGAGTTCCTTCTGATAGCGCGCCACCAAGGACTTCAGCGTTTCGTTGTGTCGCTTGACGTCTTCATACTCGGCGCGAACCGCACGATTCTGAGCGGCCAACTGCTTGACCCTGTCTTCCAGTTCCTTGGTTCGGGTTTCAATGCCACTGCGTTCCTTGTCTCGTCCATGCTGTATGCGTTCCAACTCATCATGGGCGGCTTGCGCATCATTGCTGAACTTGACGTTGAGTTCTTTCAGCGTCTTGACCTGCTGTTCCAAAGCACTTTTCTGCGCCCGAGTGGTGGCCAATTCAGTCTTAGCCACATCAGCTTCACTCAGGGCTTCTTGGTACTTCCGGTCGCTGACGCACCCCACCGCTGCAACTGCGCCGACTACAGCGACCGCCGCCATCCACACACGTGCCATGCGAACCTCCCTCCCACCATTCGTGGCCTCTCAAGATTCCAATGTATCTCTCAGTATTGATGAACGCAATCAAGAATGCTGCTACCGGTAATAATACTGTTGTGTGTATGCCAAGCGCTCGGATTTGTCAATACATTTAAGGGCTTGGTTGCATGCGATCGCCATATGCACAATGCCACCGAAAGAATTTTTCTGGTTTGCTTGACGGACCGGTTCCTGTCTGTGAATATGCGCGAGTCATGCCAACCATAAGAGCTTTTGCCTTCTGGAACACATGATGAACGAGTGGGGCCCAGGGCTTGCGACCATCCTCGGCATTGTGGAAGGGTTGACGGAATTTCTTCCGGTTTCCTCCACCGGCCATCTCATCCTCGCTGGACATGCGCTCGGCTTCGACGGCGAGATCGCCGCCAGCGCCGAGATTTCGATCCAGCTGGGCGCCATCCTTGCTGTCATCGCCTACGAACGACGGAAACTGGCATCCATGTTTGGACAGGCCTTGAGGGAGCAACAAGATGCCTCTGCGATGTTCCGCAATCGCGGGACAACGTCATGGTCGGCTCTTGTACAGAAGTCGTGGTCGATTCACCGCAATCTCTGGTTCATTCTCGGCCTCGGACTTGCCTTTTTGCCGGCGGCAGCAATCGGATTTTTCACCCACGCTTGGATCAAGGGCCATTTGTTTACAGCTCAAACCGTGGCAATCTCCTCTATTATCGGTGGATTCATCATTCTCGCTGTCGAGGCGCGCCACAATCAGGCTCGGGTCCTGCAGCTTGAACAGGTGAACTTGGCCTCGGCGTTTTGGATCGGCGTGGCCCAATGCGCCTCATTGATCCCGGGCATGTCCCGTTCCGGCTCGACGATTGTTGGTGGTCTTTTGGTGGGACTCGATCGCAAGATCGCGACCGAATATTCATTCTTGTTGGCCCTACCCACCCTGATCGTCGCGACATGTTATCAAATGTGGAAATCGCGGGATCTTTTCCGACAGGAGGACTATCTGGCGCTCGTCATCGGGATGGTAGTCTCGTTCGTCGTTGCGTGGGTCATCATCGCGGCATTCCTCTCATTCGTCAAACACCATACGCTTCGACCCTTCGCGTACTATCGCATCGTGATGGGTATCGTGGTGTTCTACATTTTCGGATTGTAGAGGAAGAGCGGATCATGGCCGATGCTCGCTCCGATACCGTTCACGTGTACGACACCTGGGTGAAAGGGAAGAAGGGACTTTTGCATTTCGATGTGATGACCACTGACGAAGCAACGGCGCTAACGCTGGCCAAGCAATACCTGGCAAGTATCGGGGAGGCCGACGTTCCGGTGACACTCAAGGAGTGCCAATTCTGCCACAGCGAGCCGCTTGTGATGTTTTCAGCCGAACAGCAACGACAATTCCGTGAGCAAGGTGGGTTTATCGTGAGCTTGCCGGCCTAGGAGGTTGCTGACAAACTATGGTGATACTCGAGATAAGGAAACGCGAGCGATCACATACCGAGCCCGCAAACCCCTCAGGCTGATCACAATGGCCGTCCAGCAAGGCCGCAGCGAGCGAAGAGGCGACGCGTACTCTGTGCCCTACGTTGAGCCTCTGACCGCTGAGAGAACGCCGCTGGCGGACTTTTTCAACAGCCTGCTAGCTATTGGCCGACGACGGACTCTCAGACGAGACTTGCCGCGCCTCTTTCTTTTCAAACGCGAAGTGAACGATGAGGAAAACCACTCCCACGCTGATCGCCGAATCGGCAACGTTGAAGGCCGGCCAGTGATAGGCATCGATATAGACATCCAGAAAGTCGATTACCTCGCCGTACTGTAGCCGATCCACCAAATTTCCGATCGCGCCCCCCAGAATCCCCGCGATACTCAATTGCCCGGTCCAATCACGTGCGGGAAGCCGCACCAGGATCGTTCCCAGTAAGGCCAGGGCAAACAGTGATGTGACTCCAAAAAACAACGTGCGAAACGCATTGCTGCTCCCAGCGAGCAAGCCGAACGCCGCTCCAGGATTCCGGATGTACGTGAGGCTGAACAAATTGGGAATGATGGGAATCGATTCATGCAACCGCATGTTCTGCATAATCGAAAGCTTCGTCAGCTGATCGACGACGATAACCGTACCGGCCACCAGCGCAAGAAGGAGATAGCGGAAGGTCGGTTTTGTCACCGAATAGCCTCCACGCAACGATCGCAGAGGGTCGGATGGGTGGCATCCTTGCCGACGGCCTCGCGATAATTCCAGCAGCGCTCGCACTTGGCGAATAGGGATTTGGTTACTGTGACGGCTAAATCTTGTTCCGTCCGGGACTGCTGGGTCAGGGTAACTTGTGACACAATAAAGACGGTGCTCAAATCCGCGGCCATGGGTTTGAGAAACTCGTAGGTCTTTGCATCTGCGAGCAGGGTCACATGGGCCTCAAGTGACGAGCCAATCAGCTTTTCCCGTCGACTCGTTTCAAGGACACCCTGCACACGTTCTCGCACCGACAAGAGTTTCTCCCAGCGTTGCGCTAACTGACCATCGGCCCACGTACGATCTGCTTCAGGGAAGGCGGAAAGGTGAACGCTCATATTGTTTCCCTCGGGCTGGGGATGCAACGCACGCCAGATTTCATCGGCCGTAAAGCTCAACACCGGCGCCATCAGTTTTGTCAATGCGGTCACAATTTCCAAGAACACGGTCTGGGATCCGCGTCGCAACGGCGAATCTGCGCGGAAGGTATAAAGCCGGTCTTTCAAGATGTCCAGGTAGACTGCGCTCAGGTCGACCGAGCAGAAATTATTCAGTGCGTGGAAGATCGTATGGAACTCGAAGGTCTCATACGACTGCTTTACTCGTGGAATGAGCTCAGCCAATCGTGTCAGCGCCCAGCGGTCCAGCTCAGGTAGCTGCTCATAGGCGACCCGATGGGTCGTCGGGTCGAAGTCATAAAGATTGCTCAAGAGAAACCGGCAGGTGTTCCGAATCTTGCGGTAGGCTTCGATGAGGTGATTGAGAATTTCTGGTGAGATCCGGAGGTCATCGCGATAATCCTGCGCCGCCACCCACAGGCGCAAGATTTCCGCTCCGGATTGTTTGATCACATCCTGCGGCGCGACCACGTTCCCCGCCGACTTCGACATCTTCTTCCCCTGCCCATCGAGGACAAATCCATGGGTCAAGACCGCTCGATAGGGAGCACGTCGATCCGTCACTACTCCAGCCAGCAAGGCACTGTGAAACCACCCGCGATGCTGGTCGGACCCTTCAAGGTACAAATCGGCCGGCCACCATTTCCTCTCCTTGAGGACCGCCGCATAGCTGACCCCTGACTCAAACCACACATCCAGGATATCTCGCTCCTTTTCAAAGTCGGTCTTCCCACACTTCGGACATGTGGTGCCGGTCGGCAAGAGGCCTGACGCCGATCGTTCGAACCAGACGTCGGCTCCGTGCTTCTCAACCAAAGTTGCGATGTGTTCGATAACTCGAACATCGGCAAGCACGTGGCGACAGGCAATACAGGTGAAGCCGGGGATCGGCACTCCCCAGACACGCTGACGTGATAAACACCAATCCGGCCTGTTGGCGATCATGCCGTTGATGCGATCCTTGCCCCATGGAGGAATCCATTGTACGCGATCGATTTCAGCGAGCGCGGCCTTGCGAAGTTCGTTGATGTCCATCGACACGAACCATTGTTCGGTCGCTCGAAAGATGACCGGACTTTTGCATCGCCAACAGTGAGGATAAGAATGACTCAGCGTGTCGTGACCGAGGAGGCGCCCGTTCTGTTTCAGACGTTCTACGATTCCGGGATTCGCCTTGAACACGTGTTGCCCGGAAAACTCGGCAACCACTTCCGTGAACCGGCCTGCATCATCCACTGGCGCGAGAATCTCCAACCGTTCTCCCACTGATGCCTTGGCGTTGTGTTCCAACACCAGGAGGTAGTCCTCCATCCCGTGGCCTGGTGCAATGTGCACACAACCGGTGCCTTGATCGAGCGTGACGAAATCGCCGAGGAGCACTGGTGAGAGACCGGTCGTCAACGGGCGCTGTGTCTCGAGACCTTCGAACCCTTCGCGACCTTTCTTCACGGCAAGGACCTTCACCTGCTCCAGCTTGCAGGCTTTGGCCACGCTATCTAGGAGATTGTGGGCGATGACCAGTACTTCGTTCCCGACCTGAGCGAATGCATAATCGATGTCCGTATGGAGACAGACAGCCTGGTTGGCCGGGAGGGTCCAGGGCGTCGTCGTCCAGATCACAATCGACGTCGAACGTACTGCGGCAGGAATCGTGAGCCCGGAAAATCTTGAGTTCAGTGACGCTGGTGATCCGGCCACGGGGAACTTCACATAGATCGACGGCGATGTGTGATCTTCATACTCGACCTCTGCTTCGGCCAGAGCCGTCTGATCCTGCGTACACCACAGCACCGGCTTGAGTCCTTTGTAGACACCCCCTCGTTCGACAAATTGTCCGAACGCGCGAATGATCGCCGCCTCATAGGCCGGATTCATCGTGAGATAGGGATGCTGCCAGTCGCCCAGAACCCCCAACCGCTGAAATTCCTCGCGCTGAATCTTGTAGAACTTCTCTGCGTACTCGCGACAGAGACGTCGAATCGCCATGGCATCCAGCGTTTTCTTTTTCTCACCGAGATCTTTCAGGACCTGGTGCTCGATCGGTAATCCATGGCAATCCCATCCCGGCACGTAGGGAACCTGATAGCCGGCCATGGTCTTAGATTTCACAATGATGTCTTTGAGGATTTTGTTCAGCGCATGGCCGATGTGGATACGGCCGTTGGCATAGGGCGGACCATCATGGAGCAGATAGCGCTCCCGTCCCTTGCCCGCCTCCTGGATCTGCTCGTAGAGTCGTTGCTGGTTCCACGTGGCGAGCAATTCCGGCTCCCGCTGCGGGAGATTCGCCTTCATCGGAAAGTCGGTCTGGGGTAGATTGAGCGTTGCTTTGTAGTCCATGCTTTTGCCGGCCATAAAGCTGTCAGCCTTCAGCGATCAGCACGTCATCGGATGGTAATGGGAGGCTTCAGGCGTACCTGAATTGGAATATACCGGAATGAAGGTTGAGGGCACCAGCCCTTTCGCGAGCTTAGACGCCGACGGCTGGCACCGACTAACTAATCGCCATCATGCGGTCCAGCGCGATCTTTGCCCACCGTTTCTCATCGTCAGGAACGACGATGTGGTTCACGACGTGGCCTTCGGCGAGATTCTCCATCGCCCAGCAGAGATGCGCGGCATCGATACGAAACATCGTGGCGCATTGACAGACGGTCGAGGACAGAAAGAACACTTTCTTGTCGGCCAAGTCACGCTTCAGACGGTTGACGAGATTGAGTTCGGTTCCGACCGCCCAGGTCGTCCCGGCCGGAGCAGCGGACACGGTCTTGATAATAAACTCCGTCGAGCCAACCAAGTCGGCTTTATTGACCACGTCTTCGTGACATTCCGGATGCACAATCACTTTTCCGTCCGGATATTGCTTGCGGAAATTGTCCACGTGCACCGGCTGAAACATCTGATGCACGCTGCAATGGCCCTTCCACAGGATGAGCTTGGCTCGTTGGATCGCCTCACGGGTATTTCCGCCATGGGGCTGATAGGGATCCCAGATAATCATCTGCTCCCGCGGGATCCCCATCTTATTCGCAGTATTGCGACCGAGATGCTCATCGGGAAAGAAAAGAATCTTGTCTCGGCGGGCCCAGGACCATTCGATTACGGCCTTGGCGTTCGACGAGGTACAGGTGATTCCACCATGTTCGCCGCAAAAGGCTTTGAGCACCGCGGCGGAATTCACATAGACTGCCGGCATCACCGTCTCTTCGACAGGAAGAATACGCCCCAACGAATCCCAACATTGATCGACCTGCTCAATCGCGGCCATGTCCGCCATGGAGCATCCGGCTGCCATGTCCGGGAGAATCACCGTCTGCTTGGTGCGGCTCAGAATATCCGCCGTTTCCGCCATGAAATGGACCCCACAAAAGACGATATAGGGTCGTTCCGACCGCTCAGCAGCGAGCTTCGACAGCAGTAACGAGTCTCCACGAAAATCCGCATGCTCGATTACTTCATCCCGTTGATAATTATGGCCAAGAATCATGACCTGGTCCCCGAGCGAGCGTTTTGCTTCCGCTGTTCGGGCAAAGAGCTCCTCTGCGGACAGCTGCTGATAGTCCGTAATCGGTCTCGGAAGAGTCGATACTGCGTTCACGCGATCCTCCAGGGAAGTCCTGTGAAGGGTCATTCTACGATAGGGACCTGCCACAATCAACGCAGCGGCCTCCGCAAGGAAGTCCTAGCCCACGATGGTCCAACCGGCGCGATTCTGGTAGGCCTAATAACCCGTTGACTTCCCACCAGTCCAAGACTACGATTCTCTTCCATAGCTAGGGGTGCCAGACGGCTGAGAGTCCGATAGATCGGATGACCCTTAGGATCCTTCCGGGAAGACAGCTGGCGATGAGGCCAATCCCGGAGAGTCCTTGAAACCTGACCTGGGTAATACCAGCGTAGGGAAGCGGGAACAACGAGAACGACGTTGCCCTCTCAGCCGCACCTCTTGATCGAGGGTGCGGCTTTTTTATTGGAGCCGCTTCACAGCAGACCACAATGCGAAAGGATTTCCCATGAGTGAGCAGGCAACCACAAATGGCAGCGGGAAGAAAACGACAGCGGTCACCTTAACGACCGATCCCTTTCCCGCCTCGCAGAAGGTCTACATCAATGGTATACGGCCAGGCGTCCACGTGCCGATGCGTGAAATCCGTTTGACGCCGACCAAGTCCATGAACGGAGGCGTACCGAGCCAGAACGAACCGGTCACGGTCTATGACACATCAGGCCCTTACACCGATCCTTCCGTCACAATCGACCTGCGAACCGGGCTGAGGCCGCTCCGTCGTCAATGGGTCCTCAGCCGGCAGGATGTTGAGCAATTGCCCGATGTGTCGTCACAGTACGGCCGACTACGCGCAACGGACCCCAAACTGGCCGACCTTCGCTTTCAACATATTCGCAAGCCGCTTCGCGCCAAACCCGGCCGGAACGTCACACAACTCCACTACGCCCGCAAGGGCATCGTCACGCCGGAAATGGAATTTATCGCCATCCGTGAAAACCAGTCACGCGAAGTCGCACACGAGCTGGTTGCCCGGAACGGAAGCGGTGGCGGAGTCGCCCAGCACCCCGGTCAATCCTGGGGCGCGAGCATCCCCTCCACCATCACCCCGGAGTTTGTTCGTGATGAAGTCGCGCGCGGTCGCGCCATTGTCCCGGCCAACATCAATCACCCAGAAAGCGAGCCGATGATCATCGGCCGGAATTTTCTCGTGAAGATCAACGCCAACATCGGCAACTCGGCAGTGGCCTCGTCGATCGAGGAAGAAGTCGAGAAGATGATCTGGTCCATTCGCTGGGGCGCCGACACTGTCATGGATCTCTCAACCGGCAAAAACATTCACGAGACGCGCGAATGGATCATTCGCAATGCGCCGGTGCCGATCGGCACCGTCCCCATCTATCAGGCGCTCGAAAAGGTCGGCGGCAAGGCAGAAGACCTGACATGGGACATTTATCGTGACACGTTGATCGAACAGGCCGAACAAGGCGTCGATTATTTTACGATCCACGCAGGCGTGCGTCTCGCCTATGTGCCCCTGACCGCCGGACGGATGACCGGCATCGTGTCCCGCGGCGGATCCATCCACGCCAAGTGGTGTCTGGCCCATCATGAAGAGAACTTCGCCTATACTCACTTCGAAGAGATTTGCGAGATCATGAAGGCCTACGACGTGTCGTTCAGCCTCGGCGACGGATTACGTCCCGGTTCGATTGCAGACGCCAACGATGAAGCCCAGTTCGCCGAATTGGAGACGCTGGGAGAACTGACCAAGCTTGCCTGGAATCATGATGTACAGGTAATGATCGAAGGTCCGGGACATGTGCCCATGCACATGATCCAGGTCAACATGGAGAAGCAACTCAAGGCGTGCCACGAAGCGCCGTTCTACACGCTCGGCCCGCTCACGACCGATATCGCGCCCGGGTACGACCATATTACGTCGGGAATCGGTGCGGCGATGATCGGCTGGTACGGCTGTGCGATGCTCTGCTACGTCACACCGAAAGAACATCTTGGATTGCCCGATCGCGAGGACGTGAAAGCCGGTGTGATCGCCTACAAGATCGCCGCTCACGCCGCCGACTTAGCCAAGGGACATCCGGGCGCACAGATTCGCGACAACGCGCTCTCGAAAGCCCGCTTCGAATTCCGCTGGGAGGACCAGTTTAATTTGTCGCTCGATCCCGATACGGCCAAACAATTCCATGACGAAACCCTGCCGGACAACGCTGCCAAGGTCTCCCACTTCTGCTCGATGTGTGGACCGCATTTTTGTTCAATGAAGATTACGCAAGACGTGCGTGACTATGCCGCCAGTAAGCAGGTGAGTGAACAGCAGGCCATTCAGATTGGGATGAAAGAGAAGGCAGAAGAGTTCAAGAAAACGGGAGCGGAGATTTATCGATGAGAATAAGCTGTCAGCGGTTAGCCTTCAGCCGTTAGCTGAGAGCTGATTGCTGAAAGCTTTTTAGCTAGGGAGCGGATATGCCCAAGCCCAAACCAGCACCATTACGCGAACGAGACATTACCAGACAGATCGCACGGGAATACTACAAAGAATTCGATCAGCTGATTGAGAGCGACGTCATCATTGTGGGCGCCGGACCGTCCGGTCTGATTTGTGCGCATGATCTGGCCGATATGGGCTTCCGCACGGTGGTCGTGGAACAGAGCCTCGCCTTGGGTGGCGGCTTCTGGCACGGCGGCTATTTGATGAATAAGGCCACCATCTGTGCTCCGGCACACAAGATCCTCGAAGAGATCGGCGTCCCCTGCAAAAAGGTCAAAGACTGCGACGGCATGTATGTCGTCGATCCACCGCATGCGACCGGCGCGCTCGTGGCAGCAGCCTATCGGGGTGGAGCCAAGATCATGAATCTGACCAGAGTGGTCGATCTAATCCTTCGAAGAGACGGCGTGCTCGAAGGTGTGGTCGTCAACAATACAACGGCTGAGATGGCGGGACATGATATCATTCACGTCGATCCGATCGCGCTCGAGAGCAAAATCGTCGTGGACGCGACCGGCCATGATGCCGTCGTCGTGAACTTGTTGCACAAGCGGAATCTCTACACACCGGTACCAGGGAACGGGGCAATGTGGGTCTCCCGCTCAGAAGAGGATGTCATGGACCACACGGGCGAGGTCTATCCCAATTGCTTTGTCGTCGGCCTGGCCGTCGCTGCAGTCTATGGCACACCGCGGATGGGCCCGGCCTTCGGCTCGATGCTACTCTCCGGCCGCTACGGTGCGGAGTTGATTAAGAAGAAACTGAAGAACGAATAGCTGATTGCTGTCAGCAATCAGCCGTCAGCCTGAATAAATGCTGATCGCTGAGAGCTGATAGCTTCTCCGCCGATTACCATGGACGTACAAGATTTCCTGATACAGGGTGAAGGTCGCGAAGAAGACAAGCGCGAAGCATGGATGCTTTTCCAGCAAGCTTACGAGCATCAGATGAAAGGCGATCTGGAGGAGGCAGTCAGCCTCTATCGGCAATCGCTCGCGACCCATCCGACTGCGGAGGCGTACACGTTTCTCGGCTGGACGTACAGTTTCATGGGCCGGCTCGACGAAGCGATCGAAGAATGCCAGCGTGCAATCGCCTGCGATCCTGATTTCGGGAATCCCTACAACGACATCGGCGCCTATCTCATCGAGAAGGGGCAGCTCGACGAGGCGATTCCATGGTTTCAGAAAGCGATGCAGGCCAAACGCTATGAGAGCCCGGCCTTCCCCCATCTCAATGTGGGACGGGTCTACGAGCGCAAGGGCCGCTGGACCGAAGCCATCGATGCCTACAAACAGGCCCTCGTCTTGAACCCCGATTACGTCTTGGCGAAGAAGGCGCTCGGACGGCTGATCAGTTCATTGAACTGAAAGGATCTGTTTGGTTTATCTGGGTTGTTTGGTTTCTTTGGTTGAAGGAACAGAATCCGACCGAGACCGAAAAGACAATCCCTCGTAAACGAACCGAGCTACCTCAACCAGACAAACGGAACCAACCAGATGAACCAAACAAACCAGATAAACGAGAGAAACCAGAAAACCATTCTTGTCGCCGTCACCGATATTTTCTTCTATACGAAGGTGCGGGATGCTCTGCTGCCGAGAGGGTATCGGCTGGAAAAAGTTCGGGCCCAGCAAGACCTTGCTGAGAAGGCCTCCTCCATGAACCCCGACGCCGTGATCCTCAATATGAACGACGAGCCGCTGGATGCATTTCAAGCCCTCGAAACCCTTAAGGCCGACGTTCGTTTGAGAGCGATTCCCGTGCTGGCCTTTGCCAACCACGAAGAAGTGGAGACCTGGAACCGGGCCAAAGCCCTCGGCGTCAGCAAGATCGTGTCTCGGAATGAATTCTCGTCACGCACCAGGGATCTCGTGGAAGAAGTGGTCAATGGCGCGAGGCAAGGGGCGAGAGGCTAGAGGTGAAGTCCCTTTCCCCCTTGCCACTCGCCTCGCGCCCCTAGCCTTAAACAGCCATGAAACAATCCCGATTGCACGACCACCATGTGAAGCTCGGGGCCACGTTTGAAGAAGTGGCCGGATGGGACATGCCGGCCCATTACGGCGATTGGCTCGCCGAATACCGGGCTGTCCGCCACGCTGTCGGGCTCGCTGATCTGTCGCACCGCGGCAAGATACGCGTCACCGGCGACGACCGCGTGAAATGGCTGCAGAGTATCATCAGCAACGACATTCTGCCGTTGCATCCGGGGCAGGGTCGCTACTCCAGCTTCCTCACGCACAAAGGAAAAATGCTGGGCTATTTTCGAGTGTACATGCAGTCTGACGCTGTGTGGCTGGAAGATGTCGGGGAAGTCGGCGAGGCGACTTTTCAAGCGCTCCGCAAGTTTTTGCTCTACGGCACCAAGGCCAAGATGGAGAATGCGGCCGAGTCGTGGGGACTGTTGCTCGTGAGCGGACCGAAAGCCTGCGCAACTGTCAGCGCCGCCTTCGGCGTGGAGATGAGCGATCTCAAGCCCGTGAATTTCGTGACGGCGCAGATTGGCGGACAGACGGCCCTTGTCAGTCGAACCGAAGAGACAGGAGAGGATGACATTGAAATCCTCCTTCCAGCCGATGCCGTCGTGACTGCCTGGGAACGGCTGATGGAGGCGGGAGCCGCACAAGGCATCAACCCTGTCGGCAGCCAGGCGAGAGAAGCCTTGCGGATAGAGGCTGGCCTACCAAAAGCTGGACCGGATTTGAATGAAGAAATCGTTCCGCCCGAAGCGAATCTCGAAGAGAAGGCCTTCAGCCTCACGAAGGGCTGTTACCCGGGGCAGGAAGTCGTCGCACGGATGGACACATACGGTAACGTCAGGCGGCATCTGGTGGGATTGGTCGTCGAGGGAGCGACGATCCCTTCCAAAGGCGCCAAGCTATTCAGCGGGGACCGGGAAGTGGGTTGGATCAGCAGTGCAACCCAATCCCCGCAACTGGGTGCACCGATTGCGTTCGGCTTTCCACTCCGAGACTTTTCTGCTCCGGCGACTTCTCTCACCATCGAAATCGATGGCAGACGCATCGGAGCTACCGTGCAGCCCCTTCCACTTTACCGCGGAAAGTAACTGCCCTATTTCTCTGGATTGCGGACCGCTGACACCGCACGGGCAAACGCGAGCAGGCTTATCCGCTCCTCGTCGCCGAGCGCCAACAAGAGATGCGTCTCTTCAGCGTGCATGAGCCGTAAGCTGAGGAATGGCTCCTCGCGGCGCTTTTCACGATTGTCCCACATCGCATCGATCAGCTGAACCTTATCCAACTGACCGACCGACACGACGTCGTAGCGAAAATAGGAATCACCAATGACCATATCGAAGACGACGTTGCCGGCTGTCAACAGCACCAGATTGAACCTTCCCTGATCTTCGTACCCTTCAGGCAAGAATTTGTTGATGTGGCAGAGCGCCACCTTGCGGTCGCCGAGCGCAGCGCAAATTTTTTCCTTGAGCGCCTGATAATCGATCTGCAGCGCCTTCTCATCAGGCCCTGTCGCGGCTACAGCCGCGGCTTCTACTTTCTTGAAAATTTCGTCCGCCGACATCAACCCCGCCATAACGTAGTCCCCCTATTTCGTCGTACAACACGACATACGGTGCGAGAGGTGTTCCGACACCCTTCGCGCCTTGAGCGCCCGGACCACGCCGACTATGCCGAGCCCCGCCCAGGCAAACTCCAACAGAATGAATCCCATCCGTTCATCTGCAATCGCCACGATCCCCAGCAGCAACGAACCCACGATGTTAAATGCAAGATAACCCGTGTCGAGTTCTCGCCATACGCCGCTCTGAATCAGACCGTAGGCGAGAAGCACCATGAGCGCGCCCGTCACAGACACAATTTGTAACATCATTTGCACAACGACTCCCTCAAGGATTCGGAAGTGAACAAGTACGGTAACCGCCGACCAGCCAAGATTGCAAGAGGATTGTGACGAAAGATGCGGCTTATTCGCAGATAATTAAAAAGGCCGCCGTGTTCCGGTAGGACTGTTACTGCGCCGTCAATCGGTGGGTGAATCGCGTGTGACCGGCCTCATCAATGACCGTCGCTTCCAACGACGAACGCGTCACACGGAGGAGTCCGAAGTTAAAGTAGCCGCCTTCGTTGATCATATTGAAAGGATGTAGGCCTGGACTCGGTGGAGTCAGCCGGCCCGGACTAGCTGAGAGCGGACCAACGATGAATTCATAGAAGTCGGGGCGACCGTCATTGTCGGGATCATAGGCGTTTGCCTGGACATAGTGGACATCGCCGCCGATGAAGACCACGTTCTTTAGTTTCTGGCCGACGATGACATCTACGATCACTTGCCGTTCTCGCTCAAAGCCTGTGCCATCGGCTCCCCCGGCCCACCCGTCATTGCCCGGTGCAGCCTCACCACCTGGTTTGGGAACGGAAAGCGGCACACCGGTCGCAATGATTTTCCATGTTGCTGTGGAGGTGCGCAAGCCGTCGAGCAGCCACTGGAGCTGTGTCGCGCCGAGCATGGTTTTGTTCGGACCATCAGCATCGGCATTGCGACTGCGATACTGACGGACATCCAGAATGAACAGCTCAAGGTCCGCTCCAACCCGTACTTTTTGATACAGTCGATGGGGATCCTGCGGGTCGATTCGAATCGGCCAATAGTCCCGCAACGCCTGCCGTCCAACCGGCATCAGGCTCTCGAACGGGCCGGAAAAGTTATTTCGCACCTCATGGTCGTCCCACACCACATACACCGGCACCGACCCGAGAAAGCGGCGCAACGAGTCGGCGCCTCGCTGGTAGCGATGACGCGCTCGATATTCGTCCAACGTGGACGCTGTGAAATTCGCCCCTGGCTCATTCGGCGGTGAGGAACAGACACCGTCGCTGTAGATCGTATCCCCGAGAAAGAGAAAGAAGTCGGGTTTCTGTGCCAGCAGTACGTCGAAGATCGGATACCCGACTGCTCCACGACGGCAATGGGATTGCCCTCCGAGATCGCCGCTCCACGCAAACGTGACCGGCGTTGACGTCTTCGCATCGGGGAGCGTCGTAAACTCACCTTTCACGTCGACCCGTGCTTCGGTATGTTTCCCCTCGTCTCCCTTCGGACCCACAAGGATGTAAAAACGATAGGACGTAGCCGGCATAAGCCCCTTGAACGGAATCGTAAGTGTAAAATCTGTCTCGGGACCGGTCACGAATAGAGGGGTTCTTGCGACGTGCGCGATGCCTGTTCCCTGCTTCGAGACGGATTCCCAAGCCGCGACCGACGCCCATTCCACTTGAACTCTCATCGGCCCATCAGTTCGAAGCCAGAGCAGCGCCGACTCGCTTGTGACATCGCCTATGGCAATTCCCTGCTGCAACGATTTTGAGGTCACAACGGAAGGTGCGGCAAACGGACTCCCGGGAGGAAGGCCATCGCGGGAGGGCGACGTGCAGCTGAGAATCGAAAGAAGCACGGCCGGCAGCCATGGCATGTGAGAGATCTGAGACATAATGGATGAGGACTTACCGGAACAAGGTCGGATCGTCAAGGTAAGATCTGCCATGCATGTGCGAGGCTGGTTGAAAATTTCATGCTCCGTCCTGCATACTACTCTTCGGTCGAGCAAGGAGACTGATGAGCGAACTCGCCTGCATGATCGAAGGTTGCCAAGCCAAGGCGTATGCTCCGGCGGGCACCCAAAGTGTGTGCAAAGAGCACTTCCTCAGTTTTCTGACGTGGCGTCGTCGTAAAGGGCCGCAGATGTTCACCAAGTACGCCGCGATGACGATGGACGAACGAAACGCTATCGTGACCGAGTGGCAGAAAACCGTGGCAGTCGTGGACGCGTCGGCCCCTTCCGTTCCGAAGGCTTAATCGTTCGCTTTCCCCACCCACAAGATTCCCGCTGTATCGTTGAATGATTCTCGATCAGCCAGCCTCATGGCGCTGCTTGCTTCTTGAGATCGAAGTGTAGCGATTTGGTCCCGGCGCCGTTCACAAAATTATGTCCCTTCCCGACAAGAGATAATTTCCCGCCGGCAAAGCGCTCGGCCTCTTTGCACCCCATTTTCCCGAATTCTACGGTGTACGAGAGTGATGCCGACACGGGCACCTTGTTTTCATGGTCGGGAATGCGCGAGGTGTTCTGCTGTTCGAGTTTGACGGGCTTCTTTTCGATCTGGCCGCCGAGTTCGCAGGCATACTGGCCCTCCCCGCCAAGGCTGACGTCTTTCACACCACTCTGGAGATCCTCCACTGCGATCGTGACGATCACCTGCTCGTTGGATTCCACCGCGACAGTCTGCCCGTCTTGGGCAATTTCTCGCCGTTCCTTGGTCTGAAGGTTGTAGATTTCCCAGACGAGGGTCGGGGGTGACGCATCCGAACTGGGAATCGGAACCATCGGCACCTGCTTCAGACACCCTACCAAGGAGAGACCGAGAACCAACAGGACTCCCTGAAGTGTGCGTCGTATAACCAAAGAACGTACCGCTTGACTATCTTCCATCACACCCTCCTTCTTTCCCATGACTCAATTGGAGCCGACACAAGCTCTGTTGACGGCGATGGGAGTCGGCAGCCCGCTCGGCAACGGATGCATCGAAGGATGAAGAATGTGCGCCAACATTTCAAGACTGTCGACGAGGCGAGGCCCGGGACGGCTGAAATACTGCGAACCATCCGTGACGAACAGGCGACCAGACCGAACGGCAGGCAGTTCCTGCCAACCAGAAATCGATTGAACCAGTGAAAGGTCGTGCAGCGTACGCTCTACGTTCAAGCCGCAACAAGCGACAAAGACAACTTCCGGCTGCCAGGCGACGACCTCTTCCCATCGGAGTGTCCGTGAAGGCCGCCCTTCCTGACCCAGCCCTTCAATCCCGCCGGCCAACCGGACCAATTCGGGGCTCCAATGACCGCACGAAAACGGGGGATCGAGCCACTCCAGCAACGCCACGCGAGGACGATGGGTCAGCGTGGCTGATCGCGCGGTGACTGCATCAACGCGCGCCGTGAGCGACTGAATCGCAGCCTCCGCAGAGACGCCAGCCGCAACGGCTACTTGGCGCATCGCTTCGAAGACATCCGATAGAGACTGCGGTTCAAGGTTGATCACACGAGGGCTGCCGGGCAATTGCGCGAGGGCTTCCTGCACCTCATCCTGAGCTACGGCACACACATCACAGAGCGATTGCGTCACAATCAGGTTGGGTCGTAATTCTTTCAACAACGGCAGACTGAGCCTATACAAAGCCCGCGTTTTTCTTAATTGCTCTCGCACCAAGCGATCGACCTCACCGCTCGTTGCCTCCTTCGGAATCAGCGTGTGCGTAACCTTCGGCAGCTGCAACACCGCCGGAGGATAATCGCACTCATGCGTTACTCCGACAAGCTGATCTTCCAATCCGAGCGTGCAAATCATTTCCGTCGCACTCGGCAACAACGACACGATTCTCATTACGTCCCTCTGCTATAGTTCAAGAAATACTCGACCCGCGCCATGTCATGTCCAGCTCAAAACTATTCCCGTCACTACTCTCTATAATCTTGAACAATCTCCACATAGTGCAAGGTAGAATCATGACTGAATTTCACATGGACCTCACCCTTCGCCACCATGTGGTCGAAGTTGTAGCGAATCAGCTCGTAGGCATGGCGGCCTGTGCGAGGGAGAGCAGGGCCACTGTACCTATCTCCCGGCGGGTGCATGATGGAGCCAGGGTCAAGGACACTTTTCCACGCCTTCCCAAAGACGGCTTCGACATTGTCAAACGTGATTAGACTCGTTTCAACGGCGAAGTGGAGGTGGCTATTGACCGGATGATTGCGCAGCACGGTCCTCCTGAAGGAGAGCTGCAAAGCTTCCATGACTGATCCAATACGAGTCGTGATAGGCGCTGCGATCGCGCCAAACTGCAAGACAGCACCGGACGGGTTTTCGCCATGGCTTCCGCCATAATTCAATGTCACTTTCTGCCCGCCAAAAAACTGCTTCAAGTTGTCCTCGGTGTAGAAATCTTCGCGCAGTAACAGATCATAATCCACCACGACCTTCAGGTTTTGCAAGACTTCCAGCGGCGGCGGCGGTTTCCTCACTGAGTGATACAGCTCCTCGACCGCAGGTTTTCGCTCCTCAGGAGTCGGTGGAGCTGGCGCTGACTGCATCTCCGGCGTCGGCACCTGCGCGTCAGCCGCTTGCACGGGGACATGACCCGTTGCGACGACTGCTACGACAAATGGCGTCAAGAGCACCCTGAATAGATTCCATTGTTCAAGACAAAATAAAGTGACAGACACCGATCTTCTCCCAATGTGAGTAGCGGCCTGAGTATTCTCATCGTGCGCGCGTCCACTGGGCATATCTTTTCCTCTACCTCACCATGGCTAGGCCTGGATGTGTTTCAATTGCGCGCATTGAGCGAGCACCGCCCGCGATATAACCATCCAATAATTCCCGTGTGCGCGCTCAGCGAGCACGGAAACACATTCAGGTCCTAGCGCATTACCGCCGACCCGTGATGATGAATCATCAACCACTCATCCCCGATCCGCTCGAAGAGGTTTGTTGCTAGGACCTTCGCCTGCTGAGGCTCATCTGCCGATTGTTGGCTGGTGATGTTCTCGACGCAGATGACCCAGGCCATATCGCCCGCCACTTGGACCATGACCTCGGTCAGCTCGAATTTCATCGAGAAGGTATTGTTGAAGATCAGCACCCAGGAATCGCGTACGGCAGGCCAGTCGGCGCGGATGGTCCAGCCGGGATGCACGCAGGTGACATATTCGAGATGTGCCCAGACCTCATCCATCTTGGCAATGTCCAGGCTTTCGAACGCTTCATAAAACCGTTGGTTGGCTTTGGTGACTTCTTCAATGCGCCGCTCGATCATGCAACGTCCTCAAAAGGAGCCGTATCATACTGGAATCCATAGAACAGATCGAGGAGAGAAAAGACAGGCCTATGATGGCGAGAGTTTCGAAGTCTGCCTATGCACCACCCAGACGCCGGCTAAAATCAGCGTGATGCCGATGACCTCGACCGGACCAACCGATTCGCGCAGGATCAGCGCCGAGAGCCCGACTGCGGCCACAGGGGTCAAATTCCCCAACACCGAAGCGCGCGAGGGGCCGACACCTTTGACTCCGAATAACCACGCCTGCTGCGCGACAGCCGTGGCAAACACGACGAGATAGCCGAGCGCGAACCAATCCGGTACCGTCACCGAGGCTGCACCCGCCTCCAGCATTTTCCGATCGGTCCAGAGCAATGGAAGTTGTAGAACCGTTGCGACGAGTAGCGTCGTCCAGTTGACCGTGAGCGCCGGGACCCGTTCCATGATCGAACGGCTGCCGATGCTGTACAATGCCCAACTCACGACGCCGAGAAACACCAACGACCCGCCCAGCAGCGGCTGATCGCCTGCTGCACTGAGGCCTGCCGCCAAGACCAACCCGACTCCCGCATAGGACAGAACAGCTCCCATCCACACGGTGCGCAGCGGAACGTCATGAATCAGAATCGCGGACAACAACGACGTCACCACCGGACTTGATCCGATGATAACTCCCGCCACCGCCCCACTCACATATCGGAGACCGATGAGAATCAGGAGGTGATTCCCGAGGACGCACAACCCCAACCAGCAGAGAGTCCGCACAGCCGTCTTCGACAGTTTCGCGAACGTGCCGTCCTGCCACCACCACGTTGTAAGGAGAATGAGCAAGCCACCGGTGTCGCGAAAGATGGAGGCCTCGACAGCCGAGAAGGACCCGAGCGCCATCTTCTGCGCCACGATCGAGCCGCCCCACAGCACGGCCGCGGTGATCACCGCGCCGTAAGCCCCCATGTCCGTGGGTTTGCTCATCATGAGGTGTTCACGTTTCGTCGAATCATCAACACTCCGTCTCGAATCGTGAGCAACACCGCTGTGACACGGGAATCAGCAGCCACGATACGGTTGAGTTCCTGAATGGCCGCCGTCCGCTCGTCCGGTGGCGGCTGGCGTAACACCTCACCATCCCAGAGCACGTTGTCGACGAGGATGACTCCGTTGGGCGACATGAGGTCAAGGGCTCGCCTGTAGTAATTGACATAGTTGGTCTTGTCCGCATCGATAAAGATCAGATCGAACGGACCGGTGAGGGACCGCATCGTGTCCAAAGCTGGCCCCATCCGAATTTCAATCTTTTTGCCGTGCGGCGATCGCGCAAAGTAGTCGCGGGCGAGGGTCGCTGACTCGTCGTCGATCTCACAGGTGAGGACGGTTCCGCCCTCCGGCAGCGCTTCGGCGAAACAGAGCGCGCTATAGCCGGTGAACATGCCGATTTCAAGGATCCGTTTCGCCCCGACGATCTGTGTTATCACTTTCAAGAACGCGCCTTCCAGCGGCCCGACCATCATCTGCGGAAGTTCCATACGTTTGGTCGTTTCCTCGCGCAACGCTCGACAGAGATCGGACTCCGGCATCGAATGCGCTTGGGCGTAGGCCTCGATCTCAACCGGTACTAATTCTTTCATCTCATCGATCCCGTTACAGGTTTGAAAATCACTGACGCCCTTTCGTACACTGAAGCGGCGAGATCATACATCATTCGAACGGTTCCTGGCACGAGGCGCGAGACCGGTGCGGTCTTCGCCCCATGCCCCTCGGGATGGCCTAAACGGAGGCGGCGCGTGAAGACACTGACAACACTGGAACCCTTGACGGCCAAATTACTTGAAATCCAGCGGATCAACAGCGCCGCCTCGGTCCTCTCGTGGGATCAGGAAACGTATATGCCTGCCGGCGGTGGGAACGCCCGCGCCGACCAAATCGCGACGCTCCAAGGAATCGCGCACCAGAAGTTTGTGTCTTCCGACATCGAGACTCTTCTTGCCGGCTGGATCGATCCAAGTACGGGCCAGGCCGTCGATCAACCTGGAGATGCGTGGGACGAACCTTCACGCGCAATGCTGCGCGAAGTGTGGCGGGACTTCAGTCGGGCTAAAAAACTGCCGTCCGATTTCGTCATCAAGTTGAGCCGGGAATGTTCGCTCGCCCAGCAAGTCTGGGCGGAGGCGAAGGAGCAAAACTCGTTTCAACTGTTTCTTCCCAACCTCCAGCTCGTCCTCGCCCTCAAACGCGAAGAAACTCACTATCTGGGGTACAAAGACTCGCCCTATGACGCGTTGCTAGACGTCTATGAGCCGGGTGCGACCATCGCGATGCTGCGCCCCCTGTTCGCTCAAGTGAAGGCCCGCCTCGTCCCCTTGTTGCAGAAAATCACCAAGAGCACGGCTCACGTGGATGACAAGATCCTGTTCCACACCTACGATCAGGCGCGGCAACTCGAATTCGGCCGGCTGGTCTTGATCGCGATGGGCTATGATTTTGAGCGAGGCCGTCTGGATCTGTCCGCCCATCCCTTCACGACCTCGTTCCATCCCACGGATGTTCGCGTGACGACGCGAGTGCATGAACAGGAGTTGCAATCCTGCTTGTTCAGTTGCATCCATGAGGGTGGCCACGGGCTCTATGACCAGGGGCTCGATCCCCGCTACTACGGCACGCCGCTCGGCGATTCGGTGTCACTCGGGATTCACGAGAGCCAATCCCGCATGTGGGAAAACTGTGTGGGCCGATCGCGCGCATTTTGGCGCTTCTTCTATCCGATCCTCCAGCAGGAATTTCACCATCAACTGCGCAGCGTGGACATGGAACAGTTCTACGCTGCGATTAATCTGGTCAAACCCTCGCTGATCCGGGTGGAGGCGGATGAACTCACCTACAATCTACACATCATGCTGCGGTTCGAGATCGAGCAGGACTTGATTGAGGGCCGCGCGCAAGCGGAAGAGTTGCCCGGCATCTGGAATGCAAAAATGAAGGACTATCTCGGCATCGTTCCGGTCGGCGATGCCGACGGGGTCTTGCAGGACGTGCACTGGTCATTGGGAGCTTTCGGCTATTTCCCCACCTACACCCTCGGCAATCTCTACGCTGTGCAGTTCTACGAGCAGGCACGGCTGGAAATTCCGCATCTGGATAATGAGATCGCAGCCGGTCAACTCCTCGTTCTTCGCCGGTGGCTGGAACAAAAGATCCACAGATGGGGCCGAACGTTCACACCGGACCATCTGGCTCAGCGCGTGACAGGCAAGAGCCTGAGCCCCGACCCATTTCTCTCCTATGTCGAACGGAAATACGGCGAACTGTACCGACTGTAGGTACAGGGCACGAGGCCAGGGGCAAGGAGCTGGCGGTCGTGGAAGCGCTCGGTGAATTTCTCACTCGCCTCTTGCCCCGCACCACTTGCCTCCTCGTAAGAGGCTAGTACCCCATTGCCGCGTTCAGTTTGGCGAGCAGGGGTGGAGAAAGCGTGAACTCTGCCTGGACGTCGATGCGGGGCGGAACCAAGAGCGTCGTATGGAAGACGATATCGCGGATGGGGATTTTCAATTCCGGCTGGGCCGGCGTACTGAGTTCCACTGATTCCACGGATGCCATAATGGCGCTACTGTCCTGCGGTCCATAGGTTGCCACCACCGCTTGAAGGATCTCCGTCATCTTTTGATTCGGTTCGTTTTCTTCGATCCCCTTGTGCAGGAGAGGGAGCACTTCCTCACGGGCCTGGTCGGACAGGGTAAAGTTTTCCACCCGTTCCTTGCGGCGTAGCGAAGTTAGATCGTTGTCCAAATCCTTGCTGAATGCCCCATACGCAAAGCGAAAGAATTCGAAGTGAAAGCCTCTTAATCCTTTTCCGAACATCTGGAGCTCGCAGAGAAAGCACAGCTGTTGCAGTTTCACATCGTTGAGCAGGCCGTGCGGCTCTGCTAAATCCAGCACGTACAGTAGGAGCGCACGATCGATGGTAATCTGATCAGGCTTGCGCATTTGGAAGCACTATCCTATATCAGCTGGCTCGTGGGAGAGGGGACTATAGACAGCACGGGCGAAGGCCGTCAAATCTTTCTCCGCCCGTCCTCTCTATGGCGACCTCGCCTCTTGACCAGCCGCCGAGATTGGTTTTTAATGACGACCCCCAGAGGTTGATCATGGCGTCGAGTAAAAATGCGAAAGAGATGGAGGCCCTCAAAAACCACCTGGCCAAACATCAGTTGAAGCTCACGCGCCAGCGTGAGTTGATCCTCAGTGCCTTCCTTCGCCAGGAACATATCACAGCGGAGGCCATGTACCATCAGCTGGCGAAGAGTGACCCCCATCTCGGCTTAGCCACGATCTACCGTACTCTTAACCTCTTTTGCGATGCAGGTCTGGCTCAAGCCCGCCATTTCGGGTCTCAGACTCAATATGACAACGTCTCGCACAAGGGACACCACGACCACTTGATCTGTACCGGATGTGGCAAGATCGTGGAGTTCGAAAACTGCGAGATCGAACGCCTCCAAGAAGAAGTCGCAGCCAAGAACGGCTTCACCATCCAAACACACCGCCTCGAGCTGTACGGCCTCTGTTCCCGCTGCCGTCATTGACGGCAATCACCCTTTTCTAGTATCATTTTGAGAGGGCTTATCAATTTCAATTACACAGGACGTACCGCTATGCTTGACGTGCGCACCGCATTTCTGACCAAAAGGATTTTCTGGTCCTTGCTTCTCTTGTTCACGAGCCTGCTGGTCACTGGACCTGGCGTGACTCCCTCCGCAAGCTCCGCAACTGATAAGTTGACCATTTACTCCGGCCGTGCGGAACGGCTGATTAAACCGGTGCTCGACGCCTTCACCGCAAAGACCGGAATCCAGGTGGCATTGCTTTCATCTGGAACAACAGAGTTGTTGAACCGGCTCAAGGCGGAAGGAGACCGTACACCGGCGGATCTTTTCATTACCAACGATGCCGGCAGTTTGGAACTGGCACGCACGGCGGGCCTTCTCCATCCGCTGAATATGCGGGAGATCGATCGCGCCATTCCCTCGCAGTACCGCGCGCCGGACAACAGCTGGGTCGGTCTGTCCGGACGCTTTTGGATCATCGTCTACAATACGAATCAGGTGAAGCCGGATCAGTTACGATCCTTGCTGGACCTCGCCGATCCCAAATGGAAAGACAAGATCGCAATTCCCAATTCTGGCAGTGAATACTTGCAGGCCGGAGTGTCGGTGATTCGGGCGACCTATGGAGACGAGCGGACCAAGCAATTCCTCATCGGCCTTCGGGACAATGGCGGCACGCAGGTCTACCAGAAGAGTTCGCAGATCGTGGAAGCCGTCGCAAAAGGCCAGGTCTCGCTCGGTATTGTGAATCATTATTATGTGTATCGTCACCTGGCAACACAACCCGGCGCACCGATTACCGTATTCATGCCGGATCAACAGGAAGGCGGCATGGGCTCGATCATGAATGTGGCTGGTGTCGGGATTATCAAGCAGACGAAACATCTCGATAGTGCGAAACTGTTGGTGGAATTTCTCGTCGCCCAAGCGGGCCAGAAGCTGTTCGCCGATCTCGACAAGGAATATCCGCTCCACGCTGACGTCAAGGCCGATCCTGCCCTCATCGAACGAAAAAGCTTCCGGGCAGCGCAGGTTCCTCTCACACGACTGGCTGAATTGCGTGAACCAACCCTGACGCTGATCGAACAAGTGGGGCTCCGATAGGTCCAAGGAACCCACGTGATCACCATCCGCCAGCAATTGTCGTCTCCCCTGCAACTCATGGCGTTGGCAAGTGCTGGGTTGATCCTCCTTCCTCTCGGCTATGTGACAGGACTGGCGCTCTCAGCGGATCCTGCCGTCTGGAGCCGCTTGTGGGCCACCAGAATTCCTGAACTCTTCTTCAACACCGTCACCTTGGCCGCCAGTGTGGCGGTCATCACGCTGGTCCTTGGAGTATCCACCGCCTGGGTTGTCACGCGATTCGAGTTTCCTGGCCGTCGATTCTGGGAAGGCTCGCTCGTGTTGCCCTTAGCCATGCCCACCTACGTCCTGGCCTATGTCTACTCGTACCTGCTCGGATTTGGGGGACCGATCGAACACTTCTGGCAGTTTGTGGCAGGGCCGCAGGCCAGACTGTTTTCACCGCACGGTTACCTCGGCGCGACGATTGTAATGGCACTGGACACCTTCCCCTTTGTCTATCTTCTCACTCGAAGTGCGCTCTTGAACCTGAACGTTTCCTTCGAAGAAGTGTCCAGAGCGAGCGGCGTGTCCCGCTTCTGGACTCTTTGGCGTGTGACATTGCCTCTCATGCGTCCTTCGATCGTCGCCGGACTGGCACTGGTGATCCTCTATGTCGTATCGGATTTCGGTGCAGTCTCCCTCCTCCGCTATCAAACGCTCACCTACGCCGTGTTCCAGCAAATGACCGGACGGTCTGACAACAGCGCGGCTAGCATTCTGAGCCTCTTGCTGGTCGGACTGGCTCTGCTCTTTCTCGTCGCAGAGCGGTGGTTTCGGCACCGCAGCCGGTTTTATCAAACGACCGGCCGCTATCGCTTGCCACAGCGACATCAGTGCGGCTTGATGGGAACAGGCTTCGCCACCGGCTATCTGGGCTTGATCCTCGGCTCTGCATTCGTGATTCCAGCCTATCTCTTGGTGAATTGGAGTTTCTCGACGGAAGCCCAGGCCACGCTCGACAGCCGATTCATGGGGTTCGTCTCGAATAGCGCTCTGCTCGCCGCTTGTGCCGCGACGGGCGGCGTATTGATCGGTCTCCCTCTCGCATATCTGGCAAGCCGGCGTCCCACTTGGCTGAATCTTGGATGTCTGCAAGCCGCCTACGCCGGTTATGTGCTTCCTGGTCCTGCTGTTGCATTGGCGGTCTTGGTTTTATCCACCAAACTGATGCATGTCTTGTATGGATCCGTGCTCATCCTCATTGTGGCCTACGTCATTCATTTTCTCCCGGCCGGATTGCAATCGCTTGAACCGGCGCTCCAACAGGTCACCCCGAACCTGGAAGAAGTGTCACGCACGCTCGGCCTGGGTGTCCAGGAGACCTGGCGGCGCGTCACGCTCCCGTTAGTGCGAAATGGATTTATCGTGGCCTGGGTGTTGATGTTCCTGCAAACCATGAAAGAATTGCCGGCCACACTCTTGTTACGGCCGGTAGGGTTCGACACGCTGGCGATTCGAGTCTGGCTTGAAGCGAGCGAAGAATACTATCAATTAGCCGCGCCTCCGGCGTTGTTAATCGTGTTCTTGAGTCTCCCCGCTCTGCTCTTGCTGGTATCGAAAGATTGGCGAGCGGCATAACGGAAAGGGCATCCCTGGTGACCAAAGACTCCTCCCTGACGCCTCATCCGATCGAGGAGATCAGAGCACAAGGCGATTTGTATAGGCCGGCCTCTTCTGTCCTTGAGCTACGGCATGTGACCTGTGCTTATGGAACTGATCGTCCGGCTGTTCACGCGGTTTCGTTTGCGGCCCGTGAAGGAGAGATTCTGTGTTTGCTGGGCCCGTCGGGATGCGGCAAAACGACGATCCTTAGGGCGATCGCAGGGCTTGAGCCGGTCCAATCCGGCCAGATCTTTTTATCAGGAGAGTTGGTGTCCTCGTCGGATATGCTGGTGGCCACGGAATATCGACATGTCGGGATGGTCTTTCAAGAGTATGCGCTCTTCCCCCACCTACGTGTCCAAGACAATATTGCCTTCGGCCTTCGGAAGCTGCCGCGCCGCCAACGTAAGGCGCGGGTGCAAGAGATGCTTCAGCTGGTCGGACTCGAAGGTTTCGATCGACGCTACCCGCACGAGCTGTCTGGTGGCCAGCAGCAGCGCGTCGCATTGGCTCGCGCTCTCGTCCAACATCCCGTCGTTCTGCTGCTGGACGAACCCTTCAGCAACTTGGACCCGGACATGGCCAGCCGCATGCGTCAGGAACTGCATGATCTCTTGAGACGGACCAAGACCACCACGATCCTTGTGACTCACGACCACGACGAGGCATTTGCCATGGCAGATCGGATCGCGGTTTTGAATCAAGGTACCGTCGAGCAGTTTGACACGCCGGAAGTGATCTATCACCTGCCGGCGACGCCCTTCGTTGCAGACTTTGTCGGCCAAGCGGACTTCATTCCTGGAACGGTTTCCAACGGGATGGTCCACACCGAGCTCGGTGAATTCTCGAATACGCTGGAATGTGAGGATGGTACGGCTGTCGTCGTCATGATTCGCCCGGATGATATTCACCTTGTCCCCACGAAGGACGCGTCCTCGCGCGTCATTTCCCGCCAATTCCATGGATCGGAAAATCTCTACGCGGTCAGCCTTCCCTCAGGGCAGGTCGTTCACAGCAGTCAAGGCTCTACGAGCGTCTATGAGGAAGGGACGGCGGTTGAACTTCGTGTGCTCGCGTCGCATTCGGTGCTTTTTAGGCAATCGAACGTTCCCTCCTGAGAACCGGCTCGCGGCCTATTCGGACCTCCCTCCTCCAAACTGGAGCATTGACAGCCCTTTTGCCATTCTGGCAGCATGAATCGGCCTATGCGACGGTCCCTCTCCCGCCGGCCCGTCATGTCCCTCCCAAGGAGTAGAAGGAGCTGTTGATGGAAGCGTTAAAGAACGCGGTCGATTACGGAATTATCGGTCTTTTGGTGGCCTTGAGTGTCTGGTGCGTCGCCGTTGCGGTTGAGCGCTGGCTGTTCTATCGCCGCATTGATCTGGCCCAATACCCGAATTCTCAGCTGTTGGAAATCGCCTTGACGCGTCGATTGGTCGTAATCGGCACCGTCGCGGCCAACGCCCCGTACATCGGCCTGCTCGGCACCGTGCTGGGCATCATGCTCACCTTTCACACCATGGGCACGTCCGGCACCATGGCGGTCAATACCATTATGATTGGATTGAGCCTCGCGCTGAAAGCGACAGCCGTGGGCCTCCTCGTCGCCATTCCCTGCGTCGTATTGAACAATGTCTTGCGTCGAAGAATCTCGGAGCTTCTCACTCAGTACAAGGTGCAGCATGGATCGCGAGGTTAACCAGATTAACGTCATCCCCTTGGTGGATGTGATGCTGGTCCTGTTGGTTATCGTTCTCACGACCGCCACATTCATCAGCACAGGCCAGATACCGGTCAATCTCGCCAAGGCCAAGGAAGTCGGCGATCGCAAGGACGTGCCGATCGTCATTACACTGACCTCGGAAGGGAAACTGTATTTGAACGACCAGCCGCTTGCCGAGGGGGAACTCTCTGCAGCCCTCATCACACAGTCTCGCGAGTCAGCCGTGGTCGTTCGGGCCGACAAGGTCACACTCCTGGAACGATTCGTCGCACTGGTGGATGAAGTCCGTAATCTCGGTTTCAGGCAGGTCAGCCTGGAGGTGATCAGGCTGTGACGATGACAGAAATGCATTGCGGTGATGCCCACGCCGGCTGCTATGCAGTTGGGTGGGTGGCTTCTATGCTCCTGCACGGAAGCTTAGTCGTCGGAGCGGTTTTTTTTGTTCAACACGTTCATTTGGCTCCGCAAGTGGATGTCTTCAAATGGGACGTGACGCTGGTGTCGTCTGTCTCTTCATCGATGCCGTCTTCCCCGCCAGCATCTCCAGCTGAAAGCCCTCCTACAACCCAACCGAGTACACCGGAGACCATACATCAGAAGCACCCAACTCCCCCCGCGTCGGAGCCGATACAGTCCGAATCCCGCAAGTCCAGGCCACCGATGACAGCTGCGACGGCCATTCCCGTATCACCACTGTTACTTGAATCGCACACGGTGAATCCAGTTCCACAAACCATAATGCCGACACCGCCGGAAGCAGTAAAACCTGCAGACCCTGTTTCACCTGTATCAGCTCCGGCACCAATTGTGCCTTCATCGTCTGTTGATTCGATCAACCATACGCCGACTCCCGTTGAATCTGTCGACCCTTCACATCAGATTGCTCACAGCGAAACTGCACGGGCCTTACCTGAGAAAGAATCGGATTCTCGGGCACTTGCTACGCCAACACATCCGGAGCCACCGACACCCATCCTTCCGATGGCGACCGCATCGCCAGAGACGGTGCCATCCACTACACCACACGCGACACCATCACCGTCAGAACCATCTGTTCAAGCCGCTTCATCTGCCGCACAAGTTGCTGCGCTCGCGCCGGTCGGAGCGAACAGCCCCGCCCGTGCCGATTACGGGTGGTTATCAGAGGTAATCCTGCGTCGTGTGGAAGAGTTGAAACATTACCCCGCTGAGGCGCGCGCGGATCACGCGGAAGGAAAGGTTGTGGTGAAGGCGGTGATCAACGAGGATGGAGGGGTCGAGAACGTTGAGGTATTTCAGAGTTCGGGCTCCGCGACGCTTGATAAAGCCGCCGTCGATCTGATGCGACGCGCAGCTCCCTTTTCGCTGCCACACTCGTTGGAGAAGCCGCGTGTGACAGTCAAGATTCCGATGAACTATCGACTCGATCGGTAAGTCGAAATGGCTGATACGGCGTGGTGAAGAAGCTCCTCGCTTCGTCGCAGGTTGTCTTCTATGTGTTGTTATCTGGACCCCTCTTCGACTCGCCACGTTAGGGCAAACGAATCCTGTTCTTCAAGCCGGACGAGACCAACATCCGGCCTTCAGCATCGACGATGATGGCCTCGACATCAACCAGGTGCTCGACGAGTTCCATACCACGCTCAGGTCCCATGACAAAGATCCCGGTATCGAGCCCGTCAGCCCAGACACCTTCACGGGCAATCACTGTGACGCTCTGACAGCCGCGAGCCGGTTGGAGCGTCCGTGGATCCAGGATATGGTGGTAGCGTATACCGTTCCGCTCAAAGGAACGTTCATAATCCCCCGCCGTCGAGATTGCTTCATCCTGTAATTCGATCCAGGCTAGGATCGCTCCTTCATTGCGTGGATGTTGAATGCCGACGGGGAATCCATGTCCATCTGGCAGTTGCCCGAACGTTTTGATATCGCCGGATAGGGCGACTACCCCGGCGGTTGCTCCCGCCTTCCGCATTACTTCAACGGCACGGTCTGCCGCATAACCCTTCCCGATCCCTCCGATATCAATTCGCATACCGGCCCGATCCAGTGAGACGGTCTGTTTCGATACATCGACATGTATGCCTTGGAGATCCACGAGGGGAATGAGTTGCTGCAGTTCGACTTCGGTCGGAACATGTTGACGCTCCGTCACACTCCACGCCTCGACCGCGGGTCCAATCGCGATGTCGAACCCTCCATCCGTCAGTTCGGCAGCTTGAAGCGAATATTGCACGACCGCCAGCGTCTCAGGACTGACTGGCACGGCTGCGGATCCAGCGGCGGCGTTGACGCGGGACAGTTCGCTGGTCGGAATCCAGGTACTTAGCAGTCCCTCCAAACGACGAATTTCGGCAAAAGCTGAATTGGCCGCAGCCTGTGCGATGCGCTCATCTTCAGCCACGGCGGTGATCGTGACCAACGTGCCCATGTGCGTCTGAGCACGTTTGATGACCGCGGGATTTGAAGGATGGGGTACACTACTACAGCCTGACACTCCCGTCAGCGCTGCAAGCAAGATCGCGAAAAGGTAGTTGGAAACGGAGGAACGTACCTGCCGCATCGAGATCTTTACCAGTAATGCCGCTGGAAATATCGCGGATAGCGAGGGTAGGGCATAACTTCATATAACCGTGCTTCGCTAGCGGCCGGATCTGGTAACACTGACATAACGGGCTGGACTTCATGAGCCGGGTATTTCTCTTTGATGATCTGCTCAGCCTGCGCCCTGTCCTCGTCGTCCAGAACCATAGACAGGACGACCATCCGTCCATATCGCGGAGAATCGACCCCAAACCGCCACGTTCCTAGATATGTGATGGTCCCCTCCTCCAGCGCAAATGAGGCAGAAAGTTGGGCTATCGATAGGAAGGGTCCTTCGCTGATCTGGATTCGATTCAGCACATACTTTCCAGGGGGGAGAGACAGAGTAAACTGCTCATCGTCAGACTGCACATCCACGCGAAATCGCTCGTGTGTTTGCTGGTTTTCCAACTCAAATGTGCGAAGCGCCGGCTCGTAAATTCTTTTTCTCTCACCGGTCAACAATGTGGTGACTCGACCAACTGCAAGTGCTGCCGAACCGTCTACTGACTCGGCGGTTGAAGGCAATTCAGTCACACATCCGGTCAGAATGAGAAGCAGCATCCCTGCCCATCTCTCTCGCCAGCCCAAGTAAGCCAAAGTCTCGCGCATGAACCCATTATAGAGAATCAGTTGATCTGATGCACCCTCTTCTGAGCTGGAGAGAGCTGGCATTAAACGCTTGACACTGATCGTGCAAATAGGATATTAATAATCGTTCTCAATTTCATTTAGTACTGATTGCTCGCATGCCCACGGCCAAAGTGGAATCGACTGCTTGCTCACCAGCCGGCGAAACCCGCTGCGAGTGCGGCCAACTTATCGCCAAGATGGGACAACGGGGATTGGAGTTGAAGTGCAAGCGGTGCAAACGAATCGTGATGATTCCATTCTCCTCTATCGAAGGATGGACGTCTCTTTCAAGCACAGAATAGCCATGACAAGGAGGTGCCATAACAAGAACAAATTTCCTCGTGCTGTGTGCGTCTTGAACTGGCAGACCAGAGACCAACGAGTCCCGAGTCAGACCAACCACCTTCTCAATCTGGAGGTTCACCATGAGGATCCGGTCAATCCTCGGGGCTCTCGTCATCGCCAGCTTGCCGGTGATCCCGGCCTGGGCGGAAATGACCCCGGAGGAAATTAAGAAGATGGTCGATGAAGCAGTGAAGCAACGTCTGGAAGAACAACAACGCCGTGAAGGAGGAATGGAGCGCCGGGAAGAAGCGCCGCCTGGCGCACAATACCCTGTTCCCGTTGGCCCCATGACGGACGTCAAGGTAGAGAGACCGGGGGAAGAAAGAGTGCCTCTCTCGTTCGGCTCAACCGGTTCAGGACGCTTGGTCTACGCCAAGCCGTTTGTGGCAGCACCAAAGGCCATCGTCGGCGGATATTTCGACATTCAGTACCGATCCCAGAGCAAGGGCAGCATCGAAAACGACTACGGAGGCACTTCGAATGGGTTCGATCAGCAGCGATTTATTCCGTTCATCTATGCGGACGTCACTGAGCACGTGAAGTTTGCATCGGAAATGGAAATTGAGCACGGCATTCGAGAAGAAACCGGAAGCCCCAATGAAGTCAGTTTGGAGTTTGGTTTCATGGACTATCTCATCAATGAAAAAGTCAATCTGCGAGCTGGGATTATTTTGCTTCCTATCGGCAAGTTCAACTTACTACACGATTCGCCCTTGAACGACTTAACCGATCGTCCACTCGTCAGCCAATACGTTATTCCGTCGACAATATCTGAAACCGGAGCAGGGATCTATGGCACGTTCTATCCGGGCAGAACGAGCAAGCTAGACTATGAGTTGTACGTGACAACGGGACCCTGCTCGTACAATAACGATGGAACTCCCAGGATCAATGAGGCAGGCGGGACGATGGATTCCAGACAGCGGACTTGCCCTTCAACCGATGGCTTAGACATCAATAACGGCAAGGCCTGGGTTGGACGCTTGGCCTATAGTCCGATGCTCGGCGTCGAAGTAGGTGGATCAAGCTATTATGGCAATGGTGCCCCCAACGGTAGTTACAATTCTCTTAGCATTTCGGCGATAGACTGGACCTTCCAACGAGGCCCGTTTGAACTCATCGGTGAAGCAGCCTGGGCCTATGCGCGAGGGAACTCTCGTTCCATCAGCTCTAGTACCGGTTTTCCAGTAGGGGCCTTGTTGACTGCCCAACCAGGCAACAGCGGACTGGGTATCCCGCCTCAGCGCATGAATGGGTATTATATCCAGGGCAACTATCATTTCATGCCGGCGTTCTTGACCAAGTTGTCACCGAAGCGGTTTGGCGAGGGATCAACGCTTACCGCCGTGATCCGCTATGACAGGGTCAACACCGACTTGGATAATTTCAACGGTACAGGCGGGTTCGGCAATCTGCAGCAAATTTCCTTTGGTCTCAACTATCGACCGATTGAAGATGCCGTCTTCAAGATCAGCTATCAATATCAGCCGATGGCGTTCAATCCCAACGCAAACAGCGGACTAGGCGCGCGAATCCATGACAACGCACTCGTGATTTCAGCCGCGACGTATTTCTAAACCGTTTGCCTGCAACCCTCCCTTTCAGATGGGAGGGTTGCAGCAGCATCCATAAGGAGCGTGCCGCCCGTGCGAATCGGTAGTGTTGTCCTCATAATAGCTTCTCTCTCTTGGAGTGGCTGTGCATCATTGAGCGGGAGCAAAGATCAGTTTTACGTGTGTTCGTATGACGTCGCCTGGGATGCTGCCGTGCTATCTGTCAAGGATCGACCGGTACAGGTGGCGGACAAGGATAAAGGGGTCATAGAAACCAATTGGGTAGAGGTAGAAGGTGCGGAACGCACCTACGGAATATTCGATCGTGAGGGGTTCGGCAATCGGGAACGAACTCGCATGTCGATAGCGGTAAAACGGCTGAATGATGTCGTGTCGTTCAGTGTACTTGAAACTCGCCAACGGTGGCACTTAAAGGGCGGCGTCGGCCAACAATCAACCAGGTGGTGGCCTATCGACCCATCCGAAGAGGCAGAAGCATCCGTCACAGATCGAATCAGAAAGACAATAAATGAGAAGGGCTGTGTCACCACATGACCTCTCAAAGCTGCCTCCTCCTAATCCTATCCACCGTCCTGCTGGTTCCCTCTTTCGCCAAAGCGGAACGCATCTGGGATGCCGATCTCAACCGCTTTCTGACGGAGATGGAAATGAGACGTGCCGATGTCTACATGACCGAAGAAGAATGTATCAAGATCATGTTTCCGAAATCAGAGCGAGTCCGCAAAGACGTGATCACGCTGAGTCCTGACAAGAAAAAAGAAATTGAAGAGCGTATCGGCTGGAAATTCCCGGAAGAGTCCTTTGAAGTGTACATCGGCGAAACCGGCACACAGGTTGATGGCTACGCCTTGGTCCAGAATACTATCGGCAAGCATAAGCCGATGACGTATATGGTCGGTGTCGACAACGAAGGACGGGTTTCGGACGTGGAGTTGCTGGTGTTCCGAGAGGCACGGGGCAGCGAAGTGCGAACTAAACGCTTCAATGTGCAGTATGAAGGGAAGACCGTTCTGGATCCCGTTCGGCTGAACAAGGACATCATCAATATCAGCGGCGCCACGATGTCGGTCCGTTCGATGACTGCAGGCATCAAACGGGTGCTTGTTCTCGTCGATGAGTTCTACATGAAGCCGGCCGGGATCGGCAGTGACACCGTTGCCGCACGGAGGTCGGAGAGAGGGTTCTTCGGTTTTCTTTTCGGAAATTGAACGTCGCCGATACCTTCTCGACCATGCGAAATTTCAATGCCAGGTTCCGCCTTCGAGATACGGATCGGCACATTCGGCTTTTGTATACCTTGTTCCTGCTCTTGATGTTCGTAGGCTTTTTCTTTTCCTTCTTTTGGGCGCACAGCATGACGGGACTTTCTCCACAAGGCATTGCCGATCATTATCGGGGATCCGACGCAACATTCGGTGAACCGATGTCGTTTAGAGAGTTGGCCGAAGTGACCCATTTTCACCTCTTTACGATGCCGGTCGTCTTTATGATTCTCGTGCACGTTCTGTATCTCACTTCGACCAGCCCCGGCATCAAGCAAGGCACGACGTGGGTGGCGTTCGGCGGCGTGATGTTGGACTTGGTCTCGCCCTGGCTGATCAGTTATATCTCTCCGCTCTTCGTATTCACCATGCTTACTGGGGATGTCTTCATGACGGTGGGGTTTCTTATCATGATGGCGATTCCCCTCTATGAGATGTGGATATTGAAGCAGCCGCTCCTGGCGGGAAAGCAAGGAGAAGAAGGATGAAATAGCGGACACGCTCTTTCAATCTCCGCGGCCAGAGGCCTCGTCGCCCAGAGCCCACGATCAATGCTCAATGATCGTGGGCTCTTTTGTTGTTAAAGGATTCGATATGTCACTCCATATCCCAACTGTGAGTCATCCTGTCATTCTGAAGATTCAGGGCCTGCTCCATAAAATCGATCGCCTACAGCTCCCAGCCTCGTCGCGTCGGGACGTGGAAAGTATTCTCGTCCGCCAGGTGACCAAGGAGATTGACCGCGCCCTTCCCTGGCAGGCAGGCCACGGCCGCCGCACAGCTGCAACCGCGATCATGATTGGACAGAATGTAGCTTTGACTTCTGACGAGTTGCACGCACTCAAACTCGCCGCCTTCCTCCATGATGTTGGACTCCTGATGCTCCCTCCTAGCCTGATGGCGGATCGGCGTCATGTCGACTTAGACTCTTATGTTGCAATTCAGAACCATCCCCGGCTCGGCGCCGGACTCCTGGAACCGTTCTCGTTTTTGAGAGAGGCCTCAACAATCATCGCACACCACCATGAACGGTGGGATGGAACAGGCTATCCCTATGGAATCCGGGGACAGTTCATCCCGCTTGGAGCCAGAATTCTCGCGATCGCTGACGCGTTTGACGCCATTCACGTGCCAAAGGTCAGCTCTTCTGAGATTCGAGAGCGTATAGCATACAGAATCCTCAGAATCGCTTCTGGCACTCAATTCGACCCGAGCCTCGTCGAAATCTGCGGTTTCTGTTTAGCACAGACAGCACATCACAAACGTCACACACTCCAGAATTCATTCGTCTCGGACTACGATATTACTTGCATCCATAACAAGGAGTCGCCATGAATTACTTACGCGCAGTGTATTTTCTCTCGGTCCCATTTTTTGCGTTGGTTGCATTGATCTATGCTCACGGTTGTTCGGGAGGAGGTTCTTCCGGCGGAGTTGCCGCCAGTGTCCAGGCCCCGCCAGATCCAGATACTGCAGCTAATGTCGGAGAACGGCTGTTCGTGGAAACGCGTTTCGCTCAGGCCTTTAGTGCATACCTGGCTAACGGTGGTAATGTGAACAATGCAACTGTCGGTGATCCTGTCATGACTGTCTTGCAAACCACTACGCCGGGTGCGCCGATCGCTCCAGGTCCTTTCAGAGGCTTGTCGATGAATTGCCGCCAATGCCACCTCGTTGACGAGGTTTTAACCACTCCGGGTGGGGGAATGCGGACCTACGCCGACTTCGCCCGTCGAAGCCCGATCCCGGACAGAGGCGATGGGCTGACCCTCACCCCTCGCAATTCCCCTCCATTGGTGAACGCAACCCTGGACCGGCCTGACGGCATCCTCTTGCACTTTGACACCGAGTTCAATTCGATTGAAGACCTGATCACTGGAACCTATACCGGCCGCAACTTCGGCTGGCTCCCTGGTGAACAGGCACAAGCCATCGCGCATATCGCCAGCGTGGTGCGGGGCGATGATGGAACGGGTATCATTGCAGAGCAATTCGATGGATTGCCATATTCGATCCTCTTTGCCGGCACAAGCCGAAATATTCCTCTTGAGTTCAGATTGCCGCCGGAGTACCGCATCTCGATTGGAACAGCCACCGATCAGGAAATATTCACGGCGGTCGTGAATGTGGTCGCCGAGTACGTCAACAGCCTTCGTTTTGGGAATCCCACGGACACCGGCATCCCCATTCGTTCACCCTTTGACGTCTTCCTGGAGATCAATGGTTTGCCACAGCAACCGGATCCTAACGAGTCACCGTTGGACTATAGCCGCCGCCTTCGCACGCTTGTGAACGGACTGGCCAGCCCGCAATTCGTGACATCGAACCCCAATACCTCTAACGGCCAATTTCAGTTCCATCCGGGACAGAGTTTTACGTTTGGAGCACCAGAACTGGCCGGGCTGAAGATTTTCCTCACAGAGCCCGCAGCCATCCCGGCATCGGCGGGCGAAATAGCGGCGGGCAAGATTGGCAACTGTCTTGTCTGTCACGCCGTACCGGACTTTACCGATTTCAAGTTACACAATACTGGAGTCGCACAGAAAGAATTTGATGACCCTGCCACCGGTACAGGGCATGCGCCGGGCGCATTTGCCGCGCTCTCGATTCCCACCCTGGCCACGAGAACGCCGAACGACCTGCCGGCCACGGAGCAGCATCCCAGCGCAAGCGGAAGGTTTCGGTCCATCCCTTCGTCTGGAACCACGCTGACCGACTTGGGAGTCTGGAATATCTTCGCCAATCCGGACATGCCGAACCCTCAGGCAAAAATTCGCGCAATTCTATGCAATGATCAAGTTCCATGCCCTCTCTCTGACGCGACACTTTTGGACCAAGCGATTGCCCGATTCAAGACGCCGGGTCTGCGAGATCTCGGGCATTCTCAGCCCTATATGCACACTGGCCAGTTCGATACCTTGGACAGCATTATTGGATTTTATATTGGATCTTCAAACCAGGCCCGTGCCGGAACTCTCAGAAACGGAGACGCGCAGCTGCAAGGCATCGCCCTCACAGCTGCGGACGTCGCTTCACTGGTTGCATTTCTCAAATCACTTAATGAGGATTACCAATGACGTGCTGGTCAAGCGCCGTTTGCACAGCTGTCATGCCGGTGCCCGACACATTGGCCGCGGAGTGGGAAGATTGTTCTCTCCCACTCCCGTTGCGGGGGCCCTCTCTTCCTCCTGAGGCCCCCGCACCCACTTTCACGAATAGGGGATGAAATCAAACGCGGCAGCGCATCCTTGGGTGGTGATCTTCTAACTCAACCGGCAACGGGAGAGAGGAGATGTTCAGCTGCAGTGAGCACAATCGCCGAGCGGAACCGTGATGATCCCTCTCGCCCAATATGCGCCTATGAGCCTTCTTTCTTGATTTGTTCTGCGAGGTAGTTTTCCAATCCGATTTGATCGATCGTTTCCATCTGGGTTTCAATCCAGTCAATGTGCGCATCCACATCCTCGGCCATGTCTTCAAGCATGTGGCGAGTCGTAAAGTCACCGACCTTGGTGGCGTGCACGACTCCGTCGCTTAACAAGACCAACATCTCTTGCTCCGCCTTCAGATCCAATTTGAACTGTTCCGGTACCGTCTCACCGACTTGAACCGTATTCAACCGCTGAACGTTGGGCACGCCTTCCAGATAGAGAATGTGCTCAATCAACTCCTCTGCATCTTTCATTTCATCCATGCTGCGCTCACGGACTTTGTGATGGAGACGTTCATAGCCCCAGTTCTCACACATCTTGGCATGCACGAAATACTGATTGATCGCGGTCAGATCCGCTGTGAGAATCTTGTTCAGCATATTCACGATACCTTCTTTTGCCTTCATGATTGTCCTCCCTTCAGCGGTTAGTCGTGCGTGCGATCGGACGTTCTATCGGTATCACAATTGCATTATCGATGCGACTTAAACCTTCGTCAACTTGGTGGACGCCGTCCTTTTGATTCCGTCTCTCAGAGTCAGATGACATGAATTCTCAATCTCGCCCGACTCGGCGAGTCCCGCAGCACAGAAAAAGCACGAAGCGCTCTTCAATTGACATGAAATTGATGTCGAAGGAAGAAGGTGAGAGAGGAGCTTATCCGGCTTCGCGGTAGCCGCAGTCTTCATTACGGCATTGAACGCTCCGCCCGGTCTGCTTACTGATTTTCTCCACGAGGAACGGGGCCTGACAGGTTGGACAGGTTTTGTTTACCGGGCGATCCCACAGCGCATATTCGCATTCCGGATACCGGCTGCATGCATAAAACGAACGACCTTTACGGGTGCGCTTTTGGACGAGATCGCCACCACAACCGGGTTGTGGACACTTCACGCCCAAGGCCAGCGGCTTAGTCGTCTTACATTCCGGATAAGCAGAACACGCGATGAATTTTCCGAATCGCCCAGTCTTGACGACCATTGGACTCCCGCATTTCTCGCATGTTTGATCGGTCGTAAATTCCTGTTTTGGCACCACTTTGATCGTGCCGTCCGGAAGCTTTTCGAAGTTTTGCGTATTCTTACACGGAGGATCATCTTTGTACCCCGGACAGGCAAGAAACCTCCCGTTGCGCCCCCACTTGATTTCCATCATACGACCACATTTTTCGCAGGGGATATTTGTCGGTGGCTCGACAGTATCTTTGGGACCCGGAATGGTCTTGGCTTTTTCCATATCGCGTGTAAACGGCTCGTAAAAATCACGGATAGCTGCCACCCACGGTTTGCTGCCTTCCTCGACTTCGTCCAACTCCTCTTCCATCTGTGACGTGAAATCGACATTAATAAGGTCCGGAAATCCCTTCATGAGAAAGTCGTTCACGGTCCGCCCGGTTTCCGTCGGAGCAAATCGACCCTCGATTTTCTCGACGTACTTGCGATCCTGAATCGTCGAGATGATTGAGGCATAGGTCGACGGGCGTCCGATGCCCTTCTCCTCCAACTCTTTGATCAATAATGCTTCGTTATATCGCGGCGGCGGCTGCGTAAAATGCTGTTTTGAGGTTAGACCTTGGACCGTCTCACCTTCCTGCGAAACCAATCGCAACTGCTCACCCTCATTGAGCACCGGTAACTGTCGTTCGCTGTCATCCTCGACTTCCTGCTCACCCTTCGGCTTTTGAGCGAAGAGTTCTCGATCGATGCCTTCCAGGTAGACAATCGTATGACCGGGAAATTTCACCACGGTTCCAGTCGACCGGAAGAGATACTTATCTTTCGTATTCATCGGGCTTGATTCGACCCGTGTGACGTCCAGAATGGCCGGGACCATTTGAGAGGCGATGAATCGATTCCAGATCAACTTGTAGAGATTATAGACATCCGGCTCGAGATATTGCCTGATTGATTCCGGATCGCGTGAGGCGGCCGTCGGGCGGATGGCCTCGTGGGCCTCTTGGGCAGCCTTCTGGGTCTTATAAATATTCGGCGTAGCAGGAAGATACTCCGCACCGAATCGATCCTGAATCATCTGTCGTGCATCAGTCATCGCTTCATTAGAAATCCGTGGTGAGTCGGTTCTCATATAGGTAATGAGCCCCGTCGCCCCCTCTGCACCGATTTCCACACCTTCATAGAGCTGCTGGGCCAATGTCATGGTCTTCTTCGGTGAGAAATGAAGCTTTCGCGCAGCCTCCTGCTGCAATCGGCTCGTAATGAACGGGGCCACGGGATTTCGCTTCTTTTCCTTTCGTTCGATCGACTCAACCGCGAAGGTTTTCCCCTGAATAGCCGTGACAACCTGTTGCGCGTCTTCGCTGGAGGCAATGGAGGCTTCTTCACCATTAATACTATGAAGCTTGGCTTCGAAGGCAGGCGGATTCGCTCCTGCGAGGAGCGCCGTCACCGACCAATATTCTTCCGCGCGGAAGGCTTCGCGTTCCTGTTCCCGCTCGCAGATCAACCGAACAGCAACCGACTGAACACGCCCCATGGATAAGCCACGACGTACCTTGTGCCAAAGCAACTGGCTCCCTTGATACCCCACGATCCGGTCGAGCACACGCCGCGCCTGCTGTGCATTCACGAGTTTCATATCGATCTGTCCCGGAGATTGCAGCGCGCGTTTGATCGCCGACTCAGTGATTTCGTTGAAAAGCACCCGAAAGACTTTTTCGTCCTTTTTCTTCTTGGCTTTCCCCTTCAATTCTTGCGCGATGTGCCAGGCAATCGCTTCACCCTCGCGATCAGGGTCTGGCGCAAGATAGACCTTGTCCGCCGCTTCCGCTTTCTGCTTGATCTCGGCTAACACTTTCGATTTACCCTTGATCGTCACATAGTGCGGCTTGAAATCGTGCTCTAAATCGATCCCGAGCTTGCTGGTGGGTAAATCCTTGACGTGCCCGACCGAGGCCATCACCGTATAACCCCGACCAAGATATTTGGTGATCGTCCGTGCCTTGGTGGGAGACTCAACAATAATGAGCGATTTGGCCATGAACACTCCGTCTCTGAAAGGTCGCTAGCGTATTATCCGTATCAAATATAGCAGACACATGCAACTGGGCGACTTCCTCCGGCGCCTCCTAGGTCTTCAGGTAGCGTTGCCCCGGCAGCTGACGCACTCGCTGTTGTAGTTCGAGCGATAAGAGCGCAGTGACCACTGCTGACGCGTGGAGGCCTGTCTGTTCAATTACAATATCCACTGAGGCTGGGATATACGAGAGAGCATCATACACGAGCGATTCCTCTTTTCCCAAGTGATCAACGGTTTTCTTGAGCGGCACCGAATCGTGCAGTTTCACCCGGAGCTCCGGGTCCAACTGCGGCATCAATACATGTAACACATCCTGCGCCTGCTCGACCAATCCAGCTCCATCTTTCAGCAAGCTATTCGTTCCTCGACTTGTCTCTTCCTTCACGTGACCGGGCACCGCAAACACTTCCCGCCCCTGGTCCGCAGCTAACCTCGCCGTGATCAACGACCCACTGTTCATCGCGGCCTCGGTCACGATCACGCCCAAGGACAATCCGCTGATGATGCGGTTACGGCGCGGAAAATGATGACTGTGGGGCGACGTGCCCATCGGAAGTTCAGACAGGACGGCACCGTGTTCTTCGATTTGTTTCCGAAGGCGATCATGCTCCGGCGGATAGGTACGGTCAATTCCACACCCGAGGACGGCGATGGTGCGCCCATTCGCGTTTAACGCACCTCGGTGCGCCGCTGCATCAACACCACGGGCCAATCCACTGATGATCGTGACGCCTGTCGCAGCAAGATCGCGGCTCAGCTCTTCCGTCACGAGCCGACCAGAAGGCGAAGCTCTGCGCGCACCGACGATCGCCACGGCCAGTCTATCTTCGTCAGTCAAGGTCCCGGCGACATACAGGAGGGGCGGCGGGTCCGGGATCATCTTCAGTCGAACAGGATAGTCTCGATCCAAGACGCTAAGCATCCGTGTACGATGCCGTTCGATAGCCGTCCACTCGCGATCGATCCTCCGTCGACTGTGCGTATCAGGTCCCTTGTGAATGGCCGCGGCCAGTTGGAGACTGCACCCTCCTTCCATCAGTTCATCGATTGACGCTGCACATACGGCTTCTGGAGTCTTCCACTGCTGGACAAGTTTGAGCACTGTCGCATCTCCCACCCCTTCGATGGCTCGCAACCAGAGCCAGGATTCCAATGAAGTTCGGTTCATTCGAGGAGTCAACGTATGGAGGGCACATCCTCGCGGGAGTTGAGCAGGCACACCGCTGAGAGACTCGCCACGCTTCGTCTACTTCCAATAGCATCCATTTAGACCACCGTTAAGTCATACTGTTCCAGATGAAGCCGTTCATCCGGCATCACGATCATTTTCGCCGAACAGTCCCGTTCGAGAGTCTCGATTCCCTGACGTTCTTCATCTTGGAGTAATCCTGCAACGGTCGGATGCGCTCCGATCACGATCCGCTGCTGTTCCGCTCCCTTCCCGATTCGGCGAATCTCTCGGAAAATTTCATACGCCACGGTCGTCGGAGACTTGGTATACCCCCGCCCTTCGCAATAATGACAAGGCTCCGACAATGAGCGAAGCAGATCCTCGCGCACGCGTTCCCGTGAGATTTCGATCAATCCCAGATCAGAAATTCTCGAAATCCTCGTCCTCGCCTTGTCCGCCGCCATGGCGTCGACCAACGCGTGATAGACTTTGTCGCGGTTTTTTTCTCGTTCCATGTCGATGAAGTCGACGATGATAATGCCACCGATCCCCCGCAACCTGATCTGATAGGCTACCTCCTTGGCCGCCTCCAGATTGTTTCGAAGGATGGTTTCTTCTTGGTCTCGCTTTCCAACAAACCGGCCGGTATTGACGTCGATCACCGTCATAGCTTCGGTATGATCGATCACGAGGTAGCCGCCTGATTTCAGCCACACTTTCCGGCTGAGGGCGCGCGTGAGCTCTTGTTCGACACCGAGATGATCGAACAGACTCTCCTCCTTATCATAGTAATGGATGCGGGAGGTCTGTTCCGGTGAGAATCGCTGAACGAAATCACGCACCGCTTCATACTCCTGTCTGGAATCGATCCACAAGCGGTCGACCTTCTTTCCAAACAGATCGCGCACGACGCGAAAACTAAGACTTAAATCGGCATGGAGCAATGCCGGCGCAGCTAACTGAGCCCGCTTGGCCAGAATGTCCTGCCACAGCACGTGTAAGAATTCCACGTCGGATCGCAGCTCATCTTCCTTGACCCCTTCACTCACCGTTCGCACAATATAGCCACACCCCGGATGACGTACTCGTTTCATGATGTCTTTGAGCCGTCCCCGTTCCTCGTCTCGCGCAATCCGTCGTGACACTCCGATATGCTCCACGTTGGGCATAAAGACGAGATACCGTCCCGGGAACGAGACATAGGTCGTGACCCGGGGTCCTTTTGTGCCGATTGGGCCTTTTGAGATTTGGACCATCAGCTCTTGCCCTTCGCTCACCAACTGCTCGATGGGTTTCGAGCTCTGCCGGCGGGGCCGTAGCATATCCGCGTCCTTGTCGTCATCTTCATCTGTGTCCACCAAGGTATCGCCCGGCTCGGAATCCAACGACAAATCGGAGACATGCAGAAAGGCGGCCTTGTCGAGACCGATATCCACAAACGCTGCCTGCATGCCAGGCAACACCTTTGCTACCTTGCCCTTGTACACATTCCCAACAAAGTCTTTTTGCTTGGCACGATCCCCGAAGAGGTCCGTCACCACTCCGCCGTCTATGACAGCTACACGGGTTTCTTCTCGTGCGACCGAAATCGCAATTTCCATACTCATACCCTACTCCTTCCGTTCAGAAGGATGATTGACGCGACGTATCTGCCGAACGCGGGAGAGCCCGAGGTTCAGTGTGTCTTGTTATGATGCGTCGAGACAATTGTCCTTCCGATAATAAAAATGTATCGATGTGTCGGCTCCTCCACGGGACGCCAGACACCACATTCAATAAAACAAACTCAAGCGTCGCCGCTTGACGTTGAGTAATAACCCCAATGAGGCCATTGTCATGATGGTCGCACTGCCGCCGTAACTCATCAGCGGAAGCGGAATTCCGACGATCGGGAACATACCGGCAGTCATGCCGATGTTCACCACCACGCAGAAACACAACATGCAAATGATGCCGACCGCGAGCAAGGCCCCCAATTGATCCTTGGCTTTGGCCGCAATCTCCAATGACAGCCAGATGAGCGCGACGAATAAAAGCAACAAGGCTAGCACCCCGAGAAAACCCCATTCTTCCGCGAACACCGAAAACACGAAATCGGTGTGGCCTTCGGGCAGAAACTTCAACTGGCTCTGGGTCCCTCCGTAGAGACCTTTTCCCAACAGCTCGCCTGCGCCGATGGCAATTCTGGATTGCAACGCATGATACCCCTTGCCTCCAGGGTCATAGGCCGGGTCGACGAATGCCATAATGCGCTGTCGCTGGTAATCATGCAAGGAGCCCCACATCGCTTCCCAGGCGAAGGGGAACAACATCAGCGAAAACAAGAGAATGACGCCCAGCGCCTGAGACCGCATACCAACGATCAACAACATCGCAGCATACACTGCTAGAAAGCTGAGCCCGCTTCCCAGATCCGGCTGTTTCAGAATAAGCAATAGTCCGGGCAACATCAACAATCCCGGCATCACCACACGTTGCAACCACCCGACGCGAGGCACTTTGGAGTAGTAGTGGGCCAGCACGAGAATCAGGATCAGTTTGGCAAATTCCGACGGTTGAAACGCGAATGGCCCGATTGGAATCCACCGTTGTGCTCCCCGACTTGTTTTTCCTTCGACCAACACCACCGCCAACAAGACGAGGACGATGGCGTAGGCAGGATAGGCCAAGCGGGCAATCCGATGATAGTCCCATACCAGCATGACGAAGAAGGCGACCGTGCCCAGCAGAATCCAGATGATCTGCTTGGCAAAAAACGGGAGCCCCGGCCCTGTCTGGTCATGCGTTACGCTGAAGATTGAGAGCACTCCGATGGACAGAATCAGAAACACGAGAGCAATGAAGCGGATGTCAAAATTGTCGACTCTCCGTGTATCCATCATCCGATCAATCATGAGTCACAACCTCGGCGATGGAAGCTGTAGGAACAGACTCAGCCTTTGCTGCCAGAGTCGGCGGCTGAGACCAGAGCTTCGCATGCAATTCAATCAGTTCTTTGGCCAACGGTGCCGCAGCCGATCCCCCGTGCCCCATATGTTCTGCCAACACGGCGACAGCGATTTTCGGGGACTCTACCGGTGCAAATGCCACAAACCAGGCATGGTCACGCAACTTCTTGGGAATGTCCTTCTCGGGACCGGTCCGGAGTGCTGCCGTTTGGGCTGTTCCGGTTTTTCCTGCAATCGCCACGACGGAAGATTTGGCCCTGGTTCCTGTCCCCTCCTTGACCACGCCGGCTAAGGCATCTTGAATGAGTTCGAGCGCTTGAGGCTTGACCGGCAATTTCCGTTTAGGAGCAGACGGCAGCTGCTGCAACTGGCTCGATGTTCGATCCATAATCCCCTGAACCAACCGGGGCCGGTACATCACACCGTTGTTCGCGACTGTCCCGATTAAGCTCGCCATCTGCAATGGTGTGACGGTCACATACCCCTGCCCGATGGAGGCGGAGATCGTTTCGCCCGGCAACCACGGTTCATGCTTCGCTTTCTGCTTCCAGTCCGTGGAAGGAACGATACCGACTCGCTCGGAGGGCAGCTCGACCCCAGTCTCTTCGCCCAGACCGAACTGGTGGGCATAGGAGGCAATCGTATCGATGCCCATCCGTTGCCCGACGGTGTAGAAGTATACGTCACACGAGTGGACCAGGGCTTGATGAAGGTTGACAGATCCATGACCTCCGGCTTTCCAATCTCGATAGACACGTTTTCCAAACTGGTACCCGCCGTTGCATTGTACGGTGCTCGAAGGACTCACAGTCTTCGTTTCCAACGCCGCCGCAGCCATCAAGATTTTAAACGTCGATCCAGGTGGATACTGTCCCTGCGAGGCCCGATTGTTCAAGGGGCGACCCTCATCCTGAACGATCTCCACCCACTGTTTTGGCGTCAGTTCCCGTGAGAGGACATTCGGGTCAAACGCCGGCCGGCTGGCCATCGCGAGGATATCCCCGTTGGTCGGATCAAGCGCCACAATGGCGCCGGATTCCTCTCCCAAGAGCTTTTCCGCCAGAGCCTGGAGTCTGAGATCTATCGTTAGATAGAGATCGTTCCCGGCCTGCGGCTGGTCGACGACGACCGTCCGCTTCTCATGGCCCAATGCATCGACCTCGACGCTCTTCAATCCGGCCAGTCCTCGCACATGCCGATCAAAAAATTTTTCCACTCCGTATTGTCCGACGATACTCCCTTGATGAAGATCGGCATATTCCGGCCTCTCCAATTGTTCAGCCGACACTTCTCCGACGTACCCCAAAAGATGCGCGGCCGTGACGCCGCCAGGATAATTCCGTTGCGATTCGACTTGGATCATGACGCCAGGCAAGTCCAACCGGTGAGATTCGATGAGCGTCGCCTCGCGAAGCGTCAGCCGATCCTTGATTTTTCGAGGAAGCTGCTTTCCACCACGACCGGCGAGTTTCTTCTGTACGACTGCAGGATCCAATCCGATGAGATTCGTCAGCGCATCGATTAAGGCATCGCGGTCTTTCACATCTTCAAGCGACACATAAAGACTGAAACTCGGGACATTGTTCGCCAACAAGACACCTTGTCGGTCGTAGATAAGACCGCGAGCCGGTTCCAGCGTAACCGAACGAGTGCGATTGTTTTCCGACAGGTCTCGATAATACGGGCCTTCTCGGATCTGCAGGTGCCAAAGTCGGAAGGCTAACAAGCCGACGACGAGTAACAGGCCGACTCGCAGGACAGCCAATCGTCGTTGCACCTCTCCTAATTCCGAATCCTGAAATCCGATGCTCGCCATCATTCGGCCCGCTGTTGATCACGCGCCATCGCTAGTACCGAGACGCCATGCTGAATCGATCCCTGATGAACCACTCGGACCCGAGCCAATATATTCCTGCCGCAAGAAGAGCGTCATAACAGGCCTGCGGAAGCATGATTGACCACACCCGCCACCATGACCCGGAAAGGGATGTGAGAGTGAGGATCTCTACGAGGCCGCTCAGGCACGATAAGGCAAAGACCCCAATTCCCATGAGCGTGGGCGATACATGAGCGAGATGCCGTCCCATCATCCCAGCACAAAATCCGGCTCCTCCCTTTGTCACAAGACTGATCCACAATTCACCGGCCGAAAAGAGATTTAATGCCCACCCGATTACAAGTCCGACAACCACACCCTGGAGTTCGCCTGTGAACAAGCCAACAAAGCAGGCGGCTATGAGTCCCATATCCGGTTTGATCTCCCAGACTGTCACGTGGAGTAGGAGCGTCGCTTGGAGTGGAATGAGAAGCAAGACCAATCCGCTATAGATCAAGACATTCATGGTGATGGCTCAGGACTTCTTGTCGCTCCTTCAATCCGAACTGGAGGACTGGCCGCGCGGGTCCTGAATGACGAGCACCTCTTCGAGACGCCCCATGTCAACGTCAGGCATCAATTCTGCAGATTGAAAGAGAGCGCCTTCCGCTCTGTCGATCCCTGTAATTGTGCCGAGCGGCAGGCCTCGCGGGAACCCTCCCACGAGGCCGGACGTCACGACCCGATCTCCATTGCGGACAGTCGAGAGCAATGGAATGTATTTCAATCTGGCCAATCCCTGCTGAGTGCCCTCGACAATTCCTTCATCCCTCGTGCGCTGAATGAGGCCAGCGATGGCATTGTTGGGATCGGTGACCAACAATACGACTGCCGTCGCCCCGGTCGTTTTCACCACGCGACCGACGACCCCCGCCGGTGTCACCACGCCCATATCCGACCTGATGCCGTCACTCTCACCTTTATTGATGATCACTGACCGATATAGGTTGGTCGCATCTCGTCCGATCACCTGCGCCGCAACGATCGCAGACGGCGCCTGTTCCTTGAACTGCAGAAGAGACTTCAATCGCTCGGTGGCCGCAGCGGCTTCGCGAAGCTGACCATTTTGCCCTCGGAGGAGGTCCATATCCTTCCGCAACCGCTCGTTTTCTTCTCTCACCCCTTGCAGGGCGACATAGCCCGCCCAGAGTTCGGAAATCCCGTGATCGATCGAGCTAATTGCCTGCAATGGAAGACTCAACACTTCGCCCAGTGGACTGCTGACGTATTGTAACAACCCTTGACTTTGGCTGGGGAGCAGGAAGAGGGCGACCAATAGCAAGACAATCGACGCCAGCACCAGGCGTCTGGTCCCAGAAGGCGAGCGAAAATTGACCATCCACATGAAGGATGGAACCTTACCGGAAGGTGTTGGCTTGAGACATCACCGAGACTTTGGCGAGCAAATCGAGCTCATCGAGGATCTTACCGACCCCCAATACGACAGAAGTTAAGGGATCGTCCACCGTAATAATCGGCAGGTTCGTTTCCTCCCGGAACCGAGTATCCATGCCCTTCAGTAACGATCCACCGCCCGTCAGCACAATGCCGCGATCGATGATATCTCCCGCCAACTCAGGTGGGGTATTTTCCAACGCCACCTTGATTGCGTTGACGATTGTTCCGATGGGTTCCTGCAAAGCTTCTCGAACTTCCGCGTCGTCGATCACCAGCGTCCGCGGAATGCCGGAGATCAGATCGCGGCCTTTTATCATCATCGTTTTACGTTCTTCGAACGGATACGCGGACCCGATTTCGAACTTGATCCGTTCCGCCATATGTTCGCCGATCAGGAGATTATATTTCTTTTTAATGTAGTTCATGATCGCATCGTCCATGCGATCGCCCGCCACCTTGACGGATTCGCTGTAGACAATCCCCCCGAGTGAGATGACCGCGATATCCGTGGTGCCACCGCCGACGTCGACGACCATATTCCCGGACGGCTCGGTAATCGGGAGCCCCGCCCCGATCGCCGCAGCCACTGGCTCCTCGATGAGATAGACTTCTCGAGCACCAGCCAGTTCCGCCGAATCCCGGACAGCCCGCTGTTCCACCTGAGTGATCCGAGAGGGCACACCGATAATGATGCGGGGGCGTACGAACGCACTCCGATTGTGGGCCTTCTGAATGAAGCGTTTGAGCATCTGCTCGGCCATCTCGAAGTCGGCGATGACACCTTCTTTCATCGGTCGAACCGCAACGATGTTGCCTGGCGTCCGGCCCAACATCTTCTTGGCATCAGCCCCGACAGCAAGCACCTTTTCGGTTTTTTTCTCGACGGCCACCACCGACGGCTCGTTTAAGACGATGCCTTTCCCGTGCACGTAGACCAGTGTGGTCGCCGTCCCCAGGTCGATCGCCAGATCGTTGGAGAACCATCCGAAAATGTCGCTCGCAAACCCCACGGTCAATCTCCCTTCCGTCTCGATTGGCCCAGTTTCTCTACCGGTCAGTCAGGCAGCGCCAGCCGACCCGCATCGACGACCTGAGTGCCGGCAACCTCATCACCAAGCCGCCGTCCCTGTTCATTACCAACGACCAACACAGTTTCAAATGCCAGAATCGCCACCGATGCAATCCACCCTACATACGGGACTGCGAACGCGACCTGAGCGGCAGCAAACGGAAGATTGCGGATGATGGATTCCCGAAACCCTGCTGTTTCGCGTGTGCCGGGGAGGATCGTTTGGAGACCGATCAGCCGTTTCCCGATACTCTGCCCACCGGCAAATCCATCGGCCACCAAGACATAGGCTAAGCCGGCGAGGAATCCGATCGGAGCCAATACTTCACTTGCCGCACCAACGATAAAACAGTCGATGAGCTTGGCGATACACCGGTTCAGAACCTGCGCCTTGGGATAGACCGCAGAACCGGCCGGATGGATCCTGCCCACCTCCTCCGCCAAAGGCTCTCCTCGTAATTAGTGGCAAAGTATAACAAATTGCCCGATCGAGCACAAATAAAGACCGTTCTTTGTCATCTGGGCAAGAGCCCCGTCTCAACCAGTCTCCCGCATGCGTATTCACGGTTTGTTCGAACGCGGCGCAAACCGGATCGTCGTCCCTTGCGTTTGAAAAATTCCCTGAGTAGAATCCGCAGGCGTCGGCTCATCAGACAACCTGTGCGAGAGCACGCATGATCAAAATACTCCGGTACACGCACGATCGTTTTCCGTGGCTGTTGGCGGTCGCGATGGGGTTCATCGCGGTGACCTTTGTCGTAGGAATGGGTTGGTGGGGATTTGGTGGGCAATCCGGCAATGTGGTCGCCTCGGTTGGGGATCTCACCGTGTCCCGTGATGAATTCAAGCGCGCGTATGAAAACACCTATCGAGTATACAAAGAAAAAGTTCCAGGAGAATTCAAGGACGAAACAATTAAACAATATGTGGTGGAACAGCTCGTCGAAAATAACTTGTGGCTCATCGTGGCGAAGGAAATGGGCATGACGGTTTCCAACGACGAACTCCGCGATGTGATCACGAAAATACCGGACTTCCAAAGGAACGGAACGTTCGATTCGGAAATCTACCGCCGAGTGTTGGCCATCAATCATATGACTCCGTCGGTCTTTGAGGCCATGGAGACGAAAGACATTCTGACGATCAAAGCTAAAATGGTGGTACGCGATGCGGTGGCATTAACCCCGAGCGAACTAGCCGAAGCGCAGGCTCTCATGGTTCGGCAGCCGGAATCCGATCCTGCCAAGGCTACAGCTGCACGGGACCGTGCCGTGCAAGACATGCTGTTTCAGAAACAACAACGAGCGCTGACGGCGTACACCGAGGCTCTCAAAGCAAGACTTCCGATTAAGATACATCGGGAACTGTTGTAGAAATAAGCACGGGCCGTTGTAAGAGGAACCGGCCCACAAATTTGCAGTCTCCTCCCGTCAATCACTCACCGGGGCCTTTTGCCGCTTACAAAATCAGCATGGCATCCCCATAACTGTAGAATCGATAGCGGGCACGCACGGCCTCTTCATAGGCGTGCCGCAGCAGCGAGTTGCCCGCCAGTGCGGACACGAGCATCAAGAGCGTGGTGCGCGGTAGGTGAAAGTTCGTCAGCAGCGCGTTCACGACCTTGAACGAAAATCCAGGTACAATGAACAAATTTGTCTCGCCCTGATACGGCTGAAGCTTCTCCCCACCTTGAACAGCAGTTTCCAACGCACGGACAACCGTGGTCCCCACAGCAATCACTCTTCCTCCCTTCGACTTGGTGTACTCGATGGCCTGAATCGCTTCAGGCCCCACGTCAATCCATTCACTGCCCATCCGATGGTCTTCGATCCGATCCACGGTAACCGGCTTGAAAGTTCCAGGTCCGACGTGCAGGGTCACGGCCGTCAATCCGACGCCCCGGGTCTTCAATCGCCCGAGAAGCTCGGACGTGAAGTGAAGCCCCGCTGTGGGAGCTGCAACAGCACCTTCATCCTTTGCAAAGACCGTCTGGTACCAATCACAATCCTCCTCTGTCGGCGACCTCTTGATGTATGGCGGCAACGGCATGCGGCCATACAAGCGGAAGAACTCTTGGACGGCCTCTCCCGTCTCGATCCGAACGGTGGTCCGGTCAGCCTCACGCGCGATGACGACCACATGGGCGTCTGGACCAACCTCAATGATCTGTCCTGGCGTCAATTTGCCTCTGACCATCACCTCCCACGTGTGATCGGGCAGCTCCTTGACAAACAGCATCTCAATGGAGACTCCTGACGGACGTTTCCAACCCGCCACTCGGGCCGCACGGACTTTCGTGTCGTTGACGACCAACAAGTCGCCCGGATTCAACAGCTCAGGCAGCTCTTTGATGGAGCGGTGGGCTAGAGACTGGTCCGTCGTGTTAATGACCAACAGTCTGGCCCGGTCCCGAGGAAGAACCGGATGCATTGCGACGAGCGAGGAATCAAACGGGAAGTCGAACTCGGACAACTGCATCAGGAGGACGGCAGGGTCGGTGGCTTTGTCAACGCCATGTTTCGCAGTTCGGTACCAGGATAGTAATAGTTGAGAATAGTGGTATACGAATAACCCAGTTCGGCCAGTTGCTTGGCCCCCCATTGGCACATACCCACAGCATGGCCGGCTCCATAGCCCGACAAAACAATATCTTGACCGATCGAGTCGACCGTAAATTGCGTGCTCGGGACGAGCGAGTATCCGATCGCCTTCCGTAAATCTTCACCACGCAAGACCAATTCGCCTCCTGAGTGGAGGATTCGGAGCGTCGCCACACGACCAGCTCGGCTGAATGTCACCGGCGTCAGGGTCGCGATTGTTCCCACGGGAAAACCCTGTTGGCGCAGGTTCTGCTCTAGCGTATCGATCTTGAACGAAGCTTTCCACTGATAGAACGGCGATTCAAGATCAAAGGGACACTCCACGCCCTTCAGATAGGGAAGATCCTTCGACCAAACATTCATGGCGTCTTCGGTCAGCCCGGCAGCCGTGGAAGAGAAGGCCGCATAGATGGGCGCATTTTGATAGGTGATTACTAGGCCGCGCGTCGCTTCCACCGCCTGCTGCACGCCGACGTCGATGCCGTGTTTACCCCGATAGACCTGATCCTGCACCGTGGCAACGACGTCATAGTCCCGGGTCGCACTCAACATCTGCTGGTAGAGGGCGTAGGTCCGGGCCGCGACCGCCTGCGATTTGAGCATCTCCGGATGCCATGTCGAATTGACTTCAGCAGGCACGACGCCTTTCACATATTCTTCAAGATCCACCTGGTTGATGAGGAGAAACCCGTTTCCTTTCCGGACCAGGTGAACCAATCCGCTCACCGGCACCGTCGTCCCCGGATCGCTTCCGGAACCACTCATTCCATAGCCATTCCCCGTTTGCTTGCGATAGATCAGCGTGAGCCCTTGTTCTCCAGCACGAAGAGTCAGCTGCTCGGAGGCAAGGCGCACACCATTGAGCAAGAAGCCACTGCCGTTGACCGTAATCTGTGCCGCGGACTTGATGGCTTGTCCGCGATCCTTGGAGTCCGTCATCCAGATCGGCCCCTCCGCGCGGACATCCAGCCTAAGTACCTCGGCGGACAGCAGGACGCGGATGGACTGGGCCGCTGCCGTCCCGGACAAGGAACCCATTAATAGGACCCCGGCCACAAGGCCCAGCCCCAGCCCTCGCTTACCTCGACCTAGCGGCGAAATAACCATGATACTAAATAGAATACCAGACTGAGAACCGCACTGAGCACGAGGCTGGTAACTATTGGAAAGTGGAAAGAGAATTGGTCCCGCTTAATGGACACATCACCGGGAAGCTTGCCGAGCCACCCGAATAACGCACCGAGGCTTGGGAACCGGTCGCTGAACACGATCAACACGCCAACCGTGGCCACGGCCAACCCAATGGCGATCAAGATCCTGCCGAGACTTTCCCATTCCGTCATCGACCTCTCACCAAGCATTCAGCGATTTGCACTGCGTTGAGCGCCGCTCCTTTGCGGAGATTATCCGATACCACCCAGAGGTTCAGACCGTTGGCGATCGTGGTATCCTCGCGGACCCGCCCCACGAAGACCTCATCCTTTCCTGTTGCGTCCAACGGCATAGGATACAACTTTTTCCCAGGATCGTCATAGACGATCACGCCCGGCATCGCCGCCAGTGCTGCTCTAGCTTCGTTTTGATTCAGTGGCCGCTCCAACTCAATATTGATCGCCTCGGAATGGCAGCGCATCACGGGAACACGCACGGTCGTCGAGGTGACCCGCAAGTGGGGAGCATCCAATATCTTTTGCGTCTCGCGCACAATTTTCACTTCTTCCGAACAGTCTCCGCCCTCCGAAAATGATCCAATATGTGGTAGGAGATTGAACGCAATTTGATAGGGATAGACCTCAGCTTTCACGTCGCGAAACGACATCAAGGCTCTGGTCTGATCGAGAAGTTCATTCATCGCCGCCGAACCGGTTCCTGACACGGACTGAAACGTCGTCACGATCACGCGCTTGATCCCGGCTGCCTCATGAAGCGGCTTCAGTGCCATGACGAGCGGCGTCGTGGTGCAATTCGGTATCGAGACAATCCCGCGCGGGATCGTCTGCAAAGCGGATGCATTGACCTCAGGTACGACCAGCGGGACATCTGCCTCCATCCGAAAGATGCCGCTATCATCGATGACGACGATTCCCGCCGCGGCTAAACGCGGCCCGTACTCTCGGCTAATCGCATCGGTGGCAGAAATGAACGCGATATCGATACCGGCAAACGAGGAGGTCGTCGTCAATTCCTCGACCTTCCACTCCCTGTCTTGACAGGTCATCACTTCGCCGGCCGATCGTTTCGAGGCGAACAGGCGCAACGATTCGAGCGGGAACTTCCGTTCTTCCAGGATGTCGAGAGATTCCTTCCCGACCGCACCAGTAGCCCCGATGATCGCGACGACGTACGATGATTTCTTCTTCAACATGGATCCCGATCCTACGGCTGTTCGATTTCTCTGATGCGGTGATTAAAGGTGTCGGCCACAAAGAGATATCCGGACTGATCGATGACAATTCCAAAAGGATAGCTCAGACTCGCGTCCAAGGCGGAACCTCCATCCCCTCCATACCGGGCCGCTCCTTGTCCAGCCACCCGTTCAAGCTGTCCGGTGGTACGATTCCATCGCCTGATAAGGTGATTGTCCGAATCCGTTATGTAGAGGTTGCCTCGCAGGTCAAGGGCAATACCGGATGGGCGCGAAAGACTGGGGGAAGTAGGCTCAGTTGGCCCCTGATACCGATATTCACCTCCATCGCCCACGACGGTCCTGATCAGACCGGTCGCAGAGTCGACTGCACGGATCCGGCCGTTGAAGGTATCGGCGATATACAGGGTTCCATCGGAGTCCAACGCCAAGCCGCTTGGTCCAGCAAGACTCGCTTCGGTAGCGGGAATTCCGTCTCCATTATACCCGGCTGTTCCGGTCCCCGCGACGGTGCGGATCAATCCTGTGATCAAGTCCACTGCGCGCACTCGATTGTTGCTTTGATCCGCAACGTAGAGAATGTCCTTCTCGCTGATCGCCAAAGCCGCCGGCTCATTGAGCGCAGCAGCCGTCGCAGCGCCCCCATCGCCAGCATATCGTGATTGTCCTGTTCCAGCCACTGTCGCGATCATTCCATTCATCGTATCCACGCGACGAACCCGATGATTCATCGTATCCGCGATATAGAGATAGCCGTCCCGATCAACCGCAACAGCAGTCGGAAAATTCAAGAGCGCTTCGACTGCCGGACCGCCATCGCCACCGAACCTTGTTGCAACTGCGGTAGCGTTGACAATATATCGCACGGTCCCGCTCAGATCGGTTTGTTGGGCGAATTGATGAGACCCGGTTACTTCCCCATCAGCCAGAGGGTCCGAGCTTTCAATTTCTCCTGGCCCAGTCCCAATCCCTGTCTGGGGAAGGGCCGTCGCTCCTTGAGCAGACCCAGCCACGGTACTGATCAGTCCGGTCATCCGCTCAATTCGTCGCACCACGTGATTCTCGGAATCGGCAATGAAAATGTTCCCGTGGTTGTCGATCGTGACATGCTTCGGTTCATTCAGAAGGGCGGCAACCGCCGCACGGCCATCACCGGACCATCCGGGGTCCCCGATACCGGCGACCGTCACAATCCGTCCCACTTTGCTTGTGGTGCCCATTAGCGTTCCGTTACCAACCCTTAATTGAGATTTCGCAGAATCGCATCACCCATCTCACTCGTACCGACGACGCGGGCGCCGGGTCCCTGAATGTCCTTTGTCCGATAGCCGAGATCCAGGGTCTTTACAATCGCCTGCTCGATCGCCTCCGCTTCCTTATCGAGTTGGAAGGCATAGGACAGCATCATGGCGGCCGACGCAATCGTAGCGATGGGATTCGCGATATTCTTGCCGGCAATATCAGGAGCGCTTCCATGTATTGGCTCAAACAGTCCCACCTGAGCCCCCACGCTCGCCGAGGGCAACATGCCGATCGAACCGGTCAACATGGCCGCTTCGTCGCTCAGGATATCACCGAACATGTTATTGCACAGCATCACGTCGAACTGCCGTGGATTGCGCACGAGCTGCATCGCTGCATTATCCACGTATATATGGTTAAGCTCGACATCCGGGTATTGCGTCTGAACATCACTCACGATTCGGCGCCAGAGTTCGGACGACTCCAGGACATTCGCTTTATCGACCGATGTCACTTTCTTGCGCCGTTTTCTCGCAGCGTCGAACGCGACTTTTGCAATGCGTTTGATTTCCGCCGTCGTATAGATTTCCGTGTTGATCCCCCGCTCTTCTCCATTCGGCAGCTTCTCGATGCCTTTGGGCTTGCCAAAATAGATGCCGCCGGTCAATTCCCGGACTACGAGAATGTCGATTCCTTCGATGATCTCACGTCTCAAGGACGAGGCGTCGGCCAACATTGGGTATAACTTTGCCGGCCTCAGGTTCGCATATAGACCCAGATGCTCACGCAAGCCTAGGAGTGCTCGTTCTGGTCGCAGACTGTATTCGAGCCCTTCCCACTTCGGACCACCGACTGCCCCTAGGAGGACGGCATCACTCTGCTTGGCCAGGGCCAGCGTATCTTGAGGCAGGGGAACTCCGACCTTATCGATGGCTTGCCCACCAACATCGCCCGTGGCAAATTCAAAGCTATGGCCAAATTTCTCAGCCACGACTTTGAGAACCTTGACAGCCTCGGGAACGATCTCCCGTCCGACTCCGTCACCAGCCAAGACTGCAATTTTCGCTTTCACAGTGCCCATCTCCCTCTTGTTCCTAGAACCAACCCTCTACTCCAGAATCACTTCGTCTTCCGGCTTCCACGCAGGATCGACGAGGCAGAGAAACTCGATATCAATACTTCCGGTATTCTCCAGTGACTGGGTCTCTCCTGGAGGCACATAGAGCGTCGTCCCAGCCTCAACCGCGATGACCTGATCATGGATCATGAAACGTCCTTGACCGACAATGAAATAGTAGACTTCCGAAGAAGCCAAGACGTGCCGCCTGGACCGTTGACCTGGTCCCAACGTCCCATGGGCAAGGCTATAACCCAGTTTCAGCTGGTGCTTAGCTGGATGGAAGATCTCCCGTAGACGGGTATGGTCGCCGGCTAAAAACACTGGGCGCTCTAATGGTGTGACCTTGAACACGAGTGCGCCCTCTCACTCCTGCAGCAGCATTCCTCAAGTTATTCGCGCACTCTACCGTGGCGCCACTTCTCAAATCAAGTTCACCTTCTGCTCGCCTTGCGCTTGCTTCGCTGCCAAATACGCGAGCTTGTTCAGCGCGTTGAGGTAGGCCCTTGCCGATGCTGCGATGATATCCGTATCGGCTCCGTGGCCGGATACTGTGCGTCCATCCTCTTGAACTCTTACCGAAACTTCACCCTGGGCATCGGTCCCCCCCGTAATCGCTTTCACCGCATACATGAGGAGCTTGCTCTTTGTCTGAGTCATCGCCGCGATGGTACGATACACCGCGTCAACCGGCCCATCGCCGGTCCCGGTTTGTTTCACAGACCGTCCGTCTATTTCGAGTTCGACCATCGCAGTCGGTACACGATCCGTGCCGCTCTCAACGTGGAACGACTTGAGCCTCATCCGCTCCGCCATCTTCGCCAACTCTTCAGAAACAATGACTTCAATATCTTCCTCGTAGATCTCTTTCTTCTGATCGGCCAACTTCTTGAACCGTTCGAAGGCATGGTTAATCTCCTCATCCGTCAATTTGTATCCCAGTTCTTCGAGTCGTTGTCTAAATGCATGCCGGCCGGAAAGCTTGCCCATCACCATCTTGCTCTCGATCAACCCGATCGATTCCGGCCGCATAATTTCATAGGTCGTCTTGTCCTTCAGCAGTCCATCCTGGTGAATGCCCGAAGTATGCGCAAACGCATTCGCGCCCACGATGGCCTTATTGGGTTGCACGACCATCCCGGTAATCTTGCTCACAAGCCTGCTGGTCTTGGAAATCTCTTCTGAACGAACCTGTGTGTCGGCATGGTAGAGATCTTTTCTCGTCCGGAGTCCCATGACGACTTCCTCCAAGGAAGTATTGCCGGCTCGTTCGCCGATCCCATTGACCGTGCATTCGATTTGACCGGCTCCCTCAAGCACAGCCGCCAAGCTATTGGCCACAGCCAATCCTAAGTCGTTGTGGCAATGGACCGAGATCACAGCCTTCGCACTATTTGGCACCTTGTCACGAATACCCCGAATCAGCTGGCCGAATTCCTGCGGAATCGCATAGCCGACGGTATCCGGGATATTGACGGTCCCAGCTCCGGCCGCGATCACCGCTTCGATAACCTCATAGAGATAGGCCGGGTCGGACCGACTCGCATCCATCGGTGAGAATTCGACATCATCGACGTACCCTCTCGCCCGCTGGACCATCTCAACCGCACGTTTCTTCGCTTCCTCACGGGTCATACGAAACTGGTGTTTCAAATGAATGTCCGATGTGGAGAGGAAGGTGTGAATCCGGATTTTTGGCGCCCCTTTGAGCGCGTCCCACGCTCGATCAATATCCTCCGGGCGGGCCCGTGCCAAACTGCAGATCGTCGGCCCTTCCACCTCCTGTGCGATCCGCCTCACTGCCTCGAAGTCGCCGGGAGAACTGTAGGCAAACCCGGCTTCGATAATGTCAACGCCGAGATGCGCCAGTTGCTTCGCCACCATAATTTTTTCTTCTACGTTCATGCTGGCGCCGGGAGATTGTTCTCCGTCTCGCAACGTCGTATCGAAAATCCGTATCATACGTGTCATGTCACACCTCCCACTCGACAAGCTGCTCAAAAAGTTCTTGCTTCTTACCCGCCCACCCTTGGCGCGCCGAGACGCACCGTTTCCCAAGCAAGGCCGCAGGGAGAGAGAACCCCGAGGCGTACATGTTCGCTACGTCGAGGGGTTCGAACGACTGAGAACGAGGCAGGAAGGCTTTTTCAGCAGCTTGAAGCACAAAAGCCTCCATCCCATCAGACAGGGACGAAGGCTCTACGCACTCCGTGGTACCACCCTGGTTCGGTCATGGACGGCTGGTTTTGCCGTTCATCACCCTCGATTCGGCCCGTTACGGGGGCAAGACGGAATCCGCTACTCTCGGTTCACGGATTCGGCTCAGAGGCGAGTTCCGCGCTCAACGGGCTGGTTCACACCATCCACCAGCTCTCTTGTTTCCGTCCGAGGCGCGTACTATTCCTCGTCACAGCCACTAAAACTTCGGTTCGATAATCGACTGCTCGGCTCTCCCCATCGGACGCTTTCCGATCACTTTGGCAACGAGCCCGACGAGCCGCTCCGCCGGACCGAGCAAGGCATATCCGGCGAAGATTACAAATAACATAACTTGAGGCCACGATGCTACTAGCATCAGGGCGAGAATTCCCCACACCAGATAAGTGAAGTGGCGCCCGCCCCGAAACTTCATATCCTTGAAGCTGCGGTACTTAATCGTGCTGACCATTAAGAATGACAGAGATAGGGTAATGAACAACACGAGAATTGGCCTGATTTCTGCCCCCATCCGCACAATGTAATGATCGAAGATCACGAGCGATGCCACTACACCCGCTGCAGCAGGGATGGCCAACCCGGTGAAGTATTTGCTATCGGATAACGCCACGGTTGCGTTGAACCGCGCCAGCCGCACGGCTCCCATGGCGACATAGGCAAACATCACTGCGATTCCAAAGGTTCCTTGACCGCTCAACGCCCATGAATAAATCAGCAGGCCCGGCGCCACGCCGAACGATACCACATCGGACAGGGAATCATATTCAAGTCCGAAATGACTCGTGCTGTTGGTCAGCCGAGCGGACTTTCCATCCAACACGTCGAACACCATCGCGACCAGAATTGCAATCGCGGCCGCCATGTAGTTGGCATTGAACACGGACAAGATCGCATAGACTCCGCAGAATAAATTGCCTGTCGTGAACAGATTGGGGATCAGATGCATGGCATGCCGCTGCCTGGCAGCTCGTCCCATCGCTTGACGCAAACCGGCAGTTTTCATCGCAGCACCCCCACGATCGTTTCGCCACCCTTTACCCGATCACCGACTGAGACCTTCAAGGCTGTCCCAAGCGGGAGAAACGTGTCCATGCGGGAACCGAATCGGATGAGTCCGAATCGTTCACCCCGCGCCACACGGTCACCCGGCGAGAGCCAGCAGACGATACGCCGCGCGATCAGCCCCGCGACTTGGACACAGAGCACTTTCGCACCCTGCGACGTTCGGAGAAACAGAGCATTTTGTTCGTTCTTCAACGTCGCTTCCGGTTTGCTCGCCACCAGATAAGCTCCTGGCTGATACTGAATGTCTTCGACCACCCCTTCACACGGGACGCGATTCACGTGCACATCGAAGACGTTCAAAAAGATCGTGAGCCGAACACTTCGATCCTTTATAAATCGAGGTTCAAACTCCTCCTCGATGCTGATCACCGTGCCGTCGCCTGGCGCGACGACTAATCCGGGTCCTTGAGGAATGACTCTCGCAGGATTTCTGAAAAACCAGGCCGTGAAGAGGGTGAGCCCTCCGGCCAGCAATGCAACAACCGCCCACCCCAAAAACCCTGCAAGCAGTGTAACGCCGCCTCCGATTCCAACGAAAGGAATTCCCTCTTTGACGATCGGCACGCCGACGGCACGGTCCGCCACAGGCTCCTCGAACTTCAGTTCTTACTCTTATCGACCAGCTGGTCTTTCTTGAGCCAGGGCATCATCGCCCGCAACTTGGCTCCGACCGCTTCGATTGGATGGCCTTCGCCTTTGGCAAGCAGCGCATTGTAGACGGGGCGATTGGCTTGATTTTCGAGCACCCATTCCTTGGCGAATTGGCCACTCTGAATCTCGCCGAGGATTTTTTTCATTTCCTGCTTCGTCTGGTCCGTCACTATGCGTGGGCCGCGGGTGATGTCGCCGTACTTGGCCGTTGTGCTGATGGAATACCGCATATTGGCGATGCCACCCTGGTAGATTAAATCGACGATCAATTTCACTTCATGGAGACATTCAAAATAGGCCATCTCAGGAGAGTAGCCTGCCTCGACCAACGTTTCGTAGCCTGCTTGAATGAGAGACGTCAGGCCTCCACAGAGCACGACCTGTTCGCCGAAGAGATCGGTTTCCGTTTCTTCTCGGAAGTTCGTCTCGATCACGCCGGCTCGTCCGCCCCCGATGGCACTGGCGTAAGCTAATCCGACCTGCCGCGTGGTGCCGCTTGGATCTTGGTGAATAGCCAGCAAGCAGGGTACCCCGCTGCCCTTCGTATATTCTGATCGGACGAGGTGACCCGGCCCTTTCGGCGCCACCATGAACACATTCACGGTGGACGGCGGCACGATTTGACCGAAATGAATGTTGAATCCGTGGCCGAACGCAAGATACGCCCCCGGCTTGAGATGTGGTGCCACGTCCTGCCGATAGATCGCCGCTTGCGCTTCATCCGGGGCTAAGATCATCACGACATCGGACGCCTTCACCGCATCGGCCACCGGCATGACTTTAAGGCCGCTCTGCTCAGCCTTCTTCCAGGACGCGCCCTCTCGTAAGCCGATGACCACCTCCACACCGCTCTCTTTCATGTTCAGTGCATGGGCATGGCCTTGACTGCCGTAGCCGATGACAGCGACCTTCTTGTTGCGAATCTGTTGAAGGTCTGCATCCTTATCGTAATAAATCTTCATCATCTACTCCTCACTAAGACATGTCCTGTTGAGAATGCTGTCGGGGTCCCGAAGATCGTCGAAGTTCTATTCGCGAACCACCTTCTTGGGCTGGGCCGACACGGACCGGATCGGTTCGCGTGCAACAGCCACTCGGCCTGTTCGCGTGAGTTCCTTGATGCCGAGAGGCTGCAGTAGATTGATGATGGCTTCAATCTTCTTGGGATCGCCCGTCACCTCGATGGTGTAGGTCGCTGGTGTGGAGTCGACTACATTGGCGCGGAAGATATCCGCGATCCGCAAAGCCTCCGCCCGATCCTCTGCTCGCGTATGAACCTTAATGAGCGCCGTTTCCCGCGACACAAAGTCACTTTCGTTCAGATCAACCACCTTGATGACGTCGATCAACTTGTTCAGCTGTTTGACGATCTGCTCGATGATCCGATCGTCTCCCGACGTGACGATCGTCATCTGCGACATCGATGAATCGAGAGTTGGAGCTACCGAGAGGCTTTCAATGTTGAACCCTCGACCGCTAAAGAGCCCAGCGATCCGGGACAACACGCCAAACTTATTCTCTACGGTAACGGAAATAATGTGTTCCATGCGCGAACGGCGCCGAAGGCGGGTCTATCCATTCAACCTTCGGCACTCCCCTTCTAAGCCGTCAGGACGGTATCTTTGTCTTCCGGCAGAACTTTTCCTACCGCAGATTGTTTCTTTTTCAATTCGGGTGGATCTTCGAGAATCATCTCGTGGTTGCAGCCGCCGGCTGGAATCATTGGATAGCAGTTCTCATAGGGATAGGTCGGCACATCGACGATCACCGGTTTGTCGACGGCGATGGCTTCCTTCAACACGTTGTCGAGATCCCCAACTTTGTTTGCCCGGAGACCCACTGCACCGTATGCATCGGCCAGTTTCACGAAATCAGGCGTCGTATCCAGATAGCTCGAGGCATACCGTCCGTTGTAGAAAAGGTCCTGCCACTGACGCACCATGCCGTGGAATCGATTGTTGAGGATAATGACCTTCACCGGCAGCTTGTGGACGACCGCAGTCGCCATTTCTTGCATATTCATTTGAATACTGCCATCCCCGGCGACACAAAGCACGAGCCTGTTGCGGAACGCCGCCTGTGCACCCATAGCTGCGGGCAATCCAAAACCCATCGTCCCAAGCCCACCGGAGGTCAGCCAGCGATTCGGTTGTGCGAGCTTGAAATGTTGGGCGGCCCACATCTGGTGCTGGCCCACGTCCGTGGACACGATCGGGTCCCTATCCTTTGTCAACTCATACAATCGACGGACTACATGTTGCGGCTTTATCGGCCCATCTGTCTCCTGCTGATAGGTCAACGGATGCGCCTGCTGCCACTCTCGAATCTGGTCCCACCACGGCTTGCGAAGCTCTTTCTGCTCACCATTGACGGTCGCACGCAAAATCTGATTCAACTCTCTGAGCACCGCCTTGCAATCTCCCACAATCGGAATGTCCACGTGAATGTTCTTCCGAATGGATGTGGGATCAATATCTACGTGAATGATTTTGGCATAGGGACAGAATTCCGACACTTTACCCGTTACCCGGTCGTCAAACCGCGCCCCGATCGCGATGACGAGATCGGAGTAGTGCACGGCCATGTTGGCCTGATACGTTCCGTGCATCCCCATCATGCCCAGGGACAGCGGATGTTCGCCGGGAAACGCGCCTAACCCCATAAGTGTCATATCGACGGGGATCTGCGTCATTTCGGCAAGCTCAAGCAATTCCTGCGAGGCACCGGAAAATACCACGCCTCCGCCAACATACAAGATGGGCTTCTTGGCCTTCATGATAGCTTCGGCGGCTTGCTTGATTTGCCACTTATTTCCTTCGTACGTCGGATTGTAGCCACGGATCGAGACGGAGTTCGGGTAGTGATACTCTGTTTGGTTCTGGGCAACGTCCTTCGGAATATCGACCAGTACCGGTCCCGGGCGGCCGGTCGTCGCGATATAGAATGCTTCCTTAATTGTGGTCGCGAGGTCGCTCACGTCCTTCACGAGGAAATTATATTTGGTACAGGGACGGCTCAGTCCGACATTGTCCGCCTCCTGGAAAGCATCATTTCCAATGAGGTGAGTCGGTACCTGACCGCTAAAGCACACAAGCGGCACAGAATCCATATAGGCATCCGCCAGCGCCGTAATAACGTTGGTCATCCCGGGACCGGAAGTGACCAAGGCCACGCCAGCCTTGCCTGTCGCCTTGGCGTACCCTTCCGCCATGTGACCAGCTCCCTGTTCATGGCGGGTGAGTACAACTTCAATCTCCTTTTGCTGATGCAGCATGTCGAAAATCTTCAAGACGACACCACCCGGCAGCGCGAAGATGGTTTTCACCCCTTCCCGTTTCAGGCATTCGATGAAGATTTCAGCCCCTGTGAGCTTCATACCAGCCCTCCTCTCCCTCGCCATTTCTCCATAACCCGGCGGAGGGAATCGCTCGACATGCACGGCAAACAATACACAGACACCTCCCCCCAGATTTTTCAGAAGCATCTGAAAAATCAAGAAGAAAGATGTGCGATCCTATCACCACCCCTTGTACCCGTCAATAGGATGTCGGTTAAGCCGAGTTCCATCGCCTTCTTCCCCGCTCGCAATAATTCATTTGGAAGACTGACTAGGGATGGGCGGTAAACAAGTATAAAAGCGCGCTGGAGAGGATCTATAAGCCGGATTCTGTCCCGCCTGGATGTTGAGTCCCAGACGGAGGTGATCATTTCTCTGGGATTCGAGTTGCCTCGAACCTCGAGCGACCTACCCGAAGACCTCGGCCGGGCCAGCCGTTCCGCAGGATCGCGAACAATCGCGCGGGTGTCTTCCTATTTGGCCTTGCATCGGGCGACGCTTACCGTGCCGGTGATGTCGCCACCACCGCGGTGGGCTCTTACTCCACCGTTTCACCCTTACCTGATCCGCAGCGACTAGAAATGGGGTCCCATCGCCTTGGCCATCGGCGGTCTATTCTCTGTGGTGCCGGTGTCGGATCGCTCCGCCTGGGTGTTACCCAGCGCCCCGCCCCTGAAGTCCGGACTTTCCTCTCGCAGCGTTGCCGCCACGAGCGATCACCCGATCATCTTCAACGCGCAGGCTCAGTATAGGAGAGGTTCGAAGAGGTTGCAAGGGTAAGACGAGTACAGAACACTCAACTGAGGGCTTAATCTACTGAAGCCGCGAGCTTCGTTTTCGATTCATCCCACTTGTACCATACCCCTGCGAGCTGCTTCTGTTGCTTGACAAAACGTTTGAGCCGGGTTTGGTCTTCCTTGGAGGAGCGAATAAATTCCAGCCCCACCCGGTTTTTTTCAACCCAGCGCACGACGGCCAGGGGAACATTCAACGGGATCTGATGATCAGGTATGAAGACACGGAGGTGTACTGAATCCCCGCGCTTCATTGCCTTGTGCGCCCCCTCGAGTTGGCACCCAGAGAGCGAGACATTGCTGATCCGGCCTTTGCCGAGAGCCAGCTCTCCTACGTAGACCACAGCACACTCGAGCGGAACACGGGCCCCATATCGAGACGCCATTGGTACCTCCTAAGTGACAAGAGTCGCTTCGGAGAGAATCGCATACCTAACCACCGAGGCCAACCCTACGAAAGGCCGGACTCGCGCAGTACGAAAGGAGGTGCCGGCAGATGTCCGCTCAGGACCTAACGGCTTCGAACACCAAAGTTAGCGGGCCGATATGGCAGGGAGTTCAGCAGCTGGTACAGACTGCCGGGTTTGATAGATATCCATTGCTTCCGGCATCCATTTCTTCAGTTGGGCAATCCTCGTTTCATGGCCTGGATGGGTCGATAGGAACTCAGAAGGTCCCCCTCCGCGAGTCAGCTGTGCCATTCGTTCCCAAAGGTGGATAGACTCACGTGGGTCGTATCCCGCGTCCGCAGCGAGCAAAATCCCGATGTAATCAGCTTCGGATTCGTGAGCCCGACTGAACGGAAGCAACACCCCAACTTGAGCCCCCGCTCCCAACGCCGCCATCGCCCCCTGAGACAACAAAGGATTCATGTGACTGGCACCTGCAGCCGCCCCAACCACTTGAAGCGCCGCATTCGTAAGTTCACCTTGGCTCATCCTCTCAGCACCGTGACGCGCCAAGGCGTGAGTTACCTCGTGCCCTAAGACCGCGGCAAGTCCCGCTTCGGTTTTCGCGACCGGAAAGATACCGGTGTACACGGCAATTTTCCCGCCCGGAAGCGCAAACGCATTCATCGTCTTATCATCCTTGATCACGGTGACTTCCCACTGAAATTGCTTGGCCATCTCGGCGTATTTGGAACGTTTGGCCGCCTCGATGATACGGGCCGCCACTCTCTTAACCGGCTCGATCTCACGGGGATCTTGCGATAGGTGCACTTTGGGATCATTTTTTACCTGTTGGTAAGCCTGCGTACCGAGCTGCATCTCTTCAGGAACAGACGTCATGAGTAATTGAGACCGTCCGGTATAGGGATTGGTTTCGCAGCCGCTCAGAAGGAACAGCGGACTACTGCCCAGGACCAACAGGACAATGCGCGTTACCCATCTGATCATCGTTGAAACTCGCAGCTCAGCATTTGCTTATCAGCTTGATCAAAATTGACCGACCTTCGGTGCTCTGCTAGATTAGCGCGCCGCCAGAAGATTTTCTACCAGGGAAGCTTGGCTGTGGCCGAGAGCACTTCGCGCGCTTCGATCGAACGCATCGGCATCGACGAATCCGGCAAAGGAGATTATTTCGGTCCGCTGGTGATCGCGGCCGTCTTTGTCGACGCGACGACGCAAGGCGAACTTTCCCTCATGGAGGTGCGAGACAGCAAGAAGATTTCCGACGGCCGCATCCTCGAAATGGCACCGGACATTCGTACGATCTGTCCTCACAGCATCATCGCGATCGGCCCCCAACGATACAATGAACTCTACAGGAAGATTCTCAATTTGAATCGCCTGCTCGCATGGGGTCACGCCAAGGCGTTGGAAACTTTGCTGGAGCGCGTCTCGTGCGATCGCGCTATCGCCGATCAATTCGGTGATGAGCGATTGATTCTGAGTGCGTTGCAAGAGAAAGGTCGGAAGATCACGCTGGAGCAGCGACCCAAAGCGGAGGTTGATCTCGCCGTTGCAGCCGCCTCGATTCTCGCACGCGCGGAATTCCTAGTGAGATTGAAACGGCTCTCGACCGAGGTCGGGACTATCCTCCCCAAGGGGGCATCGCCAGCCGTTGAGCTCGCCGCCCGTATGATCGTGAAGAAGCACGGGCAAGACCGCTTGAGCACCGTCGCCAAGCTTCATTTCAAGACCACAAAGGCCGTGCTTGGGGCAGCAGCTCTTACCTAGACGGATTCGCCAACTTCGAGATCGGAAGGTTTGACCTGATCCTGCGGTGGCTTCTGCTCGGGCGACACATCGCCATCCCAATACAACATCCGATGGCAATAGGGACAGGCGTGGAGATCCTGGGAACGTTTCACTTCAGCAATCAGTTGCGGGGGAATCTGAAGCCGGCATCCTGAACAGATGCCGCCTTGCACCGAAGCCAGTGCCTGGTCTTTCCTGGCTGCTTTCAGTTTTGTGTATCGTTCGAGTAAGCTCTTATCTATATGGGCCGCGCGCTCCCGTTGTTGCGCCTCAAGTTCGGCCAGTTCTTGCATGAGTCTCTGATCGCGTTCCTCTAGTACCTGCTTTTCCTGCACGAAGGACTTCTCCGCAACATTGACCTTCTCTTGCGCTTCCTTCGAAACCCGCTGCAGTTGTTCGATTTTTTCCATGCAACCCAAGATCTTGTCTTCGATCTCAAACTTCTTCTTGTTCGCTAACTCCAATTCGAAAAGATGGGCTTGATACTCCTGGTTGGTCTTTAACTGCGACGCCCGCTCCTTCAATTTTTCAACACGATCTTCATGAGCTTCGAGATCCTTCTCATTACTCTTCCGCTCTTTTACCAGCGCGTCGATGGCGGACATCGTACCTTGCAACACCCGTCTTGCTTCCTGCAGCGGAGCCTCGACCGCATAGAGCCGTTGTGGGATTTGTCGACGTTCGTCTTTGATCTCCATGATGCGGAGGTCAAACTTTTGCAGCTCGATGAGGGGGGAAAGATTCGAGTTCAATGCACTCCTACATACGGAGGCCGCATAGACGGCCCGACTGCGCCGCGCACCGGCCTCGCTGGTGGGCCCACTAGGACTCGAACCTAGGACCAGCTGATTATGAGTCAGCCGCTCTAACCACCTGAGCTATGGGCCCCATCAGGAAGTCTGCGGTTGACCCATCGCGCCTGGCCCGCAGACACGAGCGGCTGATTGTAGGACGCTGCTGAAACGGAGTCAATTGACGCCGGCATCTGACCTACATGCTTTCGACGAAGCTGCGCAGCTTCTTGCTGCGGCTCGGATGGCGCAATTTGCGCAATGCTTTGGCTTCGATCTGACGGATGCGTTCGCGCGTCACTTCAAAGTCTTGACCGACCTCTTCGAGTGTATGATCCGTCGCCTCGCCGATACCAAACCGTTTCCGAAGCACCTTCTCTTCCCTTGGCGTCAACGTTTCCAACGCACTATTGATTTGCCGCTGCAAGTCATAGCGAATCGCCGCTTCCAACGGAGATATCGCCTTCTTGTCTTCGATGAAATCGCCCAGATGGCTGTCTTCCTCTTCACCGATCGGAGTTTCGAGCGAGATCGGCTCCCGCGCGATCTTCAGAATCTTCCGGACCTTATCGAGCGGCAAGTCCATTCGCTCCGCGATTTCCTCGGGGGTGGGTTCGCGTCCAAGCTTTTGCACGAGATGTCGTGAGGTCCTGATCAGTTTATTGATCGTCTCAATCATGTGGACTGGAATGCGGATCGTCCGGGCTTGATCGGCGATCGCTCGCGTAATGGCCTGACGGATCCACCAGGTAGCATAGGTGCTGAACTTGTATCCGCGTTTGTATTCGAATTTATCCACGGCCTTCATCAAGCCGATGTTTCCCTCTTGAATCAAATCCAAGAATTGTAGCCCGCGGTTCGTGTACTTCTTGGCAATACTGACGACAAGCCGAAGATTGGCCTCAACCAATTCGGCCTTTCCCCGTTTGACCTTTTCTTCCGCCACATCGAGATGTTTGACGGCATCTTTGATCTCATCGGCGGACACCAGCGCTTCTTCGGTTTCCAATTGCCTGATGCGGGCCTTGGCCGCCTGAAAGATTTTTTTGATGTCGGAGAGGGTGTCTTCTGAACAGCCCGACTTGCGCTTAACGGTGAGAAAACTCTTTCGATCGCGGCACAGCTTCCTGAGGGCCTCGGCGCCTGCTTCACCGCCGATTCCGAGCCGTCGCTGACAACTGCCGATCTCCCGCTCCGCCGTCCGAATCTGGACCGCCAAGTCTCGCACGCGCTGGACCATGCGATCCTTGAGCACGCCATGGAGGTTGACAGACTCCATCTTGTCGACGATCTGCTCGCGGATGGTGTCGATCTGCTTTTTGATTTTTTTCAGCTTTGTCGCATCGCCGTTGGCATGGCGAGATTTCTCATACAGTCCCTTGAGCGAGGTCGAGATTTTTCTGACGGAGTTCAACCCTTCGAGAGTCTTGAGGCGAAGTTCCTCGTAATCTTTCTCGACTTCCTCTTCTTCAAAATCTTCCTCGGTCTCCTGGATCGGCACAATCTCGCGCACGTCGATCTTGCCGTTCTTGAGTTGGTCGCGCAACGACAGTACAAACTCGATCGTCATCGGCATTCCATAGATGACAGAGGCGATATCTCGCTTGCCTTCTTCGATCCGCTTGGCAATCTCGATTTCCCCTTCACGACTCAGGAGCGCGACGCTGCCCATCTCCTTGAGATAGAGGCGAACTGGGTCATCGGTCCGGCTGAGCGCTCCCGGAGTCAGATCGATTTCTTTCTCGCCATCCTCTCCAGCATCCCCTTCATCGTCGTCACTCGCTTCCTCGCTGTCGCGGCTTTTCCGAGGCCGCTCCGCTCCGCCTGCCGGAGCGTCGACGATTTCGATGTCCATTTCGCCGAACATCGCCATGATGCTCCCGAACTGTTCGGAGGACACGACTTCCGCGGGTAACGTACTATTCAACTCGTCATAGGTCAGAAAGCCTTTTTCTTTCCCGATCGCGATCAGCTTCTTGACCTCGACGAGCAACTCTTGTTTCGGCATGACTACTCCTTTACCAGAGAGAGAGACCCGGCCGACGATTGACCGGATTTTTGCATTCGCAATTCGTTCACGCGGGCATTGAGCGATCGCGCATCTTCTGTACGGCCCTCACGTTCTGCTTCCTTCAGTTGCGCGATCAGCTCCCGCAGCACCGCCTCCGCCCGCTTACGGTCTAACGTATCCAGACACCCTTTCACATGAGCCCGCACATCGTCAAAGTGGTCCTCGCGCATGGAGAGTTCTGTGGCCACGGTTCCGCACTCCGGATGGTCGACGATCGAATCGAGCAAGTTTCGAAGACCGATCCGACCATCCCGATCAAGACAGGTCAGCGCGGCTTCAACGATGAGGCGACAAGCCGGTACCGAAAAGGCCTCCGGCCTGAGTCGTCGCACATCAGTTGGTGACAGCTGTCCCTGAAGCAAGAGAAACACGAGATCCCGTTCCTCAGCCGGCCCCTTGAACAACTGTGCAGAAGGGGCAGTCTCCCCTCGGCGAGTCGTTACTCGAGGTGCAGACTTCTGGATCAGGGCCGGATACCGCTCGATCAACCGCTGTTGATTGATCCCGAGTCGCTCCGCCACGAGCCGGATGCGTTCCTCTCGTTCGATTGGGTGCTCACTCTTTTGCAAAATTCGCAGGATTTCGTCCACGCTTCGGATCCGTTCCTCGAGCGTACTCGACTGCGCTGCCTTCAAACTCTGCTCCAACGCAAAATCCAAGAGACTCGGAGCTTGTGCTTCCAATCGCACAAACGCATCCGGCCCTTCGTGTCGCACATAGGTATCGGGGTCTTCGCCTTCCGGAAGCGTAACGACCGTCACTCCCATCCCGCTGTTGACGAACAGATCCAATCCCCGTAACGCCGCCCGGACCCCGGCTTGATCGGGATCGAACAGCAGCACAACTTTCGAAGCAAATCGCCGCAATACCTGAATATGCTCGGGGGTTAGGGCAGTTCCCAATGTGGCCACCGTATGCGTGAGGCCTGCTTGATGCAACGCGATGGCGTCAAAGTAGCCTTCAACGACGATCACGGTCTTCAAACGGGCAACGGCTTCACGGGCCACATCGAGCGCGAAGAGAGTCTGGCCCTTCCTAAACAGCGGCGTATCAGGAGAGTTCAAATATTTTGGCGTACCTTCGCCGAGAATGCGCCCTCCGAACCCCACTACGCGCTTACGGAGGTCGACGATCGGAAACATCACACGACCGCGAAACCGATCATAAAACCCGGACGCATGCTCTCGCGCCACAGTCAATCCAGCTGCTGCCAACTCGCTCGCTGAAAACCCTTGTTTCGCGAGTGCTGTGCTCAAGCCATCCCAGTCAGGTGGTACGTAGCCAATTCCAAACCGTTCGATGATCGCCGCCTCAATGCCTCGACTGGCTAAATACGCGCGGGCCGGCGCTCCAGTGGTTTGGTCGCGAAGATTGCCCTGAAACCACGAAGCAGTCGCTTGATTGAGTCGCTCGATTCGACCTGACGGTGCTGCTTGAGAACCTGCACCGCCCGCACTCTCCTTGACTTCGACGCCAACCTTTTCCGCTAGCTCGCGCACCGTGTCAGGAAAACTTGCTCCTGTAATGCGCATTAAAAAACTAAACACGTTGCCGCCAGCACCACAGCCGAAGCAGTGAAAGATTTGGCGCGAGGAACTGACCGTGAAAGAGGGAGTTTTTTCCTGATGGAAGGGACACAGTCCCTTCAAATTTTGACCGGCCCTTGTCAGATTGACGTGCTGCCCAACGACCTCAGCAATGTCGATCCGATCCCGGATTTGATTGATCACGTCTTCGGAAATCAGTCCTCGACCCACGGGAGTCGCAGCTCCTCATTCCCCCTCGAACCAGACCAGGGGTTTGAAACGTATCTTCTCGAAAAAATTGATCGGTCAGGTTATCAGACGGGCAAGAATTCTGTCAAACCTGGTAGAACTTGAGGCCATGTCTCGGCACATGGGCATGGGGAAGGTAAAACGAGGCTTTTTTGACGTCTCCCTACCCAGGCGGCCAGGCCATATGTCGGCCGCCCAAGATGTGGAAGTGCAGGTGAAAAACTGACTGTCCCCCATCCCGCCCAGTGTTAGTCACCAACCGGTATCCGTTCTCGGCCAGTCCCTTGAGTTTGGCGATCTTTGTACAGGCCAGCACCAGTCGCCCCAACAATCCTTGATCTTGTTCCTCCAATTCCTGCACCGACACCACGTGTCGCTTGGGAATGACCAGCGAGTGGACCGGGGCCTGAGGGTGCAGATCGTCGAATGCCACGACCTGGTCGTCTTCATAGATCAGCTTCGACGGGATCGACTTGTTGGCAATCTTACAAAAGATGCAGTCGCTCATGAACCGGCCCCTTTCCGCAAACCTGGCTTACCGAACCGAGTCGCCAATTCTTGATAGACCTCTTGAAGCGTAATGTCATGATAGCCGAGGGCAATTAAGGTGTGGAAGAGCAGATCCGCCGTCTCATAGATGATCTCATCTTTCTTCCCGCCCTTCCCCGCCAGAACCACTTCGCCAGCTTCTTCCACGACTTTCTTCAGTACCCGATCGACGCCTCCGTCCAAGAGCCTGGAGGTATAGGAGTCGTTGGATGGTTGTCGCTTACGATCCTGGATCGTCTGATAAAGCCGCTCGAGAATGCCGCCCCAAGCCTCGGAAGTTTTCACACCCGGCTGATCAATGCGGGAGAAGAAGCAGGCTTTCTCACCGGTATGGCAGGTCGGACCAGTCGGCTCGGCCTTTACCAATAGAGCATCACCGTCGCAATCCACGAAAAGATCCTTGACTACGAGCTTGTGGCCGGATGTTTCCCCCTTCTCCCAGAGTGTCTCACGGGATCGGCTCCAGAAATGCACGGATTTGGTCGTGACTGTTTTGTGCAGCGCCTCCTTGTTCATGAAGGCCACCATTAGCACTGTGCCGTCGCGCCAATCCTGCACCACGGCTGGAATCAAACCCTGAGCATCAAACTTCAGCTGAGTAAGATCCATTATCGAACCGCGACTCCTTTTGCACGGAGATACGCTTTGGCTTCGGGAATCGTATGGGTCCGGTAGTGGAATATCGATGCGGCCAACACCGCATCTGCCTTCCCGGTCACGAAGCCATCGTACAGATGATCTAATGTGCCGACACCGCCCGAGGCGATCACCGGAATCGAAACCGTTTCTGACACGGCGGCCGTCAAAGCCAAGTCATAGCCGGTTTGCTGCCCGTCCTGATCCATGCTGGTCAACAAAATCTCACCGGCGCCGTACTGCTCCATCTTCTTTGCCCACTCCACAACGTCGATTCCAGTCGGTTTTCGGCCTCCGTGCGTGAAGACCTCCCAACCTTCAGCCGGAGAAGCACGGCGCTTTGCGTCGATGGCTACAACAATGCACTGCGTCCCGAACCGTTCCGCCGCTTCCTTGACGAATTCCGGCCGTTCGACCGCTGCGGTGTTGATACTCACTTTGTCGGCTCCAGCATTGAGCAAGGCACGGATGTCTTCAAGCGTGCGCACTCCTCCGCCAACCGTTAATGGCATGAATACCCGCTCGGCGGTCCGTTCCACCACGTCGATGATCGTCTTCCGGTTTTCATGAGAGGCCGTAATGTCGAGGAAGCAGAGTTCGTCCGCTCCTTCGCGATCATAGACCGTCGCCACCTCGACCGGATCGCCCGCATCGCGCAGGTTCACGAAGCTCACACCCTTAACGACGCGGCCACCCGTCACATCGAGGCAAGGAATAATGCGTTTGGTCAGCATACTCGCACACTACGCTCGCTCATAGCACGGGATAAGGGGCTAGCGTTAGTCTCTCCTCCGTCGAATCAATTCCTGCTGATCACCTCTCGCCTCTCGCCTCAAACCCCTCGTCTACTGATGCCGCGGCAGTTGCATAATCGAGGTTGCCATCGTAAAGAGCCTTCCCCACGATCGCCCCTTCGACTCGAGGCCCAAGCGACCGAATCGCGCGCAGGTCTTCTAGACGCGTAATGCCACCCGACGCAATGACGGGGAAAGACGAACGCTCAACGACTTCACGCAGCGCCTGGATGTTCGGCCCGCCCAGCATGCCGTCACGGGCAATATCGGTATAGATGACCGCGCCCAACTCGTAGTCCGACAATTCTTTCAACAGGTCAATCGCCTTGGTTTCAGATACCGATGTCCAACCCCTGACAGCCACTTTCCCGTCACGGGCATCGAGCCCGAGCAGAATGCGGCGAGGGAACTCCTTGCACGCTCGTTCCAAGAATATCCGATCCGTCAAGGCGGCGGTGCCCAGCACCACACGGGAAATTCCCGTAGCGAGGTACCGGCGTACCGTATCGATATGCCTGATACCCCCACCCACTTGCACCTTCACACTCACGGTTTCGACGATCGACTGAATCTCTGGAAGATTGCGCGGTTCGCCATCTACGGCCCCGTTCAGGTCGACGACATGGATCAACCTTGCCCCCTGCTCTTGCCAGCGGCGGGCCACAGCAGGCACATCGCTGGAATAGACCGTCTCCGCCGCCATATCGCCTTGACGGAGCCGCACACAACGTCCATCTTTTAAATCAATCGCCGGAATAACGATCATCCGAGAACCAGTTTCGACAGGCTACTTGCTGGGGGAACCGAACGGGAATTCCTTCAAGACCTCGTCGACACCATATTGAGCAAGCTCCTCTGCCGTGACGAAGGCACCCCACCGCTGGAGAAAACCCAACATATCCTCGGTCATGGGCCGCTGACGCTCGTAATAATTGCCGATCCAGAGGACCGTCTCGTCGGGCGCGACGACTTTCACTTCAAATCCCACAGCGGCTGGAGGATCGGCTCCTAGCCTGCTGCCTACGCGTTCTTGGAACACGAGCACACGGCCGACCAACGCCGCATCCGTTTTGAGTTGTGCCGCGATAGCGGCCCCGACCGCCTCCGACGTCGTCTTGGTCAGATCCGCGTTAGCTGAAGATGCCTTCACCGACTCGCTCGGAGGCGAGACCGTGACGCCTTCTTTTATACGCAACCTCGTCCAAAAAAGTTGCGTGATCTTCTCGGCCGCATAGGCCGGCACAGTAACCGTTTGCCGCGTCGGCGGCTCTGCGCTCGACGGCACCGCCACGGATATATCGGATCGACGTACGCTCTGCGGCGTCGCAAAGAACGGATCGCCGAGCTCCCGTACTTGCGGCGTGTTCAATGTCGTGAAGGGCACCAGCGCCAATGTCCGAACCGGATACCGAGTCAATTCTGATGACGACTTCGTCGTGACTTTTTGGCCGCTGCACCCGATAGCTGCGAACACAGCCAGTCCGACCGCTGCTGTCGACCACCGTCTCCGGCTCACCAGACTCACTTCCATGCCCCAAAGTTCTTAATAAGCTGCAACCCGACCGTTTGACTCTTTTCCGGATGAAACTGGCAACCCACCACATTGTCCCGCCAGATGCTCGATACAAACGGAATACCGTAGGTCGTTGTGGTCGCAGCGATCTGCCGATCACTGGGATCTACGAAATAAGAATGTACGAAATACCAATTGGCGCCATCCGCAATTCCGCTGAACAACGGACAGGCCCGCTGGAAATGGGCCTGGTTCCAGCCCATATGCGGGATTTTTAGACGCCTGCCTTCATGCTTGTCGACCATAAACCGTCTCACCCTTCCAGGAACGATGCCGAGCCCCTTGTGGAGCCCGAATTCTTCGCTTTCCGTAAACAGCAATTGCAGTCCGAGGCAGATTCCCAGAAAGGGTTTCCCTGATTGAATGGTCGACCTGATCGGCTCGATCAAGCGGTATCGCTCTAGATTTGCCATGCAGTCGCCAAAGGCGCCGACCCCGGGCAAGACAACGTGACTGGCGTTCTTGATCGTCGTTACGTCACGCGTCACGACCGCTTGATGTCCAACAGCTTCAAACGCCTTATGGACACTTCGCAAGTTGCCCATCCCGTAGTCGATGATCGCAATCATAGCCCTTCGTGGAGGCGAGGGGTTCGAGGCCTAAGGGGCTAGAGGAAGCCTCTTGCCTGACCCGACGGCACTAACAATACCGCAACCTGCGGCGTCCTGCTACTCCCATCCGTCCAAACAAAAAGAGGGACAGGTTGCTCCTGGAGCCTGTCCCTCTTGCCCTTCCGGCCCTCTCAACTCTGAGGTCGCTTACAATATTCCCTTTGTGGACAATACTTTCCCCGCCAACCGCTCCTCCAGCATCGTTGCTTGATCGAGTGCCTTGGCTAGCGCCTTGAAAATCGCCTCCATGATGTGGTGCGGGTTACGGCCATATAGAAGGTTCACGTGCAGATTCAGCCCGCCGTGTGTGACGAAGGCTTGGAAAAAATCTTCGAAGAGCCCGAGGTCGAACGCCTTGATCTTCCGATCCGTTAGTTTCACGTTATACACGAGATAGGGACGCCCGCTGAGATCGACCGTCACTTGCGCCAGCGTTTCATCGAGCGGCGCCGAGGCAAACCCGAATCGCTTGATCCCCGCCTTCTCGCCCAAGGCCTGATGCAGGGCTTGGCCCATGACAATGCCGACATCTTCGACCGTGTGGTGTTCATCGATATCGATATCACCTTTAGCGAGAACAGTCAGGTCGAAAAACCCATGTTTCGCCAGTAGCTCCAGCATGTGATCGAAGAAGCGGATCGACGTGTTAATTTTCCCCTGCCCGCTGCCGTCTAATGTCCATTCGACGCGAATGTCTGTCTCCTTGGTCGCGCGCTGGACCGACGCTTGCCTGGGAGCTGCTCCGTTTTTTTTCATGAGAACCTGCTTTGGGCCGACTTTGCATGGGCGTCGAACCCTTCAATGTGCGCGAGGCGAATGAGATGGTCTTTCACCTTACTCAGCTCCTCTTTCGTGCAATGCACAATGTTGCTAATCTTCGTATAGTCATGGACGGACAAGGCCGAGAAGAAGCGGGCCGTGCCGCCTGTCGGCAAGACGTGATTTGGGCCGGCCACGTAATCTGCCAGCGACGGCGGGGTATACCGACCGAGGAAGAACGCGCCTCCATGCCGGATTTTCTCCAGATAATCGAAAGGCTCATCCACCGAAAGCGTCACATGCTCTGCCGCGATCTCGTTGGCTAGATCGATCGCCTCGTCCATCGTGGTGACAACAAACGTCACCGCATGTCGCGAGATCGATTTCGCCGCAATCTTTTCGCGCTGCAACCCCTTCAACTGATCGCCAATCTCCTGGGCCACATCTTTCGCCAACTGACGGGATGTCGTGACTAAATACACCTGTGCGTCTTCATCGTGCTCCGCCTCGCAGAGGAGATCGGCCGCTACATGCTCCGGCTTTGCGTTGTCGTCTGCAACGATGAGCAACTCGCTCGGGCCCGCTACCATATCGATCCCCACGGTCCCGTAAAGCATGCGCTTTGCCGTCGCTACGTAGATGTTGCCAGGCCCGATAATCTTATCGACCCTGGCGATTGTGGCCGTTCCGAAAGCCAACGCGCCGATCGCTTGCACCCCTCCCACGCGGTAAATTTCCGTCACACCGGCGAGATCCGCCGCCACCAACAGATAAGGGTTGATTCCATCTTTCTGTGGAGGCGTGCACATGACGATGCGCGGCACGCCGGCGACTCTCGCGGGTATGGCGCACATCAGTACTGAGGAAGGGTACACCGCCTTACCACCAGGCACATACACCCCGACGGAATCAATCGGTGTGACGAGTTGTCCCAACGTAGCTCCATGGTCTTGATACATCCAGGTTTTCATGCGTTGGCGCTCGTGGAACGCTGCGATGCGCTGCGCGGCAAATCGCAAGGCATCCCCTTCATCTTTGCGAATGCGATAATAGGCTTCTTTGATTTCTTCCGCAGTCACTCGGACAGCCGCCGGCTTCAACGTTACGCGATCGAACTGCTTGGTGTAGCGGAAGACTGCGCGGTCCCCTCCCCGTTCCACTGCCTGGAGAATCGTCTTGACGGACTTTTCCACTGCCGCGCCCTGAACCCGTGCGCGGCCTGCGACCTTCTTGACCGTCGTGGTAAACGCGCGGTCGCTTGACGATACGATCTTCATGCTCATTTGCGAGCTCGTTTTGCGGTCCGGCTCGACCTTCGTGGAGCGGTACCCTTCTTGACTGCTGCCACTGTCCGCAATTTTCGGATCAGCTCCGTCACCGCTGCATGTTTCAGTTTGAGGCTGGCCCGATTCACGATCAATCTGGCCGTGGAGCGGGCAATGAGTTCGACTTCGACGAGATCGTGTGCTTGTAAGGTGCTCCCCGTTTCGACGAGGTCAACGACCCGGTCGGCTAAACCGACGATCGGTGCGAGCTCGATCGATCCATAGAGCTTGATGAGTTCGACCGGCACGCCGTGCTGATTGAAATACTGTTCCGTGATGTTCGGGTACTTCGTGGCCACCCGAATCTTCGACGACAATCGATTGCGCGACCCCTGCCCCCGAAGCGCAGCGACGGCAATTCTACACGCTCCGAACCCTAAATCCAATGGCTCGTAGACATCGCTATCCTGCTCCAGGAGCACATCCTTTCCGCAGATTCCGACATCCGCAGCCCCATATTCGACGTAGGTCGGCACATCGGTCGGCCTCACGATAAGAAAGGTGATCCCGATCTCAGGGCAGGGGAAAACCAGCTTCCGGCTGTCCGTCGTCACACTCGTAGACGCATATCCGGCCAGGCGGAATACCTCCAGCGTGGGATCGAGGAGCTTGCCTTTGGATAACGCGATCGTCAGCATGGGTTCATGGCCCGGGTGTCGTGGCCATCCCTTCCTTCCTGCGCTCAATCTTGGCCCCCAACCCACGGAGCTTTTCCTCGATCCGCTCATAGCCACGGTCGAGATGGTAGACGCGCAAGACCTCGGTCACGCCTTCCGCCGCCAGACCGGCAAGAATCAACCCCGCGCTGGCCCGAAGATCGGAGGCCATGACCGGAGCGCCGGCGAGCCCTGTCGGACCGGTGACGACCGCGCGATTCCCTTCGATTTTGATGTCCGCTCCCATACGCCACAGTTCTTCGACATGCATGAAGCGGCTTTCGAACACCGTTTCGGTAATCACACTCGTCCCCTCGGAAACGGTCATGAGCGCCACCATCTGCGCCTGCATATCGGTCGGAAATCCCGGGAATGGTAGTGTCCGGATGTCCACACTCTTCAGTCGTTTCTCCACGCTGAGCTGTACCCGTTCTTTTTGAATGTGGACGGTTGCGCCCGCTTCGCGCAGTTTGATCAAGAGCGCCTCCAGATGGTCGGGCCGACACCGATTCACGGTGACCGACCCTTTCGTGATCGCCCCAGCTACGAGATGTGTTCCGGCTTCAATGCGGTCCGGAATCACTTCGTGATCGCTGCCTCGGAGCTCGCGAACTCCTTCGATCGTGATCACATCCGTCCCGGCTCCCGTAATGCGCGCGCCCCGCTTGACAAGAAAATTGGCTAGGTCGACGATTTCCGGCTCTTTCGCGGCATTTTCGATGACTGTTGTGCCCTGTGCGAGTGATGCAGCCATCATGAGATTCTCGGTGCCCGTCACGGTCGTGGTATCGCAATAGATCCTGGCCCCTATCAATCGCTTCGCCTTTGCCCGAATGTAGCCGTGCTCGATAGACACTTCCGCTCCCAGCTTCGCGAGTCCTGCGAGGTGCAGATTGACGGGCCGGGAACCAATCGCACAGCCTCCGGGCATCGAGACTCTCGCTTCGCCCCATCGCGCGAGTAGCGGCCCTAAGACCAGGACGGAGGCTCGCATGGTCTTCACAAGGTCATAGGGTGCCTGTGTCGAATGAATGACGTCGGCCCGCACGACGGCACGATTGCCTTCATGTACAACGGACGCGCCCAACATGCGCAGCAGCTTGCCCATGGTCATGACATCAACAACGCGGGGCACGTTGGTGAGAACACACTTCTCACCACCCAGGATCGTCGAGGCCAAGAGCGGCAAGGCCGAATTTTTGGCGCCGCTCACTTGCACTTCTCCGTGCAGTGGAACTCCACCTGTGATGACGATGCGATCCATGGCGAATGTATCTACACCTCTCGCCGTTCTGCGATCACGACCCGTTCAATACCTGCTGCATCCCTGAGAAGACACACAGGCCCATAACCATCGATTGATTCCAAGATCTGGCGTATCGCTCCCCCTTGGCCTGCTCCGATTTCCATGATCAACGCACCACCAGGAGATAGATAACGTCGCGCGTCCTTCAGGAGTCGCTCATGACCCTCTGTCCCATGAGGCCCTGCCACCAGTGCCTGCCGTGGTTCGAAATCCCGGACCTCCGGCTGCAGATCAAGCCAGTCGGCTTCAGTCACATACGGGGGATTCGCGACTATCACGTCCACGCACCAGTCCAGCTTCATCTCTTCCAGCGGCGACAGCATGTCCCCTTCCAGCCACGTGATTGGATCACTCAGCGCATGACGGAGAGCATTCTGCCGAGCATTTTGCAGCGCGGCACGCGAAACATCGATTGCGATCACGCGAATACGGGGCCTGAGACGAGCAACCGCCACAGCAATGCACCCGGATCCGGTGCAGACATCGACAAGAGTAGCCTCCTGTGCTGGAGAAACACGCCGAATCACTTCCTCAACAAGCAACTCAGTCTCTGGCCTCGGAATAAGCACGGCCGGTGTGACCGCACACTCCATCCCGCAAAATTCCTGCGTCCCAAGAATGTACTGGAGTGGTTCGCGCGCGAGGCGCCGAGCGACAAGAGCCTGCACCCTGGCGATTTCGCTTGTGGAGAGCAGCCGGTCGCGCTCGATGATTTGCGCCACGCCTGAGAGACCGATCACAAACTCGACCAACCAGACCGCTTCTTGCTGGCTCGACTCAATCCCAGCCGTCGCTAACCGCGCACGGATGTTTCGGATAAGCGATCCGACCGTCACGCATGCAGCATCTGCCGTGGAGGTACAATCGCTCCTCATGACGCCTCAGCCACGGCGGCGTGACCCTGTTGCACGCGCAAGGCATCGATGAGCTCGTCGAGATCACCGGCCATGACATAGTCCAGCTTGTGCAACGTCACGCCGATTCGATGGTCTGTCACGCGATTTTGCGGAAAGTTGTACGTGCGAATCTTTTCGCTGCGATCGCCGGTCCCGACCTGGGCTTTGCGGCTCTGTGCAATTTCTGCTTCCTGTTTTTCTCGTTCAGCCTCGACAATCCTGGCACGCAAAGTCCGCATTGCTTTGTTCCGGTTCTTCAACTGTGATCTCTCATCCTGGCAACTCACCACGATTCCGGTGGGAATGTGCGTAATCCGTACGGCCGAATACGTTGTATTGACGCTTTGCCCGCCGGCACCAGAGGAACAGAACGTATCGATGCGTAAGTCCTTGGGGTCGATCTGAACTTCGACCTCATCGACTTCGGGCATGACGGCGACCGTGACGGTCGAGGTATGAATACGGCCGGCCGCCTCCGTTACCGGCACTCGCTGGACTCGATGCACCCCGCTCTCATATTTGAACAGTCCATATCCACCCTTGCCCTCGATCACGGCGATCACGGTTTTATAGCCACCCTTACCAGTTTCGGAGGCCTCAACGATTTCGACCTTCAGCTTGTGCCGCTCCGCGAATTTCACATACATGCGAAACAGATCACCGGCAAAGAGGGCCGCCTCATCCCCGCCGGTTCCGGCACGGATCTCCAAGAAGAGGTTCTTCTCATCGCGAGGATCTTTCGGCGTCAGATACTCCAGCACCTGCGCTTCGACCTCGCTCCGCTCCGTACTCAACCGCGCGCGCTCTTCGACAGCCAGCGAATGGATCTCCGCGCCGGCGGCCGGATCGTCGAGCATGTGAGCGGCTTCGGCCAATTGCTTCGTGAGCTCCTGATACCGGCGAAACAGCTGTGCGACTGGTTCAAGCTCGGTCCGTTCCTTGTTGATCTTATGCAGTATCGCGGGCTGACTCATGAAAGAGGAATCCATGAGCTGCGAAGTCAGCTCGTCGTATCGCCCCGCCACGCCTTCCCATTTCTTCAAGAGTGCTGCGTCCATGAGGCCTTTCCCATCCTTCTCTGTCTCGACTCCTTGCCCACAAAAAAAGAGACCCTGCTCCATCGCGAAGCAGGGTCTCTTCTATGGTACTCGGAGTTGCTACTTCCCCTTTTTCGCGTACTTCTTCTTGAACCGTTCGACACGACCTTCGGTATCGACGATTTTCTGCGTTCCGGTAAAGAACGGATGGCAATTCGAACAAATGTCGACATTAATATCGCCCACCGTCGAACGCGTCTTGAACTTGTTGCCGCAGGCACAATGGACCGTGGCTTCTCGGTATACCGGGTGAATCCCTTTTTTCATAACCGTCAACTCCTTACATCACGGTTGCAGTACGGCACAGCCCCGTGCAGTGGCGCGACACTGTATCTCGACAAGGGGTCAAGATACAAGCGGCCTGCTAGCGGTTCATCGACTGCAGAAATTCTTGGTTGGTCTTGGTCCCCTGGACCTTGTCCATCAGGAATTCCATCGCCTCCATGGTCCCCAATGGGCTGAGCACCTTGCGGAGGATCCACATCTTATTAAGACGATCCTTGTCCACCAGCAGCTCTTCCTTTCTTGTCCCGGACTGACTGATATCAATCGCCGGGAAGATCCGCTTATCAGCCAGACGGCGGTCAAGATGTACTTCCATGTTACCGGTGCCCTTGAACTCCTCAAAGATCACGTCGTCCATGCGGCTACCCGTGTCAACCAGAGCGGTGGCCATGATCGTCAGACTGCCGCCGTTCTCAATATTCCGCGCTGCGCCAAAGAACCGCTTCGGTCTCTGCAAGGCATTTGAATCGAGGCCGCCAGACAGAACCTTGCCACTGGGCGGCGCGATGGTGTTATACGCTCGCGCAAGGCGCGTAATGCTGTCCAGCAGGATCACGACGTCCTTCTTGTGCTCGACCAGCCGCTTCGCCTTCTCAAGGACCATTTCCGCGACTTGGGCATGACGCTGGGCCGGTTCGTCAAATGTCGAGCTTATGACCTCCGCCTTCACTTGTCGCTGCCAGTCAGTCACTTCTTCCGGCCGTTCGTCGATCAGCAGCACGATCAAGGTCACTTCTTTATGGTTCTTGAGGATGGCTCGCGCGATGGCTTGGAGCAGCATGGTTTTCCCGGTTCGAGGCGCGGCTACGATGAGTCCCCGCTGTCCCTTCCCGATGGGCGTAATCAGATCCATAACTCGCGTACAGTATTCTTCGCGGTCGAATTCGAGGTTGATTCGTTCTTCCGGATAGAGGGGAGTCAGGTTGTCGAAAAGAATTTTGTCGCGGGCGACTTCCGGATCTTCATAGTTAACCTTCTCGACCTTGAGCAGCGCGAAGTATCGTTCGCTTTCCTTCGGTGGTCTAATCTGTCCTGAAACAATGTCCCCCGTACGAAGATTGAATCGGCGAATCTGCGAGGGGGAGATGTAGATGTCATCGGGGCCGGGAAGGTAGTTGGAGTCGGGAGCTCGCAGGAATCCGAATCCGTCCGGCAGGGTTTCGAGGACGCCCTCGCCAAAGACCACGCCGTTTTTTTCCGTCTGAGCTTGGAGGATCGCGAAGATCAGCTCCTGCTTACGAAGGTTGGCCGCCCCCTCGATTTTGAGGTCCCGCGCGACGTCGTTTAAGTCGGCGATGGTTTTCTGCTTCAACTCAGCAAGATGCATAACCTCCCCCTTGGTTTGTGGCATACGAATCCTCTCAAGCTCCAGGCTTACTGCTCACAAGACACTCCCGAATCGGACAATCATGGGCCAAACGGTCGACAACTGGATGGTGAATGAATTGACGCTGGTTCGTGTGCTCGTTTTTGAAATGGAGAGGGTTTAGTTCTGAAGGGCCTATTCGTTTAGGTCCGCTGTCGTCACGCTTGAGCTGCTTGCGCGAACTGGGAGGGCGTCCGCCATTTCACAACGATGCTGAACTCTCTCGTCTCTCATTCGACTAATGTAGCTTTTTTCGAGACAGGCCCCGGAAGTCTTATCAGCGGAGGAATGTTTGAGCCGAACGCTAACCTTGATTAATGATACCTCGCACGAATCTCCTTGTCAATATATACGATATACGATTTTCCCACGGACCTCGTCAGCGGCGGAACGTATTTGGTGCTATGCCCTCTACGCATGCTACCTTGTACACCCCAGCAAGGTTGCAGCCTAGAAGGGGGTGTGTTAAAGGAAAGAGCGCAGCGAGGTATCCAATGGCGAACGGCGAAGAATACGAACGCACATTCACCGTTTCCGAAGCCAATCATCTGATTCCGCAGCTTCACACGCGGTTTACCTCGATCCAGCAGGCCAAAGCAATCCTCCTCCAGACAAAGCAGGAGATTCAGAAAGCGAGTGCTCAGGCTCGATATGGAGGTGGTAGCTCCGTAGGTCACTTGTATATTTCAGGCTTGCAGCAGGTCAGCACCAACCTGCAAGCCATTCACGAACTCGGTGTGCTCGTCAAGGATGTGGATATCGGACTATGCGACTTTCCCCATCTCCGGGACGGACGCATCGTCTACCTCTGCTGGAAGCTCGGCGAAGATGAGGTACGATGGTGGCATGAAACTACGACCGGCTATAAGGATCGGTGCCCCCTCGAAGAACGCCGGTAAGAGCGACGTCTGCTCGTCGACTGTTTGGCTATCACACCTACCCATGAAATTCGTGATTCTAGGATTCGACGGCCCTGACGGAGAAGCCAAACGAAAAATTCATCGACCCGCCCACTTAGCCAATCTCGAACCACTGAGCGCGCAAGGGCGTGTCGTCCTGGCAGGCCCACTGACCGACAAAACCGGAAGCCTCATCATCATCGAAGCCGACTCCTTGGAGGACGCCCAAAAATTCGCCCATGCCGATCCCTATACCGTCCATGGCGTCTTCGAGCGGGTCGAAGTGCATCCCTTCTTGCAGGTCTTGCCTAAGACCGATTGATCCCTCCTTTTACTCTGACAACCCGCTCAACCTCGCAACTCATTGAATCATATATATTCTTTCTGAGAATACGGTCAGCCAAGTCTGAGCCAGTTCTTCCACTTTCGATGCATTGCTGGTGTACCTATTGAGCGGTATATTTTCATTATGATTCTACAGCGATTCATACGGCTTTTCCTCATTCCCCTGTTGATCGCTTCCTCAACAACCCCGAGCCTCGCGGCCTCCACAAAAATCGTGGTTGCAGAAGGCCAGTATGTGATGGCGGATGGAGACACTCTCGCAGGAGCGGAGGAAAAGGTTCTGCAACGAGCGCAACGCCGAGCGGTGGAAGAGGCAGGGATCTATTTAGAATCAACCTTCCTCGACGTGGAAAAAGATTCGGGAGGACGCGTTTCACAAACGAGTTCCTTGGAAATACGGACCATTGCTGCCGCAATCACTCAAACCGAAATTCTTGAATCACGGCGGTCGTTTGAAAACGAGCGTCCGGTGTTTTTCATCCGCATCAGGGCCACGGTCAATCTCGACAGCCTCGCAGAGGCCGTCAGGCGGATGAAATCGGACGAACAACTGGCACGCCATTTCCGCCAGCTACAACAAGAGAATCATCAACTACGGGCGCAGCTTCAGGATCTACAATCGCAGCCCTCAGGCGTTCGCACACTGGTGATCGAACCAACCGGCCGAGGAGAAGCGTACTATCGTACCCGCACCCTCTTGGATCAAGCCATTCATACCAACAACCTGACTGACAAAATCGCCCTCACGTCGGAAGCCATCGATCTCGACGGACGACAGGTTGAGTCATTGATTGTAAGAGGGCAAACATTTCTGCAATTGGTTTCTCTGGCATTTTCTCAACATAAAAAAACAGCCGACTACGAACCATATCTCTACAAAGCAAAGGCCGATTTTGACCATGCGGTGACGATTGACAACAAAAACGCGTGGGCCTGGTTGGGGCAAGGAGACGTCTACAGTTGGCTCAAGCGTACTGAGGACGCCGCAACCTCCTATGAACGGGTTCTTGAACTGGATCCTTTTTTTGACGTCGCGCGACAACGACTGATCGGACTCTATACGACTCAAGCACGACGACAGGCGGAAGCAAAACAATGGCAGCCGGCTCTCGGTACATTGAAGAAACTCCTCTCCACGGAGACGTCGGAGAGTTGGATTCCCTATCAAAAGGAAGCCTATCTCCTTCGTAGCGAAATCTATGTGAAGCTGAATCAGCCAGAGCAGGCAATCGACGATCTGTCCACCGTAATTCGAGTGGATCCCACGAACGCAAATGCTCTCTTAGCCAGAGCGAAATTGTACAGAGAACGACTTCAAGGTCGATTGGCGAAGGATGATCTAGAACGGGCCTGTGTCCTGGGTTCAATCCATGCGTGTGAGCAATTGCCGTAACGGAGAGACACCGTCTAACCAATTGAATTTAAATACGTATATTCCGTGCGTGTTCGCAAATATTTTCATACGCTCAGGAAATGCAGCACCATTCTGTTAGTTTGACAATGTCGAAGACGGCCACCTATAATGCGCGCTCCGATCTCGCTGGGGCCTTCGACATTCGCATCCTCTATACTGGGACAAAAGGCCTAAGCTGGTCCGGTCCGATAGCCCAAAATTCCCCTACGGTGGGCCTTCTGTCGGGTTGCAGAACGACTTGAAAAAGCTTAGAGTGAACAAAGGTTTCACGAGTTGAATGACGAGTCGGTCCTGTCCTTCTAATCCCTTAGCGTCGGAGAGTAAGTCCGCATGACTCAGTATCGCGTACTCCCAGGGCCAGAGCATTTTTTACCCCCTGCTGCGGCAAGCATGGGAATCCGCTTGCCAAATCCCGGAGAGGCTCATATCAATGGCGTAATCGTGCCGGAAGAGAAAGCCTACGAGGAAGCGGCCAGGCAATTCCTCATGGCAAAAGTTCCCACGATTTTCCCAGGACCTCTCGTCCTGTGGGCATGGAACGAAAAGGCCGCGAAGAAGGCGACCGCCATCCGCCATCTGTTCAACACCCTCAAAGTATGCGTGCAGCCTGGACAGAACCCGATGCTGATTCCGATGCCGGATTATCGGCCGAAGTACCCCAAGATCAATCCTGAAGTGGAAATCAACCCAAACCATCCGAATCTCACCATTTGGCACAACAAGATCGATGCCTGCATGTTTGTCGGCGTCCACTGCCACCAAGCCAACTTGTCGTTGAAGATTATTCGCGGCGGCACGTCCTGCTATACCATCGCGATGTGCGCGCAAGCAGGCCATGAAGACGCCATGCTGTCGTTCCGTGACGCATCCGTCGAAAAAATTATGCGATTAGCGGACACTGTGAAACGATTGAAAGGTAGCGTCCAACCACGGCTGGGAACAGCCGCGAGCACCGCCTCAAACTAGGTGTTTGAGGGACCGGGCAAGAGGGAAAGGAGGCTGGGGCCATGGCAGACACACACTCAGTCATCGGCACGCAAAATAAGAAAGGCCAGACGTACACCGACACATGGAAAATGATGAATGAGGCCCCGCGCACGCCTTCCTTCTTCACCGGAAGCGAAGTGATCAAGGAGGCCATTCGCCGCGCCAGCTGTGATGTCATGATCGCCTATCCGATCACGCCACAAAGCGAAGCCGCCGCCTTGATTGGCGAACTTTTTGCCGAAGGCTACATTGGCGACTACTTCCGTGGTGAGAGCGAATTCGCCGTCATGTCGCAGTGTGCGGGCGCCGCATTCGGCGGAGCGCGCGTGTTTACGACGACCGCTGGGCCAGGCACGATGCGCGCGATGGAAAACTTCCCGATGTGGGCCGGCGCCAGGCTCCCGATCCAGATGATCGTGACCTGCCGTGGCATCAATTCGCCGCTGTCGATCCAGCCTGACACGCTGGAAATTTCCTATCTGCTAAACACCGGCATGTTGGTGTGGCACGCAGAGACCGCACAGGACTTCTTTGATTGGATTCTCAAAGGCTACATGGTCTCGGAGGAACCGGATGTTCATTTGCCGTTAGCGCTCTGCTGCGATGGGTTCTTCGTCACACACACGAAAGACGTCGTAAACCTGACACCGGCCGACATGTGTTTGCCACCCTATGATCCCTATCGCTCACCGGTCCCCTGCATGGATATGGAGTGTCCGCCGGTCCGGATGATGCGCGACCCCTTTGTCATGAAGAGTAATTACATCAGCTACGCCACCCACGCGAGTTGGCAACAGGAAGTGTGGGCAGCAGTCGAGCGGTCCCGAAAGCATTCGATTCATTGGCTGAACGGATTGATCGACAGCGAAAATACCGACGCGGACATCATGATCGTGACCTCCGGCACCGCCGTTTCACAAGGACGTGAAGCGATCCGCTTGTTGGAGGACGAAGGTATCCGATGTGGACTGGTCAAGATCAAAACGTTGCGACCCTGGCCGGAAGAGGAAATTCGCGAAGCCACGAAGAACGCGACACATATCTTCGTGCCGGAATTCAACGTGACAGGCTGGCTGGCAAAAGAAATTCGCGCATCAATCCCAAATCACCAGCGAGTCCATGCTGGCCCGCACGTGTGTGGAGGCATGACAATGCCGCCGGAAATCATCGTGTCCGAAATCAAGACCGCCCTTGGCATGCGGACCATGTCGTTGGCTGGTCGTGGAAGCTGAGCAGCGGAATATTGACGAGAAAACTAATTCCGATTGAGTTGCCCTGAGGAGGCCTTCATGAGTAAAGAACGGATCAAGATCTCAGACGCCCTGTACGACATCATGCCGTCGGACTATCAGGACCTCGTAAAGAGCGCCACCTACGGCAAGGAAGATCGAGGGTGGAAGGACATTGGCACCTCAAAGGAGCTGATCGAACAACATTCTCTGTGCGCCGGTTGTCCGGAATCGATGGCCTTCCGCTACATCCTGGCTTCGCTCCCAAACCCGGAAGATACGGTTATGGTGGGCTCCACCGGATGCACCAGCTTGGTGTTTCCTATGGTAGCTGTGCATAACATTCACTCCCTCTTCGGGAACCAGAACGCGATCGCCTCGGGCTTGAAGCGCGCGTTGACGGTTCGTTTCCCCGGACGTACGAAGGACGTTGTGGTCTTGGCCGGTGATGGCGCGACAGTCGACATTGGGCTCGACATGACGTTGCAGGCCTGGTTTCGTCAGGAGAAGTTCACCACGATCTGCTTTGACAACGAGCTCTACGCTAACACCGGCGGTCAAGAGAGCGGGCTCATGCAGAAGGGCTTTGTCGCCAAGATGGCGCCGGTTGGCAAGCTGTTCGACAAGGTTCGCCTCCCGGAGATTGCTCGGGAATCCGGCTGCCACTATGTCGTCAACTGCACAGTCAGCAAGCCGTCGCTCGTGGAAAAGGTCGTTCGCAATGCCGTCATGGTCGCGCGAGAGATCGGCCCGACCTACTTGCAGCTGTACACCCCCTGCATTCTTGAAATCGGCAAGAACAGCATGGAAGGCCTCCAAGAAATGCGCGACTCAGAGAAGCCGACTGAGCGGTTCGCCTACAAAGAATACGTCAGCGAACCGGCAAAACAGTTGTTGGCCGAAATGGCCGCGAAAGAGAAGGAACGCAAAGCAGCTGCTAAGCAACTTACCTCACAGGAAGCCTAGTCCGAATCTGGAGGAGAGACGGCCATGATCAAGAAAAGACTGAACATCCGGATGTCGGGACTCGGCGGGCAAGGCGCCGTCACGGCCGCGCATGTCATGGCCATGGCGGCGAATAAGGACGGCAAGTTTTCCATCTCCAACCCCTTCTTCGGCGCCGAGAAACGCATGGCGCCGGCTGAAAGCTATTGTCGAATCGGCATCGAGCGCATCTACGACCGTGGTGAGTTAGTGTTCCCGGATGTTATTGAGGTGTTTCACCCCCAGGTCATCACGATGGGCAAGAGCTACACCATGCCCTTCTACTCGGGTGTGAAGGAAGGTGGTGTGGTTATCATCAACTCCGCCCAGTCTCTTCTGTCGGAAGAAGACATTCAGCGGCTCAAGGACTTGAACGTCGCCGTGTTTTACATTGCTGGAACAGAGCTCGCGATCGAAGTCGCCGGTACCGAGTTGTCTACCAACATGACCATGATTGGTTCTGTGGCCGGCATTACCAAATGCGTTTCAATGGACGCGCTCGACGGCGCGCTCCAGGAACGCTTCGGAAAGAAATTCGTGGCCTCCGGTGGTACGGCATCCTTAGACGAAGCCATTAAGAAAAAATTCGCCAAAAAAGAAATGCTTTTGGCGAAGAATCTGGCAACTGTGAAGCGGTCCTACGAAATCGCGAGCGAATGGGCTGAAAAGAATAAGATTGAGTTGCGAGTCGGCAATCCGGCCGTCGCCGCCTAAGAGTTAAGAGAAGGAACCACGTTGCATGTATAATGTCGCGCAAGTCATCGATGAGAAGTGCACAGCCAAGAAGGGTTGCCGGTTGTGCATCATGTATTGCCCGGAAGCAAATTGCCTGGACCTCAATGTCACCAAGATGGTCGCAGAAGTAAACATTGATCGCTGCAAGGGCTGCGAACTCTGTGTGGTCGTCTGTAATGCAGCCAAGCACCAGGCAATCGTCATGCAGGCTGTCAGTGCGAGCGGAGAATTGATGAGTCGCAAAGGTGAGTCGGCTGCGCTAGGCCAAGCCTATCAAGGGTAACTGTTCATGTAAGCGGGGCTCCCGCACAAGACCCCATGGCGCCAACGCTATGGGGTTTTTTGTTGGTCCCGTGGCTGAGGAAATGCTATGCGAAATGAAGACAACGTGATCGATGAGCTACTAAAGGAAATTGCCGTCCTGATTCACGAATATCCTAAAGCTATTGAACGTCGCGCCGCGGAGATTCAGGCCAGTGGAAAAGACCCTGAGTTGGTGGAGAAACTCGTGAAAGCCGCCGATACCATGCGCGACAGCGGAAACCTCTACATCACGTGGGCCAAACATTTTGCGGCATTGGCCGAAGGCAATACCGACGCATCATCGGACGAAGACGAGACTGAAGATTTTGACGTTTAGGGCACACTCGACGTAACGAGTCAGTCGAAAAAACACTCCCCTTCAGCCCTCCACTTTTGTTAATATACTGTCTCTGTTAACCTGATCACGTAACGAGTTCCCCGGTAGCTCAGTTGGTAGAGCAGCCGGCTGTTAACCGGCTGGTCGCAGGTTCGAGTCCTGCCCGGGGAGCCAATCTAGATCGAACGTGGGCACTGCCCCCTGCGGAGTGCCCACGTTGCTTTCTCCAGCCACACGCGCCACCCTCGCATTGCTTCCTTTCATGACCAGCTGACGGTTCCGGTAGCGGATCTCCTCAACCAAAAGCTTCAGGTACTTCTTGCTGAACACACGGTCTTTGCCCAACAATCGCTCACGCAATGCAGCCGTGAATGCGTGTATCTTCTTCTCTCCAAGAGCCTCCACTGGCATCTGCTTGAGTCGTCGCAACCCCGCAATCTCAGTCAGCAACGCCTGCCGTTGCGCTTGAAGCTTGTTGGCCCGCTCACTCAACGAGGAATCCATCGGCAACAATCCCTTTTCGACCGCCTCATACAGCTTCTGGCTTCGCTGTTGCACACTGGTCAATTCCTTCGTCAGCTGCTTCACTCTGCTCTCGTGTGAGGCTTGTGACTGGCTCAAGCGTTTTCGAAGACCCTCCAGGATTGTTCGGACGCGTGACGCGGTAAAGACCCGATCCGCCAAGGAGGACAGGACCAGCTGGTCCACTTGTTCCGTCGGCAGATTGTCACTGGTGCAGGTGTCTTTCCCTTTCAGAATCCGGTTCGAGCACTTGTAATAGCGATACTTCCCGCTTTTCCCTGTCGCCAAGGTCATCCCCGCCCCACAGACCCCACACTTCAACAGCCCAGTTAAGAGCGTGGGACAATTCACCACGCGCGGGGGCACACGCTCCGGAGAACGCGATGCCAATTTCTCTTGGACAGCCCTAAAGAGGTTTTCCCTGACAATCGGTTCCACCTTGATGAGGACCCACTCGTCCCGAGGCTTCACGCGCCGGACCGCACCTCCTCGCTTCTCGTATTTGTTGAAATAGTGCTCCCCGATATAGGCCCGGTTGGTCAACACCTCATAGACTCGGCCACTGGTCCATTCTCGCCCGCGAACCAACAGACCTTCCTGATTAAACTGTGCGGCTAGGCCATGGACACCCAGGTCCCGGCCCCGATCCCCTGATAGATAGCGCTCGAATACCCGTTTGACCACGACCGCCTCTGCCTCATCGATCTCCAACTGCTTTTTCTTCCCCTTGTTCCCCGGCAGTGCAACCTCGACCGCTCGGTATCCCACAGGCGGACGTGAGCCATTAAAAAATCCTTGCCGGGCATTCTCGCGCATGGCTCGGAGCGTATGCTTCCCGTTCTCTTTGCTTTGATATTCGTCGAACACGCTGAAGATCCGGCGGATCATTTCCCCCGAAGGATCGTCACTCGTCTGCTGCGTGATGGAGAGCACACGAACGCCACACCGCTTGAGGTTCCGTTCGTACAAGCCGAATTCCAGCGAGTCCCGAAAGAAACGAGAGAGGCTATGCACCACAATCGCCTCGAAGGGAGAAGGACTCACACAGGCTTCCGCGATCATCCGTTGAAAGACCGGGCGCCGATCATCCGTAGCGGATGCGCCGGGCTCCACATATTCAGTTGCCGCACTGTGGCCTTGGGCTTTGCACCACGCCCGCATCTGGCTCAGTTGATCCGGTATCGAGAGATCTTTCTCGGCCTGTTTACTCGTCGAGACTCGGGCATATAGAGCAACAATCACGGATTTACCTTTCTTCGTCTTGGCTCACGAGCACCGCTTGTATCAGATTCCCCAGGGACGACTCAATCAACCGCACTTCTGCCTCCGACACGCTTTCGCTGAAATGCTCACACCGCACCGTCAACTCCGTTTCGTCAGGATCATGGGGCACGCATAGGGCACCGCCTTTCGTGCATCGTGTATTCCGGCCCCATCCTTACCGCTCCTCCCTCACCACCGGCCACCCAAGCCGGTCCAACTGCCCACCCAATCCATTCCGTCCAAACGCATCCAAGACCACCTTCCGAAACGCCTGATACTGGCTGGGCGGTAACGAGGCCTCCGCCACCAACAGGATGTGCGTGACCCGCTGATTCACCAAGTCGAGCACTTGCTGTTTGGTTACCATTCCCCCAACTCGATCGCTTTGATTCGTTTTTGCACATCGAATTTCCAGCTCAGGGGATCGAACAGCCGGTGCAAGCGATCCCCCAGCAAGCGAAGCGCATCTTCTTCGCTCATCATCGGCTGGCCCTCCTTTACACAGGACACCGCGGCCACCCGCTTGAGGTAGCCGTAGACACTAATCGTCAGTCGGATCAATCGTTCGTCCAGCACCAATTCTTTTCCATCGATCTGCTTAGACTCCAGCGCGTGTAATTCGGCAATGCGCTGCTGCACATCCACCCACAACGGGTGCAGTGGCCAGCGTGAACGGTTCGAATCCTGCGTCGGAACCCGTAGCGTATCATGATGCTCAGCCAGGTACTGAAGTACCCTCCCCTCCTGCTCCTGCAGATCGACAAACGTACTGATGTGAAAACTCCGCAACACGGGTTTCCTGACCTGCCATTCAATGCGCCAGACGTTCTCCTGTTGTCCCCAGAGCTCATGAAACCACACCTTGGCACTCTGCTGCCGGATCTCCGCGACTTTGTCATACACACGCAACACCACACCTCCTCTGCCAAAGGTAAAGGTTTGGATCGCGCCATTCTCACGGTGCTGACTGTCCTTGTCTGATTGGCTGACGAAGCAATCGGCATCGAAGTCCCGTTCGGCAAGGGCATAATCAAAACAGAAATCCACACGTGAGAGTGTTTCCGCTTGTTGAACGTCGCAGCCGATCATTCGAGCCCAGTTGAGCAACCGCTGATGCAGTGTCCAGGCCGTATGCTTCCACAGACCTTGGCTTTTGAAGGTGACGAAGCACGACGGATGATTAAACTCCCCAACTTCGATCTTAAAATCCTCATTTGTCAAAACGAAGGGATAACCAGAACTGCTTCCATAGGGATGCAGGAAAAACTCCGTTCCTCCGAGCTTAATCGCACGCGGCTCTCGGCTCTTGTCCATCCGGAGTTGTTCCTTCATGACAGCGAGCTTGGCGAAGTCGAGGTGTTTTGAGGCAGGTGGACCGAGGTAATAGGCACACTGGACCGTATCAATGCCATGCAGGAGCAGTTGTGGTGATTCGACGGCCATGATCTCTAGTGCTTTTTCCGAGCCTTGGATGAAGACATCACCGACCCCAATTCCTTCAGGACCTCTCCCGTGAGCTTCTGTAAGCCTTTTGCGACCTGTTCTTTATGGCCGACCTTGGCTTGTTCGAAGGTCGTGGCCATCATGTCCAGGATCGGTTGTTGTTCGGCTAACAGCTCGCGGATCACTTCCGCGCGCGGTTTTTCCATCGCACGGGACAATCGCGTAACGGTGTCATACAACTCTGTTGGCAAGGACAGCAGCACTCGATGAGGGGCGCTCTTGGGTTTTGGGCTCATCTATATCCCTCCGTTATAGCTATAGCTTGCTTCTTATATCTTCGTGCTATAGATATTGTCAAGCGGCATCCTGACGAGCCACGAAGGTAAGTATTCCTAGGCCCCCGTGTTACTGCGACGGGGGCTCTTCCCCGCCCGTCCGGCTCGCGCCGGATCGGGCGGCACCTGCCTAAAGAGGCACCATTCAGAACGCTACGGAACGGATGGTTTTGATGAGGACGAGATGAAATCAATTCGGATGGGAAGCCGAAGGAAAGCAAGCAGGCCCTGCCGATAAACATATCGACAAGGCCCGCATGAATGGTCCCAATAGCCGTAGTGCTTACTTAATCATGATCAGCTTTCCGCCCGGGTCCTTAGGATTCAGATGATCCCGATAGGTCAGTGTGTTTCCCACTGTTGCATACATGAGATCGCTGAGAGGCACGCCAATATATTTACTTTCACCCGGCTTGAGCACGACCTGCGCCTTCAAGACTGTGGGAGCAGCCTGGGTCCCATCCGCCGTCATCAGAAATCCCCGATCCACCGTCGACTTGTTCGTCACCTTGATCACCACGGGAGCGCCAGGCCTGACCTTAAGGTCCAGCACCGTGGTCGGCGGATAAAGAACCTTGAGACTGCCGACTTCTGTCGCGTAGATTTCAAGATCGACGTCGAGTTCCTTGAACGGCTGGCCCACCACTGACCCTGTTTCCAGGTCGCCGACCTCGACCCCGCCCGCCTGGTGCGCTTCAGCGGCAGCAGCGAGCATCGTGATACCTATGCTTGCCATGATCCCTACTACAGTCCTGTGCAGCATGAATGACCTCCTCCTTTATCATAGTAAGAGTTAGAGGGCTGATGAACCAGAATCACTCGGAGCCAGGCACGGAGGCAACCCCGTTCCCTCCAGTACCTGTCCCCCGATTACTTGATCGCCAACGATCAGAAACAACACTTTCATGCGTTTGGTGTGCTGAAGAAATTTTCCAGTGGCCACAACTGTGACTTCGCGGGAACCGTCCGCCTGTGGCCGGTCATTTTCGATCGTTACGTAATAGTGGTCGAACCCCTCAAACGCCTGGTTGAATACTTGCTTACGCAGCAGGCGTTCAATGTCGAGGTCAGAAGAGGCGACGGCAAAGCCGACCGGGGGAAGGACGACACTGAGAATCAGAGCGATTAAAAGGCGCACGATATCCTATCCAAAGACGCGGCACTCTAACCCCACGTACCCGGGAACGTCTACCAACAGAAACCAATGGCTGCACACAGATGCAACAAAACCGCCGCGCCTAGAATCAAATGGACAGATGGTATTCTGAACCAGGGGAAGAACAAACGCTGATTTTACAAGAGACACGGCACGGACGGGAGTCCCCCGCCGTGCCTGCTGAGAGGAGAATGGAATCGAGCGCAGTGCCTCCCGCCCTTACTTGTCCTTCTTCTCCAAGCCGGACGGTGCGGCTTGCTCAGCATGAGCCAGAGATTCTTCGGCATGTTTGACGGCTTCCTTCGCATGTTCCAATGCCTCTTTTGCGTGGGCATCATTGCTCGCTCTGATCGATTCTTCGAGATGTTTGATCGCTTCCTTCTCGTGCTTGATCCCTTCCTTCGCATGTTTGATGCTTTCCTGCACGTGTCCGTCGCTACCAGCCAGAACCATTTCAACCGGTCCTCCGATCATGAAGACCCCGCACACTAATACTGCGAGTACACCATTGATATTGATCATGGTCAGTCCTCCCTTCCTCGGTGATATTCCCACGTGCGCAATTTGACGTCGAACGCTGGAACTTGCAAAGGCCACCAGCCGAGAGGTTCGTAACCCCTTCTTCTTGACGCCTCACATGACCGACAGACGGCAGACACCACAGGCTGCCGAACCCCTGGCCAGGGCTTGCTCCACTGAATCATACATCGCATAGACCCAGACATCCTGGTAGCCGTTGCTCCGACCATGAGCATCTATGCTGGCAAATTTTTCCATGACGAAGATTGACGCCACCCGCCCGCCACCTCCGTTCGCAAGGGCGAGGGTTTCCACGACGAACGCCGTTCCAACAGGGAAGCGTTCATCATCCGCAGACGAAGCCCCTTTGGGACAAACGTAGAGTTTCAATTCTTGGCGGGAGCGACCGGCTTCCGCCTCGACTTCAACCATTGGCCAAAGGTGATAAGTTTGCGGTACGCCTAACCTAGCCTGGTCCAATCGGACTGTCCTTCCACTCAAGCCCCTCACCGCAACCGCTAAGAGTCGAACAGCGACGACGTTGAGCGAATCGACTCGCAGACTTGCGTCCTGCGCCACGCTGCCAAGCGCCTCGACGGTCAGTTGCTTATTCGTCGGCATTGATCACCTCACCATCCCCCGAAGGGCCGAGGAATCGGAGGGAGGCCACCTCCGACACCCCGGTGACGGGTCCAGGCGAAGGGTGCACAACGCCCAGACTCGATGTTCGGTATTTCTGTTCATCCGATGCGAACCGGATGTCTTGAGCCGTGCCACCTTCTCCGCCTTCCTTCGTCAAGATCCCGTCAAGTGTCAATACCACGACCACCCAGTCGCCGACCTTGAGGTCAGCGCTGCTCATGGCTGTTCCTTCACTCCGATAGGACGTGTTGGGCGTAAGGAGAAACCCCACGGTCTTCCCTTCCTTGGTCTGGTCCGTGAGTGAATTGATAAAGGCATGCGCTCACTCAGGCGTGATCATCACCAAAACCTCCTGACTCTTCGAGGACAGTTCGAGCCAGTAGACCAGGCCCGCCTGCAGCTTGAAGTCGACGCTTTTAAAGGTCTTGTCACACCGGGATCGAAACTCGAACGCGTGCGACTCTACCCGCCCCTTGCTTGTGACGACTTTGATCCCGAGAGGAGAGACTGAGCTGATTCGATACACTCCGTCCTGCGGTACCGAAAGGCCGATGAGCCCCGCGTAGGAACCAGAGGAATTTCCTCCTGACTGCGACTCGACCAGCGCTTGCACGGCGTCGGCCCGATACAAGGTCACAGCAAGTGCAGACATGGACGGGGTCACGGGCTCCGTCTTGCCCCGGTGTGCCAGTGCGACTAGCCTGCGTGTCGGACCTTCTAGGGCTTGGGTCCATTCAGGGGGTAATTCCAACGCGTTATCCGAGCAATCCATGCCTCCCTCCGGGAAGAGGCTATGCGCCTGCGCGTTGATGGCCCCAGCCGCCACAACCGAGAGACACAGAATGCAGAGAAGACTTGTCCGTGCTACCCTCCATCCGCGCCCTCTCAGAATGGTATGCATCGCTCCTCCCAAGTGGTCACCCATAGGGCCAGGGTGGGGGAGGCAGTCAACCATCCCACCCTGGTAGCAGGCCCGAATGAAGGGTGTACAACCTCCAGGCCTGAATGATGATGTCTCGATCCGCCGCGTGAGTTATCGCTTGCCCAGCCTGACTGAATCCAGCGGCACGACACGACGCGGTCGCCGGTCGAAAGTCTCCCACCGCTGGGTCCGATTGGCCTCGACTAGCCGATCTACCGAGTCGCGAAAGATCCGGAGACTTCCTCGACCGATCTTCGTCGCCTGCAGCTGACCTTCATCGATCCATCGATAGATCGTCCACGTACTCACTTTGAGAACCTGCGCCGCTTCTTTGACGCGCAGGAGTGACGATTCCATCGTCTCACCTCATTCTTATTATCTTCTGGAGGTGGAAGGGAGCAGCCTGACGGCCGCTCCCCAACCGGGCTTGACAGGAGGTAGGTCGACCCACTCCAAGCGCCGGTCCACCATCGGTCGTGGCAAAGGACCAAACCTAGTGTTTCTTTGCTCGCATCTGGAAAAATTCATCGTACCGGTGCGTGAAGTCTTTCTGCATCAACGGCGCATGACAGGCACGGCACTTGGTAAAGTCTTCAGTCAGCGTTTTGCCATCCGGACCGTACGCAGAGAAGACCCAGTTGCCATTCTTGAGATTGTCCGGAACGTCCTGACCCCAGCCCTCCCCTTTCTCCATAACAAACACCTTCGTCAGATCGTCCTTCACCAGCTTGCCGTCTACACCCTTCATCAGATTGTCGCCGTCGGCTTTCGCTCTGTAGAGCTCCATGACGAAGATCGTCCCATTCGAAAAAGGCTGTCCTTCGGCCACTCGATCCCCGATCGGATTGACGTAGAGCTCGCGTATCTGTTTGACGTCCGGTCGCTGGACTTCGGAAAGGAACTTTGGCCACGATTTGTAATTGCCTGGCAGAGCGATCTCCCCATCATGTGGGACCTTTGGCATCTCTGCCGTTGCCTGCAAGGCAACGAATCCCGACAGGACGAATGTCATTACAATCGGCCTGACCAACACGATTCTGAGCATCACCTCTCCGTTTTAATGATGACTGGGTTTACTAATAACCTCGCCGGTACAATGCCATCCATCGCCCTTGACACCGTTTACCGCCGCGGCGAGGTGCTCGGGTTTTGCCTTGCCGGACTCGACGGTGACCACTGCATGACCCTTCATACTCTTGAAATCAACAGCCTTTACACCGGCGACCTTGGTCAGCGCATCGCGAACATCGCTGAGATAGGCATCACAGAACTTTCCGCCGAGCATGAGTGTCACTTTTTCGTCGGCCGCCCGGGCCGGTGTCGCTGTCGCACACACAATCCAGACCAGACAAATGATTCTGACTACGGCATTCATGGCCTCTCCTCCTCATGAATCGTCCGGACGTGAGACTGACCTCGATCAACACGCGCCGAGCAGCCCCAGCCTGCTGCAAGCGTCTGTTCGACCGCGTCGGCAAACTGTTCGGGCGTCTTGCTACCTGACTGGTAATGGACAAGCACAGTTCCATGATCATTTAAGAATTCCACCTGTTGAACGACACTGAATGAACGAAGGGCTCCCTCAACATCTTCCCGATGGTATTCACACATGCGCCCATAAATCTGAATGATCGTCGTGTCTATCGTTTTCGAGGACGCAGCGCCCAGGTTCGGGCTCCCAATTGTTAGAACGATAACTCCGATCGCCACCAGTCTGCCCGCTAATCCCGAAGAGGACATTTCATGAACCTCTTTCACAGCCAACACTCCTTTCCATGTCGATACCACATGATCGATAGGGCCCCGGGGCGGAGGCCAGAGGAGGCCCCACCTACGCGCCGGACGGGCCGAGCAAAGCAGTCTCCCGACTCGGGCATCGCGACAAGCACAATCAATTCTCACTGCGTACCGATATCAGAATTGCCGGACAGGGGACGCGAGAGGAATCACGAAGAAGGATGTCCGCCCTGGATCCCTTGTCCGAGAAGAATGAAGGGAAGAGACGGCGGCGCGCGCGAGTGCAGTAGAGAAAAGAACCCAGCGGAAGCAAATTGAGTAGGAACCTGAACAACGAGCTGGACCACTGGCCCTATCGAAGATGCCGGAGACTCTGTCGCCACGGCAGCATTGGACGTGACTTGACAGGCCCAGGCACAGAGAGGATTGTGCGCGGGTGACCCCTGCGAGCCATGGTGCTCGTGTCTACCGGAACCAACGGCGTGGTCGAAGACGCAGAACGCAGACATGATGGCAAGCGCGGAGTAGACCAGCACTACCACCCCTACGACTGCGATCCTCTTTTGTGATAGGGCCGAACGTTTCATTTACTTGTGCTTCCCCGTAGCCTGGTTCTAGTACTCTTCTGTCACAGAGCTGTCTACCAACGCTTACTGATGGATGCTACAAATTGCATCGCTAATGTGCTGAGGATCAGTGTGCACAGCGCTTCGCTCCCGACATCGCACTGTTTCTATCGACTTGACTCTCATAAACCAATCCCACAATGGATTCATGAAAGATTCGGAGACTGCCCTTGCCGATTTTCGTGGCGCGCAGCCGCCCTTCATCCACCCACCGGTAAATTGTCCACCGACTGACACTCAAGAACGCTGCAGCTTCGTCAACCCGAACGAGTGCTTTTTCCATGAGGACCTCCATTGCGAACGCTTTGTGACGGAGCAGTAACTAAGTCTGCCCCTGTTACGGTTCGACCTGTTCAGAACAACCCCAACGTCACGCCTCCATAGATGGCCCGTCCATAACCTGCATAGAACAGTTGATTTTGTGCATCCGGAGTACCGTCAGAAATCACTGCACCGGATGCGGCGTAGTGCTTTTTCGCCACATTGTCCAACTCCGCACGAGGGTCATATTGTTACAGGGTAAAATTGACCCCCCCGAAGACCATCACGGGAGCACCGTTGGCATTATTGGATCCGAAAATCGTTGGCCCGCTGAAAGATGCCAGATATTTGTCATTTGTGATGTTGGTCCCGATGACAAAGACATTAACTCTCTTATGGATCGGGTAGCTGGCGTTAACATCAAGGATTAACTGATTGGAGAGGCGGCTAAAACCGTCCTGGATGGCGAAGATATATTCGTTCGCTCGCATCCGGATAACAAAATCCAGCCCCTCAGGTTTCCGGTACCGGAGACTAACCGTCTCAAAGTGCATTGGAACACCGGGGGTCCTTGATCCCTCGAGGAAGGAGCCATTGATCTGCTGAAACGTGCTGGCCGAAGTACTAATGAGCTTTGAATCGGTATAGACATAACCAAACAGGGCCGACCAGTATTGCCACAATTGAACCTCCCCCATGAGCTCTACGCCTCGAGACTGGATTGTCCCGGCATTCGCTATTTGGAAAAACTGAGTATTCGGGACTGGGAGGGCGGTGATCGCGTGCTTCACATCACTCCAGAAAAGGTTGAGCTGTCCCTGAAACCGAGAGACGTTGAGTTCGAGTCCGGCATCGCCACCTACCATGCTCTCAGGAGCCGTGAAGGGGTTACTGACTAGATTAAATCCAGGGGACTGAAAGTTGCGATACAAGTTGTCCAGCGTCGGAGCTCGAAATGCCCTATAGACCGCGGCCCGTATGGCCAGAGGTTCGGTGATCTGGTAGCGCGTGGCCAACTTGGGATTGACCTGGATATTGCTCGTGGGCGAAAAGTTGGTTGTTTGAGGGTTGGTTGGACCGGGGGACGTTTGCACATTGCCCGCATAGTTTTCGTAGTAATCCATCCGCACACTGGGCATAAGTTCGAGCTTGGGCATCGGAACGATGCTGGTTTGTCCAAAGAGGCCCGCAAACAATTGCTTTCCAGATCCATTGAGGGTGGTTGGGGCCGCGCCGGGAGCACTATAGAGCTGGGAGTTATCGGTACCTTGGACCCAACGCATGTCCAGCCCCACTTGAACAGAGCGGACCGTCTCGTTGAAGCGTCGCTCATACTGGGTAAAGCCGCCTACGCTTGTGACCGGCGTTTGATGGAGATTGGAGAGAAAGTCTGAGTTGCGGTCAATATCGCCATTGCAGCAATTGACGTTGCTGGGGTTGTTGGTGGTGAAATTCTGCTGCCAATAGAAGAAGCTGGCCTGGAGGTCTTCCTGCTGGGTCAGCTTCCACGTCGCGCCCGTGTTGAAGATAAGCGTGTTCTGAAGATTATCGGACAGCGACTGCCCAGTATTCTCAGTACTGTTGTACAGGTTGCCGCGGGCATACCACTTGAAGTCCGGTGATGTGTAATCCGATTTGAATTGAAGGTTTGTGTTCGCGTTGCTGGCCGGAATATCGGTCAGGCCACGCTGAGTCGGTTGCTGCGGGGTGTATCCGCCCGTTTGTTGATAGTTCACGTTGGCGCTGATCCCAAAGTAACCATCGATCGTGCGGTAGCTACCATAACTATTCGACCGAATCGTGCCGTAAGATCCCCCCATGAGCGATTGACCGGCTTGGGTGGGTTGGGCGTTCTTGGTGATCACATTGATGACGCCACCCATCGCGTAGTTGCCCCACAAGCTGGAGGCTCCTCCGCGGACCACTTCAATCCGTTCAATCGTCTCTTTTGGAACCATGTTCCACTGCACATACCCGAAGAAGGGATCGTTGAGCGGGACGCCATCTATCAGCACCAGAGCCCGAGGCTGCCCCAGACCGCGCATGCCCATAAAGTTCGCTGTCGGATGCTGACTAAAACTATCCAGGTACGGCAGCTGCACACTTGGGATTTGTTGCATCAGATCGTCCGTCCCCACGATAGGAGCATCGCTGACGTCTTTTCGGGTCACGATCGTTGCACTGACGGGAAGATCGGTCGCAATCCGTTCGGTGCGGGTCGCCGTCACCACTACTGGCTGGGCAAGCACTTCAGCACCCTCCGGCTGTTCATTCGTGACAGGCTCCTGCTGTTCTGGCTTTGGTGGCTCTTGAGCGACACCAGGGTCGAGATGGAACAATATGCTCGATAAACTAATGAGAGATATGAGCGCAGCATAATAACCGTAGCGCATGATGATCCTCCTGTTGACCATGCGCAGCAGCACTTTATGCTCAGGTCGTGCCTGAAGCTGAGCAGGCTGCCGCGACGAATCGTAAAGCGTCAATGAGTGTAGGAATCTCAGATCGAGATAGGAGGACCGCGAGACTCGTATCCTACGACGACGAGGGGCGCCAGGAAGTCTGTTAGACTGATGTTATAACCAACGAAGGGGAGTGAGAGTGTTCGCGTGTAATCGGTCGCGGCCACGGCCGGCGAGACTGCGTGGCAAGCCGAGTCGCACAGTGCAGAATGACTCGAGTGCTGATGGTGTTCATGCTGATGGCTAGCCGGCGCACCATCTAGACAAAAGGTCGCCCATACTGCCATCAGGAGGTACAGAGTCGTAATGGCGATCGGCAGGCGAGTGACAGAGAGGGATCGGCGTATCGGCATCATAGGGTTCGCGCACCTAAGGCGTCTATCACACCGAGCCGCGCTGCTCGGACGGCCGGGAGCACGCTTCCGCATACACTCATAACGATGGCAAAGAGAAATCCAGACCCGGCGATCGCAGGAGACAAGCGGAATTCAAAGGCCAATTCCGAAAACGTTGACCAGTTCAGAACGGAAATGGTGATATGCTGGAGTAGTGAGGCGGTGAGGACGCCGAGGACCCCGGCGCAACATCCCAGGATAACCGACTCCGATAAGAACGCGAACAGGATATGAGAACGGAGAAAGCCCAGCGCGCGCAGAGTTCCGATTTCCCCGACCCGGCTCGCGACCGCCCCGGACATCGTCATGGTTGCGCCCAGTATGGCTCCGACGCTGAAGATCGTGGTCAGCGCCAAGCCGACCGAGCGAATGAAGGCCGCTAGCCGTGCGGATTTCTCATTGTAATAGTCGCGCTCTCGTTTGACTTGCAACAAGAGGCGCCGGTCTGTTTCGAGACGCTGTCGCAAGGATTCGAACGCGGGGCCATCACGCACCTTCGCGATGACCGAGGTAAAGGCCGTTCGTCCGAAGAGCGGAAGAAATTGTTCGGCATCCCCCCAGACTTCCGAATCGAAGCCGCTGCGGCCCGCGTCGAAGATGCCGACGATCCGCCAATCGCGCTTCCCAATGCGCTGCGACGTGCCGATGCGCGCCGATGGAAATTCTTTGGCAATCTGTGCTCCGATGACGATCTCGTCGGTCCCTGGCTGCCACCATCGTCCCTGCGTTAAACGCACCTGCGGCCTTAGGGTAATCGCTTCCGGAGACGTTCCGCGCAACATCACATTGCCCACGGAGCCACCGAGTTTGCGCATAGCGATGAGCACGACGAATTCGCCCGTGCCTAACGGCATGCCTCGCGCGTCCACAGCAATTTCTGGCTGTGTCAGAATGATGCGTGCCTGGTCGCGATATACGGAACTGGAGATCTCAAGCGTGGTGCCCTTGCGCAGAATGAGGGCATTGTCCGCCTGCCCCGTGCTTGCGAGTGTCCGTTCGAGACCATGCGCCAACATGAGGACCGCGGTCAACACAAAAATGACCAGCGAGAGGCCAATCAGGGTCAAGGCAGACGTCATACGTCGGGCCAGGAGATTGCGAAGACTGTACGAGAGCCACAACATCTTACCCTAGGTGCCGCAGTCCGTCCGTGGGCGCCATTCGGATGAGCCGGACGGCGGGTCCAGCCGCGGCAACCGCGGCAACGAGCAGTGTCACGATGATCGTCAGCGAAAGGGTCTTGAGATGGACGGTAAAGACGGGAAAAAAAATGATGCTCTGGAGCCAGCCGCCGAACAGCGGTAACCCCGCCACGGTCAGTCCTACACCGAGCGCGGCGCCAAGCGCCGCGATGATCAGCGATTCCCCCACAATCATGGGCGCCAGTTGAACGGTGCGAAGCCCGAGCGTTTTCATGACGGCGTAATCGCGTGTGCGCTCGCGAATGCCCATGATGAGGACATTGGCTAAAACGAGCAGGGTGATGCCGTTGACGACAATCGCCATGATCTGCATCGCGGTCAGTATTCCGCCCGACATATCGACCAGGCCCATCTCGAACGCCTCCTCCGTCGCCGTCCGCGTTTCCGCAAGCGAATTGGCGAAGAGGCTGTCAATGGTGGCTGCGACATTCGAAGCCAAGGACGCATCCGCGACTTTCGTCACGTACCAACTGACATTTCCGGCTCGTTCCGGATCAATCACCTTGCGCCGCTCGTTCATGGCTTCCCAATGCATCAGCATCAACGTCTCATCCGTCTTTGGCTCCGCGCCGCGATAAATTCCGTGGAGCACGAAGTTCCAGTCCCCGGGGTACAGCGTGCCTTGCAACGGGATGACATCGCCCACCTTCCACCCGAAACGGGCGGCGAGCTTTTGTCCGACAATGCAGCCCATCCGATCGCGAATGAAGCTGTCACGTTCCGTCGGTGTCAGCAAGTATTCCGGGTAGACCGCGAGATAGCTGGCTGGCTCGACTGCGTAGATGGTGAAATAATCCCGTCCATCTTTGTACTGGCCTCCGAACCAGTTGGCGTACGAGATTTCGACGACACCGGGAATCGTCGCAATCTTTTCACGGTAGGCTCGAGGAATATGCAGCGGTTCTGAAATGGCGTGGACTGTGATGAGCCGGTTCGCCATGGCTGCACCGATTCCGGAGCGCCACGCATCCAATGTGCTTTCTAAGAGCGCAAAGGAGAGGACCACGCTTGCAATACCACCGAGGGTCAAGGCGAGGCGGATCTTTCGGCGGAAGGCATAACGTACGACCAACATGCCCAACGTCATGGGTTACTCCAACACGCCCTTGTCCAGTCGTCGCACAACTTCAGCCCGTTCTGCAGCATGGGGGTCGTGCGTCACCATGATGATCGTCTTGTTCATTTCACGATGGAGCCGCGTTAGCAGCAGGAGAATGTCTTCCGCCGACTCTCGGTCCAAATTACCAGTCGGCTCATCGGCTAGAATGATTGTTGGGTCAGTTACGATGGCGCGCGCCACGCCCACTCGTTGTTCCTGTCCGCCTGAGAGCTGCCGTGGGTAGTGATGCATGTGTGTCGTTAAGCCGACCAAGGCTAGCACCGCCTGAACGTGCTCGCGCCGCCGTTTTTTCGGCAGCGGGGTGAGGAGCAGCGGAAGCTCGACGTTTTCGGCAGCGGTCAAGACGGGAATCAGATTATAGAACTGAAAGACGAAGCCGATATGGCGTACACGCCACGCCGCCAGAGCCGATTGGCGCAGGGTGTTGAGGACTGTCCCCGCGACCGTGAGCGTGCCGCCAGTCGGCTGGTCAATTCCGGCTATTAGATTGAGCAGCGTGCTTTTTCCTGAGCCTGAGGGCCCCATTATGGCAACGAAACTATTTGAAGGAATTGCCAAGGAGAGATCTTGCAGCACTCTGAGCTCCTGGTGATCCCGATAATACGACTTCGTGACGTGCTGCAGTTCAATGAGTGCGTCAGACATAGTCGTGGCTGGTCTTACGGTGCGCTGGCGATCTTGACCCGCGATCCCGACGTCAACCCAGCGGGCGGATTGAGCACGACCGTCTCGTTCATCGTCAGTTTTCCACGTATCAGGACCATATTGTCAACCGTCGGCCCGGTCTCGACGGGGACCACGGAAAGGACATCATCAGTAACCCTCCAGACAACCTGGTGACCGTCGCGGGACACAATGGCCTGCATTGGCACAGCTAAGCTATCGGTGTTCGATATCACGGACGAAGAGTCATCTGAGAAGATAACCTTGGCGCTCGCTTCAGGAAATACCCGGTCATCGATCTCGAGGAATCGGACTTTGCTCAGCACCGTGGCTTTTGACCGGTCCGCGGTGGGTACCACCTGGAAGACTTCCCCACGATATCGTCGATTCGGGACGGCATCCAATGCAATGTCAGCAGCCTGACCGGAGTGTATACGGCCGATGACCGATTCCGACACTTCGGCTTCCACCATCAGTGACTGCATGTCGGCGAGCAGGACGATCGCGGCGCGCGAGACCGTCGACGCTGACAAGGGGGCGACGACCTCGCCCACCTCAGTAAACTTCTTCAGGACCGTTCCATCAAATGGCGCCCTGATGTTGGTATTCTCTACGTTGATCTCGGCGGCTTGCTGTTCAGCGATCGCCGATTTGATCGCCGCTTCGGCAGACGATACAGCTGCTTCGGCCCGATGCACCCGGGCAGTGGCAATGTCCACATCGGCTTGTGTGACAAATCCCAGAGGGAGCAAGCGCTGGAGTCGCTCATGCTGTAACTTCGCATCCCGGAGTTCCGGTTTGGCGCTGTTGAGGCTGGCGTGTGCAAGCTCCAGTTTGGCATGAGCCTGCCGTAGGGCAGCATCCACATCAGTTCGTTGAAGACGGGCGATGACTTGCCCTTCCTTCACGCGATCGCCAACGATCACGCCCAGATATTCCAGACGTCCTGTCGCCTTAGATGCAACAGAGGCCTGCCGCTGGGCAACTACATACCCGGTTGCGGAAACCCCAGATACCGCCGACCCAGCCGATAGCACGGTCACACGCGCGGTCGAGACGGTGAGGGGGCGAGCTAAGTAGTTCGAAAATATCCAGCTAACCAGCCCGAGACCCACAAGGCCGATCACTGTAAACCATTTCAATCGAGAAGATTTTGTATTTTTACGGGAGCTGTCCCCAGTCTCGCGCGGAATTCGTAGAGCGGTCAAATCGGCAGTCCCGACCGTACGCCCTTCGGTCGGCGTAGGCTGAGGTTCCTTTGGCGGCTGCCACGGCTTTAAGAGAGGCACGGAACCAGATCCCTGCGGCTCACAGCCATACCATCGTCGGACGTCTATTGCTTGTAACACGGAATTGGTGTCTTCATCGCGCGTTGCTCGATATCGCAGTAACTTCGACGTTCATGGTTCTAGCGGCATTATAGTCAATCATGGCAGGAGTGGTGAAAGATTGCCGGAGCGAAGGACGATCCGATTGTTTGGCCAAGCATGCTCCGTCCAACTGATCGCTACAGATCCGTCGGCATGGATCGCGACGGTGGGATATTCTGCTTTCGCGCCGTCGCTCAAGGTTTGGAGCGGCCCAAAGCTTCGGCCGCGGTCAAGGGAGATGCGCATCACGGTCCGTTTACGGACACCCGTGATTTCCTCCCAGACAGCGATCACTACTCCGTCGGGATGCACGGCCATCCGAAGCTGATCAGGGACGGACGTCGTGGAGGTGTGGAGCGAGACAGGCGTGGAAAAAGTCTTGCCGCCATCATCCGAGGTGGCCACAAAGAGCCGCGGCTGCTCGTCGGCGCCCTCGGTATACCAGGCGATGTACACCCGTCCGGTTCGGTCAAATCCGATTGATGGGCCTCGGTGAGGACAGGCCGGAAAGACCCACCCGTCTTTGTGGACGAGCGTTGGCGCAGAAAAGGTCTGTCCAGCATCTGTCGAGTGTGCCACCACGATATCCCGAACATTACCCGCGAAGGTTTTACGCCAGGCGACCCAGAGACTGCTATCAGGCGCGGCGGTCACCATGGGACGGCAGCATGGGCACGCCATGCCGTCCATGGTTCGGTTCTTTTCAATGGTCTGCCCGCCGTCGCGCGAACGTGCGAAATGTATTCCGGCTCCACTCTTCTCCTTATTACGATTGTCCAGCCACGTGATGGATACAATACCGTCAGCACCGGCGTGAAGTGATTCAAAGCTGTGATTGATCGGAGCTCCGTCATCATTCACGAGACGCGGTGGCTCGAACGTCGCCCCTCGGTCGTGTGACACGGATAACATCACATCCGCTGCAAATTCCGCTGCCGGGTGCTTGTCGGCCCGAGCCCACGTGATGAACACCTCCTGATGGGGGCCGATCGTCAGTCCCGGCGCCTGATGCAAGCTATCTGGCTCGCTACTGGGCGGATTGACTTGCGTAGGCGTGGCCGAAACGGACTTCTCAGCCGTGAGTTGAACGGTGCGAAGTGCCCGTGTCTCTCCTTGCTGATCAAACCAAGCCAGGTGAAGATGACCGGTCTGATCGAACTGTAATGCAGGCGGAGAAAGCTGGTACGTGCCTTCGACCACAGTTTTTGTCGGTCCAAGTGGGAGCGAGGGAAGAGTCAGAGCCGGCTCGGCCATGAGCGATTCAGCGGCTAGGAGGATGGCGAGCACACTAGTGAGGACAGTCCCAGGAAACCTAAAACGCGTCATGACTGGATCGTACGGGCACATAGGTGTTTAGCGAGCTCCATCACGAAGACGCTCAATGAAGCTGACTGCGTCGGCCCCGTCCCATTCTCGTGGGCCAACGGCGCGGCCAACGACTGTTCCGTTTTTTGCAACAAAAATGGTGGTTGGTAACCCCCGGACCATGAGGGCGGTGGCAACGTCCCGCTGCGTATCCAACAATACCGGCAGCGATGAATTCAATTGGTTCATAAATTGTTTGATGCGGGTGTCTTCATGTTCCGCAGTGATCGTCAAAACGGCTACATCGGCCGGGTCGAATCGCCGACTTAATCGATCCAACGCTGGCATCTCCTCTTTGCAGGGCCCGCACCAGGTCGCCCAGAAATTCAGCACTATGACCTTTCCACGCAACGACGTTAACTCAACGGTCTTTCCGTTTATCGTCGTGAGCTCAAAGGCCGGAACGGGCGTCCCTTCGCCCGCACGGCTTACTTTGAGGCGGGTAAAATCGTCCTCTGCCGCCAGCGTTGCGGCATACATTGTGAGACACACTCCCGAAGCGATGATGATGCGTTGCCAGGGCAGACGATGACTCATGGCGAAACCGGCATACCCGTCGCACATGCTCGTGGATGATTGCCGCCTCTTTGCTCCATGGCTTCATTCAAACTCATAGATAAGGATTGACCTCCCCCCTAGTTGTTAGGCCACCCTCTGAGCTACTGGTCTATACACCGGCTGGGGTGAGCTAGTGTCAGGAGTTGGTGGTCGATACCCAAGGGCCCTATGCGGACGCTGCGCGTTGTAATGACGCCGCCAACGATCCTCGAGGACGTGCGCCTCGTGTAGCATATCGAAGAGTTCCCCTGTTCGGCAACTCCTCTCCCAACTGCTGGATGGTGCGGAGTTTCCGACGGACGTCGCGCATACCGAGGCCTTTGCCCAGCTCAATCGCGAGCGTTCGAAAATGGCCAATAATCTCTTCTGCAGTGCACCGCTTCCGCTCTAGGGTTCCCTTTTCTCTAGCCTGTGAGCCTCACTCCTCTGCTGGTCTGGTTGAAATGAGTAAGGTCATATCGGTCCTCTAGTTCGCCAAGCTGAACACAATCGGAAGACTCACGACGATCTGTGGTTTCCCTAACTCATGTTTCATATGCAGCGGGCAGGCCAGTTTCACCGCCTCCACCGCCGCATCGTCGAGGACCGCGTGCCCTGAACTTGTGATCACACTAACCCCGGCCAGATGCCCATCCGCGCGAATGACTACCTTCAAGACTACCCGCCCCTCCAGGCCGTGTAAGCGAGCAGAATTCGGGTAGCGTTTCAATTCCGCGACCCGGCGCCAGAGCGACTCCCCAATCCAACGATAATCGGTTCGCACATCGGAGGTCTGCGGTACGGCCTTAGCGACTTGCACTGGAGCTTGTGCTACCACCGCACTCGCTGATGGCGCGGTTACCGACGCGATCTGTTGCTCCTGCACTTTAGGAGCCTCCGCACCCGCAACGGTTGGAGACGAATCCCCAATAGTCTGCCAAGGCGTCACTTCAGATTGCGTCCGGATGGCAGGCGTCATAACTGTCGCAGTTTCATTGGCGGGGATGCTCGCCACAACCGGAGCTTGTGCAATGACTGATTGAGCAGACGTTGTAACGACCGGCGCTTGGGTGGTCACTGCCGGCAGGCTTCCCTCGGCAGCTCGTTCCTGAGGCTGCGTCTGCTTTATCACCGATTGCTCGGACGTCACCGGTTCTGGCCTCTGTGCGGCAATCGTCTGTTCAATGGGTTTAACTGTCTGCTCGATGAGTTTCGCCGTTTCGACGACTTGTTGAACCGCTCGCTGAACGACGGCCGGCTTCTCTACCGTCTCAACCTGACGCGTCATGACTTGAGAAACTGGCGCAGCCTTCGCAGTTGCTTCCGCTTGAGGCTTCGACGCCGGAGAAGAAGGGACTGGTTTTTCCGGTTCCGCCGTCGCCTCTTGCTGGACAGGTTCCACCAGTGACACTTCCCACTGGAACACGTCCTTCATGGGGATGGGCTGGATCTGAGCCATGAATACCACAGCCATGCCGACTACAACTGAATGAGTCGCGACAGAGATGCCCCAGGCCTGAATCTGGAGTTTTTTGTCGGAACTTGCCGTCACTTGAACACCACCTTGGCAACTCCCTTTATCGGAACATCGGTTTGCCCAAAATCCGACTCTCCACGGAAACTTCCGGGAGTGGAAAGTCCGAATTCTCCCGTCTTACCATTGTGGAGCGCAATCACCAGAGTCACCGCATCGGCAGTGCCGGGAGATTTGTTCTCGACTTGCTTGATTTGGTCGAACCGGATGTTGATCGTCGAGTTTCCACGTTTGACCGGCAAATGTCGCAGCTCATGCGGAACAAACGACGTCTCGCTGAGCTTCTCCTCCCAATAGAACACCACGTTTTTGATTTCCGTTTCGACGCCTTGAGCATCGGTGACGACCGCCGTGAAGGACTTCTCCGCTTTGGTTTCTGAGTACGCCGCCGCGGCTGTCATCAGACCGGTGCCAGCAATGCCTATCGAGAGCGTAAGGGCGACGAGACGTGTGACAATGTGACCGTTCATGCTGTGATCTTCCTTTCCCGCTTCCTGGAGCGGCGAAGAGGCCTGATACCGGACTCGATCCGGCACCGGACACAACCACCTGGTCAAAATGAGTTAGATTGTCGAAAAGGGTGGAGGACCGCGAGAGGGCGTGGTCTCGGACGTGACCTGAGGGATGAATCTGAGGATCGGTGGGTCAGAGAACGCAACCGGAGAGCGTTCGATCAGAGGCGGGGCGTCAATCCCCTTCAGCACTTGCCCAGCCGCGCACATCCACGAACACAGAACCGTGCCGTGTGTGGCGCTGCCGTGATGTGCGTGGCGCGATTCGTGTGGGATCGACTGGCTCGAGGCAAGACCGCCGATGACCAGCAGACAGAGCACTAGGAGAATAGCAAGTGCTCGTTTGGTGCGGATGTGAGTCATACTCCTCTACCCCTAGCCCAATCGAGAGGGGGAGGTTAGTGGAGTACGACACTGAAAGTCAAGGACGGTTCGTCCCGTCCCACACGAGTGGGTTGCATTAACTGGGTCGTAAGTCTCTAACGGCGTATAGACGGAACACCAGGGCCTCCAGTCATGGTGGTAAAGTAACCGAAAGGGAATTAAAATAAGCTAATAGAATTTGAGGAAAGCGAGTGTATTATGCAACTTCTCTCTCGGGGACTGGTTCCCATTCTGGTGATAGCCGTGGGTGGGGCCTGCTCTCACAGCGGCTCTCTTCCCCAGCCCATCCTAGAGCATCTGGCGCAAGGGCAAACCAGTGTCCAATACGACGAAGCCCGGGATCTCCGAGCCTGTCGGCAAGAGGTGCGCGCCGCGGCCCCAGTGAGTATTCAGCCACGGTGGCTTCCACCGCTCGGCGGGTACACGAATGGCATCATACTGGGCACAGTCGACAGTCCGCATCCGGCTTGGCCCTCCCTGGAGGCGTATCGCCAGGAAATGGAGCGCTGTCTCGTCGCTCGCGGCTACCAGATCCATGGTTGGCAATAACGCTTGTCATCACTGGCATTGTCCTCTCCTAGGGAGTCAGACCCCGTTCCGTCGGTGTAGAACACGAACTGAGCACCTCCAGTGCCCAGAATCTTTCTCGTTGGGGAGCCACATTAACTATGGGTGTCGTTCGCAGTAGGAACGACGCCCTTTTTATTTTAGGATGTGTACTGTGTACATGGGTGCCAGCGTTTCATTCCAACCACCACTGATTCTCCGCAATACCCATGCCATGACACTCGTCTCACGTTATTGGCCAAGGGGCCTGCTGTTGAAGGGTGTTCCTCAGGAAGATCGACTGTTCACTGTCGAGCCAGGCACCCAACTCCTGGGTGTCTGCCACTGGCAACCAAATCGACAAACTGCTGCGACTGTAATCCTGGTACATGGCCTCGAGGGTTGCAGCGATTCGCATTACATGCACGGCATCGCCGCCAAGGCATATCGAGCAGGACTCAATGTAATTCGCATGAACCAGCGGACCTGCGGCGGGACGGAACACCTGACACCGACGTTGTATAACAGTGGCCTCAGCGGAGACTACCGATCAATCGTCCGCGAGCTCGCAACCGTCGCCGGTCTCGACCGCATCTGGTTGATCGGTTATTCAATGGGAGGGAATCTCGTGCTTAAAGCAGCAGGAGAACTCGGCTCATCAGAACCCAGCCTCAAAGGTGTGGCTGCGGTCTGTCCCAACATCGATCCGACGCAGGCCGTTGATGCCTTGGAGCATCCGAGCAATTGGATGTACCACAACCATTTTTTAACCAGACTGAAGGCTCGCCTCCGTCGGAAAGCGACGCTGATACCAGGCAAGTGGGATCTCCGGGGACTTGCCCGTCTTCGGTTGATTCGCGAGTTCGATGATCGGTATACCGCGCCGGACGGTGGCTATCGTAGCGGAGCCGATTATTATGACCGAGCTGGCTCTCGTCACGTGCTTGGGTCAATAGCCGTACCGACGTTGATCATCACATCCCAGGATGATCCATTCATTCCCTATTCTATGTTCGCTCTGCGAGCCATCGCACAAAATTCGTCGATCACGCTCGTGGCGCCTCGTTACGGAGGTCACTGCGGGTTTTTCCAGTGGAAACGAAACGGTGAAGATTCCTATTGGGCTGAGAATCGAGTCGTAGAGTTTGTCACGAGAGGCATCTGAGAGAGGCGGCTGCCTCGCTACCCGAGGCAGCCGTAGATCGACCGATTGCTATGCAGCTCTCCTTAGTTTCCGCGATTCCATGGCTGCCACCTGCGGCGCACACTTCATGACCCACGTCATGATCAGCCACACACTGGCCGCGACAATGCCGGCGATGAAAACCCAGTTATAGACCGTCTTGCCCGACTTGCTCATGAATGGCTCACATACATAAAGCAACACGCCGTATGCGATCGCCACCATCGCAAGCGTAACGATCGGCAGGATCAGAGCCCGGTACGGCATGAGCCATTTCCAGTCGACAGGCGGTTCGGCCGACAATTGACGTGCTCCAAACCAGGCGATGACCATTGCACCACCATAGCCGATAAACTGGACCAAGTCAGACGCGTGCAAATTGCCGACGGCTGTTTCGCGGAAGAGAGGGATCCGACCCAGAACCACTGCGAAAAGGGCCGTCAGGATTATCGCCACGCCGTATTCCATCATCCACGTTCGTGCTTTCATGGGTAACCTCCCGAGATCAGCTGAGTGACCTCTTCAATTCAACCTTCAGAGAAGTGTAGCACTCATGTTTTTATCCTTTACATTCATATAGTTACAAGCTGCTTTGTGGATAATCTCGATGGAACAAGCGCAGTCTCGCCCATATGTATAGATGAATAGAGCCGACACGAACAAGGCCCGTCAAGAAGGGACTATATTCTTCAAAAACCCCGGGGAAGGAGTCGCTCTTAATTGACAGCTTGCAGTGTGATCGACATGTGCTGCCGACGATTCGCACGAACGATCTCAACCGTAACTTGATCGCCGACTTTGCGTTGTTCCAAAAGATCAAGCATATCTTCGATGGTCTCAATCGGTTTGCCATCGACCCCGACGATGATATCACCCAGTTCGACGCGGCCAGTGACCGTTTCGCGTGCCCCGCGGAGCCCGGCTCGCTCCGCAGCGCTCCCACGCACAACCTTCCCGATGACGACACCTTTGATTCCCCATCGTCTGGCGATCGCATCGGGGACGAGGGAGACTCCCAACCCTGGACGGATCAGCTTCCCATATTTGATCAGCTCCGGTACGATCCGATTGACGGTATCGACTGGTACAGCAAATCCGATTCCTGCAAAAGCCCCGCTTGGACTGACGATCTGTGTATTGACCCCGATCAGCCGGCCAGCACTATCAAGCAGGGGCCCGCCGGAATTGCCGGGATTAATCGCCGCGTCCGTCTGAATTACCCCCTCAATCGTTCGATTCGAGAGAGATTTGATCGTTCGACCCAAGGCACTCACCACGCCGGTCGTCAGCGTATGGTCAAGCCCGAACGGGTTTCCAATGGCCAATACCTTTTGTCCGACACGAAGATCGTGCGACGTTCCTATTGCCACAGGTGACAACGACTCTTCCGCCGCTTGAATCTGGAGCACGGCCAGATCATGATCTGGGTCCACACCAACGATTTTGGCCTTCTGCTCCGTTCGATCGGCCAGCGTGACGGTAATCGACGTGGCCCCATAGACCACGTGAAAATTGGTGACGAGATGACCCTGCTTGGTCCAGATAAAACCTGAACCGGACCCTTGAGGGACTTCGAACAAATCGAATGACCACGGATCGCGCCGAACGGCGGTATTCGCGATGAACACTACGGACTTCGTCGCCCGCTCGAACACCGCCATTGTCGATCGTTCGTCGGGGCTCAACTCCGCCGGGGCTGGCGTCACCGGCCGTGGGCGTGCTTCAGGTCCGTCGTATGCGGAACCAAGCGGCTTACCCAACTCAGTTACAACAACACTTCCTGTGGGAACGCTGGACCAGAGCAAGAGGGAAAGTCCTACTCGTGCACACATCGGGATCATAATTCGCCGATCACCTGAATAACGAGATCTCGTGTTCGGGAACGTGTATCGAAATCGATGATGACGATCTGTTGCCATGTGCCAAGCAGTGGTGCCCCGCCGGTAAACGGAATCGTGATCGACGGACCTTGCAATTGCCCGCGCAAATGACTGTGGCCGTTGTCTTCACCGGCATTCCTCGTGTTGTGTTGCCAATGAGGATCTGCGGGTATGGCCCGATCCCAAAACGTTTTGGTATCGGCACGGATGCCTGGTTCATCCTCGATAATCATGACCGATGCAGTGGTATGCCTGACAAAGACCGTCACAATCCCCGAGGACAGTTTCGTGCCAGCCACGGCCTCTCCGACCGTTTTGGTGATATTTTCAATCTGGGTGTCGCCATGCATGTTGATGCGTAGCGAAATGGTTTTCACCGCCATGTCAGAACTCCATGCTTCTGAGAAACTGCCGTTCGCTGCTGGTGAGCGCTTGCCCACGAGCCTCTTCCAGAATGGCATCGAACGTACCTCGCGCAGCGAGCCTGCGTAGCATCTTCATCACGGGCTTACTCAAAATGCCCTCGTGCTGCAGCTTCTCCAGGTAGGTAAAGGCTTCGGCAAGTGTTTCTTTTTGACGTACATAATAGTCTCGTCCGCGGCGCTGGTTACTGTAGGCCTCGAACTGCTCACAGGCGACAAGAATTTCCGCTAACTGCTTGACCCATGGTTGTGCGGCTGTCAAACGCTCAGGGTAGTAGTAGTACAACATGATCTGGTGCATCCAGGGAACCCATCGAACACCCATTCGGCGCATGCGTGGTCGGACTGCTTGGAGTCGTCTCGTCAAACGACGCGCATATCCCAACCGCATTTCGACCTGCTCCTTCGCCCAGGCATCCATCCGAATGCCGTCCGCCTCCAGAGCCTTTCGATATCGAGTCAGAAAGGCCTCGGTCTCTCGTCCGTACTTGGTTTCTGGATGTATAGCTCTCCATTCACGCGGCCTGGTTGGGATTCCCCGTTCCTTTGCCCATGACCAGATCCGGCCGAAGAGAACACGATCGAGACCGGCCCGACCGAGATCGTGCAGTAAACAGGCGGTCTGATAGAGTCGCACCCGCTCAGCCTTATGCCCCAGCGCTGTCGCGACTGCTGCGCACATACGCGCTGTCCGTACGGCGTGGGGTCGGTCGTAACCGCGAATCACATGACCGGGCCGACGCGGATTCGGATAGTCATAAAGCTTCATCAACTGAGTGACCAACGATCGGGCAATCAGCAGCGGAGCAGATTGTGCGCGAGATGGCATCAAGGTAATACAGGGCAGGTTGCGACGTATCTCCAGACTTTTGGATGCTGAGAATATCGTTCGCTGAAAGAGCCTGTCAAGGTAAGTCAGTCGACAAAAGCTCGCCCAACCCCACGATCTTTGCTATGCTGAGACCAGTTGAGCGATCGGCAGTGTATTCGATCCGGAGAGGCAACCATGTCTGAGAGAAACAGGCGCTGGCAGCTGAGTCTGGCGGGCGTCGTCGTTGGGGTATTGGGATCGTCGGTTCTGGAGAGCGCCGCCGCATCGCTTGATCAGCTCACTGACCTGACTGGAAGGGCAACTGCGGTCGTCACGCTCAAAGGGCGCGACAACTTCTCTAGTGAGTATCGCTATGACGTCAGTGTCAAAAACCAGTCCCCTGATTTGCTCATCGCTGATTCTCTCATCGTCGTCCTGGATAAGATCACCAACCTGGCCGGAGAAGAGCAAGACAATCTGAAGGGTGAATCTTTTTTGAAATTGTTCGACGTCTTGGGCCAAGACGGTGAAACTGACGACGGCAAGCCGTTCTTTCGCATTCCAGTCGGATCGAGTCCGGACCTCGCTCCTCAGACCATCAGTATCCCTGCTTCAGTTCGCATCAGGAACAAAGAGTATCTTATTGTCTTCACGCCCTCATTCAGAGTATTCGGTCAGAAGCGCGTGCCGCCGGAACCCCGACGTATCGAAGCGACTGCTCCAGCCCCAACCCCCGTGCCGCCCCCTGCCCCTCCCAGCCGAAACTCAGTTGACAAACTGATTCAGCTGTTGATCAAGAAGGGCGTGCTGACTGAAGATGAATGGAAGAGGGCCAATCAACCATAATAACCTCTGTCTATCCATCAGCATGTATCGGCAGCTTACCGATACAATCGTATCGATGGGATCTTTTCGTAAGTTGGAAAAATGAGGGTTCTTTTCCAAGGGTAACGCCCGTTTTGTAATCCGCGCTAGCGATCCTGCCTAATTACCTTCATGGCCCAGCCAGGCAGCCGCCGATAATCCTCCCCCTTCAATATCACCCGCCCGCGATAAAACCGGCAACACGCCCGTGGTATATAATAGGTTCTAGCCTGCCGACTCTTGGAGTATCACAGGAATGATATGACATATGGTCGCACCCCTGTGATCTTCACTCTCTTCGTGGCAGGCACGATGCTTGTCTCTTCGATTCCTTCCCACGGAGAGGAAACACTCCCTTTAGAGAACGGGGCTTCAACTTCCTCATTCTCGAACAACGCTCTCGAACCCCGTGATACCCCGGCGGACAAATCCAATTCAGATCGTGGGAACGACCGGGAGGAGGAGGCCGCTGATCTGCCCACCTCGCTTGTCGACCTGAGGGATGCGGTTCAGACCTTTCCGAACTCGCTGCAAGATCATCTTGAATTGGCCGATACACTCTACCGAGTCGGTGACGTGGACCAGGCGATTGATGAATACCGCATCGCCCTTAAACTAAAGCCCGAATCTGCCAGGGCGCATATGCAGCTCGGTGTAGCCTTGATGACCAAGCAAGATTGGCGCACAGCGATGGTGGAACTCAAGGAAGCGATTCGTCTCGACCCTGATCTGACACAGGCACACTACAATCTCGGCACTGTTTATTACACGACAGGCAATCTCAAAGGCGCGATACAAGCCTATCAACGAGCGTTGGAGCTTCAGAATCATTTCCCCGACGCTCGCTATCGTCTGGCTCTCGTCCTGAAGCTGAGCCATCGAGATCAGGAGTCGGCACAATCTATGGAGGAGGCGGCACGAGGCGGCGTTGCACAGGCCCAATACTTTATCGGCAATGCCTATGGTACAGGCCAAGGAGTGGAGAAGAACACCGCCCTTGCGGTCTACTGGTGGACAAAAGCCCTTGCGCTCGGTCATCAACCGGCCGCGACATCGCTCTCGCAACTTCGCCGCCAAGCCTTGTCTTCGACACAGCCGGAGGCGAAACGCCAGGAGGCCTTGGAGGCCTTTCGAAATTATCGAGACAAGCTCTGGGACAATTTCCCCGACCTCTCGCGCGACGGCGAAGCCGAGACATTGGGAACAACGCTCCTCAAACAGAATCGTAGCGACCAGACCGTATCGGTGCTGCTACAAGAAAGCTACGCTCTGAGCGAGGCAGCACAGATTGAGCTCGCTCGATTGTACGAAATGGGATGGGAACCGCATCTGGCTCCTTTCGACAAGAGGATTCTGACCTCCTTCGAAATCACGGCCAACGACGGATTCGTCCCAGCCAAGAAGATCCTGGCGTCCATTTACGCCAAGGGGATCGGCACGATTCCGGACCTCCCGAAGGCGAAAGCCCAACTCAAGGGATTGCCGAAGCAAGAGATCACATCAATTCTCTCCGACCTTCCGTCTCAGCCGTAGAGTGTTCGAACATGCTGAATTACGCAAGAATCTGGCGTGCCTTTCTCGAATCGCGCTGGCTTCAGGCTTGCGCCATAGGGGTGCTGGCCACGTCTCTTGCGGCGATTCTGATGGTCCTCGCCCCTACGACCTTCACGGCATTGAATTGGGCTGCCTACGACGCCTGGCTCCGGCACCGGGGTCCTGTTGAAGTCAGCCCGTCTCTGCTCCTTGTGATCCGCGATCAAGCGAGCGACGCCAAGTTCGGAGCCGGCCAATGGGATCGAGCAATCCTGGCTCGCGTCCTCACCGAAATCCATGACGCAGGGGCGATTGCGATTGGCCTCGATCATCGGTTGAGTCACGCCAGCCCAGCTCAACTTGGCGGTGCAGCCAGCGATGCTCTGTTGTTGGAAGCTACTAAAGCGGCCGGGCCGGTTGTCTACCCCTTCGATTCAGAACCCTCGGTGGCCTCGGATACGACGATGTTCGGGCATCTGCTGGCGTCCCGACAACGGGATCATGTGGCCCGCTCCATTCCCCTCTCTCTTGAACTGGATGGACGGACGGTGCCTGCATTCGGGAGCGTGTTGTTTGAACAAGCCAAGACGAAACCCGGTTCTACGAACAACGAGGGGACGATCCTTGTGAACTATGCTGGAGACGGGTCCATCAACTCGCTCCCAACCCTCTCATTCGTCACACTGTGGGAAGCGATCGAAGCAAACCATGAAGAGCAACTAAATGGATGGTTCAAAGACAAGGTCGTGGTGATGCTTTCTGACCCGGCAAGTCCCGCGACCTGGCTTCTCCCAAGCGGCCAGTCCGTCACCGGCATCACAATCCATCTGCATCTGTTGAACATGCTCCTGACTGGCAATCGTGTCTGCCAGCTTGGTGCGGTCGGCAGCTATATCGCAGCGTTCCTTCTTGCCGGTCTCGTCTCTTGGACCTTGCTGTATTCTCGAGAATCGCGCGGACTCATCCTCGCCGGAGCTGTTGTCCTCGGGTATGGCTGCGCCCTGCTCTTGGCGCTGTCCTTCGCGGACCTCGTATTTCCATTTGCGTTGCCGCTCATAGCGGCGTTGATCGTTCTCGTCAGCACGACCGTCTGGAGCCATCTCACGGCAAGTCAGCAGATGCGCCTCCTCGAACGAGACATGTTGCGACTGCAGCAAGAAGCCGCGGCTGTGCGCGAGGCCCTGGTCCTCCGGGAAACCCGTGCTGAAACGTTGGAAGAGGATCTGGAGCAGGCGCGGGCCGCGATTGCACACTCCGCCGGTCAGCACGTAGACCTGTCACGCACCATGGAAGCGCTTCGGAGGGAACTAGCAGTCGCCCAAACTCAGGAGGAAGAGGCGCGTACACAGCTGGAAACTCTTGAGCAGCAACTGCATAGTCTACGTGCAGCCACGAATGAGTCCGTTGCCATGGCCGATGTTGAACTCGATCGTCTTCGCGGGGAATGCCTGCAGTTTGGCATCGTGACCCAGGATACCGGGCTCCTATGCCTCTACCGCGACCTGAAAAGAGGCGCGAAATCACCGTTGACCGTCTTGTTGCTCGGCGAGCCTGGTACCGGCAAAGAACTCTTTGCCCGTGCAGTGCATCGGCTCAGTCCACGGACCGGCAAGACGTTTATTGCAGTGAACATAGCCGCTATCTCGCCCGAACTCTTTGAAAGCGAATTGTTCGGCCATGTGAAAGGCAGTTTCACCGGTGCGTCGGCGGACCGGCGCGGGTATTTCGAACTGGCAAACCACGGAACCATCTTCTTGGATGAAATCGGGGATTTGCGGCTGGACCATCAGAGCAAGCTGCTGCGCGTGCTGCAGGAAAAGTCATTTTATCGTGTCGGCGCAACCATCCCCACCACCGTCGACGTACGCATCGTCGCTGCGACGAATCGTGATCTTCAGCGCGGCGTATCCGAAGGCTGGTTCCGAGAGGACCTGTATTTCCGTCTGACTGGCTTGGTGTTCCGGCTGCCTCCGTTGCGCGAACGGCCGGCCGACGTGCCGATCCTCGCGGACACCTTTCTGAGTGAAATTGCCACTCAGTTGGGGAAACCGGTCCCAAAGCTTTCGAACGAGGCGTTGCGTGCGTTAGTCGAACACGGGTGGAAAGGAAATGTGCGAGAGTTTCGGCATTGTTTAGAGCAGGCCATTGCACTCAGCGATAGCCCTCTCTTGACTAAAGAATCGTTGCGACTCGGCGGTGGCAGCGGGTCTACCACCGGGAGGACCAAACCGTCACAGATTCTTCCGGACCCGGCCAGCGATGCTGCCGTCTTGAATCACTTAAGGCAACATGGCTTTGACATGCAAGCGACCGCGAAGACGTTAGGCTGGGACCGCAGCACGGTCACTCAACGACTGAAAGGCCTCTGCTTTCAAGCTCTGGTCGAATCAGGCGGCGATCAGACGAAAGCTGCACTGGAAATTGCCGGAGACCCCGGCTATCTGAGAACCGTCGAGCTCAAGCTTATGGATTATTACGGTCACTTGTTATCTGTCATCGAACCATTCGCTTCAGCCGATGAAGCCCTCCTCGATTGCAAACGCCGATTCAAAAACCTACCGGACCGACACTTTCAATCGATAGAGGCCTTGGTGCGACAGCAGTTTTCTGAGAGGTCTAGCCCAATGAAAAGCAGACATGCGTGAAGGTCCTGCGGAACAGGACATTTTTGCCATGAAACAGCAATTTGTATGCGTTGTATGCGCCCTACTCGGGCTCATGCTGATTGCCGCCATGCCGGTGGGTTCTGCTGCGGCAGTCTATGCCTGTTCCGGAGCAGGTGGAGAGGTCTATACAGAAACCCCTGACGGATCGAATTGTCACCTCCTCGAGATTCAGCCTCCACCCTTGGAGTTTGCCGGCCGCCTATCCGGAATCAATACATTTACCTCAGGCCCTTGGCCTTCAGGTTCGGCAGAGGCGCAGGCAGAAATCTGTACGCTGTTCCGGGAATGGATCGCCTTAACCGGTAAGGCTAATTCATATTATTGGACTGACCCATTTCCGGAAGGCATTACTCCCGCGGAGCTGCAACGATTGCGCAACTTAGACCTGCTCTTTGCCAATCGCAGCCGACCACACTACTGCTGAAATCAACTGTATCTTCTCCCTAACCCTCGTCGCTCAGACCGTTGATACGTCGTACTGCTTTGCCTGGCTGCTCGGCTTTTGTCAGCAGGTGGACAGGGACAAAGGCAATGCCCGCGATCAGGGTGGGAACAACTGCACTCGCAATAACTGCCGCCACAAGAAAGGAATACTGCTCCTGAGTCACTAACCCATGTGCCAGTCCGTAAAGAGACGAGATTGTCCCGAACGTTAAGCCGGTCGACATGAGGAGTGTGTAGTACCACCGTTCGTTCCGATCCTGACGGAAGGCGCTGATGAAGGGATAGAGGCCGAAAATCTTCGAGGCCACCTTGCCCAAAAGCAACGCGACAAAGATCAGCGGCGCAGCCAGCAATGCCGGCAGAGACACAAGCGTCCCGGCTCGAAGAAAATAAAAGGGCGTGAGAAATCCTACTGTCAGTGTCCGTAGCCGCCTCATCCAATGCGCGTCTCTCGCAGCGCTCCCGGCGAGCACCATGCCGACGAGATACGCCGGTAGGACCGCTTCGCTTCCGGACCACAGAGCCAAGGCACCCAGTGCAAACAGAATCAGCATGACCCACTTCGTCCTGATCGCAGCAGTGCGGAACGCATAATGTTTGGTGAGCCACGCTGTCGAAGACGGTAACAACATAAGACCAGCAACAGTTCCTGCGATGAACACCAAGGTCTTATAGGTAAACGGAGCGAACAGCAGACCCAGCGCGATCACGGTCCCCAGGTCATTGATAAAACAAGATCCAAGAATCCCCTTCCCGAACTCCGTCTTATTGAATCCGGTTTCCAGCATCACTGCATAGACAACGGCCATAGAAGTTGTCGAGAGCGCCACGCCGCAGAGCCAACTCGCATTAGCATCCCATTCCAATATGTAATAGGCCACGGCAGCACAGCCCAGAAACGGCGCCAGGAATCCGATCAATCCGACGACGCTCACTTCGGTCAATTTCACACGGATCACGTCTGGATCCAGCTCCGCGCCGGCAAGAAAAGTCAGAACGACAGCTCCAGAGGCAGCGAGAAACCGAACCCACTCTGAATTGGCAGCGAAGACATCTCCCAATCCAAAGAAACCACTTGCTGCAGCAACGGCAACGCCGACGCAGATTTCAACTAATGCGATGGAAAGCCGCAGCGAGGAAGCAATGAGAGCAGAAACGACGGCAAGAGCGAGCCACAGGGAGACAGTGATAAAGATCGATTCCATGCAGGAGTCCTCCGTTCCGGCCAGGTGGTTCGCGACTGCTTCAGACCGGTTGTCACCACTATCGGCGACGGCTCCGCGGCTACGGCAGTGGGAGTAGCGTAGGAGTCATCAGCCTGGCCGAGGCGGTTTACGGGGGACCCCATCCCCTGTCTACCGACAATATACTCTATCTCGTTCGAGAAGTCCCAAGAATTTTGGCAAATGTGTGAGTTCGTGGGGCACTCCTACATGAAAGACCTGGCCGAGGGTCTCTCAAAATAAAAAAGCTGGCGCAGTCTCTTGCCTTCACCCCATCACTCTGTCAACCTCTTCATTCAGACTGCGTTAGTCCCATCAGTTGGGCCAGGGATGATTCGTTTGAGTCCAAGGAGGAGGACCACAGTGAAGCTCATCAAACAAGAAACTCACCGAGGACAATGTTGGACGGGATGGGAAACGTGGCTCTGCATGGTGACGGTCGCACTGACCATGGCTGGCTGCAGCGGCGGAGGCGATAGCGGGTCTGGTGCGAGTAGTGCGGCCTCAGCAACCAATGGCCAGGCGCTGGTCAGCATGACTGATGCGGCGGGCGATTTCCTCTCCTATATGGTGGACGTACAGTCCCTCACCTTAACCAGACGGGACGGAACGGTCGTCGAAACGCTGCCGTTAACCACGCGCGTCAATTTTGCCGATTATGTCGCAATGACGGAATTCTTTACCGCGGCGACGATTCCCTCTGGCTCATATGTTTCCGCCCGCATGCGGTTGGATTTCTCGGCGGCCGATCTCGAAGTCGAAGATGCGACTGGTAACGCAGTTTCCGTGCCTATAGCGAACATCCGCGATGGCCAAGGAAACCCCATCACGACGCTCGACGTTGCGGTCACGTTCGATAATCGCCGTGCCCTGGTGATTGCGCCGGGCATTCCCGCGCATCTGACCCTGGACTTCAATCTTCAGGCCTCGAATACCGCGGATCTCACGGTCAATCCGCCTGTCGTAACTGTCAAACCATTCCTTGTGGCAGACGTGGATCCGCAGAATCCGAAGACCATGCGGCTTCGCGGTCCACTCGAATCGGTCAACCAACAGAATCAAACTTATCAAGTGTTTCTCCGACCGATATTTGGTCCGTTGAGTATTGTCCCGCTGAGTAAACTCGGGTCGGTCACTGTTCATACAGATAGCAGTACAGTCTTTGAGATCGATGAAGTGGATTATCAGGGAGCCGCGGGGCTTTCAGCATTGGCCGCCAAGACGATTGGCACTGCGACTGTAGCAATCGGACAATGGAAGGTCGATACCAAACAGTTTAAAGCCAATGAGGTCCTGGCCGGCTCCAGCGTGCCTGGCGGAACGAGAGACGTCGTAACCGGTGTGGTCATCGCACGAACCAGCGATCAGCTGACCGTGCGAGGAGGCTCGCTGATTCGAAGCGACGGCACATTCACGTTCCACGATACGGTCACGGTGAACGTAGGAGCGGCTACAAGGGTCAGACAACAAGCCCTGATGACGCAGGGCCTGACGAAGGACGCTATCTCGGTCGGCCAGCGCATCACCGCGTTCGGAACGTTTATTGTCTCCACTAATACCTTGGATGCCACGACAGGTCTGGTCCGCTTGCTCGTGACATCCGTAGCAGGCACCGTGAACACGACGAGTGCAAGTTCGCTAGAAATGAACATCCAGCGTATCGAGGGGCGTCGGATTACACTGCTCACCTTTGCCGGAACAGGAACCTCGGCGGCCACGGATGCCGATCCGGCGCATTATCAGGTGGCCACGGGAACGTTGAGCCTAACGGGGCTGACATCCGGTACGCCGGTAAGAGTACTAGGGTTCGTGACGCCTTTCAAAACCGCACCACCCGATTTCACCGCACAGACGATTGTGAACCTCATGGATCATCCCGCCACCTTGCTGGTGAACTGGCGTCCGGCGACCGCAATGCCGTTCGTCAGCAACACGGATGCGGGATTGGTCGTCGACCTGGCAGGAGTTGGGGCAGCCCATTATGTTTGGCGAGGGCCAGTCGCGACTGATCTCGTCAGCCTTGGAGTGTCTCCCACAATCGTACCGACTAATCCGACCCAAGGGCTCTTCGCGGTGGGATCAAACGGACAGGTACAGGTCTTCACACAATTTCACGATTACAGCGTGGCGCTCGAACAGTCTCTCATGCAGGGCCAGAAGGCAAACACCGTCGGAGCCCATGGGACGTACAGCGATGCTTCGGTGACCATCACCGCAGATCAAATCTATACCGTACTTCAATGAGCAATTTCTCGCCCGGACCATCTTGCGATGGTCCGGGATCCCAACATATTCTTTCTTGTCAGAACCCATGCGTGGCTACCCCCGCATCACGTGCTGGGCGCAGTTTCCCCGCAACCCTCTGAGATTCACCGCATACTCTGAACATCTGAACTTTCCTTACACTTTTCTCGATTCCATCACCCTCCCCACTGGCACTCCGGTTGCTCTGGCCCATGGCCATCGACACGCAAGTGAACCACTGGAAGGGGGTGACACAGGTCTAAAGCCGTTCACTGTTTCTGAACCAGTAATTATTATAGCCACAACTTTGAACCTTTTATCGTCAAATGGAGGGTTACCCCATGCAAAAAAATCCATGCCAAACCAGCTCAGGTGCGATTGCGCCGACTGTCATCGGTCCCAATAAGGATATAAAGGAGGTCTATATTCTCTCCGGCTTGGTCCTCTTGCTGGCCGGGACGATCGGAGCCTTCTGGTACTACTCGGGGCAGGAACAGTCCTACGCCTCAAAGACCCCTGCTGAGAGCCTGACCGGCGCACAGGTTACGAACGTCCTCAAAACCACTACGAGCCCGATCACCGAGCCCGTCATCACCACTCAGGTCACCAAACCCGACAGCATCCACACAGATATCTATTTCGAAGTAGGTCACAAGGGCCTCACCGACGACGCGAAGGCCATCCTCGCGACGCAAGCCGATTTGGCCAAGAGCAATCCAGATCTCGGCATCCTCGTGCAGGGCTATACCGACCAACAGGGTTCAGCCAGTTACAACAAAAAGCTGGGGCTCATGCGTGGCGAGAAAGTGAAAGAGTACCTGGTCGGTCTTGGCGTCTCAGCCCAAGCGATCAAGGTGGTGAGCCTGGGTGAGGAGGGCATCCTCTGCCTCGACACCAGCGACGTGTGCCGCAACATGAATCGGCGCGTACATCTTGAATTGCGGAAAGTCGGAAAGGAACATATGATCCTCCCCACCGTCGCCACCGAACCACCAGCGACCGACTCAATTCAAGCCGTTTCTGACCGGACCAACAACGCCGAAGACCAGGGTTCCCCTGTAGACAATCTCCTCCCCTCCCTTGCCGATCCCTCGTCAACCGATCCGTCATCACTGACGACAGACCCGGCTTCCGGCAGCTGACCGGCACCGCGTGTGATCCTGGAGGAGAGATTCATCTCTTCCAGGATCCTGGTCGATGGATAGATACGGATGCGATTCTTGCCTTCGGACGTGTGGCGTAGGCGTTCCTTGGCCCGATCCTTCAGGCCAAGAATAAATAGAAAATTTTCAAATGGACGGGCGTCGCGAAAAACTCTATAGCCTTCTCGTTCGTAGTTCTGCTATGGTGCGCCCGACTGAGATCACTATGGTCTCAGGGTTCTGCAAGTCGACGGCCTGAACTCGGAGTCGATCGCGTTCCCCTTTACAGGCTGGACGGAAAAATCAAAAGATTCTCTTTGGAGGCCGGCTATGAGAGGTGCAATAGGCAACCTCGGATTATTGATGCTGCTTGCCGCTTGCAGCTCTCCCCCGGTGACGGATGGGTTTCTCGCTGATCTTCCTCGACCCGGCACACCGACGGTCGTCTGGGGAAATGATCCCGGTGCCGTCGGGGTCGCCACCACCTGGTTGCAGAAGCGAGGGCTGTCTGTCCTCGAACGGAGTATGTTAGCCATTGATATCGACACTGAGAGCACCGAAGTAGCCCACACACTTGCGGACGAAGCCGCGATTCTCCAAGCAGCGAAGAAACATGCTGTGCAAGAAGTCGTATTCGTGGACAGAGGGGGTGATTATCGAGCTCCGATGGTTACGGTTCGAGGAGTACAGATGGAGTCCGGCCGAGTGCATTGGAGTGGCAGTGCGCGGTATACAACGTTTGAGACTCGACCACCGAAAGATACGCTGGCCAACCTCACCTGTCAGGCACTTGCGACCGCGTGGAATTTCCGTCCACCAGGAACAAAATGGTTTACCTCTTCAGAGGCGATGTGCATGGTGGAGAATCGATAGAATTTTGCACACCCGAGGACAGGACGCGAGACCTTCATGTGAAGTCGCGTCACTTCGACCGAATTGCGAGAGGTTGTACCCATGAATCCCATGGACGTCGCTCGACCCCACACCTTCCGATATTCTGAGAGAGATACAATCCGTCCTTGGATTGGTTGCGCATGGTTTCTCATAGGGATCATGTGGAGCCTGTTCCTGTCGGGCTGCTCATCAACCTACGAGACCACGAAATCGGCGAGATCGCCAACCGAACAGCTCCTGTTAGCCCAATCGCTGAAGCGGGGGCTCATCGATGCCGTGTTGCCGATTGCACCAGGACGATCGGTCGCGGTGGAGACAGTGGGTCTCACAGGAGACCAGGCATTCGTGACGGCGCTGATCGAGAAGTGGCTCAGTCGAGAAGGGCTCAATTTGCCGAAAGATGGGAAAGAATCCTTGACTGCCCGAGTCACGCTGGACGCCTTTGGAACGCTCCAAGATCTGACGTTTGTTGGAATCCCACAGATCTCCGGCGGGTTACTCCCTATTGCGGTTCCGGAGCTTGCCTTCTATAAGGCCCAAAGACAGCGAGGTCTCGCGCGTTTTTCGATCGACTTCATCGATAAGAAGACCGGACGACTGATCCGCTCGACGCCGCTGTATGAAGGAGACGCATTTTATAACCAGTACACCGTTATGCTTGCCATCAACTTTCGGGATACGGACCTCCTGCCACCGCCCCCCTAGAGTGCTTTCTTAAACGAATCAACAGAGCTCCGATGCCCATGGTCATGCGGAGACTAATCCGCGAACCGCAGGGTCGAATGGGTGAAGGCAGTGGTTCGATCAACGAAGGTCTATGGAGCTGGCGACTGGGATCGAACCAGCGACCTGTTCTTCTCCTGAGATGCCCTCATGTAGTTGTGCCAGTTCTATGTGAGTCACAGGCAGATCGAAGTTGGTACAACTATAGAGGCAGGTCGAATTTGACAAATCAGCTGGCGGCTGGCAATGTCCTGCTCCCATCTACCTCATGGAGGGCAACATGGGGTAACTTGCTATCTCCCGAATCGACACTCGCCTCTTCTCAACCAGCGCGTGACCGCCAATAGACGACCCGATTATGTTCATCAGTCTTCACTGGGCTTGAACACATGCAACGATGCCTGCCCAGACTTCCAAGAGCAGCTGTGGAGGTTGCTATGACCGCCGTTGGGACCATCATGCTTGTGGCGCTTTTCGTTTCCATGGCCGGCAGCCCTGGTGATGTCACGGCACAGGCACCACACCCACTGAATCCTAAAGCCGCCCAGGAGTATGCCTCCGACACAGAAAAAGCTGCCCGCGGAGATCCCGAAGCTGCATTCCGAGTGGGTGAAGCGTTTGAATCGGGCCGTCTGGGCGGACTGAAGGATCTCAAGAAGGCCCTCACGTTTTACAGGCTCGCGGCGCAGAAGGGGCATCAGCAAGCAGCCGCGAGGGTGGCCCAAATTGAGGTTGAACTAGGCCTGACCGTTGGGGCACCTCCCAGCTTAAGACCGGCGTTCAGTGAAATCCTGCCGATGTTCGAGCGCGAATACGGTGCGGTGGTCCACATCGTGTACACGCCGTCGAAAACGCTTCTTCGACAAATAGAAAAAGGAGCGCCGATCGATGTCTTTTTGTCGGCGGGAGTGGAAGAAGTCGAGTACCTGCACAAGAAGGGACTGACACTGAACGGCCGCCCTCGGATTTTTGCGCAGACATCCCTCGTCCTCGTGATGTCGTCGGACTCCCGAGAGACAATGATTTCCCTTCGCGATGCGCTGGCGAATCGAACTACACGCATCGCCCTCGGGGATCCTGAGACGTCCTACTTGGGAGAGGTCACGGCGCGGGTGCTGACAAAACTCTCTCCCACGTATAAAAGCCGTTTCAACATTCTCTATGCGCCACATAGCGAGGACATTATGGATCTCATTCGCACAGGCAAGGCCGATGTGGGTTTGATCTATCGCGTAAACACGGTCGACAGCGTGTATGTGCGCATCAGTGATGAAACCCTAATGGAAACCCCAGTGCCGATTCAGTTCGGACAAGCAGTTGCCTCGACCTGTCGAGCCTCATTACGCTCTGTCGCAGACCAGTTTTCCGATTTCCTGATGACGACTCACGTTCAAAAACTCTTAACCAAATACGGATTTGACTGAGGAGTTATCCTATGAATTTCACCGCCCATCCAGATAAAAGAGAGAGAGTGTATAGGGGAGGAATATCCACCGGGGTTCCGGATTTCTTGTCGATGGCGAAGATGTTCTGGGCGCCAGCGCCTCGCAACGCCTTCTTTCGCGCGACCTTGATATGTTTTCGTTGGCTCCCCTTGTAGGATCCAGTGAGATGGTGGGGAGACGGGGATCGGGCGATCCCGACTGAGAATTTTGAAGAGCGGCAAAGGGTTGCAGTACCACGCGCTTTCCGTTGGATGCCTGTTTTTCGGCCCCGAAAAAATAACTTGGACCAAGAACAAGACGAGAATGAGGAAGACCATGGCCATCATGACGCTGACCCACCATGTTAAGACACGGTCTTCTCGGGATTGACGTTCTCGCGGGACGCGTTCATTCAGCACCCCGTGTGTCTTCGCGTTAAGGCTCTCGCTCCCCTCATCAGACATTTTGCTGGCGGGACAAGCCATGTGGCTACTCTTCCTTCGGCAGCAGTCCGTTTGCTGATACTGCTGGGGCAAGCAGGATCACCGGAAGGAGTGTTGTGGTTTTGGCATTCACAGAGCCACCATACCAATGCCTCAAGAATGGGGGTGGAGACCTCTCCCAGGGAAGAAGAAAGCACGTCTGAGCAGAAAGGAGCTGGCCCACTGCCAGAGCCTCCACCCGGTTCCATTCTGCGAGTCATGTGACAATGACGGACCGGCCTCCACAATACGGGCTGCACTGGTTCCACGAAGTTCAGACTACACGAAGCGTCGTAACCATTCGTGCACTATTTTGGGTGAGCTGCAACTGGCCTGACCGACTCATGCGATCAACTTCGAGAAAGACCTCGGACCAACTCACCCCTGGCAAGCTCAGGATCAACTCATCCATGGTACATCCAAAATTCGCTCTCACCACGTCGAGAATCTGATCGCCAAGAAATGCTTGTTGCAGCATACGCCCCTCCCTGGATCTGATCAGCGCTTTGAAACTCCAGGTTATGCGAAGATTCACCACATCTGCTAAGGAAGAGTCGGAGAAACAGGCAAGTCTTGGTCCCACGTGTAGAGGGGCTCCAGGGGCGTTCCGAAATGGCTCAGAAAGAGGGTCAAATCCAACAGGAGGGGGACAACACAGTGCCGATTCATGTAACTGGTGACGGTCAACCTGCAGAGGCTTATTCGCGTTTCACACGGTGCGCGCTGAGCGAAACCGCGCGATGACGATTGGCTAGTCCCCCGCAATTCAAGCTACTTCGAGGATTGCTTAACCTCATTGAATTGAGAGTCTCTTTCGGCTCCTAACAGCCGCCTTTCGTCCAATCAACATGGGGAATATAACTTTCTCGCACTCTCACTTCAGGAAGTGATTTGATCGGTGAATACGGCGCAGATTTTAAAGGCCAAGTGAAGAGAATGATGCTGACTATTTAATTCGGCGGAGCTGGATTTTCGGAGGGTCCGCGATGACTCGTGAGCACCCGGTTATCCCGACAGGGGCCTTCATGCTGCTCGCGGTCGCAATGGTCGGGTGCCGAAGGGCCTTCCATCAATCGGCCGCAGTAGGCAACGACTCATGGTATGGGTCTAGCGAGATAAGCAACAGCTGTAACAAGGGAAACGAAGAAAACGACCATGGATGTGATATTGCGAGCTCGCCAACTTGGGGCCTTAACTCCAACTAAGCGGAGTACCGCGTACGCTATGCAATAAATAATATATCCCAACAGTTGTTCCATGATGCTCCTGCAAGCGAACAGCCATAGAACTGAGTTTATCTCGAATCGGACTGCTGTCAAAAAACATTCTCTAAAAGCAAACTGGCGGTTTGTACTCCATAGCACTACACATGTTCTTCACAAGGGAAAGTAAAGACCTTGAGGGCGACAGGCTGCCCGTGTGTAGCCTTTCCTCGTGCCGCGTGAAGCGCCTTGAGCGCGCTGACTGCCCTGTCTGCGAGTTCGGATGGGAGAACCGAAAAAATAATGGAGTTGATGTCAGGCTTGAGGAAGGTCCCAAACACTCGACCAGTGACACCCTTGCCCATGACGTTGCTCAGTATGGTGTACGCATTGACGCCGGTATCGTTCAAGAGCTTTTCCAACTCACCTAACATAGAGTCCCGAGCCACAATGATTAACGTTTTCATATGTATACCATGCCTCCTTCTTTATTCATTTGCTTTTGAACCAGCCCTAAGACAGATAGCTTTCGTTGAAAGATCGACGGGCATTCCTTCGCATTCCAAGTGAGGATTGTGACCCAGGTGAGTCGATCGTGTTCTGAGGAAACTTTTCGAAAGGTCCAGCAATCAGCAAACGATCGGAGAACAAAACTCGGTTTCCCTACAGATTATTCCTTCGAGGCGGGCGTTTCCGTCGTGACGAGGTCATACCCGGGCGCAGGCGTCACGACGCGCACCTTCCTGCCTTCGAGCAACGCAGCACTGGGATTGTTGATGATACGGTCGGTCGGAGAAAACCGCTCTGCCACTTCGACGGCGTTATCCAGGGGTTTGGTCACCGTGATGGGCTTCAAGTGCACGCGCTGTTCCTCTGTCACGACGGCCACTTGTGTGCCGTGCTCTTGGAACACCAGCGCGGTGGACGGAATCGTGTAGACTTGTCTCTCGATCGGCGCCGTAAGGCGGACCTGGGCGTAAGAACCGGGCCAGAGCGCTCGGTCCTCGTTGCTGATCGTGAAGACGGTGACTGCGGTGCGCGTGCTTACATCGAATCCGCGGGCGATGGTCAGTAACTTGAAGGTGAAATTGCGATCAGGCAATTGCGGGACGGTGACGTCGGCGGTCAGACCTGGTTGGAGAAAGGGCCCGAAGGCTGCTGGCACGTTGACAAAGAGGCGTAACTTATCGACGACAGCTACCGTAAAGAGGTTGGAGATCGCATTGGGGGTGCTGATATTGCCTTCCTTCGTGACCAAATTCCCGACGTTGATGTTGCGCTGGATGACCACGCCGTCAAAGGGAGCGACGATCTTTTTGAACCCAATGAACGCCTCGATGTTCTTGACCTTTTGCTCCGCGGCCTTGACCAGGGCGGCCTGGGCGTACATGTTTTGTTCCTGTACCGTAATCGACTGCTCGGAGACCGCATGAAGACGGCGGAGTGCGATCCACCGCTCCGCAGTCACCTCAGCGAGCCGATACTTCGCGCGCTCCGATTCCAGATCCGCATGGGCCTGCCGATATTCGGCGTCGAGATCCGGCGTGCTAATTTCGGCGAGGACGTCACCCTTCTTGACCTGGTCGCCGTAGTCTTTGTACCACATCTTCACATAACCCGTGACACGTGCATAGATCGGCGCCTCGTACCACCCCACAATAGTGCCGGGAAGCGTAATGGTCTCGGTCGCCGAAAGCGGCTTCGGAGAGACAACGGCCACGGTCGGGATGGCCGCATCGAGCGGCTCGTCGTGTACCGCTGAGGCCTCCGTTCTGCTTTCATAGGCCCGATAGCCGAAATAGAACCCACAAAAAAGCAGGACCGCAAAAAGGAGCGTGCGTGTTCCACGGAGTGTCGTCATCATGAGGCGCCTCCTTTTTGCGGAGCCACTCGTCTGCTGTAGATAATCGCATACACACAGGGCACGAAAAACAGCGTGAAGACTGTGGCCACGAACAAGCCGCCGATGACCGCGCGACCCAGCGGCGCATTCTGGGAATAGCCCGTCGCCATGGGAACCATTCCGATGATCATGGCCGAGGCCGTCATGAGCACCGGACGGAACCGGGCTTTCCCGGCCTCGATCGCGGCCCGTAATGCATTGCCGTGCTCTTCGAGCCGTTCGCGAGCGTAGGAGACGACGAGGATCGAATTGGCAGTCCCCGTGCCCATGGTCATGATGGCACCCGTCAGCGCCGGCGTGGAAAGATTTGTCTGGGTCGCGAACAGACTCCACGCAATGCCCGCCAGGGCGCCGGGCAAGGCCGTAATGATGATGAAGGGGTCGAGCCAGGATTGGAAGTTGATGACGATCAGCAGATAGACCAGCAGGATCGCGGCGAGCAGACCGAAGATCAGCTCGGTATAGGCCTCATACATCAGCGCGGCCTGGCCATGGATTTCGAGCGCCGCGCTCTTCGGCATCTCCTGCTTCATGCTGTTGGCCACCTTCTCGACATCCGCCAGCACCCCGCCCAGGTCACGCCCTTCGGCGGAGACATAGATGTCGAACAGCGGCATGATGTTCCCATGCGTGATCATGCCCGGCGTACCTTCCACGGACAGGTGAGCCAAATTACCGAGCAGCTGCACATCGTGATCGTTCGAAGAATTACTCGAAGAGTTGACTGGGATGGTCTTCAGACTATTAATGCTATTGACCTGCGCCTGTGGCGTATAGACATTGATCAGGTACGACATGCCGGTACTGGGATCGAGCCAAAACATCTGGTCGACCTGTTGGCTGCCGGCGGTCGTCATAAGCAGATTCTCGGCCATGTCCTTCAGGGTCCTGTCCACACCGAGTCCGAACGTGCGATTGCCTTTGACCGTAAGGGTCGGGGTGCTCATCGTTTGCTGGATCACCACATCCGCGGTGCCGGGGATCTCGCTAAACTTGGCCGCCAATTTGCGGGCGAACTCGTAGTTGGGATACATGTTCGGACCGTTGACCTGCACGTCGATCGGCGCCGGGGCGCCGAAGTTGAGAATTTTGGCCGTCAGGTCGGAGGGCTGGAACGTGAATTCGGTGCCCGGGTAGCGCTCCGTCAAGCCTTTGCGGAGAATGCGCCGAAAC